>Ga0209098_1000023_pt1 | contig 159511 bp, 167 predicted proteins | sample AD_JPNHW1_MetaG_FD_184429 | JGI IMG/M metagenome (GOLD analysis project Ga0209098, IMG submission 184429) | Active sludge microbial communities of municipal wastewater-treating anaerobic digesters from Japan - AD_JPNHW1_MetaG (SPAdes) (version 2) | ecosystem: Engineered > Bioreactor >... | reverse complement strand
TCTCGGCAGAAGAACTCCGGTTAGCCAAAGCCCGTAACCCGGACGCTGCCGTGGTCTGTTACGTCAACACGACCGCAGAAGTAAAAGCAGAAAGTGACATCTGCTGTACTTCGTCAAATGCAGTAAACGTGGTCAACTCGGTGGAACAGGACCGTGTGATCTTCGTGCCCGACCGGAACCTTGGACGGTATGCAGCCCGGTTCACGAAAAAGGAGATCTTGCCATGGGAAGGGTTCTGCATTGTGCACGACCAGATCACACCCGCTAAAGTTGCCGCTGCCCGACAGGCACACCCGGGTGCAGTGCTGCTCGTCCATCCGGAGTGCCGCCCGGACGTGATCGATCTCGCGGATCACGTGGCAAGCACTTCCGGCATCATCCACCTGGTCAGCACATCGCCCGAACAAGATTTTATTATCGGGACTGAAGTCGGAATCCTGCACAGGCTGGAAAAAGAGAGCCCGGAGAAACGGTGCTACCCACTCTCGCAGGCAGCCATCTGCCGGAACATGAAACAGACAACTCTGAAAAAAATACGGGATGCATTGCAGACGCTTCGTCCCCGCATCACGGTACCTGACGAGATCGCAGACCGTGCCCGTAGGGCGATAGAGCGGATGCTGGCACTCCCATAAGTTATTAGAGAAGATTTTGAATAACGCGAGAGATTCTGAGTGGAATAATTCATTCATACTACACTCAAACGTTTTCTCTTGATATTTCCCGAAAAATTCGGTTGTACCGTCCCGAAAGTATTTCCGATATCCGATGTTGAGCCGAAGACCGGTTCAACGGTGAAGCTGATCCGGAAGAAGCTACGGCGGATAATCTGTCTGATAGAAAAGGGAGAATCCTCCGAAATAATAGTACAGATTCCGCACATAATGAGAAAACGAGTGGATCAAACCTGGAAGCAATATCGTTCAACCGGGATATACAACATCCTCGCACGGGTTAGACATTGAGAATAAAAAACCGGTGAACTGATACACATAACCATTATCCCTGTACTTTCCTGTGGTCTCATGATTCATGCTGACAGATGATCTCTCCAGAACCGGAATAACTATAAACCGTGGTGGAATTTCAGATTCATATGGTTGTTCCCGCTTCGCTCATCACAGCCTATTTCTACCGTGAATTCAATAATATGGTCTGAACCTTAACGATCAGGAGAGCCTGCAAATGGGAGATGCAATAAAACTCGGGATCATCATCTGCGACCGGTACCGCACCTGCGCCGGGGGCAAGTGCCTGCGTGCCCTGAAAAATCGCGAAGGGGCGTTCGGGCGGTACAAGGGAAAAGACGTGGAACTGGTCGGGTTTGCCACCTGCAACGGCTGTCCCGGGGGAAACGTCGAGTACGTGCCGCAGGAGATGAAGAACAATGGTGCAGAGGTGATCCATCTCGCCACCGGGCTTATTGTAGGGTACCCCCCATGCCCCCGGATCTCCTACTTCACCCGGTTCATCAGGGAGAAGTACGACATGGATGTCGTGGTCGGGACACACCCGATTCCCCAGAAATACTATACAACCCACCAGAAACTTGGGTCGTGGGAAGGCGGAGCGTGGAAAGACCTGATCGCACCCACGCTCGCGGACGAGAAGACCCGGCTCGCGTACGACTAGGCAGGCTGTACCCTGCTATCGTACCGGAGCGACAGATGCATCAGATGGAAGTCGGGGGCAGTGAACCTGCATGAATATCCATCTCTGGCAAAGGGATTCTGCTGGTGCAGGAACAAGGAGTATCAGGAAACGTGACTGGGATGACGGGGGATGGCGGGGATAAAGTAGACCGTGAACTGGCAGAAACGTACGATGAGGCAGCTGTCGCAATCGGGTGGAAGGGCCCCTTATTGGTATTCGGGCTCATGTCGGGGTGTATCCGGCCCGGCCAGACCGTCCTGGATATCGGTATTGGTACCGGCCTTGGTTCGGAACCCTTTTTCAGGGCCGGACTCTGCATCACCGGGATGGATGTAAGCGACACCATGATCGCGGTCTGCCGGAAGAAAGGATTTGCAGAATGCCTTGTCTGTCACGACCTGACACAATTCCCGTACCCTTTCGCTGACGGTTCTTTTGACCAGGTCATCTCTACCGGTGTCTTCCATTTCTTCCCCGACCTTGACCTGATTTTTCACGAGGTTGACCGTATCCTGCGCGATGGGGGGAGGTTTGCCTTTGTGACCAGTGACCGCAGCCCGGAAGAACCGGCCGAGATCATTGCCGGCCCGGAACAGACCGGCACGGACGAGTCTGTTACGATGTTCCTTCATACTCCCGGGCAGGTAAACGGCTGGCTGGAGAAGAACGGGTTCCGACCTGAGTGTTCCAAACAATTTGAGGTCTGGATGGATGAACGGCATTCAAAAGAATTTCCAGCACGGGCATACCTCGCATCGAAGCGTGGATGAGAGATGTGACCCGGCATTGCCTGTATTCCCTCTATCCATGGGAGTGCCTCCCCTTGTCCCACGGACAGGATTCCGGCAGAATTATTCAAAAATGAAATAATAGCAGAGTGAGAACATGGTCGAGTTTACCCATATTCAGGATGAGAAAGCACAGATGGTGGATATCAGCGGCAAGGGCGACGTGATGCGTGAAGCCGTGGCAGCCGGTAAGATTTACCTGCGGCCGGACACACTCACCGCAATATGCACCGGAACGGTTGTGAAAGGCAATGTGCTTGCCACCGCCCGGGTTGCAGCAACGCTCGCCGTGAAGAACACGCCCTCCCTGATCCCGATGTGCCATGCGATCGCCATCAGTGCGATTGCCGTGGATTTCGCGGATGGCGATGGGTACATCGAGGCCCGCGTGCGGGTGAAATCCACCGGAAAGACCGGTGTCGAGATGGAAGCCCTGTCCGGCGTTTCTGTTGCCCTGCTCACCATCTGGGACATGGTGAAGTCCGCGGAAAAGGATGCGGACGGGCAGTATCCGGTAACCCGGATGGAAGATATCCGCGTGATTGAGAAACGGAAGGGATAATCCGTGTATCGTATTTAACCGGATTCTCCGGTATGCTGCCTGCCGGGTCTCTCCGGTTTATATCTTTCGTGGAGGCGGGGAGTATGAATGGGGATAGAGGGTTACTGGCAATGGTTCAGGTTTTCTTATTGATCGTCGGTTGATATCCCCCCACAGATTCAGTTTTCGTCATCGGTTGTTCCACAATTATGATGGATCGGAAGAATGTCCGGATATTGGTATAATACCAAACTTTATTCTCAAAGGCGTGCGCATATTCCTGCATGGAGCCCGAGTGTGGTATTGCCCTCTCTGCCCGGAAAGTGGAATATCTCAAATTTATTTTAAAAACGGGAGGAACGGTCAGGACAAATGAGATTGCATCAGCGTTCAGCGTCGATCCTTCGACAATCACAAAGACCCTTGCCGAGATCACGGCTGCGGGGTATATCACGCATGTCCCGTACCGTGGCGTCACCTTAACCGATGCCGGAAAGATCCATGCGGAATTTCTCGTCAAACGGCACCGCATCCTCAGTCTTATGCTGGCCAGGAACGGCCTCTCCACGGAGGAGGCCTGCCGTGAGGCTTCACGGTTCGAGAGCCAGGTATCCAAACAGGCGATTGACAGGATCTGTCATTTCATGGGGCACCCCCGGCAGGGTGTCTGCGGTGAGATCACGCACGATGAGGGCTGTATGGCCCCAAACCTGACGAACAGCGCCCTTTCCTGAAATGAGGAAACCGGAAAAGTTGGAATGTATCCAAATTAAGGGAATACCTATGCAGAAACAAAATCTGATAGAATTGCAAAAAACCAAAGACAACGATCGCCCCTCAGAACGCAGTCGCTTGATGATGACTCTCTGTGCGGTGGCAGGAATCATGATCCTGCTCATGGCAGCCGGGTGTGTGCAGCAGCAGGGTACGGGGATTCCTGCTGGCAACGGGACTGCCCCTCTCACGGTTGCCGTTACGATCCTGCCACAGAAACAGTTCGTGGAACGCATTGCCGGTGAGCATGCCAGCATCATTGTTCTTGTTCCCCCGGGAGCAGATCCCCATACCCATGAACCCACGCCGGGACAGCTGGAAGAGATCAGCCATGCTTCGGTGTATGTCAAGGTGGGTTCGGGTATTGAATTTGAACGGGCATGGATGGAGAAGCTCAGCGGGGTCAATCCTCACATGACGGTTGTGGACAGTTCCACGGGTATCCAGTTTATCACGGGTGGTGACCAGGACCACGATGACGACATCGCGGCGGGTAACCATTCCGCCAAATCCAATGGGGAAGAAGGTACCGACCCCCACATCTGGCTCTCGCCAAAGAACGCTAAAATTATGGTCGAGAACACGTACCAGGGCCTGGCCCGGGCAGATCCAGACCGCGCAGCAGAGTACCGGGTTAATGCCGATGCATACATAAAAGAACTCGATATGCTCGATGCGGAGATCTCACAGGAGATCGCCACAAAGAAGACCCGCACCTTCATGGTCTACCACCCGGCATGGTCGTATTTCGCCCGTGACTACGGCCTCGTCCAGATCCCGATCGAGACCGATGGCAAGGACCCGTCGCCGGCGGGAATAGAACGCCTCATCCGGCAGGCACAGGAAGGAAATATTACCGTTATCTTTGCCTCACCGGAATACAGCACCAAAAGTGCAGATGTCATTGCACAAGAGATCGGTGGCAGCGTGGCGCTGGTGAGCCCGCTAAAAGAAGATTACCTGGGTAATATCAGGAATGTCTCGAAGGCCTTCGTACAGGGTGGACAGTAAGTGACCGCAACTCCGGTTATAGAAACTCCGGTTATCGAGATTACCGATCTCTGGTTCAGAAGAAACGGTGAAGAGATCCTCGAAGGTATCAACCTGCGGGTCATGCCGGGCGATGTCTATGCCATTCTCGGGCCGAACGGGGGTGGGAAGACCACGCTCCTGAAAGTGATCCTCGGGCTCATCCCCCCTGATCGCGGCTCGGTCCGTATACTCGGCGGGCTGCCAAACGAGAAGCGGCAGCTCCTCGGGTATGTCCCGCAGCTTGCCACCTTCGATTTCCATTATCCCATCAGCGTCCGGGAGATGGTCCTGTCAGGCCTGCTTGGTCGGAAGACCGTGATCTTAAAGACGTTCACTGCCGCAGATACGGCACGTGCCGACAAGGCGCTTGCGACCATGGGAATCGCACATCTCGCCGGCCGGGCGATCCGGGAACTATCCGGCGGGGAAAAGCAGCGGGCGGTGATTGCCCGGGCACTGGTCGGCGACCCGCAGGTGCTCCTTCTCGATGAACCCACCGTGTTTGTCGATGCACCGACCGAGACACAGTTTTATGACATCATCGGCAATCTCGCCCGCACCATTACGATTGTACTGGTCACCCACGATATCGGGGTGATCGTCTCCCACGTTACCAAGGTGGCCTGCCTCAACCGGCGCCTGTTCACCCACGAATCGCGGGAACTGACCGAGGACATGATCCAGGGAGCCTACAAGTGCCCGGTCGATATCATCGCCCACGGCCATCCTCACCGGGTGCTGCGCCCGCATCCAGAGGAGGAGTGACCGTGTTCTCGCTTCTCGGCTACACCTTCTTCCAGAATGCCCTGATCGCAGGAGTACTTGCGAGCATTGCCTGCGGTATCATCGGCACGTTCGTGGTGATCCGGCGCATGGTCGCGATCAGCGGGGGAATATCCCATGCGGCATTTGGCGGGATCGGTCTGGGGTACTTCCTTGGGATCGAACCCCTGCTCGGCGCCCTCGGGTTTACCGTTGGGGCGGCACTGACGATGGGCGAACTCGAACAGCGGGCAGAGCAGCACATGGACACGCTGATTGGCGCAGTCTGGGCAACCGGCATGGCGCTTGGGATCCTCTTCATCTACCTGACTCCCGGCTTTGCCCCCGACCTCTTCGGGTACCTCTTCGGCAATATCCTGCTGGTGCCGCAGGGAGACCTGCTGCTCATGCTGGTGCTGGTCGCAGTTATCGTCATCACCGTAGGGCTTCTTTTCAATGACCTTGTTGCGGTCACCTTCGATCAGGAATATGCCACCGTGATCAACCTGCCCGTGGAGCGGCTTCTGCTCATCCTGCTGGTGCTCATCGCCCTCACGGTCGTTATGCTCATCCAGGTGGTCGGGATCATTCTCGTCATCGCCCTCCTTACGCTGCCGGCAGCCATCAGCCGGGAGTGTGCCGCACAGGTGAAGACCATGATGGCGTATGCCGTCCTCCTCGGGATCGCCTTCACCACCACCGGCATATTTCTCTCGGCGTACCTGAACATCCCTTCGGGTGCAACCATCATTCTCGTAAGTGCGGCAGCGTATGGGGCCGTGCTGATAAAAAAGAGACTCATCGGCAGGTAACGAGTCGGGGACTGCGAAATTGCTGAACAGCAACCTGATGCAGGTATTTATCAGCGATGGGGAAATGGACCCGGAGATACCCGGAAAAATTCCTTGAAGCGTTGAAATCACAACCCGGGAACACGGGTTCTGAGTCCTGTCAGGAAAAAAATATCCCGCATTTCCTGCACTCTCCCTCAGGTATGGTCCCCCTTTTTTACGATGAGTGCGTGGGGAATCCTTTTTCCCAAAGCACCGGACCGGGCGACGGGCATCAGGCAGGATAATCCGGTTATTTTTATCATATGCGCCCACCAACAGTCCACCGATGACAGCCCGATCCCCCATGTCCGTTCCCGAAGCTGCCGAAGTGCTTGGCATCGCTGAAAGGGCGAGCCTGAACGGCATCCATGTACGGTTCCGTGAACTGGCGAAAGTGTGGCACCCGGATGTCTCGCAGCACGATCCGGACCTGTCCCACGAAACCTTCATCCGGATTAAAGATGCCTACGACATCCTTGTGGAGTACGGCATGAACTATGAGTTATCGTTCCGGGTTGAAGATATCCGGCAGGGCACGGACTACGATTCCCAAAAATTCTGGATGGCTCATTTTGGCGACGATCCGATCTGGGGCTGACCGATCCCGATCCCCGTACAGGATTGCCTGCCCAATCTCGCACTCCGTTTGTTACCGGATTGAACCCACGTTCCGACAATCTGCCGGAATTCCTGTCAGCCACGGGTCAGGGGCAGGATGGGTATGGTATTAACCGGCGTTCAGAGAAGAACTGCGACCGCAATAACGGTTGTCCAGCAGCCGTTCTTGTCCCCTTCCGCCGACTGGCAGGTGTGTTGTGTCCTGATGATCTTCCCGCTTGCCTTGTAGATCTGTTCGCGCTCCTGCCATGCAAGACTGGCATCGAACCGGATGCCGAGCGTGGTGGCGAGCATCGTTGCCGCAAGGTCTTCGGCATATTCCCCGGTCTTCTCCTGCGTCTCTCCATAGGCATGGTGTTCTGAGAGATATCCGTATTCGTCAGCTCCTTTTGGCAGGGCAAGACCAATTGCTGCTGATACCAGGCGATTGGGTTCGTTTGTGTCATTCCGTGCCATAACGCAGAACGTGATTCCTCCCGGAAGGAGTTGGGCCAGTCCATCCGATTTGCAGATCTGTTTGCAGTCGGGGGGAAAGATACTCGAAACGTACACGATATTGCATTTTTCTATCCCGGCCTTCCGTAATGCCAGTTCATAGGAGGCCAGGCGGTCTTTATGGACCCCGACACCTTTCGTGAAGAAGATCCGTGTCGGAACAAACATATCTCTCACTATCCCCAATCACCTTTTTTAAACTTTGGTCATGGAAACAATCAATGACGAGACGATCTGCATTTCCTATAAGGACCGGGCACATTTACGTGAATGAGGAACTACCCTGTCCTTCCGGGTCCCCCCCCACTCACGATCCTGATGAACATCGATGAGCGCAGGGAAAAAACGGGAAAAGATCGGGAAAAGTATAACTTATTTGTTTAACTGTGCAATTTTTAGCATTAACCGCTACCCGGGGTATTTAAACTAACATAAGTGAAACCAGTATAAAACGAGGTTCGGGCCCAATAAATTTCAGAACATTTATCTAGATTCTTCTACCACTTTTTGTTAGTCGATTTTAGAATCGATCATAGCTGGTGCGTGAAAATCAAGATGGCATTTGCAGTGCACATAGACATGAAACATTGTACTAGCTGTAATAATTGTGTGGTTGCTTGTCCTGTTGACACATGCGGGATTCCTAATAATCCCGTTGCCGGATATGGCGGTTGTGTCCAGGCGTGCCCATACGGTGTTATCAAACTTGCAGGCTGTGGGAAATCAATCCTTTCAGCATCTGTGCAATAAGAAACAGCGTGAGGGTTAATACATGGCATTGTTTCCGAAGTTTTCCAAAAAGAAGGATGGGGTAAACGTTGTGATGGAGCAGAAACTCCTTCAGAGCGTCAACAACCTTATCCTCAATGCAGAGACCTGTACGGGCTGCGGCATCTGTGTTGACGCCTGCCCAGAAGAGGCCATTGTCCTCGGGCTGGTCGGTGCAACACGGCGTGGAGCGATCAACTACGCCGCCCCGATTGATGTAGATGAGACCAAGTGTTCCTACTGTGGTGTCTGTGTCATCATGTGCCCGTTCAATGCAATGACATTGAAGGTCGATGGCAAGGAGAGACTCCCGATCATTGAGAAGGAAGGATTCCCGCAGTATGACATGAAGGCGGAGATCGACGACGAGAAGTGCGTCAAGTGTACCATCTGTGAAGAGGTATGCCCGCGGGATGCAATCGATCGCAACGTCCCCGCGTACGAAGGAACCTACAAGGGTCCCGTTGCCGGCGCAAAACCGAAAGCCGCCGCAATGACCAAGAAGACGACCTTTACCGTCGATAAAGAGAAGTGTTCCCTGTGCGGCCTCTGTGGTGCCATCTGCCCCGCAATCGTTGTGAAGCACAAGGAATTTACTGCGGAGTCCGGCAAGGTTGAAGGCGAGGTCATCTGGGACGAGACCAAGTGCGATGCCTGCAAGGTGTGCACCGAGATCTGCCCCGAGGAGTGCATCACCGTTGAGCGCGAGATCATTTCCGACAAGGTCGATGGCAAGGTCAGCATTGTCCAGGACAACTGCTGTGCCTGTACCTGGTGCTCGAAGAACTGCCCGACCGAGGCAATCACCGTGGAGAAGCTTTTTGAAGGCGACATCGAATTCCACGCAGAGAAATGCCCCGGCGGCTGTTCAACCTGTGCAGACATCTGCCCGGCCAATGCAATCTATCTCCCGAGCATGGTAGCCGCAGCCGACATGAAGCACGACAGCATTGAAGCGACCATCGCGGTCAACAAGGATTACTGTATCCTCTGCGGTGCCTGTGTCAATGCCTGCCCCGGTGAGGACATCATCGTCATGACGAGGACCGGCATCCGCATGAAGGGTACGGAGACCGACCTGTTCAAGAAGATCAAGGCAAAACTCTGCACCACGAGGACCTCAAGGGTAAAAGAGGATATCAGCGGTCAGGTTAACATCAAGATGATGGAGAAGGCGTGAGCACCATGGCACGAACAAAAGGTTACCCCGAAGCGCTGGAGAAGAAGCTCCACGAGCAGAGGTACGTCCGCGAGGATTCAAACCCGGATTTTACCAAGAACGTGAAAGCAATCTCCAGAACGATTGCGCACATGTGCTACCAGTGCGGTACCTGTACCGGCTCCTGCCCGTCTGCACCCCGTAGCTCCTACCGCATCCGCCTGTTCATGAGGAGAGCGGTGCTCGGTCTTGAGAACGAGGCACTGACCGACCCGGATCTCTGGCTCTGCACAACCTGTTACAGCTGTACCGACCGGTGCCCACGTGATATTGCACCGACCGATGTCATCATGTCCATGAGGAATCTTGCATTCAAGCGGGATATCGTGCCCGTCAACTTCCTCAAGACCGTGACCGCCATCTACGCGTCCGGCCACGGTGTCCCGAACAACGATGTCAACCGTGCAGCCCGCGAGCGGCTCGGCATGACCCGGGATCCGCCGACCACCCACATGTATCCGGAATATATCAAAGGCATCCAGAAGATCCTTGATCACTACAACCTCAAGGCCAATGCCGACCGGATCATCAAGGAAAGGGAGGGATAAGGTTCCATGTCTGAATCCAACGCAAATTTCAAGTTCGCATTCTATCTTGGATGCATTGCCCCGAACCGGTATCCCGGCTGTGAATCGGCAGCAATCAAGACCTGCAAGAAACTGGGGATCGATCTGTTGCCCCTGAAGGGTGCAAGCTGCTGCCCGGCACCGGGCGCCTTCGGGTCCATCGATCTCAATGTATGGTACGCCATGGCGGCCCGGAACCTTGTGCTCGCCGAGCAGATGAAGATGGATATCGCCCTCCTCTGCAACGGCTGTTACAAGTCGATCTGGGAAGTCAACCACAAGCTCAAGCACAACAAGGATCTCCGCGACGGGGTCAATGAGGTGCTCAAAGAGATCGATATGGAATACAAGGGTACTTGCAACGTCTACCATATCGCAGAGCTGCTCTATAACCCGAAGTATGTCGGTGCCGAAAAGGTCCGCGACAGCGTGACCAACCCCTTGACCGGAGCCCGTATCGCCGTCCACTATGGCTGCCACCTGACCAAACCCCACAAGGAGCGGGAGTTTGAAGATGAAGTGATGCTGGACACCGAGCACCCGGTCTGGATGGAAGACCTTGTTGCAGCCCTTGGTGCAACGCCGGTCGAGTACCGCAACAAGATGCAGTGTTGTGGTGCCGGCGGCGGTGTCCGCGGCTACGATCTCGTCCACGCGCTCGATATCACCAACGAGAAACTGATTAACCTCCAGGAGGTTGGAGTTGATGCGCTGACCGATATCTGCCCGTTCTGCCAGCTCCAGTTCGACCGGGGCCAGATCGAGATCCAGGAGAAGTTCGGTGTCTCCTACAACCTGCCGATTCTGCACTATTGCGAACTGCTGGGTCTGGCACAGGGAATGAGTCCCCAGGACCTCGGGCTTGATCTCCATGGGATCAGCTGCGATCCGTTCCTAAAGAAGGTGCTGTGAGGTGGTAAGAAATGACTGAAAAGAAATCAACCACCAAAAAGACCGAATCCAAGAAACAGGACACTAAGAAGGTAGCTCCCGTGAAACAGGAAGTCAAGAAGCAGGCAGCTGCCCCGGCACCGGCGGTCGGCAGTACAACCCAGCAGAAACCCCGGGTGGGCGTGTTCATCTGCCACTGCGGTACCAACATCGCCGGTTCAATGGATATTCCCGCCGTGCAGGCTTATGCTGAGACCATTCCCGGCGTTGCATTTGTTGACAACTACCAGTACATGTGCTCTACGCCCGGTCAGGGTAAGATTGAGAAAGCGATCAAGGACAAGAAACTGACCGGTATCGTTGTCGCAGCCTGCACACCCCGTCTCCACGAGCCGACATTCAGGACGGCAACCAAGGAAGGCGGCCTGAACCCGTTCCGGTTCGAGATGGCAAACATCCGTGACCAGAACTCGTGGGTGCACATGCACGACCGCGAGGGTTCCACCGAGAAGGCAAAGGATGCCATCCGGATTGCCGTTGCCAAGGCAGCACTCCTCCAGGACCTCTACCCGAAGTCAGTACCGGTCGAGAAGACCGCAATGGTTGTCGGTGCCGGTGTTGGTGGCATGCAGGCCGCCCTTGACCTCGCAGCAGCGGGTATCAAGACCTACCTCATTGAAGCCGATACCAGTATCGGCGGGCGCATGTCCCAGCTCGACAAGACCTTCCCGACCCTTGACTGTTCCCAGTGTATTCTTACACCGAAGATGGTGGATGTCGGCAGGAGTCCCAACATCGAACTGATGACATGGTCCGAAGTCCATGCAGTCGAAGGATACATTGGTAACTTCGATGTGACGATCCGCAAGAAGGCCCGTGGTGTCCTCACCCCCAAGGAAGCAGAAGCACGCGGTATTGTCGGTGGCGGCTGCAACGGCTGCGGTGACTGCGATGCCGTCTGCCCGGTTGTCAAACCCAACAACTTCGAAGTGGGCATGAAGCCCCGGAAGGCCATCTACATCAACCACCCGCAGGTCGTCCCCCTTATCTACACGATCGACTTCACGTCCTGTGTCAAGTGTGGCCTCTGCGTGACCGCCTGTGGTCCTGAGAAGCGTGCAATCGACCTCGAGTCCAAGGATGAGTTCATCACGGTCAAGGTAGGAACGGCAATCCTCGCAACCGGGTACGACATCTTCCCCATCGAGAACAAGAAAGAATGGGGATACAAGCGGTACGAGAATGTGATCACCAGCCTCGAATTCGAGCGGCTCATCTGTGCATCCGGCCCGACCGGCGGCCACCTTGTCCGCCCGAGCGATGGCGAGACACCCAAGCGTATCGGCTTTGTGCTCTGTGCAGGTTCCCGGGACAACACCGGGATCGGCAAGCCCTACTGTAGCAGGTTCTGTTGCATGTACTCGCTGAAGCACGCCCACCAGATCATCGAGAAGATCCCCGGTGCGGTCCCGTACCTCTTCTACATGGATATCCGTTCGTTCGGTAAGATGTACGAAGAGTTCTACTACCGTATCCAGGACGAGGGCGCAAAGTTCATCCGGGGCCGCGTGGCAAACATCCTTGAGGACCCCAAGACCAAGAACCTGCATGTCTATACTGACGACACGCTCCTCAACCGCCCGATCGACATGGAAGTCGATCTCGTGGTGCTCGCATCTGCAATCCAGCCCTCTGCCGATACCAACAGGACCCGCAAACTCTTCGGGGTCTCCTGCTCCATGGACGGCTGGCTCCTCGAAGCCCACCCCAAGCTGAACCCCTGCGGAACCACGACCGCCGGTGTCTTCCTTGCCGGTGTCTGCCAGGGTCCGAAGGATATCCCTGACACGGTAGCCTCTGCTGAAGGCGCAGCATCTGCGGCGAGTATCCCGATCCATATGGGCGAAGTCGAGCTTGAGCCGTACTTCGCCTCCTGTATTGAGGATAAGTGCGCAGGTTGCGGTATGTGTGTGAACCTCTGCCCCTACTCCGCACTCGCACTCGTAGAGAAGGATGGCAGGACCGTCATGCAGGTCACCGAGGCCAAGTGCAAAGGCTGCGGTACCTGCGGTGGCTTCTGCCCCGGCGGTGCCATCTGGATGAACCACTTTACTACCCCACAGATCGTGGCACAGATCGATGCATTCCTCCTTGGAGGTGAGCAGTAATGTCTGCACCAGGAAATTTCCCCATCCCCAAACGCGGGCCCGGTATCTGGCAGCCTAAAATTATTGGTCTTCTCTGCAACTGGTGTTCCTACGCCGGTGCAGATCTTGCCGGTGGCGGCCGTATCCAGTACCCGCCTGATGTCCGTGTTGTCCGTGTCATGTGTACCGGACGGCTTGACGCACTCTTTGTCCTGAAAGCCTTTGCCGATGGTGCAGACGGTGTGCTCGTATCCGGCTGCCACTTCGGTGACTGCCACTACCTTGAAGGCAACTACAAGGCAGCAAAGCGGATGTTCATGGTCAAGCGCCTGATGAAGAGCATCGGACTTGACGACCGCCGCTTCCGTATGACCTTCGTATCAGCATCCGAAGGTGCAAAATGGGGAGCCGTCATCACTGATGTGGTCAAGACCATCAACGAGCTTGGCCCCAGCCCCCTCGCAGAATTCAATAAAGAATAAGCACTGCAAATCCGCCGGGGTGAACGGGGAGCCCTCACGCATCAGGGCCCAGATCCCCTACCCCACCTTTTTTATACAGAGCGCATATGAAAATCTGATTTTTCTCTGATCGCCATAGTACCCCGTAATACCTTTTTAAATTTTCATAGTACTGTGTACAAAAAGAATTCCTGAAATATAGGTTGTATTTGAATATAGCGCCATTCTCCGTTTTGATTCCCGTCGGAATATAAAATTATTTTCCGGGATAAAATCGGAACGCTTATATGGCGAAATTGGGAATTATTGAATGTCCCATCCTAGGGGACGTGCAATAGTGACTTTCATGCATCACCAGTGTTCTTGTTAGTACACACCATCGTTCAGTGACAGTATTGTATCGCGGTTAAATGACAATTTGGAGGAATTAGAAATGGCAAAATACAAAGATTCGATCGACCTCTACGACGATGAGGGTAAGCTCTTAAAGAGCAATGTCTCTCTTGAGAAGATCAGCCCCCTGACCAACAAGGGTGCGCTGCAGGTCATCGACCTGACCAAGAGGACCGTCGCAGTCAACCTTGCAGGCATTGAGGACGCACTCAAGACCGGTAAGATGGGCGGCAAGATGAACCAGATCCTTGGCCACAGCATGAACTGTACCTGTGTCAAGGACTCTGACGCGCTCTCTGCAAAGATCAAGGACATGGTCCAGGTCTCAGCAGGCGACGACACCAAGATCACCAAGATCGGCGGCGGCAAGATGCTCCTCGTCGAGATCCCGTCTGCCCGTATGAACGCGGCAGCAACCTACGATGTCGCATCGACCAATGTCGCAGCAGCAGTCACCTATGCACTGATTGACCAGTACAAGGTTGGCATGTTCGATGGTGCCTACGTCAAGGGAGCCGTCTGGGGTACCTACCCGCAGACCATGGACATGCAGGGCGGCAACGTCATCTCGATCCTGTCCATCCCCCAGAACAACGAAGGTCTCGGCTACGCACTCCGTAACGTTCCGGCCAACCACGCGGTCATGATGACCCACCGGAATGCAGTCCAGGGTGCAGCCCTCATGTCTACGTTCGAGCAGGCAGGTATGTTCGAGATGGGTAACGCAATCGGCCCATTCGAGCGTGCACAGCTCCTTCTCTACGCATACCAGGGCCTCAACGCCAACAACATCGTTTACGACCTCGTCAAGAAGAACGGCAAGACCGGTACCATCGGTACTGTCGTGCAGAGCCTCGTCGAGCGTGCCATTGAGGACAAGATCATCAAGGCAGGCAAGAAGGGCAAGAGCGGCTTCATCTCGTACGAGACCAAGGACCCGATGCTCTGGAACGCCTACGCATCAGCAGGTACCCTTGCAGCAACCATGGTGAACTGCGGTGCCGGACGTTTCGCCCAGGCAGTCTCAGCAACCCTGCTCTACTTCAACGACCTGCTTGAGCACGAGACCGGCCTCCCCGGCTCCGACTTCGGTCGTGCAATGGGTGTCGCAGTTGGTTTCTCGTTCTTCAGCCACTCGATCTACGGTGGCGGCGGCCCCGGTGTCTTCAACGGTAACCACGTCGTGACCCGGCACGCAGCCGGTGTCGGTATGCCCTGTATCGCGGCAGCCTGTGCACTTGATGCAGGCACCCAGATGTTCGGCCCCGAGCACACCTCGAAGGTCTACCAGGACACATTCGGCCAGATTGAAGCATTCAAGAAGCCGATGCAGGCAATTGCAAAGGGCATCTAAGCCCCTCAGGATACGAATGACAGAAGCCACGTTCCCCCAGTGCAGGATAGACGCAGAGCGCCTGCTCAATCCCGAGACTACGGAGAAACTCTTAAACAAGGTTGTGAGTGTTCCCGGTATCCGGCGGATGGTCCTCAACGGACAACGCCTGCCGGAAACTATTCCCTACGGCCCGGCCAAAGGACAGGCCAATCCTCATCCTATGAGGAAGACTATCCATGTCGGCAGCCAGGAGTTACCCCTCCAGGTCCACGTAGGCACCGTTCTTCTCGAGCTTGAAGACAGCAGCGTCATCCCCGCACTGAAAGCCGCGATCGAACCGGTTTTTACTGATTTCTCCTTCCGCATCAAGGAAGGCAGATTCATGAAGACCGAACCGTCCCTTGTGGACTACTGCAAGTACGGTCCGAACGCGGACAAAGAGATGCTCGGCCTTGCGGATCCAAAGAGCAAGTCCAAGCCAGTAATCCTCCAGGGAATCAGATAAGATCATGCCGATAGGACGAGTAACCCAGGTTGTTGACTGCCGCGAGGCGATGGGCATGGGTAAAGGAGGCGGAATTGCCCAAAGGGGCACCATCTCCGAGTGCCGGTACCCGGATGTGATCGTGGTCGGGATGTCTCCCGGACGCCGCCACGTGACCAAACCGGTGTGCGATATCACCTCAGGTCTGCGACAACAGGGCGTGGAATACAGCATCAGTACGCTGGTGCTGAATGCCGGTAGTGGCGTACCGCCGGATGCACCGAAGATCGGTGGATCCGTCCTCGGCGCATATTTTGGGCTTACCGAAAAAGAGATCGTGCAGATCGAAAAACACAAGGTCGCCATCCTTCACCACGGGAACGTGCGTTCCCACGTGGTGCACAAGGTGAGGTTTATTCTTTCAGCCTGTGATGTGAAGGCGATCGTTGTGTCCCAGTCCCCGGTCGATTATGAGGATTTCGCAAAGGAGGGAGTGAAGACATCGGTTGTGATGCCGCCGGAAGACAAGATCCGTACCAAAGGTACGGTCATGTCCATTGTGAGCGGCGTTACCCGGGGTCAGACCCCCACGCGCGAGAAGATGGCGGAAGTCATTTCGTCTGTAATGAAAATTGTGAAAAAGAAGGAATCATTGGAGTGATATAACAATGGCATACAAACCCCAGTACTGTGCAGGCCAGACCGTTGTCGCCGCTAACCGGCGCAAGGCAATGGACCCGGCACACAAGCTCTCGAAGCTTCGGGATGTAACCGACAAGGACCTTGTCCTGATCATGGGACACCGTGCACCCGGCTCAGCCTACAAGAGTGCACACCCCCCGCTCTCCGAGCAGCAGGAACCCGTCTGCCCGGTCCGCAAGATGGTAACCCCGACAGACGGCGCAAAGGCCGGCGACCGCGTCCGCTACATCCAGTTCGCTGACTCGATGTACAATGGACCCTGCCAGCCCTACCTCCGGTCCTACCTTGAGGCATACCGCTTCCGTGGTATCGACCCCGGTACCCTGTCCGGCCGTCAGATCATCGAATGCCGTGAGAGAGACCTTGAGAAATATGCAAAGGACCTCGTCAACACCGAGCTCTTCGACCCCGCACTCATTGGGATCCGTGGTGCAACGGTGCACGGTCACTCACTCCGTCTCGATGAGAACGGAATGATGTTCGACATGCTCCAGCGCTGTGTCCTCGACAAGAAGTCGGGCATGGTCAAGTACGTCAAGAACCAGATCGGAGAGCCCCTCGACGCAGAAGTCAAGGTCGGCAAGCCGATGGACAGCAAGTGGCTCAAGGCCAACTCAACCATCTACCACTCACTCGTAGGCACTGCCTACCGCGACGATGCAGAAGCGATTGAGTACATCCGGCGCATCCACTCGCTCAGGACAAAATACGGCTTCATGCCCAAGGAGGCATAATTATGGTAAAAGGTGCAAAGATCGAAAGGACGCAGAAGCTCTTCCTGAAGGCAATGAAGGAGAAGTTCGCAGAGGACCCCACCGCAACCTCAACCATCTTCGGACGCGAGGGTCTTGAACAGTCCCCCCGTAAGATGGAGTTCATGAAGGCCGGTAAGAAACTTGAGATGGACCGCGGCATCGTCGGGTACGACCCCAAGCGCTGCCACCTCGGTGGTATCCCGCTCGGTCAGCGCCAGCTGATGACCTACGAAGTCTCCGGCACCAACGTCTTTGTAGAAGGCGACGACCTCCACTTCGTCAACAACGCTGCCATGCAGCAGATGTGGGATGAGATCCGCAGGACCATCATCGTAGGTCTTGACCTCGCCCACAACACCCTCCAGAAGCGTCTCGGCAAGGAAGTTACTCCTGAGACCATCAACGAGTACCTCCACGTCCTCAACCATGCAATGCCCGGCGGCGCAGTCGTCCAGGAACACATGGTCGAGACCCACCCGTCACTCGTTGACGACTGTTACGTCAAGGTCTTCACCGGTGACGACGAGATGGCAGACGAACTCGAACCCCAGTTCGTCTTAAACCTCGACAAGCTCTTCCCGGCAAAGCAGGCAGCAGCCTTAAAGGCCGCAGTCGGCAAGTCAATGTTCCAGGCAGTGCACATCCCGACAACCGTCAGCAGGACCTGCGACGGTGGAACCACCTCCCGGTGGTCTGCAATGCAGATCGGTATGTCCTTCATCGCCGCGTACCGCATGTGCGCCGGTGAGGCAGCAGTCGCTGACCTTGCATTCGCAGCAAAGCACGCCGGTGTTATCCAGATGGCAGACATCCTGCCCGCCCGCCGTGCACGTGGCCCGAACGAGCCAGGTGGCATCAAGTTCGGACACTTCGCCGACATGGTTCAGGCCGACCGCAAGTACCCGAACGACCCCGCCAAGGCAGCCCTTGAAGTCGTCGGTGCAGGTACCATGCTCTTCGACCAGATCTGGCTGGGCAGCTACATGTCCGGTGGTGTCGGATTCACCCAGTATGCAACCGCTGCATACACCGACAACATCCTTGATGACTTCACCTACTACGGTATGGACTACATCAAGAACAAGTGCAAGGTTGACTGGAAGAACCCGTCCGGCAAGGACAAGGTCAAGCCAACCCAGGAACTCGTCAACGACATCGCCACCGAGGTCACCCTCTACGGTATGGAGCAGTACGAGCAGTTCCCGACCATGATGGAAGACCACTTCGGCGGCTCCCAGCGTGCAGGTGTCCTCGCAGCAGCATCCGGTCTTTCCTGTGCAATCGCCACCGGGAACTCCAATGCCGGTCTGAACGGCTGGTACATGTCCATGCTCGCCCACAAGGAAGGCTGGTCACGTCTCGGCTTCTTCGGCTACGATCTCCAGGACCAGTGCGGTTCCGCAAACTCGCTCTCCGTCCGGCCTGATGAAGGCTGCGTCGGTGAACTCCGTGGACCCAACTACCCGAACTATGCAATGAACGTCGGTCACCAGGGTGAATATGCCGCAATCGTCGGCAGCGCTCACTATGGCCGCGGCGATGCATGGTCCCTGTCCCCGCTGATCAAGATCTGTTTCGCAGACCCGTCACTCAAGTTCGACTTTGCCGAACCCCGCCGCGAGTTTGCACGTGGTGCAATCCGTGAGTTCATGCCCGCCGGCGAGCGCTCACTGATCATCCCCGCAAGGTAAGCACATCCCCCACCACATTTTTTTTCTTTTTTCCCGCAGATTCCGCCCCGTGACGGGAGTGTCTCGTCTCCAACTACTATTCCCCCGAACAGGGTCGCACATCCCACGCAAAGGGTTGTCAGGTTAACTACCCCGGGTTGATACGGTCAATAAATAAACCTATATCGGGTCCGGGGGCTCATGACTGCCTATGAATAAGAAGCATGCAGAATGCTGGCACAACAGGGAGATCATCTTCCATCCGGTCGGTGTCATCCACTCCGAGCACCACGAGCAGGAGAATACACCCATCCAGGGTGTCTTCAACCCGTCCATAGGATATGTTGAGGTATTTCCGGAATTTGCAGAAGGCCTGCGCGACATCGAATCGTTCACGTATCTCTACCTGCTGTACTGGTTCGATCGCGCAACGGATGTCTGCCTGCTCCAGAAACCCTTCCTTGACGGTGAGAAGGAGCGGGGCATCTTTGCCATCCGGCACTTCAACCGCCCAAACCCGCTGGGACTCTCGATTGTCCGGCTCCTTGAGGTGAAGGAGAATATCCTGAAGGTGGAAGGTGTCGATGTCCTGGACGGGACGCCGCTTGTCGACATCAAACCCTATGTCCGGCAGTTCGACCACCGCGATGAGGTGAAGAGTGGCTGGGTTGATGAGAAGCACCTTGACGATATCGCAGCCTGGAACAGCACCCCCAAAGAACTTAGGAACCGGGACCGGACAAATACCTGAAAGTCATTCCTCTCATTTTTTTTCATGCAGGTGCCGACCGGTATTTTCTATACGATGAATATCCCATATTGATTCATCAGGATCATGCATGTTACGGTCATATCCCCCGGCATCTACACCTACGGTGCGATGCTCATTGCCGGCATCCTCCGGGCAGACCGGTTCGGGGTCTCGTTACAGAATGAGCTGAAGGCGGGTTCAAAGGACACCGTGTTTTTAAGCCTGTACTCCACCCTCCACCTCCTCAACCCGGCAATCCGCTCCTTTGTCAGCCGCCACCGGAACGGTGGGGGTGTCTGCTACGTGGGGGGCCCGGTATCCGCGTACCCGGAGATCGTTCTCGGGGAACTGGACTGCACTGCCGTTGTCCTTGGAGAGGGTGAAAAGACAGTGGTATCTCTCGCCCGTGACGGGATAACCGACCAGACCACCGGCATCGCGTTCAGGTCCGGGGACTCCCTGGTGGTCAGGCCCGCATCCCCGCCGGCATCCATCGAGCACCCGCTGCCGTTCATCCCGAAGGATATCGGCACGCAGAATATCCGGGGCGCCAGTGCCTATCTTGAAACGCACCGGGGGTGCTCGGGGGCGTGCACCTTCTGCCAGGTACCACGGTTCTTCGGCCACGCCATCCGGAGCCGGGAGATCCCGGCGATTGTGGCAGAGGTGCAGGCCTTCAAAAGAGCCGGTGCACAGCGCATATCGGTCAGCGGCGGGACCGGGTCGCTCTACAAGGCCCGGGGGGGTGCAGTCAACACGGAAGCCTTCGTGGAACTGCTTGCGGCTCTCGCCGGAGTGATGGGGAGTCACAATGTCTCGTCACCGGATATCCGGGTGGACTGCATCAACGACGAGGTCCTCGACGCCATCCGGCGCTATACCATCGGGTGGGTATTCTTCGGCATCGAATCCGCCAGCGATGAGATTCTCCGCCAGATGGGAAAAGGCGTGAAGGTGGATCAGGTGAGAGAGGCCATTGCCCGGTGCCGCCGGCACGGCCTGAAGGTTGCAGGGAGTTTCATTGTCGGGTACCCGACCGAGACGCCGGAGGATTACGAAATGTCCAGGGATTTCATTGCAGAGCAGGCGCTTGATGATGTCTTCATCAGCATTGCCGAGCCGATCCCCTCGACCCCGCTCGCTTCACTCGTGCTCCGCACCCCGCGGGATAAAAATCCCGTCTTCATGCCCCACAACGGCGAGTACCGGACGCTCGGCCTGACCGAGGCGGAGGCCCGGTGCTTTGATCTGACCCTGCATGCCGACATGTACAAGCCGGGCCTGCATGTCACCACCGACCAGGTCTTCAATGCCTATGTCAAGGCTGTGAAGCAGCAGGGCGCCGAGATACGGGATGTGACCGACCTGCTGTTTAAGTATTCGGGTACCTGCCCGGCCCAGACACTGACAATGAACCGGAACGAATAATGTATCCCTTCCTCCTCCCGCAGGGTGTCCGGGCAAGGGGGTTGACTCCCGTTGCGGTCCGCCGTGGGGTACGGGGTATGCATTTTTTTACGACCTGTCACAAAAAAACCTTCATATTCACGTTCCGGCAGGGTATTCTCAACCGGATTGGTTGAATTATGGGGCCGAAACTGCCCTCTCCAAACGCTGATAAGGGCGGTTTAACGAGGTGCAAACCAGTCTTATTTTGGCAAACAGGGCAACAATCGGGCATATTTTCCACGCGAACAGAAACGGGGGATGACCCGGGTTTTTTTATCAGGGTCCTGAGTGCACCATGAGGAAACGGGCCCCGATTCGGGCTTATTTCACCCGGTCCCCCGTGTAGTAGTGATGGGGTACGTTTTCCCCGATCTTCTTCACTGAACGCAATCGATCTCCATTGAATACGGCTTGATGTCGACCACCGGCGTACCGTCAAGGGCATCGAGCCCCCTCACCCGCAGGACGTTTCTCTCCCGCCCGAGCAGGTCGACGACAGAGAATGCAACCGGGTTGGGCCGGTCGGGTGAGCGGGTGGCAAACACGCCGTGTTCGATCTGCGTATGCGGCGGGGTTGCCTGGAGCCGGGATCTGTCCGCCTGGTCAAACCACGAGAGGACGATAAGGTGCGATTGCGTCTCAACATCACAAAGTCCGGGGAGATACTCCTCATCGATGACAATCTCGGATACGGTATCCGATAATCGTCCCTGCCGGGGGGCATCCTTCCTCTCCTTGTAGGGAGACCGCACAGAGCCAATCGGCCGGATTTCAAACATCATGTTTTACCAGATCCAAAAAGGAGTTCTATTTTCTCTTCGCAAGGTGCGTGCCTTCCGCGCAGGAGATGCAGATGCGTCTTCCATCCACCACCCGCGTCTTTGCATCGGCAACGGACTCGCCGCAGCTCTCGCAGGTGACCGAGGTGAAGATACGTGCCTTCTTCGGGGCCTCCATCTCAATCTTCTCGATCTTCATGATCGTATCAGCGGGTGCATGGAGGAGATCCACCGTTGCCTTGTGCATCAGCCCGTGTAAGGCGTCCTCCTCCTCTTTTGTCCCGTTGCCTGAGAAGACCTTCCTGCGGAGCTCTGCAAATTCGCCGCTCTCGGTTGACTCATTCCGGTGGAAGGTGATGCGGACGGCCTTCCCGTCTTTACGGTTATAGAACGTGAAGGCGTGCTTGCCGTAATCGTGGACAATGAGGTTCCCCTTGCCTGCCGTTGTCCCGGCGATCACCTGGATTGCATCGACGCCGCAGGCATCGGTCTCGCAGATGGCTACGAGATCTTCATCTTCCGGGCGGGTAACCCCCAGCGCCTCCATGGCGGCAACTGCCGCACGGTAGCCGGAGGCGATCCCCGGGCAGGAATGACCGTGGAAGCGGATGCAGTCTTCGAATGTTACGGGTGGGGGTGCATGGTGATGATGCCCGTGATCGTGCTCATGGTTATGCTCATGGTTGTGGTCGTGCATGGTTCTTCTCCTACGCAATGTTGCAGGCGCCGGGAATGACACACCGGACACCGCCGAATTCTCCGATCATGACGGGAAGCCCGTACACCTCCTCGATGACCGCGGGGGTGACGATATCGCGGTTTCCCTGGATATATACGGTTCCGTTTTTTATGAAAATGAACGTATCCGCAAACCGCAGGGCCTGGTTCAGGTCGTGCATGGTCATGATGGCCGCGATCTTGTGGTCGCGGACAATAGCGCGGATGGTATTCAGGATATCCACCTGGTTCTTCAGATCGAGGTTGCTCGTGGGCTCATCGAGCAGCAGGATCCGGGGTTCCTGCACAAGCGCCCGGGCAATGGCAATCTTCTGGAGTTCCCCGCCGCTCATCTCATCGATATAGGAGAGACGCAGGGATTCCATGCCAAGCCTTCTGAAGATGGCGTCGACCATGGCGATGTCGCGGGTCGTGACATCCCAGCCGATATGCGGGCGCCGGCCGAGCAGCACCGCATCGAACGCAGTCAGGCGCCCGGTCTCCACCCGCTGCGGCACGTAACCGACCCGCCGGGCAATATCCATGGTGCCAAGATCGAGCAGGTTCTCCTCATCAAGCATCACGGTGCCCTTTCGGGCTTTTAAGATCCGGTTCAGGCATTTCAAAAGCGTGGTCTTACCCACCCCGTTCGGGCCGAGCACGGCTATCACTTCTCCCTGTCCGATCGAGAACCCGATCTCTTTTAAGACATCCTTGTTCCTGTACATGAATTTCAGTTCGTTTACGGTCAACATCATCGTCTGTACCCCCTGAAGAGAAGATAGATGAATACGGGCGCTCCCATGAACGCTGTCAGCACCGCGACCGGGAGCACGTACGGCGCCACGATCACCCGCGCCACGGTATCCGATGCAAGGAGCAGGACTGCCCCTGCGACTGCCGAACCCGGGATGAGGAACCGCTGGTCGTCCCCGATGATCCGGCGGACCATGTGCGGGCAGACCAGGCCGACGAACCCGATCACGCCCAGCAGCGCAACGATCACGGCAGAGATACAGGCTGCCACGGTCATGCCGATCAGCCGGACCCGCACCACGTTCACCCCGAGCCCCTGCGCCGTCTCGTCCCCGGCATCGATGGCATTGTAGTTCCAGCGGTTGGCAACAAAATACAGGGTTCCGGCCCCCACGACCAGCGCCATCAGGGGCAGCATATCCCAGGTTGCCCGCCCCACATCCCCGAACGTCCAGAAGACCACCGCCGCGAGCTGGGCATCGTTGGAGAAATACTGGAGGAACATGACGCCCGCCGAGAAGAGGGAAGAAAGGGCGACCCCGGTCAGGACCATCACCTCGGGCGATGCGCCCTTGAGGTGCGAGATCAGGAGGATGATTCCCGTTGCAATCATGCAGAAGATGAAGGCAACAAGGGTAGTGAGGTACGGGTTGGATACCGCAACGGGGCTCGCCACCGTTGACTGCATGGTGCCGGTGCCAAGAAGGACAATTGAGACAGCAGCTCCAAAGGCTCCGGCACTGGAGATCCCGAGCGTGAAGGGGGATGCCAGCGGGTTTCTCAAAATGGATTGCATGGCAACGCCCGCAATGGCAAGCCCGACTCCGGCGATCACGGCAGCAAGTGCCTGAGGCAGGCGGACGTTCCAGATGATCCGGTCCCATTTCTCTGAAGCAGAAAGGCCCAGCAGGGACTGGACTACGTCGAGCGGGGGGATGGCGACTGCCCCCACCGATATGGCCAGCACAAAGAGGACGAACGCAAGGAGAAGCCCGAGGAGGATCCACCGGACCTTCCGGTTCAGGTAGGCACGGTAATCCTCCGGGACGGTTCCTTCGTTTAAGTGCACGGCGGTTCCCTCATGCTGAGAGGTTTATTTTTGTAAACCCGAGGTTCCTGTACTGGGAGTTGAGTGCCGAGAAGGATGGCGTCCCGACAAACTTTATATAGATCTCGTCGGCTTTTTGTTGCGGGTCGATGTCGGCGAACCGGTCCGGGTACAGGGTCTTCCCGATGAAATACGCATCGGCAAGCACGGTCTCGTAGTTGACACTGTAGAAGTTGTAGGGCAGGACGCCGTACACGTTCCCGGTCTTCACGGCGGTGAGGCCGGCATAGGCCGGGTTGGTCTTCAGTTCGCCGATCGCCCCGTCATTGTCCATCTGGATGGTTCCTGCATCGATGAAGAGATACGCCGGGTCGCCATTCACAATGACCTCCTTTGAGATGTCGGCATGCTGGGTGTCGGATCCCGCGGCAATGTTCTTTGCATGTACCCAGGTGAAGGGCGGGTAGGCGGGTTCGGTTGAGATGATCCCGTGGGCCCCTGCCGAGCTGACCCCGCCAATGTACACGGTCTTCTGCTGCTCGGGAGGAATATCTCCGGTCCTCTTCTCAAGGTCTGCGGTCACGTCTTCAACATAGGCGATCAGTTCCTCGGCACGGGCGTCTTTTTTGAGGGTCTTGCCCATGAGGCGCAGAGCATAATAGAATTCAGCCTTCTCCGTATCCGTCCGAAGGGAGCCGTACGGGAATGCTACCACCGGTATGCCGGTCTTGTTCTGGAGGGTGTCGGCTTCAGGGCCGCTGGTTGCATAGGTGGTGCCGGACGATCCGGTCTTGAAGATGACCTGCGGGTCGATCCCGATGATCTTCTCCGGATCGTCCTTTCCCCGCATCTCGCCGATCAGGGGCAGGCTCCTGAACTGCGGGTTTGCAAGGGCATAGGCCCGTCCTTCCTGTACCTGGTCCTTCTTCTCCTGGCTGTCCACGCCGACAACCATGTCCTGTGCCCCGAGGTATACAACATACCGGAGGCAGCCGGATCCGGAACAGATGATCCGGTCAGGGTTTACCGGGACGGTGATGGCTCTCGAAAAACCGTCCGTGATGGTAATTGTCCCGGACCCGGCTGGCGAATCCGAAGCTGCCATTGTGGTACCGGACGCAGGAGAAACAGTTCCTGTACAGCCGGCAACGGTGATGCACACCCCGATCAAAAGAGTGCTGACAATTACAAACGCAACCGATTTCTTCATACGAATCTACAATCAGTTAAAAATCAGTGTTATTAAAGTTTGATGATCTGTACTTTGTATCACGTTTTTAAAAAAAGGTAGTGCACCAGGAGGTAACATATCGTTCGTTGATACCCGGTGGCAGAAAAAATATGACCGTATTCACCCGTACGGGTGGTTCCGCTGGAATATCCGGGTTGGGCCTGGGAAACCAAGCCCCGGAAGAGGATGAGCTGGTCTACCCGTCAACCGAATGGAACCATACTACGTGGCACTCTTTTTTCCGGGTCATTTTTAATGACCTTCATATTCGCGTTCCGGCAGGCTTTTTCAGGTCCGGACAGGGTAACGCAGGGGGCCGAAACAGCCCCCCTCCAAACGCCGCGAAGGGCTGTTTAACGAGGTGCAAACCAGTCTCATTTTGGCAAACAGGGCAATAATCGGGCATATTTTCCACGCGAACAGAAACGGGGGATGACCCGGGTTTTTTTATCAGGGTCTTGAGTGCAACAGGGGGGATAGGAGCCCGATTCGGGCTTGGTTTACCATAGGTTTCACGTCCCCATTTTTCAGGTCCCTTTATCGGGGGGCAGATGGGAACAGGGTGATCCTGACTCCCCGGCAGGGGGCCGCCGGCATACGATACTATAATTATATTCCCGTGGGATGGTTGGTTGATCAATCATGACGCAGAAGGAGATATTTCACGGTGTTCCGGGCATCCTCCGCCCGTTCAGGGAATTTATTGAGAAAAAAGGATTGAAAAAAGGTGATCAGATCGTGTACTACGGTGTCCCGGGGACGTGCACGCCGTTTGTCGAACTTCTCGCGTTCGCGGTCAGGTCGCTCGAACTGGAGCAGGTCTTTGTTCCCTTTGTGGATGAACACCGGGTAAAAAAGATCGGTCACGTGGATGACGTTGGCATGCAGGCCCGTATCGCTCCGGTGACATGCCGGCCAAAAGCCATCGTCATCATGGGCGGGCTTGCAATGCCCAACGTGCCGGTGAAAGCAGAACAGGTGAAGGCGGTGCTGGGCAAGCATCCAGGGGCGCTGGTCATCGGCGTCTGTTTTATGCACATGTTCGAGAAGGCCGGGTGGCTTTCAACGGTGTCGTTCGACTGCCTGATCGATGCAACGATCGATCCGGTTGAAGTGACGATGAGATCCTGAAAACCCGCCTTTTTTCCTCTGGAGGGATCATTCTGCTTCAAGGCAGGGATTGACCGGTAACTCCTGGTTCGTAAATAGTGCCGTAAGGTTTTTTTTAGGGAAGCATTCGTGTAATGCTCATCGGTGCCGGGCAGCGTCCGGCTTCCCCTGAGTTCCTGAGTCCCCGACCTGATCAAGGGGGTATCACTATTTCATGAACTCACTTCAGTTCATTCGGTCCCCATGGTGAATGAAGGGTGTGGCATATACTGGAGCATACGATTTGCTGCATTCGTCAGGATCTATCTAACCATGCAAGTTAACGCAAGCTCCCGATCAGCATGATTACGGAACGCAGGATGCCGGGAGAACCTCCTGTGTACGGGGAGGTATGACGCGCATGAAAAACTCCGGTTTGTTGAAGACTGCGTGCGGGAGATGGCAAAGAACGTTCTGGCAGAATTCGAGTATCTCTCGGGCGATCCGGTGAGTACAACCACACAAATCACCGGGGAGAATATCCCCCGCTTGATAACAATGTCGAACGGCAGGCCACCATTGCTGAATTGGTCGATGAACTGAACGGGGATCGGCACCATTCAGGCCGATCTCGCTTAAATTTTATTATTTAATAATTTTAAAATTAAATATGCTGCTTTTATTTTAAAATTCGTGACACGATTTCGTGAAATTGCCGGGATTCGCAGTTTTTGCAGAGAAAGGAAGAAAATCACGCCGAATTACGGACTTTTTCCGCCGTGCAATCATTTCATAAAGGTTATAACAGGGTTGGTGTAAAATAGAAATGAACGTACTTTGTACGCTCAATTATCTCTAGAGATGAGAGATGTCAAAGTAATTCTGTATAGAAATTTGACCAACTCAACATAAAATGAGGCGATAATATTGTCGAAAGTTGTAGAGATTTCCCCAACCACCAGACATGAGGGACACTCAAAGTTGGTGCTCAAGGTCAATGACCAGGGCATCATCGAGACCGGTAACTGGTGTTCCATCACCCCGGTCAGGGGTGTCGAGAAGCTTGCCGTCGGTAAGACGCCCGAGCAGGTCCCCAAGATCGCATCCCGCGTCTGTGGTATCTGTCCGATTGCCCACTGCCTGGCTGCAACCGAAGCGATGGAAGCATCCATCAAGTGTGAGATACCGAACGATGCAAAGATGCTCCGTCACATCCTGCAGCTCGCAAACCGGCTTCACAGCCATGCACTGCACAACATCCTGACGCTGCCCGACCTGTATCTTCCGGGAACCGAGGTTAAGATCAACCCGTTCTCATCAGAAGAGCCCGTCCGGTCCGTTGCAAAGCGGATCCAGCGGCTCCGTGAGATCGGTCAGACCGTCGGCCAGATCGCCGGCGGCGAAGCGATCCACCCGAGCAACCCCCGTATCGGCGGTATGTACCGCAACTGCTCCGAGACTGCAAAGACCAAGATGTACGACCTTGCAAAGGAAGGACTCACCCTTGCCCACGCACAGTCGGAGTTCATGATCGCAGTCCTGCGCAACTACCAGAAGAGAGACTTCGTGGATGTCGGCGGTATGAAGGTTGACCTCCCCAAGACCCTCGGTTACCATGACCAGGGCTACCTTGCAACCCACGCGTTCTACGGCAGCTCCAGCATGGAAGAATGCCCCACCTGGGATCCCCGCCGGTTCAAGGAAGCACGCCCGTACGACTGGTACATGGGCGAGATGGAAGTCTCGCTCGAAGAGCCCCGCTACCCGATTGGCGGCACCACCAAGGTCGGCACCAAGACCAACCCGCAGATGGACGCCTGCACCGGTATCCCGATGTACGACGGCCAGCCCATCGAAGTCGGCCCCCGTGCCCGTCTCGCTGTCTTCAGAGGCTTTGACGAGAAGGGAACCATCGGCCAGCAGGTCGCACGCCAGATGGAGTACCAGGACTGCCTGTACGAGATGATCGACTGCATTGACGAGCTCAACCCCAACGGGAAGGTCGTTGCAGACTACATCCCCGACGGCGACGGAACCCTCGGCTGGGCATCCAACGAGGCACCCCGTGGCATGGATGTCCACATGACCCGTGTCAAGGACTGGAAGGTCCAGTACTTCAGCATGCTCGTCCCGACCACCTGGAACTTCGCAACCTGCAGCAAGGCACTCGAAGGTGCACCCTGGCAGCTCGCTGAAGTGATCATGCGCGGGTACGACCCCTGTGTATCATGTGCAACCCACATGATCGTATTGGATGAGGACAACAAGCTAGTAGCTCAGAAGCTCATCCAGCAGTGAGTGTCACCCGATGCTGCATTCGGAGATCGTAATCGTGGGGTGCGGAAACCCCCTGTTTGGCGATGACGGGTTTGGCCCGGCGGTGATTGAGGAAATGGAGAAGCTAGAACTTCCCGACAATGTTACAATACAGGACGGTGGCGCAGGAGCCCCGCACTTTATTTTTAACTTCCTTGATCCCGCAGTGACAAAGAAACTGATCGTCGTCGATATTGCAGATTTTAATGCAAAGCCCGGATCAATATCCAGAATCTCCGGTAATGACCTGAAGCCAGGGGCATACGTTGATCCTCATTCATGGGATGGGGTCGACCAGCTCTGTCGTATCAAAGACAAGATCGATACAACACTGGTCATGTGCCAGCCGACAAAAGTCATTGACAAGGGGAATGCGGAAGTTGAGATGGAGCTTTCAGAGGCTGTGAGGAACGCGATTCCGAAGGCAATTCAGGTGATACTCGAAACCATTGGAGTAGATTATGGGACTACTATCAATCTTCAAGAAGGACGCCAGCCCGCAGAAACCTGCGGCACCAAAAAGTGCTGACGTTGCAAAGGAAACAACTAAGAAGGAGGTTAAGCCTGTGGCAGACAAGATTACCGTAGGATACACGCACCTGAGTGGGTGTACCGGTTGCACAGTTGCATTAGCAGACAACTATGCCGGATTATTAACGCTCCTCGACAGATACGTTGACCTTAAGTATATACCGACACTTGCAGATGCAAGGCATATCCAGAAGGTCGATGTCTCGTTCGTCGAGGGTTCAGTTTGTATTAATGACAAACTTGCAGTGGAAGAGATCAAGGAGACCCGCGAGAAGTCAGCAGTGGTCGTAGCCCTCGGCGGCTGCGCCTGCTATGGCAACATCACGCGCTTTGGCCGCGGCGGCCAGCAGAACCAGCCCGCCCACGAGTCGTACCTGCCGATCGGCAACCTGATCAAGGTCGACGTGTTCATCCCCGGATGCGCACCAACGCCCGAACTGATCCGGAACGTTGCCGTGATGGCATACCTGCTCCTCAAGGGAACCAAGGAACAGAAGGACCTCGCAACCGCATTCCTCACCCCGCTGATGAAGCTCACGGAGAGGAATGAAGCATGTGGCTGCGACCTTATGGTTGATGTGATCAACCAGGGCCTCTGCATGGGATGCGGCAGCTGTGCAGCAGCCTGCCCGGTCCGTGCGATTACCATGGAATATGGTAAGCCCAACATTGAGCGTGACCTCTGCATCAAGTGTGGTGCCTGCTATGCACAGTGCCCGAGAGGGTTCTTCAACACTGATGTCATCAGCAACTATGAGGCGATCAACGAGGCCATTATGGCGGCCCTCCAGTGAAGGTGATTGAAATGGGAGCAGAACTCGGAAACTACAAATCAGTCGTCTCAGCCCGGAGCACCGATAAGGAGCTTCTCAAGGCAGCACAGGATGGCGGTATTGTCTCGTCCCTCTTTGCATTTGCGCTCGAAGAAGGCATCATCGATGGTGCAATCGTTGCAGCAACCAAGGAATTCGCAGCAAAGTACCCGTCAAAGTGCATGCAGGACAACTCCAACTTCGACATGATCGAACCCTGGAGACCGATCCCGGCGATTGTCAACACCAAGGCTGAACTGCTTGCAGCAGCCGGAACCAAGTACAACATCAGCCCGAACATGTCCCTCTTAAAAGAGGCGACCCGCAGCTTCGGCCTGGACAAGATCGGTATCGTCGGCACCCCGTGCCAGATGCAGGCAGTCCGTAAGGCACAGCTGTACCCCGTCGGCATGCGGAATGTCGGTGCAAGCATTGCACTCGCATGCGGTATCTTCTGCATGGAGAACTTCCCCTACCAGAGTATCCTCCAGCTCGTGGAAGACCACGCTGCGATGAAGCTCGAGTCCGTTAAGAAGATGGAGATCGGCAAGGGCAAGTTCTGGGTATACGGCAAGCGCGGACAGGTCGTCCAGCTTCCGCTTAAGGTGACCCACAAGTACGAGCAGCCCGGCTGCCACGTCTGCCTTGACTACGTTGCCAACCTCGGTGACATCTCCACCGGATCTGTCGGCAGCCCCGATGGATGGAGCACCGTCTTTGTCAGGTCCAAGATCGGAGACTCGGTCTGGGCAAAGGCAATGGCAGCAGGCGTCTTTGAGACCCAGCCCATGGAGAAGGTCAAGCCCGGTCTTGAACTCGTGACCAAACTCGCAACCGAGAAGATCACGAAGAACAAGGCAACTCTTGCAGGGCGTGCAACCTTCGGTGTCGGCAAGGGTCTCAGGAACCCCTACCTCTAATCTTTTTATCTTTTTTCAAGAGTTGTTATAATCGGGAAGATTCGACAGGGTCTTCGTGTGTCGAGGACAGTCAGGCCAAAGAAACGAGGGTACCACCGTACCTGTGCCCCCATCGGTCCCGCTTCATTATCGTGAAAAATCGTAACCGGATCATAACCGTTAAGGAGTTGAACGATGAGGTTTGCAGAAGAATCACCCCCGCAGTGAATTTTTGTGGGATCTGCACGGTGAAAAATCTACAGTCTTGAACGCTGGATGAATCGCATGTACAATCTTCTTCAGGAACAATGGATGCCGGTCACGCGGAAGAACGGGGAGATGCCTCTGTATCTCTCCCCCTCCCAGATGACGGAAGGACTGGCAACCAACCCGGTCCTTGCGGTGGCGGCACCCCGCCCGGATTTCAACGGGGCTCTCCTCCAGTTCCTGATAGGTCTTGTGCAGACCGCCTGCCCGCCGGCTGATGAAGCGGCATGGCAGGAGTGGTTCAGGGTCCCCCCCCAACCGGAGGAGCTGGCCGCTGCCTTCGGGCGGTATGCGGACGCATTCGATCTTGATGGGGAGGGGGCACGATTCATGCAGGATCGCGATCTCGTAACAACAGAGAGCGAACCAAACCGTATCGATCGTCTCCTTATCGAGATGCCCGGGGAGCAGACGCTCGAAAAAAATATCGATCTCTTCCAGAAACGGGGCACGGTTGGCACCATCTGCCGGTCCTGCTGCGCCATGGCACTTTTTACCCTCCAGACCAATGCACCGGCCGGGGGCCGCGGGCACCGGACCTCGATCCGGGGGGGCGGTCCCCTGACCACGCTGGTCATGGGAAGAACCCTCTGGGAGACCGTCTGGCTGAATGTGATCACAAAGGAAGCCTTCAGCCGGTTCGGGAATAGTGAGATGACCGGCGGTGCTGATATCTTCCCCTGGCTGGGACGCACGCGGACGAGCAAAAAGAACGAGACCACGGCGGCATGGCAGGTGCATCCCGCCCAGATGTTCTGGGGGATGCCACGAAGAATACGGATCCGGTTCGGATCCGGCACCGATGCGGTCCCGTGCGATCTCTGCGGCCGCCCTGGCCGCCATCACGCCTCCTGGTATTCCGATACAAGTTACGGTACCCATTACAAGGGGGGGTGGCATCATATCCTCTCTCCTTATACGCGGGACACGACAACCGGCGAAATGCTTCCCCGCCACGGGCAGCCCGGCGGGTTCTCCTACCGGAACCGGCTGGGGTTCATCCAAGAGTGCCCGGAGAAGAGATACTGCAACGAACCGGCCGTTGTGGTCCGGGTGTTCATGGAGGAGCGTGCCCCCCTTCTGGCGGAGTCGTCCACGGGCATGTTCCGGCTCTTTGCATGTGGCTATGATATGGAGAACATGAAGGCCCGGGGCTGGTATGAAAGAACCCTGCCTCTCGATCCTGTTGATCCCAGGCTACGTTCCGGGTATGAGGCGGCGGTGAGCCGGATGATAAAAACCGCCGATCTGGTTCTCTTCCATACCCGCCAGTCCGTGAGAATGGCACTCTTCGCGCCGGGTGTGGAGGTGTCAGGAGACCTGTCGGTCATCGATGCTGAGTACTGGCAGGATACCGAACAGGATTTTTATCATCTGCTAAAGAGAATGCACAGGAACCTTTTGACCGGGCAGCCGCTCACGGACCTGAACCGGCAGTGGCTGGCCCTCCTGACCCGGGAAAGTGCGCTGCTGTTCGACCGGTACGCCCAGCCGGGCAGGATTGGGCGGGCGTATCCGGCACGGGTTTTCCGTGCCTGGCATGATCTTGAACGGTTTACATCCCCGCACAGCAAGAAGATCCGTGCATTGCTGGAGTTGCCGGACACTCCCGGCAGGGATGAACGCCCGCAGGAGCAGGTGATATCGTGAGAGACCGGACCAGAGACCCGGAACCCGGCCGGACCATCTCTGACCCTGATCCGGATTGTCCGGCTTCTTAACGGATCTGATGATAGTGCCGGCCTGGCCGAGGGTATTTACCCGTGGGACGACCATACGAAAAGAGAATGGGCCTTACGCGTATTATGCGTATGCACCGCGTGAAGAAGAACAAGGAGGCTGAAGATCATGGCTGAATTTATCCAGCTCCACATGCTGGTATCGTATCCCCCGTCGAACCTGAACCGCGACGATCTCGGCAGGCCGAAGACTGCCCTGATGGGTGGAACCCAGCGCCTTCGTATCTCGTCGCAGAGCCTGAAACGGTCGTGGCGGACATCGGAGATATTTGCCGGAGAACTTAAGGAACACCTGGGCATACGCACCCGGGCTATGGGTATCACGGTAAAAGAGGCGCTCGTTACCGGTGTGTCACTCACCGATCTCCTGTACAAGAAGCCAACCGGGGAACCCGGGATGCCCACCGGTATTACCGACGAGAACGCCCATGCGTGGGCATTCACGATCGCATCGGTGTTTGTGGACAAGCACCCGAAAAAGATCGCGAAAACCTCCCGGGCGGGCGCTCCGCTAGAGCCGGAAGAGATGGCGGATACGAAGGAGAAGAAGACCAATGTTGACAAAAGAACCTTGCAGGGCGAGCAGCTGGTGTTCTATTCAAACGAGGAGATTGCAGCCATCCAAAACCTGGTGACGATGCTCATTAAAGCAAACCGCGGACCAAAGGCGGGCGAACTCTCCAACCTCCTGAACAATGATTGTTCATCTGTGGATGTGGCGATGTTCGGGCGCATGCTGGCAAACGCACCCCGGTATAATGTCGAAGCGGCGGTGCAGGTCGCTCATGCCGTGACCGTGCATGAGGTCGTGGTGGAAGACGATTTCTTCACGGCAGTCGACGATCTCAACCGGGAGGACACCGATGCCGGTGCCGGGCACATCGGAGAGACCGCCTTTGCCTCAGGCCTCTTTTATGCGTATGTCTGCATCAACCGGACCCTGCTCGAAGAGAACCTGGGCGGTGACCGGAAGAGCGGGAGCCGGCAGCTTGCCGCGATGGCGATCCGTGCGCTCATCGAATCGGCAGCTACGGTCTCCCCCGGTGGCAGGCAGAACTCGTTTGCCTCCCGCGCGTATGCTTCATACCTGCTCGTGGAGAAAGGCTCACGGCAGCCGCGCTCGTTGTCGGTCGCGTATCTGGCAGCGCTCAGTGAGAAGAACCAGCCCGGTGCTGCAATAACCGCCCTAATGGATACGCGGAAGAAGATGGACGATGTGTACGGACCCTGCTGCGATGGTATGTATGAGATGAACGCCTTTGCCGGCACGGGAACCTTGTCCGACCTCATCAGGTTTGCAACGGATTAATATGCGTGAGTTTTTGATCTTCCGCCTCTATGGTATGATGGCATCCTGGGGAGATATTGCTCCGGGGGAGGTCCGCCCGACATTTGACCGCCCGTCGAAGTCTGCTGTCATGGGACTTATCGCCGCAGCCCTGGGGATCCGGCGGGACGAGGAGGAGCGACAGCGGGAACTTGCTGTCGGGTACCTGCTGGCGATCAGGATCGACAGCCCGGGAAGCCTGATGCGGGATTATCACACGGTCCAGGTTCCCCCGGCCGGGAACAGTGGTACGAACGATTCTTTTACCACGAGACGCGATGAACTCGCCGTGCCAAGAGAGGAACTCAATACCATTCTCACGTCGCGGGATTACCGGTCTGACGCGGTGTACACAATCTGCCTGTGGGGTCGTTCTGCCTCACCCCCGTACTCCCCTGCAACAATCCGGTACGCTCTTGAAAATCCCGTGTTCGTTCTCTATCTCGGGAGGAAGTCATGCCCGCTTTCCCTTCCCCTCCACGCCCGGGTCGTGACCGCAGAAAACCTGGCAGAAGCGCTCCGGACCGTCCGTTTCCCGGACAACCCGTTCATTGCTCCGCTGCTCTGCCGGCATGAGGCCCGGGTTTTCTGGGAGGGCGATGAAACGTCAGGATTTGATCGGGAACTGACCGTACTGCGGCGCGACGATCTGTCCAGCAGGAGACGCTGGCAGTTCCAGGACCGGAGGGAACATTCCGCCCTGATCGGGGCCCCGCGGGGTGGCCTGTAGATGCTGATCAGCAGGATACGGATGCGGCCGGATGCGGCAGGGGATGAAGTGTTCCGGAAATGCACCGACGATATCTATGCCATTCATGCCCAGGTCTGGGACCTGTTCGCCGGTACACCGGCCCGGAACCGGGATTTCCTGTACCGGCAGGAGATGGGGCAGGGCCTGCCCGCGTTCTTCTGCATATCGGAACGCGAGCCCCATGACCGGCAGGGGATCTGGGCCATCGAGACAAAACCGTATGCTCCTGTCGTGAGATCCGGGCAGGTTCTCTCGTTTGTTCTTTGTGCCAACCCGATCCGGGCAAAGCGTGACGAGAATCACCGGCAGCACCGGCACGATGTGGTGATGGAGGCAAAGACCCGCGGCAGGGAAACGATGGGGGAGTGTCCCGGGACCGCCGATATTGTGCAGGAGGAGGGTTGTTGCTGGCTGGCGCAGAAAGGGGAGGCAAACGGTTTTTCCATTTGCACCGGGCAGGTCCGTGCAGATGGGTATCGCCAGCTCCGGATCTATAAACCCGGCGGGGATATCCGGATCAGCACTCTTAACTTTACCGGGCTCCTCACGGTTACCGCTCCCGGTCCGTTCCTCCACGCACTCTTCACCGGTATCGGGCCGGCGAAAGGATTTGGCTGCGGGATGATGATGATACGGCGGGCGTGACGCGCTACCCGGTGTCAACTCCCATGAACCGAAAGATGCAATAGTACCGCGGGATAATATACCGGACAGCCCTGTTCGTGGGCATGAACCGGGGATCGCCAATCCCCGGCCCTGACATGTCCGAGTTCCCCACCATTGTGGGGATGAACCGAGAGAGGTATACAGGGAGATGGCGCGAAGAAGCGCATTCCCCACCATTGTGGGGATGAACCGAGAGAGGTATACAGGGAGATGGCGCGAAGAAGCGCATTCCCCACCATTGTGGGGATGCTCATCACCTTCGTCCGGGCAGGTCTCTTCTTTTCTGCCGACGGTTCCCGTCATGGTCCGATTAACCCTCCCTTCCCCGGAGGCACGCTCATCAGGTTAATTTTACTCATATGAGCGCAAATAGGGGATACACACATACCTTCATGCACCCCCTCGTTGTCACTCTAGTACAGATCCTGCGGCAGGATGCAGGAGTGCCCGATGACGATGATGCGTTCTATGGCAACCTTGCACAGGGCACGATCCGGAAGGTATGATCACAGGAAGGCAGGCGACGTATGAAGTCAGAAGAACAACCAATAACCCCGATTGAAGCAGCGGATCTTCTTGCCCGGGTGTCCGCGTTCCATAACGAGGGCTACCGGCTCGTTGCGATCAGCACGACCAGACTCGGTGATCAATGCCAGGTGGACTATTCGTTCGACCGGGACTTCTCGTTCCGGACGCTGCGGTTGCTGGTGCCGGAGGGAACTGCGCTTTTTAGCATCACCGGGATATACTGGGCTGCGTTCCCGTACGAGAACGAGATGCACGATCTCTTCGGCATTACTGTTACGGGCATTGCCATTGATTTCAATGGAACGTTCATTAAAACGGCAATCCCGTACCCGTTCAGCGTAACCACGGTCAAACCGGGGGATGTGCAATGAGCCACCAGATCACCGTTCCCTTCGGGCCACAGCACCCGGTGCTGCCGGAACCCATCCACCTCGACCTCGTGCTGGAGGACGAGAGGGTGGTGGAGGCCATTCCCTCCATCGGGTATGTCCACCGTGGTCTCGAAAAACTGGTGGAGAAACGCGAATACCCGGAGTACGTGCACATTGCAGAACGGATCTGCGGGATCTGTAGTTTTATTCACGGCAGCACCTACGTGCAGGCCGTTGAGACCGTGATGGGCATCGAGGTTCCCGAGCGGGCGCTCTACCTCCGCACCATCTGGTCGGAATATTCAAGGATGCACTCCCACCTCCTCTGGCTCGGTCTCTTTGCCGACTCGCTGGGATTCGAGAGCCTCTTCATGCAGGCATGGCGGCTGCGCGAACATATCCTCGACGACCTGGAGGCTACGACCGGGGGACGGGTCATCCAGGGGGCCTGCAAGGTCGGCGGCGTGCGCAAGGATATTGACGCAAAGAAACTCGACGAGATGGTTGCAGGCCTGGAGGCACTTGAACCGGAGATCCGGGAGATGAACCGGGTCTTCTTCCAGGACAATTCTGTCCTGCACCGCACCAAGGGTATCGGGGTCATCTCAGGGAAGGATGCCTACGAACTCGGGGCGGTCGGTCCGACCGGGCGGGGAAGCGGTATTGCCGAGGACGCGCGGATGCTGGGGTATGCCGCCTATGACCGGATCAATTTCAGGCCGGTCGTGGAGACGGGCGGGGACAGTTATTCCCGCTGTGTTGTCCGAGGCAGGGAACTGTATACCTCGATCGATATCATCCGGCAGGCGGTTGAGAAGATCCCGGACGGGCCGGTTGAGGTGAAGGTGACCGGTTCACCGGACGGGGAGTGCTGGTCGCGGGCCGAACAGCCCCGGGGCGAGGTGATCCATTACGTGAAGGGAAACGGGACACGCCACCTGCTCCGGCACCGGGTCAGGACACCCACCTTTGCCAACCTCCCGTTCCTGGTCAAGGCGCTGGCGGGGTGCGAGCTTGCCGATGTGCCGGTCATCGTGCTCTCCATCGATCCCTGCATCGGGTGTGCGGAGCGCTGAGAGGAAACCTTAAAAATCCCCCGGTCACCCTCTTTTTTTTCTTTCCCCCCCCTCCCGGCGATTCTCACCCCCGTCGGCATCCCCTGTTTTTCTCCTGTATTGCTGTGTGGGGAACTGTGCCATAAAAAAACCCCGCTATTCGCGTTCCGGCAGAGTTTTTCAGGTCCGGATGGGTTATGACAGGGGGCACAAAACCGCCCCTCCCCAAACGCCGCTAATGGCTGTTTAACGAGGTGCAAATCGTTCTTATTTTGGCAAACAGGGCAATAATCGGGCGTTTTCTCCACGCGAACAGGAACGGTTGGAAATACGGGGTTTTCTCCGGGAATCAAAAATGGAAATACGGGAAATGGGGCCCGATTCGGGCTTATTTTTCCGCCTCTCCTCAAGGTCGTTCAGGGTGCCCGGGTCCTGCCCCCGGGACCCGGGTATGCGTATTACCGGGAGGGTTCTTTCTTCTTCCGGGGTTCCGGTCTCTTCTTCACCAGGTATCGCATGATGTACCTGCGCTGCGGGGAGTACACGGCGATCTTCTCCATCCGCTCCACCCGGTAATGGCAGGTGAGGAACGGGCCATGGTAGATCCTGCGCAGGAATCCGGAGATCGTGGGGGCATAGATCTCCTCCAGCTGGAAATGGGTGCGGAACTCCTGCACGGTAATCCATTGCTCGGTCTTGCCGGACTGTTCCATGTACTGTTCGAGTAGTTCGGGAATGTCCCAGTTGCGTGCCATGATCATCCTTCTCTGATGGGAACGTGCGTGTGCCGGCGTGCAGTGCAGGTGGCGGGTCGCCCGGTGCCCGGTGTTCCCCCCTTCTGCATCATGATGCTTCAGCCGTACAGGATCCGGCAGGGTAGTACAGCATCTGAAGATCCCTACCGCTTCTCCTTTGGCTGGACATAATAGCGCAGCTGGTATCCCCTGGTGAGACTCCGGTATTTTCCCCGTTCAATTCGTGAGACGATATAGGGAAACTGGGACGGCTTCCGTTTGTGGAGCCGGGTGAGGAACCCGGAGACCGGATGGGCAAAATCAGTCGGTAACTGGAAATGCTGGCGGAACTCCCACACGGTGATCCATTGGGAGGAAGATCCGGTCTCCTTCATGTATTGTTCGAGGAGATCGGAGATATGGGAATAGTCCGTCATGCTGGATTTTCTTCCTCTGTCGTGGTTGTTACTCATGGAAATGAATACGGGGTGATAACCCCCGGTACGTTCGTTAGTGGGATCTCTGGCCCGTCTCCCCGCGCAGGGTTCATTTACGCTGTACCGGAAGACACGCCCTCAGTTTCAGGTAATACCGGCTTTTCTTTGGATCGGAAGGATTTTTCCCCTTCAACGGTTCGATCCTCGCGACAATAAACGGGAATTGCCCGAACGGCCCGAACCTGAGCCGCCGCAGGAACGCGGATACCGTGTTGCTCTGGTAGCGTGTCAGACCGAAATGATTGCGGAGTTCATGCACGGTGATCCACCGTTCATTGGACTCCTTCTCTCCCATATATGCTTCCAGCATCTCCGGTATATCCGTGTATCTTCTCATACCTGTACCCTCCGTGTTTTATCCCAGGATCCAGGAATCCCTCTTTTAGGATTCAACCCGTTTTACCAGGTTTTCCATGACGGCATCCACGGCCTTCCACGTGGGGGTGTCCGCATGCCTGAGGACATACGGGCGGCCCTCATCGCCGGCTATCACCATTGCCGGATCGAGCGGGATGGAACCAAGGTAGGGAATACCCAGCTCGCTTGCAGCCTTCTCGCCACCACCCTTGCCGAACAGGTCAATGGTTTTGTTGCAATGCGGACAGACCATGCCGCTCATGTTCTCGATGATGCCAATCACCGGCAAATCCATCTTCTCGATGAATTTTACGGCCTTGATCGCGTCGAGCACGGCCACATCCTGCGGGGTGGTGACGATCACCGCGCCCTGGACGTTCGGTGCGAGCTGGACTATAGAGAGGGCTTCGTCCCCGGTGCCGGGGGGGAGGTCAACGATCAGGTAGTCGAGCGCGCCCCAGTTCACTTCGGAGAGGAACTGCTGGATGACAGCCATCTTCATGGGCCCGCGCCAGATGACCGGCGAACTCGTATCCGGAAGCAGGAATGCCATCGACATGACCGAGAGTTTCCCGGTAACGTGGACCGGCTCCATCGACTTTTCCAGAACAACCGGTCGCTCGTTTTCGATGCCCAGCATCTTGGGGATGTTTGGGCCGTGGATGTCGAGATCGAGCAGCCCGACCTGCCTGCCGTGAGCCGCGAGAGCAGAAGCGAGGTTGGTGGAGACGGTTGATTTACCGACACCTCCCTTGCCGCTCAGGACAAGAATCACGTGTTTGACATCGATCTTCGCTTTGGGTGGCAGCCCTTTTTGGGCAGGGGAGGCACCCTTTTGTTCAGGATGCGTATCGGAATGTGGCGTCATAGTAGTGAGTATCGTAAAAATTACCCGGTGAGCGGCTGCCCGGGCACTGTTGCCCGCATGCAGCGCCCCGTATCCCGGGAATATCTGGTGATCATCAATTCTTCAGGAACGTGCACGGTGGCAAGAGGTCAATGCCCGCTGCATTCGTGCCCCTCTTCGCCATGGGTGCAGCTGCTCTCGCCCGGCGAGATCTTTCCTGCAATGAAGTCCGTAATAACGGTATCAATCGGCCCGGATACGCCGAGGATCACGTCGATGTTGTTCTCGCAGAACAGGTCCACGGCCCGCGGACCCATGCCACCTGCGAGGACGTGGGTTACCTTGTGCCCGGCAAGGAATACCGGCAGTTTTCCCGGCTCGTGCCCGGGGCTCTGCAGGATTGTCTTTTTGGTGATCTTCTTGTCCGCAATATCAAAAACTGCGTATTCGGTGCAGTGCCCGAAATGCCCGGAGACTTCGTCCCCTTCCTTTGCAATAGCGACTTTCATGTAATATCCTCAAATGGTGCATCTCCCGGTCTCATACCGGGTACCATAATTACTCATATGCGCATAAATGCTTAAAAATGTTGGTAAAGGCAAGTGGGTAACCGTGGGATTTTTCCAGTACTGATGCGGGTTACCTGCCTATCCCCCAAAATCAAATTAGAAAATTTATTCAACCTCCATCTTGAACCATAGTGGTACCGGAGGTTATCATATGGAAATCAACGGCGTTACTATTGATAATACGTACGCAGAGGCATTCCCCACCTGGGTCTGCCGTATCATTATTACTGCGGTTACGAGGGAATGGGCAAAGAAAGCGGCCACCGAGGCAACAGGTTTTGCCACATCGGCAATCGGTTGTCCCTGTGAGGCAGGTATCGAGGGATTCGTTCCTGCAAGCGAGACCCCTGACGGAAGGCCCGGTGTTGCGATCCTGATCTGTGCGAGCAAGAAGAAACTGAAAGAGCAGGTTGTTGAGCGTCTTGCGGAATGCGTCCTGACGGCACCAACCACCGCAGTCTTCAACGGTCTCACCACCGCGGAAGAAAAGATCCCGGTCAAGCTCCACTTCTTCGGTGACGGTCACGAATACCAGAAGGAAGTCGGCGGTCGCAAATGCTGGGTCATCCCGATCATGAACGGGGAGTATATCGGCGAGGAAGAGTTTGGCATCGTCAAGGGTGTTGCCGGTGGTAACTTCTTTGTCATGGGTGAGAACCAGATGGCCGCCCTCATGGGTGCAGAAGCAGCAGTTGAGGCCATCGATGCAGTCCCCGGCGTCATCACCAGTTTCCCCGGTGGAATTGTGGCCAGTGGCTCAAAAGTTGGCAGCCTGAAGTACAAGTTCATGGTGGCATCCACCAATGAGAAGTACTGCCCGACACTTCGTGAGAAGGTCCCGGACAGCAAGATCCCTGCAGGTATCAAGGCCGTGTACGAGATCGTCATTGACGGAGTGGACGAGAAATCTGTTGCAGCAGCAATGGGTGCAGGTGTCAGGGCAGCCGCAATGGTGCCCGGTGTGAAGTTCATCTCGGCCGGAAACTTTGGCGGTACGCTCGGACCATTCAAGATCGAGCTCCACAAAGTCCTCTAATCTTTTTTTAACTAAAAAATTGTTCACGTATCGATCTCTATTTATAGGGTTATTGCCGATTATTTTGTTAACGGATTTTTCGGCGATAACATGATCACACTCACACCCGACGATGTTAAAAAGCGGTTCGGCCCGCTCTTCTCTCAGAAATTCCTGGTGATGGTAGACGAACAGAGTGGACGGGCAGAGATCCTTGAGCAGTGCCGGGCACGCGGCCCCATTGAATGGGATGCCATGAACCGCCGCAGGGCCGGTGGTGCTGTTGCCGGTTGTTCGGTTGAAGGAACGTCCATGGTGATCGATGCGAAGCTCGGCACCTATCCGGTCAATTTTGGTGCTGCGGCCGGGGATATCGGGGGTCAGGCGCTGGAATCGGTTGAAGTTGCCGGTGATGAAGTGATCACCACCTGGGCCGGTATCGCCGGTGCCGGTGTCGGGGTAGCAGCCTGCCTTCCTCAGGCGCCCGGTGTGATCCGGGCAGAATATCCTACGGAAGAAGATCTTAAGATCGGGGGGGCACGCACCAACCATGTCAGGATCATCTCTCCCCGGTACGAGAAGATCTGCATTGGTATCGATGATACTGATACCAAACTGGAAGGCGCCACCTGGGTGATGGCGCTGAAGTGTGCGGGAGCCTGCACGATTCCGGGTGTAGAGTTCCTGAATATGCGCCTGGTCCAGCTCAATCCTGCAGTACCCAATAAAACCACGAACTGCGTGGGTTCAGCGCTGAACTTTGCGGTCAGACCCGACAAAGTCGCAGAACTGCTTGGCTTTGTCCGGGCATTTGTCGAGAAGAACACATTCTCAAAAGACACCGGGATTGCCTGTCACCGGGGTATCGGGTTTCCCCATGACTCCCCGGCATTCGCTGCGGTGAAGACAGAGATCCTGACCGTTGAGCAGGCAGAAGGGGCGGCAAAGGATCTGGGGATCGCCTACATCGATACCAACGGACGGAAGGGGCGGATCGGTGCACTGGGTGCGGTGCTCTGGGGCAACCGGGGTATAGAGGCGGCAGGACTCTATGGAGAGCATATCTGACCCGTATGTAATCCACTACCCACGGATCGTAGCGGTAGCTGACGATGCCGGCAGCTCTGTGGAACTCATCGAGTTCTTTGATTGTATTGGCGGAGCCATGTGGTCGAAGCACCACTATGCAAAGAGCCCGCTCGTCAGTAATGTCCGGTCGGTTGGAGCCACGATGAGGTATTCCCTCACAACCGGGACCGTGGATCTCGCGCTGGAAGGCTCGCGGTTCCCGGCCGGGATATCGGCCTGCACTGTTGATGGTGCCGAGATTGCCGTCACCTATATCGGCATGGGTGGCGGGGGTGTTGGTGCAGCAGCCTGCCGCTCTGATGCAGCGGGAGTCCTGCGGAGCAGGAGTGACCCTGCCGGAGGAGGCCGCGTGGCCGGTGCCACCATCTGGCTCCCACGGATGCAGCGTGTTCTCATCGGTGTGGATGATACCGACACTCCGGAAGAAGGCGCAACATGGACGCTGGTGCACAACATTGCCCGGGCCGTTGCGGATGAGCGCTCCATCTACCTATCGCATACCATCGTCCAGCTCTTCCCGGTACCGTACCGGACCAAGAACTGTGTCGGGCTTGTTGCAGAGTTTGCAACCACGGATCCAGAGGGATTGATCGGGCGGTTCCGGCAGCTGCTGGAGACGTATACCCTGTCGAAGAAGACCGGCATGGCCGTCTATTCCGGGTTTTCTGTGCCAGAAGAACTACTTGCGTACGGGCAGAAGGTCAAGAGAGGCGAGGTTGAAGCCGGCCTGCTGAAGGCAATCCAGGATCCCCATTTGCGGATTGTCATGAACGGACGGGGGGTCGTCGGGGCGGTGGCTGCCATCCCGTTTTACACGAAGTACGATGAGGCGCTGGAACTATGCAGTGGAAAGACTTGAAGGCACTGCTGCTGGAGATTGGTTCAGCGAACCTGACCGGGGAATCCGCGGACCGGTTCATTGCCCGGTCCGCAGCAGGGCCGGGAGCCGGTGGCAGCGGGGCTCTCTTCTTTGGCATGGGAAGCCACCGAATCAAACTTGCCCTGAATCCGTCAAGCCCGGTGGAGATCGTACACCGGGGCCATGGAAACGCCGAGCTCTATCTTGAGGGAACCCGGATCCCGGGCCGGCTCCTTGAGCCCGGGCACCACTGTCCCGACCAGGCCTTCATCACGGTCACCGGCAGTTGTATCTTCCGGTGCCGGTACTGCTCAGTTCCCCGGATCAGCGGGAAACGGAAGAGCATCGAAGAGATCATGGAGATGGTGGAATCGGTGCGCCACCGCATCCACGCGATCTCCATCACCAGCGGGGTGCTGGGGAGCATTGAAGAGGAAGAGGCCTATGTTCTTGAGGTGATCCGGCACCTCTCATTCTTTGATCTGCCCATCGGGGTATCGATCTATCCCGCGGAAAAGACGCCTGACCGGTTGAAGGAGCTTGGTGTGGTGGAAGTGAAGTTCAACATCGAGGCGGCAACACCGGAACTCTTTGCAACGATGTGCCCGGGACTGGATTACGAACGGATCTGGACCACACTCGACCGGTCGGTTGAACTGTTTGGAAAGAACCGGGTCTTCTCGAATATTATTGTCGGCCTTGGTGAGACCGATGAGGAGCTGGAGACGTGCATCCGGAAACTGGCTGCCCACGGTGTGATTCCGGTCCTGCGCCCGCTCAACCCGGTTGCTGAACTCGCTGGAACGCCCCGGCCTTCTGCGGAACGGCTGAAGAAGATATTCTCTCTCCATACACGTGCCCTTCTGGATGCCGGGCTCGATACCAGCGCTGCCTTAACCATGTGCACCAACTGTGCGGGTTGCGATCTTGTGCCCGGGAGGGATGAATGAAAGGTATCGATGTGATCGCAGAAGCGCTGCTTGCCTGTACCGACCGGCAGTATACTGTCCCGGGATTCCCGATCACGGATCTTGGTGCACGCGTGAATGCCGAGATGGTGGTCAACGAGAAGACGGCTCTCGAATACGCGCTTGGCGACTCGCTTGAAGGGCGCAGGGCTGCGGTGATCATCAAGAATGTTGGCGTCAATGCCTGTGCGGATCCTCTTCTCCAGGCAACCGCACAGGGTCTTATCGGGGGCGTAGTGCTGGTGGCCGGTGATGACCCGGATGCACACGGATCACAGACCTCGCAGGACTCCCGCTATTACGGGGAACTCGCGGAGCTGCCGGTCATCGAACCCGGTACCGAAAGTTGTTATGCCGGTGTAGTGGCGGCAGTGGAAGCCTCGGAGCAGTTCTCCCGTGTTGCCCTGCTCAGGCTCACCCCTCCCCTGCTGGATGCAGAGGTCGAGTACACTCCCGTGAAACCGAACGCCGGAAAAGGACGGCTCTCGGAGCGGACCTGGACCATGAACGGGCGGGTGACTGCCGCGGAGGAACTCTACCGTACCATGTTTGCCTGGTCCTCGGCGTCCCTGCTGAACCGGTGGGATGGCGAACCCGCCGGTGCTGGCCCCTCGTACGGTAAGACCCGGATTGTTACCGTGAATCCCCTGCCGGCGCAGGCAGTAGCGATCAGCGATGTACGGGAATATGGCCGGACCTTCATCCGCGACCATCGGGGGATGCAGCCCCCGGTGCCGCAGGAGCGTCCCCAGTCTCTGGAAGACCGGGGTTACTACAAGACGTTCTGTAGTACCTGCCCGTTCAAAGGGATGATGGATATCCTGAAAGCGCGGAATACGGCCATGATCTGCGATGCAGGCTGCTCGGTGCTTGGTATGACCCATCCGTATGATCTCGGGATTGCCAGTTATGGCATGGGCGCCAGTGTTGCAGTGGCCGCCCGGAGCACGAAAGTTGCCCTGATCGGGGATTATGCCCTGCTCCACTCCGGCCTGAACGCGCTCATCGATGTGTACGAGAAGGGTCTGCCGATGCTCTGCATTGTGATGAACAACGAGTGTACGGCAATGACCGGTAAACAGCCTGCCTGCAACCCGCTCCCGTACCTGCAATGGGCAGACCCGGTGATCTGCCGGGCAGAGGATGTACCGACACTCGAACGCGAGCTCGTGGTAACGGACAGGCCACGGACCATCGTTATCTCGGGGACCTGTCCGGAGGGGTGCAGTCATGAACTCGTTGAATATTGAGATCTGCGATGTGACACTGAGAGATGGGGAACAGACGCCGGGCGTCTCGTTCTCCTGCAAGGAGAAGGTGGAGATTGCGACCCTGCTCGATGAGGTTGGGGTCGAGATGATCGAGGCCGGTTTCCCTGCCGTGTCGGCAAATGAGAAACAGTGCGTCAAGACCATTGCAAATCTCGGTCTTGATGCCCGGATCTGCGGGTTCTGCCGGGCCCGGGAACCTGATATCCAGACCGCAATCGACTGCGGTGTTGATCTGGTGAGCATCTTCATCCCTACGTCCGAGCTCCATGTCCGGCTCAAGTTCAAAAAACCCCGGGAGCAGGTGCTTGCAGACGCGCTGGAGATGATCGACTTTGCCCGCGATCATGGCGTGCAGGTCAGGTTCGCCGCGGAGGACGCCTCCCGCACCGATCTTCCCTTCTTAAAGGAAGTTTACCGGGGGGCAGCAGAACACGGGGCGGTCCTGCTCAGCTTTGCCGATACCGTGGGCTGCCTCATTCCTTCAGAGATGAACCGGATCATGACCGATCTTGTCGCCTCCGTTGACCGGCCATTCTGTGCCCACTGTCACAATGATATGGGCTGTGCCGTGGCAAACACCCTCACGGCCGCTGAAGCCGGGGCATTTCAGCTCCACACCACGGTGAACGGGATCGGGGAGCGGGCCGGCAATGCCTCGCTTGATGAACTGCTCGTGGCTTTGCGGATGAAGAAGGGCATTGACCGGTATGATCTCTCAAAACTGACCGAACTCTCGCGTATGGTTGAGAACTATTCCGGTGTCACCCTGCCCCGTAACAAGCCGGTCACCGGAGAGCTCGCGTTCTCGCACGAGAGCGGCATCCACATCGCAGCCATCCTTGAAGACCCGTCCACCTATGAATATTTCCCCCCGGACCTTGTGGGAGGTGAACGGCATTTCATTCTCGGCAAGCACACCGGGAAGAAGGCGCTTGAGCATGTGGTTGCATCCCTTGGCTGCGCACTGTCCGATCACCAGATCTGCGCTGTGCTCGATCTGGTCAAGGATCACTCCGAGCATAAGTGCAACATCACGCCGGAAGTTTTGCAAAAACTGATCAAAAAAGTACAGGAGTCCCCTGCATGAGCTCTCTCTCTGAACGAATCCTCAACGCCCCTGCGGGGGAATACGTGGACCGGAAGGTCGACCGCGCCTTTGCCTGTGATGGCACCGGGATGCTGGCACTGGAGGCATGGAAGAACATGGGTGCAAGCCGCCTTGCCGGCGAGACCGAATTCTCCATCTTCTTTGACCATATCGCCCCGGCCAACAATACTACTGCCGCCACCCTCCAGCATGAACTCCGTGAATTTGCCAAGAGTTCGTTCATGACCTTCTCGGATGTCGGGGGGGGCATCTGCCACCAGCTGATGGGTGAAGGGGTTGTCCTGCCCGGTGAGATCGTGATCGGTGCCGATTCCCACAGCGTTACGCTTGGTGCATTCGGGGCCTTTGCCTCCGGTGTCGGGGCAACGGACATGGCGGCGATCTGGCTGACCGGTGAGACCTGGCTCCGTGTTCCGGAGTCGATCGGTATCCATCTCGAAGGTCGGTTCGCCGGTGCTGCGGAGGCAAAGGATCTTGCCCTCGCGTATGTGGGGGAACTGAAAACTGATGGTGCCACCTACCAGGCAATCGAATTTATCGGGGACGGGTCAAAAAATCTCTCTGTCGACGAGCGCATGGTCCTTTCCAACCTGTCGGTGGAAGCCGGGGCAAAGGCCGGCCTGTTCTATGCCGATGACGTGACGGTGCGGTACCTGAAGGAGCGGGGACATGCCGTAAAACCGCAGATCCCGGAGTCCTGCACCTACACCCGGGATCTCGAGTTCGATCTCTCAGATATTGTTCCCCTCATCGCGGTCCCGCACCGCGTGGATACCATCAAGCCCGTTGACGAACTGGCCGGGCTTCCTCTTGACCAGGTCTTTGTGGGCACCTGTACCAACGGGCGTTACTCTGACCTGGCGCGGTTGGCCCGGATCGTCCGGGGAAAGAAAGTGGCCGTGCGCACCATCGTGGTTCCTGCATCTGCCGCAGTTCTCGCCCAGGCAATACGGACCGGTGTGCTTGCCGATATCGTTGATGCCGGTTGCACCATCGGGACACCCGGGTGCGGTCCCTGCCTGGGTGCCCATATGGGGGTGCTTGGCGAAGAAGAGGTCTGCCTCTCGACTGCCAACCGTAATTTCAAGAACCGTATGGGTGTCGGGGGAGAGATCTACCTCTCATCGGTTGCCACGGCCGCTGCCAGTGCGCTTGAAGGAGAGATCACCGTTCCGGAGGTGGCCTGATGCAAACGGAAGGTCATGCAGTCTGCCTCCCGGAAGATATCGACACAGATGTGGTTATCGCCGGCAGGTACCTGCGGACAAAGGACCGGAGTATCTGGGCCACCCACGTATTTGAGGATCTTGACGCCGGCCTTGCACCGCGTCTCAAAGGGGCCGTTATCGTGGCCGGCAAGAACTTCGGCTGCGGCTCCTCGCGGGAGCAGGCGGCAATCGCGATCCGGGAGGCGGGGGTTGTCGCGGTCATCGCGCCCTCGTTTGCCCGGATCTTCTTCCGAAATGCGGTCAATGTTGGTCTGCCCCTCATCGAGGCGGATATCTCCTGCACGGAGGGTAGTCCGATAAAATTTAATCTTGCACAGGGCTGGGTGGACGTGGCGGGAAAACGGCATTCGGTTTCTACGCTCTCGCCCCGGATGCAGGAGATCCTCGCGGCCGGCGGTCTTGTTCCGTACTGGAGAAGACACCGATGATCTTTCCGGAACACTGCAAATACGTAGGTCATGCCTCGACCCGGCCCTGCGGTGATCGCGTCTACTTCCTGAGCCGGTATCTCATACGAGAGACCGACGCCGGTCCCGAACTGCTGGAGGTGACCCTCGATCCCGCGGGAAAAGGGATGATGCGGGATATCATCTCCTCCCGGGTGCTCGCCACCCCAGACCAGGTGTACTGTTACCCGGATCGGGTGCAGATCCATGACCGGCCGCGTCTTGTCAGATTGTCGGAAGAGGGCGGGTACCGGTGCACGATCTTCACGAGTCTTGAAGAGAACAAAACCTTTGTCCTCGACCCGGATCTCTCCGGTTTTCTGACCATTCACGTGTATGACGTGATCCCTCCCCGGGCCACCCTGTCAGCGAGCCTGAAGGAACTGGAATCTGACGGGCTCTTTGGGGAGCTCACCGTGCAGTTCGATCATCATGTCCGTGATATCTCGGCCGTTATGGCAGATGCGTATCCCTGTCGTGCAGCCGGGTATACCCGCACGCTTGATGCCGATGCCATGCACGGGGGCGAGCATCTGGCCGGATGCCTGACGGGTTCGCAGTTCTTCACGGAATGTTACGGGAAAAATTTCACGCTCGAAAATATCTGCCCTCTCGAACAGGTAACCGAAGAACCGTTCCTTGCCCGGTGCTGCCGGGCCGAGCGGGAGGGAATCGGTACCTGGAACAATAAGTTCGGGGCCATCGTCCACTGGGGTGCGAGCCCGGCTATGATCGCCCGGTCGGTGAATGAACTGGTGGCACGCTGGAGGGCGAAATGACGAAGATTGCCGTTGTTGAAGGTGACGGGATCGGGCGCGAAGTCATCCCGGTTGCCCGGAGGATCCTCGAAATACTCCACCCTGAATACGAGTACTTCACCGTTGACGTTGGATACGGTATGTGGGAGCGGACCGGTTGCCCCTGTGCAGACCGGGAGATTGATGCGCTCAAAACCGCGGATGCGATCCTGTTTGGGGCGATCACCACGCCACCCATGAAAGACTACCAGAGCGTGGTGCTGCGCATAAGGAAGGCACTCGATCTCTACGCGAACCTGCGTCCAGTCAAGGGTGATGGGTTCGACATCATGATCGTGCGCGAGAATACCGAGGGCCTCTACTCCGGCATCGAGGAGATCACACCCGACCGGGCCACCACCCTCCGCGTAGTATCCCGCGCGGGAAGCGAGCGGATTGCACGGGCTGCCATCAGTCTCGTGCAGCAGCGCAAAGGACACCTGACCATCGGGCACAAGGCGAACGTGCTCAAGTCCGATCTCCTCTTCCGTGATGTCTGCACTGCCGAGGCAAAAGCCGCAGGTATCTCCTTCAATGACAAGTATATCGATGCCCTTGCGCTGGACATTCTCCAGCACCCCGCCTCCTATGACGTTGTGGTCACGACCAACATTTTTGGTGACATTCTCTCCGATATGGCCTCGTACCTGGTTGGCGGGCTCGGCCTTGTGCCGAGCGCGAATATCGGGGACCGGTACGCCCTCTTCGAGCCGGTACACGGGAGCGCCCCGGATATTGCCGGCCAGAACATTGCAAACCCCATCGCGGCGATCCGGAGTGCGGCAATGCTCCTTGAGTACCTTGGCGACCGGGAGGGTGCTGCCCGCATGGAGTCAGCAGTGGGTCGGGTGCTTGCCCAGGGAATCCAGACCCGCGATCTCGGTGGTTCGGCGGGCACCCGGGAGTTCGGGGACGAAGTTGTGAAGGAACTTGGCCGGGAAAAATAGGGACATCCTTGGCCCCCTATCAGTAAGGTATTCAAACCGACCGGTATGATTATTTTAACCAGGAGTGTACCGTCACCGTGCCTGACATTGCAGCAATCCTCATCTCAATTCCTGTTCTGATCCTGATAGCACGGATCGTAGAAGCAGCACTCGAGACCATCCGAACGATCTATATCAGCAAAGGTCACGCGAACCTTGCGGCCTGTGTGGGGATTGTCAAGACCGGTATCTGGCTGATCTCAACAGGGCTTGTGATCACGAACCTCACCGACTACTGGAATCTCTTCGCCTACCTTACCGGCTATGGTATCGGGACGCTCCTTGGCATGCAGATCGAGAACATGATCTCGATTGGCGATGTCATCGTCCGGCTTATCACGCCAAACGAGCCCCAGCCGATCATCTCCCATCTCTCAACCCTTGGCTATGGCATGACGCGGATCGAAGGGCAGGGCAGTTTCTCCCACACGGTCACCATCATCCTGATGATAGTTCCCCGGACAGAACTGGGCCGTCTGCTGGATGTCATCGCAAACGAGTATCCCGACCTCCTGTACACCGTAGAGGATGTACGGAACATCAAGGAGGGTGCCCGGATCTTCCACAAGGATCCCAAGAGCCGGATTCTCGGCTTCTTCGGGATGTGATCCCCTCTTTTTCCCGTATGCCGTAACCCATAGTTCTATGTTCCGGCCCCGTCATGATTCTTGCAGGAGCTGATGATCTCTGTTGAGTTCTGCACCCGGAAAACGAGATACCCTGCAAATCTTCAATGCCCGCACCGGCCGTACGGAAGAAGTCAAACGGGTGATAAAAAGCGATGAGGAATGGCGTCCGATCCTTCCCCTGCAACACTATGAGGTTGCATGGAAGAAGGGAACCGAATACGCATTCACCGGTAAGTACCATGCCTGTAAAGAGCCGGGGATCTATACCTGTGCCTGTTGCGGGACCGATCTCTTCGATTCACAAACCAAGTTCGATTCCGGCACCGGCTGGCCGAGTTTTTTTGCACCGGTCTCGGATCTCAATATCATCACGCACCCCGATCTCACTGGAGAAATGGTCCGAACTGAAGTGCTCTGTGCCAGGTGTGAAGCTCACCTCGGCCATGTATTCGATGACGGCCCTGCCCCCACCGGCAAACGGTACTGTATGAACTCGGCGGCCCTGCATCTCCAAAAAAGAGAGTAGTCCTGCACAATTCTCTTGGAAGATCCAAACCTTCAGGAAATAATCCCGTATGCGTATCGGATACCCCTGCATCAACCGCTCGATCGGCTGCACACCCTCCCATACCTTCAGGCTTGCCTCGTATTCCGATGAACGGCTCCGGGCAACGGTGCAGGACAATCTGTCCTGCCTCAGATCGATTCTGGAATACAATGTCCGTCAGGGGATCTTCTTTCTCAGGATAAGCTCGGACATGGTCCCGTTCGCATCACACCCGGTCTGCCGGTTTCCCTGGCAGGAACATTTCTTCAATGAGTTCCAAAAGCTTGGTGAGTACATCAGAAAACACCGGTTCAGGATATCCATGCATCCCGACCAGTTTGTCCTGCTCAACACCCCAAACGAGGACGTGCTCCGTCGGAGCATCGATGAACTTGTGTACCATGCCCAGATTCTCGATCTGATGGAGCTCGACCGGTCCGCAAAGATCCAGCTGCATGTCGGAGGGGTGTATGGAAATAAGATCGAAAGCATAAACCGTTTTATCCAGGTCTATGACCGGCTTGACGATTCAATCCGTCAGCGGCTGGTGATTGAGAATGATGAGCGGCTCTATGCAGCGTCGGACTGCCTTGAGATCCATCAAAAGACCGGTGTTCCGGTACTGTTCGACCGGTTCCACCATGCCATTAAGAATCAGAACGAGGTCATGAGGGAGTTATTGCCGGTCCTTGAGAAGACCTGGAGATCAAAAGATGGAATTCCCATGATCGATTACAGTTCCCAGCAACCGGGGAAACGGGTTGGTGCGCACACCGAGCATATCGATACTGACGATTTTGCCCGGTTCCTTGCTGAAACCTCATTCATGGATTGCGATATTATGCTGGAGATAAAGGATAAAGAGAAGAGTGTTCTGGCTGCCCTTGATGTTGCCCGGGATGATCCGCGTCTTTTTACCGGTGAACCCTGAGTTTTGAGGGGGACCTGCCCCCAACCGGGTTCACTCTTCCTTCTTATTCCAGACATGGACAACCCAGAGGAGTGATGCGAGTGTTGCCACGATGGTCGAGGTGACGAGCAGAGGGACGTACCACCACTGCGCAGCCATCGTCCCCTCCATCACCCCGCTCCCAGCGATCGTTGCAATCGTGTTCGGGACAAGGAATGCCGTGCCCAGCACCGTGAGATAGGCCGTGACAAGGGCAAAGCGGTTGTTCATGGTCTGGAGCTGGTTGTTGTAGATGCTCTGCATCACTTCGAGACCCGATGAAAGCACGTTGGACATCTGTTCGGAAAGTTCGATATGACGATCGATGTTATCCGAAAGGATGCCGATCCTGCCCAGCAGTTTCTCATCGTTCGTGATGAGGTCTGCGTCACCGTAGCGCAGGGAATCGACCACGTCTTTTGAGGCCCAGAGCACATTCAGATAATCGATCAAAACATGTTTCATCCGGTAGATGTCATGCGCGAGTTGCTTCTTTGCCACACGCTCCTCAATGAGTGATTTGCTGATCGCATCCCCGTGCATCTCGATCTCACGCAGGTACTCGAAGTTACGGTCATTGTTCTCATCGATGATCCGCTCAAGGGTGAGGGTGATCTTGTCGGGCGTGGTATCAGCAGCAATCCGTTTGAAGAATGGCTGGGCATACCGGGAGAACCGCAACAGCCGGTTGATCTCATCGGAATGGACGGTGAGGACCAGGTTTTCCCGGATCAGGATAAAGAGCGGGTGTACGGTCATCTTCTCGCCCTTGACCGTGGCGGACGGGAGCATGATACCCAGTTCCGTGTCGTAATCTTCGTATGCCGAATAGAACCCGTGGGTGAGCTTGGGGATGGGGACTTTCGTGAACCCGGCACGTTGCGTGAGTTGCTCCATTTCCCGCTCATCATCATGGATACTACAGTCGATCCAGGCAAAACTGGCATCCTTTATTACAGTAAAATACTCGTCAACCGGGTGATCCACCAGCCGTTCGATCCTGCCGTCATGGTACAAGAGGATGCAAAAACTCAAGGGAACCGGTAACGAGGAGGCGGTCTGCGGGTCGGCTGGCATTGTCATGATGATACCCTTTTTTTTAGTTCGTCCCGGTGAATCCTGCACCGGGACTCGTACCGAGCTATTGAAACCGGAACCGTAAATAAGTGACCTCTGGGAGGTGAAGGTATGGCGGGCGATTACGGTCAGGGTTCTGCTTTCAATCCCGATCGTGAGAAAAAATCGCAAAAACGTACCAGACTAGCAGCCTTCCCCCGGCAACCTATTACGTGATCGTCCAGAGCATGGGTCATGACGGGGACCTCAACATCGTCATGGAAACGTCGGGCCGGTATTCCGGCCAGGTTGTCAATGCCAAGACCGGCACACTCATCTTCAACTTCACCGGGGCGGGCAGTGCCCAGGATTTTGCGGCAGCACAGGCCCTGTCGGATGCGTTCAACCTGCCTGGCGTGGATGATATCTCCACCAGATGCACCTTGACTCTGGTGCCCGCAACGGTGGCAACTCCTGCAGATGCTGCACCGTCAACAACCCCTGGTGCCACGGCAACAAAATCTCCTGTCTCGCCGCTGACCCTGATCGGGGGAGTATCCCTTGCAGCGCTGGCAGTTGCCTTCTGTTCACGAAGATAACCCCAACTCCATTTTCCCCGCCAGATCACCGTCAGCGGTTTTTTATAAGATTCCCTCAAAGGAACAGTACGGTGAATGTGATGAATAATCTCTCTCGTATGGGTCTGATCCTGACCCTTATTGTACTCTTCTCTGTGTTCCCCGTAACCGCAGATACCGCAATGGTTGGCGGTGACCAGGGATGGTATGTGATCCACTGCAATGTCCAGTTGGCCAAGGTCTATCTTGATGATAAGTATGTGGGAGAGACACAGGGGGCAGGGCAGGGAGGAACGCTTACGGTCCCGGTATATACCACCGGAACTCCTCCAAAGATCCTCCGTGTTCAGAAGTACGGCTACTCTACCTATGTGAACTCGATCACAGAAGTGCCCGGACAGGGAGGATCGGTTGACCTGTATGCAACCCTGAACCAGATCTCCCCATCTTCCACGACATCCGTGGGGGGGGATGTGGGCTGGTACGTTGTGCACTGCAATATTGACGGTGCCACTGTCATGTTCGATGAGTCCAACCGGGGGGAGATCTCACAGGGAATGGTGTATGTGCCGGTCTACAGCACCGGAACACCCTATCGGAAATACACGGTGAAAAAGGATGGGTATACCACGGTCACGGCGAATATCGCGAGTGTCCCGGGAAAAGGCGAGACCATCGATCTCTATGCCACCTTAAACCCCGTCGCCACGACGGTGACAACGCAGGCAATAATCGGTGGTGATACTGGCTGGTACACCGTGCATAGCAATGTTGAGGGAGCGACCGTCACGTTTGATAATGTGGCCAAGGGGGAGATCGCGAATGGCCTCCTGAAGGTACGGGTCTATGTGACCGGCACGCCGTACAAGACCTTCACGGTCTACAAGACCGGGTATGCACCCTACACCGGTACGATCGACACGTATCCCAAAAAAGGCGAGACTGTTGATCTCATGGCACCCCTCAATGGCCAGCCGGAAACAACAACCCTTCCTGTTTCTACGACCCAGAAGTCTCCTGTCCCGGTATGGATCGCCGGCTTGGCGCTGGTTATCGGAGTTGCAGTTGCATCTGTCAATTCCCGGAAATAATCCCCTTTTTAGTGGACTGTAACCCGTCCTATTTGTTTAGTCCTGCGACATCAGGCATCCCTTTGATCAGGTCTCAAAAGGCTTTATCTTCTTCATGGTTGTTCATTATTGCAGATACTATTAGCACATCCCGCAGGAGGGAGCAATCAATGATAACACTCCGGTTTTATCGGATTTACGATATTGGGAGAGAGATCGATCTCGACTGGCTCGAAAAGGCGCTCGCCCAGAACTATTTTACTGCAAGGACCAGCTTCGTGCGGGTCAAACCCAAATCCATCATGCTTGAAGACCCTCCGCTCATGATCCAGATGAACCCGATCCGGGTGGAGCGGGACGGCAGGCCGTTTGAGTTTTCCGTGGTTGCCCGGGTCTACGATATCGGAGTGATCAGTTTCTGTTTTATCTACGAGAGCCCGGAGGCTGCCATTGCCGAACTGGAGGAGATCGCGTTTTTGTTCGCCGGGCAGGAAGGCCTGGCAGATTTCTATGTCCAGTATCTCAAGACGCTTGGCGAGATCATCCGCCCGCATATCACCGGATTCTCCATCAACCCCGACTTCTACGAGGATTACTCGATCTATGTTACCGACCACCGGGATGATTCCATTGACCCGGTGGCGCTCCTGATCGGGGAGAAGACCAATCTCTCCCCGCAGATCAGAGAGGACATCCTCAAGAACTCCCTCAGCTACACGACCGATGACCTTGCTATCCTCTCGTGGGATTCGGCTCTCCTTTGCAACCCGGAGAGCCCCACCGATATCATCGATCTCATCGAGTTTGCCAATGTGCAGGTGCTGGAGCTCCGGTACTATGATCGGGAACTGACCCGCGAGATGGAGAAAATGTATGACGACATCGAGCACGCGGATCGCCTGTCCCAGTTCCGCCGGGGGCGCCAGTACCACGCGATCATGGCAAAACTCATGCAGACCTCTGCGGAGATCTCCGAGATCATCGAGAAGGTCGACAACCTGATCAAGGTCACGGAGGATGTGTACTATGCCCGTGTCTATGCAACCGCGCTAAAAGTACTCCGGAGCAGCCAGTGGAGTGAGAGTGTCAGCCGCAAGATCGAGATGATCCAGGAGAACTACTCGATGCTCTCGGACGAAGTGCGCATCCAGCACTCCAACTTCCTTGAATGGGTGGTCATCATCCTGATCGCGCTCGAACTGGTCTTCATGATCCTGGCGCTCCATTGAGGGTGATTCACCCTGGCCTTCGAATGCTTCCAGTGCGGGGAATGTTGCGACCAGCTCGGGTACGTCCATGTGATCCGGGAAGAGTACGGGGATTACCGCTTCCTGATCTATAATAATTATACCGGTGAGACGACGCCGGTAACGGTTGATCCCGACAAACGCGATCTCTTCGATGACAAGAGCATCTTTGAAAAACTGCCTCACACGTGCCCGTTTTTCCGGCACCAGCCCGGCAGTGAAAAAGCCTACTGCACGGTACACCTGACCCGCCCTGAGATCTGCCGGGATTATGGGTGCTGGCGTCTTTTGATCCTCGATCATACCGGGCGGAGGGCCGGGCGTATCAAGTTTATCCGGACGCTCTGCTCCGATGATGCACTCCTCACAAAAATCTGGGATTCCTGTATCGAAGAGCACAAGGAACCGGATGATACGAAATGGGAGGACGAGATGATCCGCATCCTCAGGAACGCCGGGTACTCTGTCCGGAGATAGCCGGTTTCACTTTCTCCCCGCGCACTACCCCTCTTAAACGATCTCCCGCTCTCACTTTCACTATACTATGATCGGGAAAGGGGCCTACCTCCGGCAACTCACAGCATCCACGATGCCCATGAAGTCTGTTGCCTTGGGAAAAGAGATTGAAGGCAGTACTCCCCCGTCCGTCTTTGTCGGGAGCTGGAATTACCCGGATATCTTTGCCGGCCCCATGATTGCTCCGCTCCATGGTGATACAACTGAGATGGATATGCCCGAAGCATGGATCCCAAAGAACCGGTCCCAGGAAGAGATCATCGGGTACAGGATGAACCTCATCCGGGGAAAACAGCAGGTGAATGCAGGCGATCTCAATAACCGGCTGGTAGAAAAACTCCAGGAGATCTCGCTCTCCTCATCGTCCCTTGAGAGCGAGATAGCCTTCACCAGCACCCCGCAGGGGCAGTCCTTTTCTGAAGAGCATACCCCGTTTGGGCCAAGCGCAGGAATCGAGCGGTTCGATATCGAGGCCGGGCGGTGGAACCGTGACCTGGAGAAGGCGTTCTACGATACCGACCTGAAAGCGGCCGATGCCGTGATAAACCTGCACAAGACCGGTGTTACGTTCTCCAGTATCCAGAAAGCCTTCTCGGTCGGGACAATGGGCCAGGGACGGGGGCGGCACCTTGTTCCCACGCGGTGGTCGATCACGGCCTGCGACACGATCATCGGCGACCGGCTGCTTGCCGGGGTGAAGAAGAACCCGGTCATTGATACCTGGCGGGTGCACGAGTTCTCGAGCCTCAACAACCATTACGCGGTCATCCTGATGCCAACCGCCTGGCAGTACGAGTGGTCGGAGGCGTTCCTCCACGTGCTGGGTAACGAGGAACTGGTCTTCTCGGATCACGAGGGCACAAAGAAGAAGACCACCTACTCCCCTCTCGGGGGATGCTACTACTCGTGCAAGATGGCGGTGCTCGAAGCGCTCGCCCGCGAACAGCGGCAGGCCGGGGCGATCATTCTCCGGGAGGCCCGGAAGGGGTACGTGCCCATGGGCGTCTTCAATGTCCGGGAGAATGTCCGGAGCGCAATGCAGCAGCCTGCCACCGAATTTGAAGGAATCCGGCCGGCTCTTCAGCATCTTGCGGCATCGTTCACGCTTCCGGTCACCCGGTTCATAGAGGAGGGGCCCCTTCTCAAGTCCGTGATCCGCGAACGGCAGTGCCGGCTGGGGGATTTCATCCCGGCCGCAGGATAAGGTGATTTGTATGGCTCCCGTTCCTGCCCCTCCCATCACAACGCCATCCTACCACAATGCCCTGCCGTTGCCGGAGCGGGATCCGCAGAAGGTGCACCAGCGGATCATCCTCCATCTCGATATGGACAGTTTCTACGCATCCGTGGAGGTACAGCGCAGGCCGGAACTTGCCGGTAAACCGGTGGTTATTGGAGCAGATCCGAAGCAGGGGAAGGGACGCGGGGTTGTCTCAACCTGCTCGTATGAGGCGCGGGCGTTTGGGATCCGGTCGGCCATGCCGATCTCGCAGGCCTATGTTCTCTGCCCCCATGCAATCTTCCTTTCCCCGGATTTCCCGGCCTATGTGCAGGCATCGGCTGCCGTGATGGGGCTCCTCCGGTCACACGGGTTTCTGATGGAGCAGGTCAGCATCGACGAAGCCTTTCTCGACATCAGTGCCCTTGGGGCGTTTTCACGGGCACAATCCCTTGCCGAGGAGATCAGGGCATCAGTCCGGCATCATCTCGGCCTCTCCTGCTCTATCGGTATCGCCCCTTCGCGGGCCGTAGCCAAGATCGCCTCTGATTTTAAGAAGCCTGACGGACTCACGATTGTCACGCCGAAGGCCCTCCGGGACTTCCTCGCGCCACTCCCTGTACGGAAGATTCCCGGTGTAGGAAAGAAAGCCGAGGGACTCCTTTTCGAGATGGGGATCCGGACAATAGGGGATCTTGCCCGTCAGGATATCCAGAACCTGATCGGGCGATTCGGCCGCAGCGCGATCGCCCTGCACCAGCTGGCGCACGGCATTGATGAGAGCGGGGTTATTGACGATCAGGAGATAAAATCGATCTCCCGTGAGACCACCTTTGATGCGGATACCGATGACGTGGAGGTACTGGTCTCCACGCTCGATCTTCTTATCCGGGGTGTCTGTGAGAACCTGGCTGAAGAGCAGCTCCGGTTCAAAACCCTCACGCTCAAGATCCGGTACCCCGGCTTCATCACCCGGAGCAGAAGCCGGAGCCTGTCGCACTTCTCGGGCGACGCTGCAGTGGCCCGGTCGCTTGTACATGCGCTGTTCCGCGAGGAGTATGATGGCAGGAAGATCCGGTTAATCGGGATCCGGCTGTCATCGTTCGAGAAGCCGGACGCTGCTCAGGCAACGCTTCCTTTAGAATAGCATTCAGGCACCGGTTGTTACATGGTGCTCCAGCACCCGCTCCACGTCTTCGATCTCGACCGTGTAGGCAGTGATACCCCGAACAAGTGCACGCATCTCATCGCAGGGCAGGGATACGGGGGATTCTGTGGAGAGTATCGCTTCTGCAAGACGGTGGGCAGTTCTCTTGTTCCCCTCGCGGAATGCGGGGTATGCACAGAGCGACCAGAAGACCGTGGCGGCCCGCGCTACCGGATCGTCATGGAGGTTGGCCTGGAACACCACCTCATTCAGGATGCCTTCACAGATGATCAGGTCATCACCCCCGTCGTGTGCCAGGATCGAATCATGCATCCCGATGATCGTCTCCACGGTGATCTCCTGCATTGCCATCGTCACCATCTCCGTTATTACGAATGGGTTCTGGTATCACATCAACCCGGCTCACAGGATCCGGATGCATCAACGATTCCCGGTCTTTTCCTGGATCCTGCTCCTGCCTGTTCCGGTCGGACTCTGCCCGGATGTGATGAATAGTAGTGGGTTGGAGCATGTTTCTCGCAGACCCTGCGTGATTTTTTTTAACCGGACCTTGCGTGAAAAAATTCAGGTACCCCCCACGACCCTGCATGATCTGTTGATCCGGATCAACCGGACCTTGCATGAAATTTTTCAAGCAGACCTTGCTCAAAAAATTTCAAGCAGACCTTGGTTGCAAAAAGGTAAACAGATCTGTCTCAACCAAAAACCCAGAAAATGTCTTCACGTCGCAGGAAAATCCGGGAAATCAACCAGACCTTGCATGAAAATTTTCAGGCAGACCTTGCTTGAAGTGCGTTTGAGCAGACCCTGCGTGAAATTTTTTAACCGGACCTTGCTTGAAAATTTTTAAGCACCCCCCATGACCCTGCTTGAAACCCGCAAGCCGATCAACCGGACCCTGCTTAAAAAAAAAACAGCAGGGTCTGCCTGAAAATTTTTTGCCGGGCACGTCTCACGTGCATCTCCAGCGTCACTGCACCCATCAGCACCGATCCAAATATTGATATGAGAACCGGTCCGACGCTAACCATTCCTGACGTGATCCCCCATGAGTTACATGGACCTTGCATTCTTTGACCGGATGACCGATGCGGAAAAACACCAGTACCTGGAGTTCCTTCTCTGGCACTACCGGGTCGTGGATGCATTCTGGTTCATCAACATTGCCGACACCTATGGTCAGCCGGTTGCTGAAACGGTCAACGAGCATGTCTGGGGCCGGGTGGCCGGTATGGCGGCAAAGGATATTGTCCGCCGCTTCAACATCACTGAAAAAGGACTCTCGGGGTTTGTGGTGGCCCTCCGGCATTTCCCGTGGGCGATGATTGTCGGGTATACGATCGAGGAACGGGGAGATGAGGTGATCCTGTCCGTGCCCTCCTGCCCGACACAGGAGGCCCGGCTCCGCAGGGGGCAGGGCGAGTACGTCTGCCGGGAGATGCACCGGGCAGAGTTCACCTCATTTGCGCGGGAGATCGACCCGGCGATCCGGGTGGAATGCCTCTTTGCGCCTCCTGACCCCCATCCCCCGGAGATGTTCTGCACATGGCGGTTTTACCTTGATGAGACTGCCCCGGTAAACGGCAGCCGCAGCGATCCCGCCGGGAGCTGATTGAGATCGACTGGATTCTCGTTCTTATCGCGGTGTATCTCTGCGTGAACCTCATCGCGGCAGGTGCATTTGCGTGGGACAAGCGCAAAGCGAAGCGAAATTCATGGAGAACCAGCGAGAATCTGCTGCTGCTGCTCGCATTTTTGGGGCCGTTCGGCGCCTGTGGTGCCATGAGGCTCTTCCGGCACAAGACCCGAACGATAAAATTCTGGCTGGTTCCGGTCTTTCTGGTGCTCCATCTTGCGGTAATCGGCTATCTGGTCATCACCTGTCGTTACGGATCGGGATTGGCACTGCAAACCCTACCGTTTTAATACCGGGATTTTCCATACACTCTTGGATGCGGACCAACAGGCACCAGTACTTCCTTGACCTTGCCACGCGGTGTGCCAACCAGGGCACCTGCCTCCGGCGCAACTTCGGGGCAATCATTGTCGATGAGTTCAATACGATCGTCTCCACCGGCTACACCGGGGCTCCCCGCAAGCAGATGGACTGCACGGAGCTGAACCGCTGCTGGAGAAATGATCACAACATCCCCTCAGGCTCGAACTACGAGCGCTGCCGGAGCGTCCATGCAGAGATGAACGCGCTCCTCCAGGCCGGAAAACATGCCCGGGGCTGCACGCTCTACCTGTCGGGGTTCGAGGTCAGGAACGGTGAGATTACCCAGATATGGCCGTGTTTCCTCTGCTCCAAGATGATCGTCAACAGCGGGATCACAAACGTGATCATGCGCACCGGCACCGATACCTACCGGGAGATGGACCCGATGGTCCTGTACCAGATGCGGAGCCGGGAGTCGCTGGGTGAAGATACCCCTTCATAATCTTTTTTGATTGAGTATTCTCCACTTTCAGTATGCCTGCCGCTCTCACGATGAGGTGCTGTTGTGCCGGATCTCGTTGTAGAGCGAGACGAGCGAGAGGCTGATCAGGTTCAGGGTGGTTGCCGCGTACCAGAGCATGGCCTCCAGAGGATGAAGCGTCGCAATCCACCCGGTCCAGAGCATGGCGCAGATGATCGCAAACGTCAGCAGGGTATCGAATGCCAGAAAGATCAGTGGCCTTTTGAAGATTCGCCCGAGTTGTGCAATCGTGCAGTATTCAAAGGGTGCCGGCCGGTGAAGCAGGTCCAGGGCGGATCTGCCGACATTCATGAAAAGATCGGCCATTGCCCAGACCGTGATTGTAAGGCCAATCAGATGTATGACTCCCCCGTCAGGATCGCCCGCCCGGAGTGCGGCCAGGCCGAAGAGGATCTTGAAGATGCAGAAGGGGATGCCGATGGTGCAGCTCAGAAAGAACGGGCGCACAAAAAATTTCTGGATCATATCCCTGTCCCGGCTGGGTTCTGCTGCCGATCCATATGTGGTTACATCAGTCATGATTACGTGTCGTTGCTGGGGTTATCGTCTCAGTATCGCAGCGAAGCCTGCAATGACAGCCACGACCGCAATCACGGGATCCAGCGGTGATCTCTTTGTTGTTGTGGGTATCGGCGTTGTGGCCGAAACCGGCATTGTTGTCATCACGGTCTCTTCGGGTACCGGTGTCTGCGTCAGGGTTATTGTGGGCCGGGAGGGGTACGTGGCGATCGTCTGGACCGGTGTGTTGATCATCGGTCGGGAACCCCGGTTGTAGACCGTCTCTTGAACATTGTAGTTCTCATTCTCGGGATTCCCGGGGTTTTCAGTCTTCACTGAATAGGACCTTTTTGCCGTATATTGCGAGGTCTGGAACAGTACGAGTGCTTTACCTGTTGCATCGGTTGTCACCTGTGCATAATAATTGGTATTGGACATATTCGCTGTCGAGGGTGCAACCTCATCCCGGATCGTGCGACCGTTACCGTTGTTGTACTGGTATGAACCGATGGTGTAAGGTCCCCCTTCGGGATCCTTGATCAGGTTCTCGGTAGATCCGGTGATGACCGGGGGCTGGTCGTAGGGTTCACCGGTCATCGTGAAGGTGCCCGGCAGCCATACATAATAGGCCGTATTGGGCTGCCCGGTGATGGTAACCGTGAACCTGCCCCCCCGGGTCAGGGAACTGCTGATGGACTGTTCAGACGTGTCTGCAGCAACAACCGGAATAAGGCTCGCAAGAACGCAGGTCAGTACGATGAGACAACAACCCCTTATTATGGTTCTTTTCATAGAGTGCCTCCCACAGGCAGTTATTATCAGCTGCATAGTGCGTCTGTATTTAAAAGGGGTGCGGTGTTCAATGGTTCAGGCACTCCCGTTCTTGTGGCGTCTTAAAAACGCAACCGGGATCCCACCGGCAGCTGGCTGACAATACTATTTATCTGCGGGTCCGGTTTTTATTGCAGAACCGGGCTGATTGCGGGGAATAAAATTCCTGTGAAAATGGCATTTTTTTATCAAACAGGTACTATTTGTCAGACATTCAGGAAATCAGACAAATTGATCATCCTTTTATACCCCTTCTCTTCCACTGGAGAACGGGCAGGATGTATCTGGTTAGTGGATCCGGGTCTGTTTACCGCAAATAATAAAATCGCTTTGCGTGCCAGATTTATTCAAATCCCGTATGAATCCGGCGCGCAGGAGCCCATCACCGGGACCGGTACGAAGATGAAACCATTATCGTGCACGGCACGTGAATATTCCGGTATCGTGACCGGCCGGTACCCGTTTTTGATCTCCATACCCCACGGGGGCATTGAACTACCTGCTGAGCTGGAGGGGCGTCTTGCCTTAAGCCGGCAGGACATCCGGTATTACAGTGATCCCGATAGCCGCAGGCTGTATGATTTTCGTGCGCACGTCAAGGCCGTTATTGATACGAATATCTCCCGGATGGCCGTTGATCTCAACCGCCCGCCGCTTCCCCTGCCACCCCGGGATCCGGATGGCATCATCAAAGTGCGGACCATCGACGGGACGAGCGTCTACAGGCCCGGTCGGCTGCCGGATCTGCCCCTGATCCACCGGCTCATGATGCAGTGGTATTTCCCGTATCACCAGCGCATCGATGAACTGATTGACCGGGATGCCGTCAAGATGGCATTTGACTGTCATACCATGCTACCGGTAGGTTCGGTGGAGCAGAAGGATGTGGGTCGGATCCGACCCCTGATCTGTCTTGGGAACAACGGGGACCGGAAGGGTCGTGCAAAGAAGAATGCGATAACTACCTGTCCGGCACCCGTAATTGAGGCCCTTGCTAATGCGTTCCGAAATGAATTTTCCCTGGATCGTGAAGTGGCGATCAACAACCCGTTCTCCGGGGGATTTATCTCCAATGCCCATTACTGGCGCAAGGGAATACCCTGGATCCAGATCGAGATCAACCGGGCCCTCTACGAACCGGCGTTATCCTCAGGGCAGACGGGTACAATCGATGATCTGAGGGACCGGATCTTGCGCGTACTGACAACATTCTGGGATCATCGTGATGGTGACATATGAGAGTGCCGGAGCAATCGGACTGCACCTCGCAGAGATGCTTCTCGAGACCTATGGTGGTCGCATACGGGAAGACCGGCGAATCCCCGGTCAGCCGTTTTTGATCCAGTGCTCTTCGAACTCCCCGTCGTAGTAGACCATGACCCGGATGGGCGATCCTTTCATGAACGCGCGCATCTGGTCGTCATAGATCTTCTGGACGTGGCGGAGGCCGTTTTCGGAAAACCGTTCATGGATACATTCGAGGAAATGGAGTTCCTGCAAAAGAAATGCATTTTCATACTCTTTTGTCTCGCGGGCGAGTGCCATGCTCTCCTCTTCTGAGATCGCCGTATGGTATTCCCCGTGATGGTCAAGACCTGAGATCTGGCGCCAGTCCACGGTCCCCGTCTCATCCTGTTCGCGGTGGAGCATATACGGGTAGATCCGGCAGATAGAGAACCGCTGGTCGTAGATCCGGCACCGGCCGTCTTGTAAGAACCAGCAGGACCCTGCATCATCGGGCTGCACCCGCAGGGCATACCCCGAGACATAATAGGTGCCCTTCTGGTCGCAGAACTCGGGCTCCGGTGCCGGTTCGAGCGCTTCGGGATCGATGGCCTTCACGGCGGTGACATCCCGGTCGAGCAGGAAGACATGCCCGTTGAATGAGCGGGTACAGCACCGGGCGCATCCCGTGCACGTAAATCCGATCTCCCGGATGATACCGGCGAGTTTCTCAACGGGATACTCAAGAAGGCTTTGCTGTTCCCGTGTCAGGGCCGCGATACGGAGGGGAATTGGAAGAAGGGAAACGGTGATCACCACGCACTGGTATAGCAGATCATGCCGGCTGTCCCCTTAATGCTTTTTTATACCAGCGTGCCGGTATGCCCCATCACAGCACCCGGACCGGGTATTCCTGTTTTTCAAGGGCCCTGAACGACGCCGGCAAGCGTTCAAGTTCCCCGGCACAATGTGTTCGGATCTCCGCGGTTGATGGCAGCGGCCTGACCAGTCGCCCATCGCGGAGGCACTCCCTGACGAGACCCTCAGATTCGTGGCCCTCCATCCGTATGACCTCATCGTACTCCATGATTTCGTCATGGACGTGCCGGATGACCTGCCGCTTGTACGGGAATGTGGTCTTGCCGGGACTCGTCTTGTACCGGGGCGTACCCTCGTACTCCACCAGTTTATAGACCATGTCGAGATACGGTGCATCCGAGGAGGTGACAAAATGCGTGCCCACGCCGAATGAATCGATCGGCACCCCGGCGGAGAGCCACCGGTCGATGCTGTACTCGTCCACGTTCCCGCTCGCAAAGATCCGGATCGCCGGGTAGCCGGCCTGATTGAATCGTTCGCGGAGGGTTTCTGCAAGGCAGGGAATATCTCCGCTGTCGATCCTGACCCCGATCACCGGGACACCCTCGCGGGCGAGCCGGAGGATCGTATCTGCACAGGCAAGGGTGTCGTAGGTATCGATGAGGAAGAGGCAGCGGTCCGGGAACGAGGACTGGTATGCCCTGAACGCCTCATCCTCGCGGTTGAAGAGCATCACGTAGGAATGCGCCATAGTACCGACAACCGGGATCCCAAACCGCCTCCCGGCTTCCAGGTTTGAGGTGCCGGAGAATCCAGCAATCCAGGCCGCCCGGGCAGCTGCGATCCCTGCATCCGTGGTATGGGCCCGGCGGAACCCGAACTCCACCACATCCCGGCCCCGGCTCACCGCGATGATCCGGGCTGCTTTCGAAGCGGCAAGCGTCCCGAAATGGATGCAGTTGAGCGCAAGGGTCTCAAGGATCTGGATGTCGGGGAGCGATCCCTCGATCTGGACGAGCGGTTCGTTGTTGAATACGATGGTGCCTTCCGGTATCGCATACAGGGTTCCGCGAAATCGGTAATGGCTGAGATACTCAAGGAAATCCTCACTGAACTGGTTCAGGCCCCGGAGCCAGGTAATATCGTCATCCGTGAACCGGAACCGCTCCAGCTGTCGCACCAGTTCTTCAAGCCCGCCGGCGACAAGGAAATTGCGCTCTTTTGGGAGCGACCGGGCAAAGATGGAGAAGACGGCCGTTCCGGTCTTCTTGTGCTCAAGAAAACTCTGGGCCATCGTGAGTTCGTACAGGTCCGTGAGGAGGGCGCTCGCGGTACGCTCCTCCCGCCCGGATCCAGGTCTCTCTGTATCCACGCGTATCAATCCGTATGTACCTCTTCAGCGGCACACCACAAAAACAGCATGGATTCACGGGTCCCCGTTCCTACGGACTCGTGTACCGGGACGTAAATGCAAGCGCTTATGAGTTTTTACTGGCATCCACATGTACAGGATCCGGTGAAAAGAGTATGGAAACGGTTTTGAAGGTGATCAGTTGTCTGCTCGGGTTGTATATCGTTGCCAATGGCATCTGGGTGATCAATATGCCGCCCGCCGGTGATGAACCGCTCGGGTACCTGGTTGTTGCCGCCGGACTCTTCATCCCCCTGATCACGTTTTATGTAGGGCACTTCCATTCACGGTCATATGAATGACCGGGCACCTGCTTTTTTTCGCTTCTCTCTTAAAAAAAAGGAATGAGGTAAAATCAGTTATACGACCGGAACGGCACGTAAGAGTCGTAAATTTTTACCTTCTCGCCATTGGGGGTGACTGCCCAGACTTCAGCACGGTCGGTGTTCTTGGTCGTGCCTGCCATAGCGATCGATTTGCCGACATAGAGCGGCTGGATCATCCGGTCTTCTTCTACAACACCGTCAGACCGCGTGATCTTCACATTGATCTCCGGGACAACGTTCATGCCTTTGCCGCCGCGGAGCGTTGTTGTGATCGTCGGGTTGATCGCTTCACCGTTGCTTGCTACCTGCACTTCGATGCTCCAGATCTCGGACATCTTCTGGGTGGGGCCGGGTGTCAGGGACTCGGGAGCGGTGGTGGCAACGGTAGTCGGTGCTTCGGTTGCAATGGCGGTCTCAACGACAGTCGGTACTGGCGTGGCAACCGGGGCTGCCGGCTGGGAGCAGCCTGCAACCAGCGCGAGCACCATGCAGAACCCGAGGGTCAGGACTATGGTAATGGTAGATTTCATGCTGGTAGGGTTACCCTTCCCGGGTATTGAGGGTTTTGCCCCATGGGCAATTTTTTTATCATTCCTGTATGAACCATCCCGCAGTTTACGAAGCAGAAACACGGGGAAATCATCATCAGAAAAGGTAAAACGCTCGGAATTGAGGGGATACGGTAGTAAGCATTCACCAGATCCGCTCCGTGGACGCTGATGAGCGGACTCGGGCTGGTTCTGGTCTTTGTGGACCTGTTCCTGCTCGTCGTTCCGGGCTATGCGATGATGAGAGTGGTTGCCCTGCTCCTCGGGACCGTCATCGTAATTCACCCATCCGCGGGTATCGACACGCTTGCCCTTATTGTCGGGATCTGTCTCATCGTGCTCGGCATGATGCGGATTGCGCACGGGATCACCGAGCGGCACGACGAACAGGCAATTACCGTAAAACACCGGTACTTTCATCCGCGCTTCTGCGGAGAATCAATAAAATTTTAAAAAAGGTTATGACCGCCGGCCTGATGCCGGTTCAATGCCCGTGGGCTGGTTTCTGATCGTCCGCTCTTTCATGATAGAGTAGACTTCCTGGGCATGCTCTTTCGGTATCTCAACAAACGAGTAGTTGTCCATGATCCGGATGGCGCCAATGTCTTTACCGGGAATCCCGGTCTCGCCGGCAATTGCGCCGACAATGTCTTTTGGGGCAACCTTGTGCTGCCGGCCCACGCCCAGGAAGAAGCGGACCATGCCCACCTCTGCACCGGTATCGCCAAAGTCTACGCCTTCCTGCTTTGCCACCGGGGCTTCAAGGCGCTCCTCCATCTGCATCTTCAAGAGCGCAGCAGCGATGTCGATCGTGTTGTGATCCCCTTCGGTCTCCTTCTCGATGAGTCTGATGAAGGCCTCGAGACCTCCTGCCTGGATGGTCTCCCGCACTGCCTCGAGCACGGCCTTTGTCCTCGTCTCCGCCACATCGCTCTGCGAGGGAACGGGCATCCGGGGAATGGTGACCTTGGCAAAGTGCATGATCTCGCGGAGCTTGTTGAAGTCCTTGGGCGAGACGAACGTGATCGCCTTGCCGCTCTTGCCGGCGCGGCCGGTCCTGCCGATGCGGTGGATGTAATACTCCACATCCTGCGGGACATCGAAGTTGACCACAAGGTCCACATCATCGACATCGATCCCGCGGGCTGCCACATCGGTGGCGATCAAAATCTCGATCGAACCTTTCCGGAAGCCCCCCATCACGCGGTCGCGTGAGGACTGCTTCATGTCGCCGTGCAGCTCCTCGGCACGGTAGCCCCGGGCCTTGATCTTGCCCGCGAGTTCCTCTGCCCTGCGCTTGGTGTTGCAGAAGATGATCGAGAGGTGCGGGTCGGCGATATCGATGAGCCGGCAGAGAATATCGATCTTTTCGCGCTCCTTGACCTCGATGTAGCTCTGCTCGATCTTCGGGACGGTCAGTTCAGCGTACTGGACCTTGACAAACTCGGGTTTGTTCATGAACCGTTTTGAGATGTCAATGATCGGCTGGGGCAGGGTGGCCGAGAAGAGCAGGGCCTGGCGATCCTGCGGAACTTTCCGTAAGATCAGTTCGATGTCGTCCCGGAATCCCATGTCGAGCATCTGGTCGGCTTCATCGAGTACCACGGTGTGGACATCATCGAGCCGTAAGGTTCTCCGGTCCATGTGGTCCATCACGCGGCCGGGCGTGCCGATCACGATGTGGACGCCGGAATGGAGTGCGCGCAGCTGCCGGTCAATGGGCTGGCCGCCGTAGACCGGGAGAACAATGATCTTCGGGAGATGCGCGAGGAGATTTGAGAACTCTTCTGCGATCTGGATACACAGTTCCCGGGTGGGACAGAGCACGATGGCCTGGACAACGCGTTTGCTGGGATCGATCTTTCCGATGACGGGGATACCGAATGCGGCGGTCTTGCCGGTACCGGTCTGAGCCTGGGCGGTTACGTCACGCCCGGCCTGGATGAGGGGAATGGCGAGTGCCTGGATGGGTGAGGGCTCTTCAAAACCCATATCTTCTATTGCTTTTCCGAGTTCCTTGGATAGGTGGAAGTCGGAGAACTGTATACGAGTGTTCATTCGCTCCTCTATTTGGTTTGAGGGGTCTTAACATGGCGCATTGTCCGGGTCGGGATCGCGGGACCACCCGCCTTTTTATGCCGGCAGGCGTAAAACGAGATCATGGCGAAAAAAACCCTGAAGGTGGTGGCATTCAGTGGCAGTGCAAGGAAAGACGGCAATACCGCGATCCTTGTCAGGGCCCTCTTTGCTGAGCTGGAGAAGGAAGGGATCAAGACAGAACTCGTGCAGATGGCGGGAAAGAGAATTCATGGCTGCACTGCGTGCGGGAAATGTTTTGAGAAGAAGGACGGCCTCTGCGCGATCAAGGGCGATCTTGCGAACGAGTGTATTGAGAAGATGCAAAAAGCGGACGGGATCATCCTTGCCTCGCCCACGTACTTTGCCGATGTCTCGACCGAGATGAAGGCCCTGATCGACCGGTCCGGTTTCGTGGCCAAGGCCAACGATGACATGTTCCGGCGCAAGGTCGGAGCGGCCGTGGTTGCTGTCCGGCGCGGCGGTGCGATCCACGCGTTTGACACGATGAACCATTTCTTCTTCATCAGCCAGATGGTGGTGCCCGGGTCCTCGTACTGGAATGTTGGCATTGGCCTTGAACCGGGTGATGTGGAGGGTGACGAGGAAGGGCTCGACACCATGAAGGCGCTTGGGGAAAATATGGCGTGGGTCTTGAAGAAACTCCACAAGTGACCGGGATTCTCTCTTTTTTTGTTTCTGAAAATACGTTTACGGGGCTCCTGAGGCAAGGAGCGCCCTGACGATCTCCAGCGGCAGCGTGGTCTTCTTTTCGATCTCCTCGCCCGTCATGCCCTCCTGGTTCAGCCGCTTCACGAGAGCGTCCATGGGCTCCCCGATCTCGATCACGATGTTGTCCGGGTCATAAAAGCGGAAGACCCGCTGGCCCCAGGGTTGTTCGCGGATCTCGTGAACAAGGGGGGCACCGGCCGACCGGACTGCGGCATACATCTCATCGATCGTTTCGCTCTCGAAATAGATCTCGAGGGCGTTTCCCCGTTCCAGGTTCACCGGCTTGCCGTGGATCACGGAAAGGGCATAGTCCTGCTGCCAGAGGGCAAGACCGCTCTTGTATCCCACGTTGAGCCCGTGATCCATCGTCACTTCCTGCCCCAGGAGCTGCTCGTAGAATCTCCGTGAGATCGCCATATCTTTGACAAAGATGACGAATGCCCCGAGTTTGCATGATGGTGTCATGGTGGACCGGAGGTTGAGGAAATGAAACGATAAATGGTGGGTTGTGCGGTGCGAATGTGGCGGGCTGACTGCCCGTGCCCTGACCGGGGTTTTTTAGCGGGGATCCTTTGCCGGCGTATCGTTCGCTTCGCGGTCCGGTCTGTGGGATCGCGTCGGCCGTTCTTACATAAATCAACCGGCAGTTTATGAGAAAATTTTCGCGGGATTGTATTTTTTTAAACCGGCCCGGCCGGAACCGGATTTTTGGCGGGAGAACGTGAACTCAAAAAAAGATCGAAGGGGAGACGGGTTCGACGGTGTCGTGGATACGGTTACCAACCGGGTCATTACGTTCGGTTGCCCGGGCGTGACGATAGATCCTGGGGGAAAACGGGATTGCTGGAGAAAAATTTTGAATGGGTGGATTGTGCCCCCCCCTCGCTATGGGGTTCGATGATGTACGGTCTGCCCAGTGCCCAGCTTCGTGGCAGGGGGGGACGATGGGGAATGTACAGAGGCTGCATTGTTACCCATCGCATCAATCCGGTCCCTGCGGTGGGGCAGTTTTTCTAAAAAATCCCAGCCATGGCGATCCCTTCCGAGTGTCCCGATCTTCACCGAAGGACTGGCCTGAGGGTATGGGCGTTCTGCACCGAAACATCCGGAACCTGGCGCCCAATCCCTCCTTATTTACAGCGAATGGTGATCGCTTTAAAAGAATTTTTCTCCGGCAAACGATCGAATCGGAACGCAGGAAATTTTCCCGGTTCTCCGGTGGGATTCAGGATTATCCTGTTGATAATTTCCAAAGTTTCCCTTTTTGTGACATGAACCGGTAGGAATGCGTGTTGATCGGAATGCAATTCTCCGATGGTCTGAATTGAATTCAGGAATACTATTCCCCGATTCTGATTTTGCTGATGATTTGATCTTCCGGCAAAACATTGGTTCCAAATGTGAAATTTTTTTCAGATTCACTGGTGTAATTTCGGAATATCTTGGTAATAAATCCAAAGTTTTCCATTTCAAGACGTTGGGGTGCTGGGTTTGGTGCGAATCCTGTTCCCATTCACGGCGTGGCGGATTGTTTTTTAAATACCTGCCCTCCCTTCTTCTTTAGCATAGAGAGTTTTCCGGTTTGATTAATCAAGATTGGATCGGGAAGGCGAATTACGACGGCGGTGCTGCGCTCCCTGTTGCGAATTACCGGTGTCTTTCGATAAAAATGCGGGCGCGCAGATGTACTGAAGTGAAATGGCAATTTGAAAAAATCGGGAACAGGGATTATTTCAGGCTGTTGAGGAAATCCCTCTTCCGGTTCTCGAAGGAGTCCGGCCGGTGGAGCGGCGAGGGGCCCGAGCCCTTCTTCCGCTGGATGATCTCCTTGTCGATCAAGAGCTGGATGGCATCCCGGATCGATTTGTTGGAGATCTGGAGGAGGCCCACGTCCCGCCGGGTCTTGAGGTACGAGATGAGAATCCAGGGATTGCCCTCCGACTTCTTGCCCTTCCCTTCCGTAAAGAAGACCTGGATGGCATCGAAGATCACCTTCCATTCCTTCTTTGAGGGCGGGCGGGTCTCGAATCCCTCGTCATCGTCATTCAGATTCGAGCGGACGTACGGGACGCCGTCAATCGGAATAATTTCGATCTCCAGTTGCTTGTTCTCGGAAACCGATTTGATGAAGTTCCCGAAACTGGAGAAGCCGATCTTCTTCTCGGTGAACGTCGGGTCGATCTGGAGCATCTTGGTCTTGATGCCGGAGTAATCCAGCTTGTTGCCCTCGTCTTCCAGGAGCCGGAGGGCGTCTTTCAACAGATCGATCGCATGCGAGAGATCCTTCTGGAGCGAGGTCTCCTCCTGGTGCTCGCTCTTCCTGATGTTTGCGATCAGTTCGTAGGAGATGAACTCGTCGCAGTTCTTGATGATCAGTTTGCTCGTGAAGGCTTCCCCGCTCAAGATGATCACGTACTTGCCGTTCTCCCGGAGTTTCTGGATTAAGGAGAGGAAGTCAGAGTCGCCCGAGACGATGGCAAACGTATTGATATTGGGGTTGGTGATGGCAGTCTCCACGGCATCGATGGTGAGCTTGATGTCGGCCCCGTTCTTTCCCTCCGAGTTGAGGCTTGGTTTCTCGATGAGTTCGATACCGTAATTCAGGAGGCTCTCGCGGTAGTCCCTGTTCACGACCCAGTCTGCGTAGGCCTTTCTCACGCGGACCACGCCGAGCTCGGAGAGGGTGTTGATGATCGGTTCGATCTGGAATTTTGTCTTGTGCTGCTTCTGCAACCCGATCTCGATGTTCTCGAAATCGATGTAGAGCGCGATGACTTTGGTGTCGGATGCCATGCTTTGAACTGAATATGGATGCGGGGGGTTAAGAAAGGTTGGGAGGCGGGGATGCTAAAAAAAGGGTAGTCCGGTTTTAAAAGAAAAATCCGGTCAGCGATGCTGATCAGGAATGTGCTTATCCCCGTTTTGCGGCCTGCCCTCGGGCGGGTGTATTCTTTGTGGGGGTATGCTTGCGGAGCGGGGTGAGGGGCTTTGAACGCGCTCCTTCGGGCTTCGAACTGGCATGCGATTTCCGGGGTGGTTGTGCCTTCGCCATCTGTGCTGAACTTTTATGCGGGGCGGGTGCTTTTGGTGCTGCCCGTTTTTTTGGTGTCTCCATTGCCGGGGCATCTTTACGAACGGGAACTGCCGCTTCCGCGACCTTGGGCAGCGCCGGTTCTGCTGCTTTCCCGTGGGCCGGTTTTCCTTTGCGGGCAATACCGAGCCGGGTCTTGTACTTGCTTAAGTACTGGTAGAGTTTGAGGAAGGTCTCTGCATCCTCCCGGACGGTGCGCTCGATCGGCTTGAACTCCTTGGCTTCGTACCACTTGTTGATGCGGCCGGCATCGGATTTTTCGGCAGCGAACGCATCGGGACGGGCCCCGGCAAAGCGGCCGTCATTCAGCAGGACGAGAACCGGCGCAAGGTCCAGGCGGGGCCGCATCCAGTACAACCGGTGGCTGGAGATCTCGGGCAGGTGGTATTTCCTGGCTTTTGCGAGGATCAGCTCGTAGGCATAATCGAGATCAACCCCCACCGGGATGAAGTGCGTGACCGAGACGTCCGGCCCGAAGAACTGGAGGTAAAACTGCGTTACGATACTTTTTTCGGAGCTCTCCCATTCCTTTAAGATGGTCAGCTTCTCCAGCGGTTCCCCGGTGGCGAGATCGATCTTCTGGTATTGGATGGTGATGAGGGTATCTGTTGCGGGATCGGGCTTGTCCCCGGCGTGATATCCTTCCATGGCAAAATAGTAAGCCGGCATAAACTGATCTTATAACGTGAGGGGAAATTCTTTTGTGTGGGGTTCCGGATTACTTGTACCCTTTTGCGGGGGTCTGACGCTCAAACGCCGCGTGGGCTTATGACCGGATGGCTGGGCGAAAAATAGGGATGTCCCACACGGACGTTTACAAAAATCATATCGAAATCTCCTTTTTGTTTAGGGCAGCATATTGCACACAGATACAACACTCATTATCAGATACCTGGTGATCTTCCTTTGACCCCGATGAACAACCATATCGAAAACCGGCTCTGGGCTGCCGCCGATCAGCTCTGGGCAAATTCTCCGCTCAAACCCTCCGAATATTCGGCACCGGTCCTCGGGCTCATCTTTCTGAAGTACGCGGATTTTAAATTCAGCCACGTTGCGGCAGAAATATCGGCACAATACAAAACATCCAGCCGGCGCGTACCATCAAAGATCGATTTCCAGTCAAGGATTGGCATGTCCATTCCCGAAAAAGCACGGTTCTCGTATCTCCGGCAATTGCCCGAAGGCGAAGATATCGGCAAGGCGATCAATGAAGCAATGAAACTGATCGAGCAGGAGAACGAGGATCTCCGCGATGTCCTGCCGAAGAACTACCAGCGGATCGAGAACAGCACACTCTTTGAACTGATCCGGGTCCTCGCTTCCATTCCGGATGATATGGAGGGCGATGCGTTTGGGAAGATCTATGAATATTTCCTTGGCAAGTTCGCGATGAAGGAGGGCCAGAAGGGAGGGGAGTTCTTCACACCAACCAGCCTGGTCCGGCTGATCGTTGAGGTGATCGAACCCTTCCACGGCCTGATCTTCGATCCGGCTTCAGGATCAGGAGGTATGTTTGTGCAGAGCGCCCGGTTTGTCGAGCGGCACAAGAAACTCCCCTCCACGGAGATCTCGATGAACGGCATCGAGCGGGTGACCGATACCATCCGGCTCGCCAAGATGAACCTCGCGGTGCACGGGCTCTCCGGCGATATCCGGGAAGCCAACACCTACTATGAAGATCCGCATGACTGTTTCGGCAGATTCGATTTCGTGATGGCCAATCCACCGTTCAATGTCTCGGGCGTGGACAAGGAGCGGATCCGGGGCGACCGGCGTTTCGCGTTGGGCATCCCGTCCACGGACAACGCGAACTATCTCTGGATCCAGATCTTCTATCATTCCCTGAACGAGAAAGGTCGGGCCGGCTTCGTGATGGCAAACTCGGCCGCAGATGCCCGGGGTGCGGAGATGGAGATCCGCAAGCAGCTGATCCATGCCGGCGCCGTTGACGCGCTGATCAGCATCGGCCCGAACTTCTTCTATACCGTAACGCTGCCCTGCACGCTCTGGTTCTTTGACCGGTCAAAACCGAAGACAGCGCAAAAGAATTCCGTTCTCTTCATCGATGCCCGGAATATCTTCCGGCAACTTGATCGGGCGCACCGGGATTTCTCACCCGACCAGATCGAGTTCATTGCAAACATCGTCCGGCTCTACCGGGGCGAACCCATCGAGACATGGTGCGGGAGCGAGCCACTGTTTAAAGAGAAGTTCCCTGATGGGAAATATCAGGATATTGCCGGGCTCTGCAAGGTCGCCTCGCTTGCCGGGATCGAGGCGCAGGGCTGGAGCCTGAACCCGGGCCGGTACGTCGGCGTTGCGGACCGGGTTGAGGATGACGGGGATTTCCACGAGAATCTGGAAGTGCTCCAAGAGGAACTGGAGCGGCTCAATGCGGAGGCCCGGGTTCTGGAGGAGCGGATCGGGGAAAATGTGGGGATGATATTGGGGAATGACGTTTGACATTACATAGGATTCCATACCCATCGACTCCTCTTGCAGAAGTTGCGTGGTTGTATGACTCGCTTCATAAGACCCCGGTGTATTCTGACACCGGATATCCAATGATTCGAGTCACGGATATTCACCGTGGTTTTGTAGATTTAACCGATACAAAAAATGTTGATGAAAAAACATTCCAAGAGTTCACAAGAAACTACACTCCAACGGTTGGGGACACGTTGTTTACAAGAGTGGGGTCATTTGGGAACTCGTGTTATGTCAACGGCACCCAACGCTTCTGTCTCGGACAAAACACTGTCTGTATCAAACCCCTGAGAGAGAAAATTGATCCTTTCTATTTGTATTGCTGTTTAAATTCTACTCAACTTCAAGATCAAATCGTATCCTTCGTTGGGGGAGCATCTCAACCAACAATTAGTCTTCAAAACATCCGGTTATTATCGATCCCGTTCCCAAAATTTCAAACTCAACGAAAAATCGCCGCCATCCTCTCTGCATACGATGACCTCATCGAGAACAATACCCGGCGCATAAAAATTCTCGAAGAGATGGCGCAGGCAATCTACCGCGAGTGGTTTGTCAACTTCCGCTTCCCCGGGCATGAGAGCGTGCAGATGGTGGAGTCGGAACTGGGGCTGGTGCCGGAAGAATGGGAGATCCGGAAGATTGGTGATATTGCTGAAGAGGTTCGCAGGAATGTTGAACCGAATATGGTTCATCCAGATACACCCTATTTTGGACTTGAACACATCCCCCGAAAATCTATTGCTCTTTCAGAGTGGGGGGTTGCAAATGATGTCCAGAGTACAAAGCACCAGTTTTTCAAAGGAGAAATCCTGTTCGGGAAAATCCGGCCGTATTTCCACAAAGTTGGTGTTGCACCGGTAGATGGTGTTTGTTCAAGCGATGCGATTGTTATTCAACCGAAAAAACCAGAATATTTTGGACTTGTCCTTTTCTGTGTGTCTTCAGAAGATTTTGTCAGTCTGGCAACTCAAACCTCTCAAGGAACGAAAATGCCGAGAGCCAACTGGAATGTGTTGGTAAATTATCCGGTTGTAATTCCTCCGAAAGCATTGCTCGATGAGTTTAACAATATCGCGTCCGATACGGTTGATTTGATTATAATGAAAATATTTCAAAACGCCAACCTCCGCCGCACCCGCGATCTCCTGCTCCCAAAACTCATCAGCGGCGAGATTGACGTGAGCGGATTAGATATCAGAACCTCCGTCGTTGAAGCAGGATGATGTATTCGTAAGAAGTTTGATGTGTGAAATGAAAAAAACGCGGAAAAAATACCGAATAAATGAAATTGGCTCGAATTTTGGGGATGCCCCTTTTGGAACAGCACTAAAAACAAAAGATTACTCTGATAATGGAATTCCCGTCATTCAAGGTAGAAATATCATCAATGATGTTTTTCAATGGAATCATAAAGTATACGTTACAGAGGAAAAATTCAATTCTTTAATGAGAAGTCACTGTCAAGAGGGAGATTTAGTTTTTCAAAAAATTGGAAATACAATCGGAATTGTTGCAATAATGCCGAGTGTTGAAGGGCATAAATTTTTTTTATTATCTACAAATATGATGAAAATGTCGACAAATCCGAATGTTGCGATAACTAAATACGTTTATTATTATTTCTGTCAAAAGCACGTTAAAGAATTCATCAAATCATCTGCAGGTGGAGGGGCCCAACCAATTTTTAATTTTACAACAATGAAAAATTTTCAAATTGAACTACCTGAATTATTGGAACAAAAAAAAATCGCCGCCATCCTCTCGACCTACGATGACCTCATCGAGAACAACACCCGGCGCATAAAAATTCTCGAAGAGATGGCGCAGGCCATCTACCGCGAGTGGTTCGTGAACTTCCGCTTCCCCGGGCATGCGGGCGTGCGGATGGTGGAGTCGGAACTGGGGCTGGTGCCGGAAGGATGGGAAATTGTAAAAGTTCCCGATGCGGTAATAATCAATCCTCGGATCTCACTCTCAAAAGAAGGGATTAAATCGTTCCTCTCAATGGGTTGTTTATCTGAAAACACAATGAATGTGCAAACCATTGAATATCGTGAAGGGAACAGTGGATCGAAATTTCAGAATGGAGATACATTATTTGCCAGAATCACGCCGTGTCTGGAAAATGGAAAAACAGTATTTATTCAGTTTCTTCCAACAGATTCTGACATTGCATTCGGTTCGACCGAATTTATCGTGCTTCGGTCTAGAACGCTGACACCGGAATTTGTTTACTTATTATCAAGAACTGATTCGTTCCGCGATAATGCGATTAAAAGCATGTCTGGCGTAACAGGTCGGCAGAGAGTTCAGGAAGAATGTTTTAAAAAATATCTCATAGCCCATCCGGATATGAGTACATTGAATGCATTTGATAAAATTATCAAACCGATATTCAACTCGGTCTTTACACTTTCACTGAAAAACGCCAACCTCCGCCGCACCCGCGATCTCCTGCTCCCGAAACTCATCAGCGGCGAGATTGACGTGAGCGGACTCGATATCGAAGTGCCGGCAGCGTAAGAACGCCCGCCCCACCACGGAATACATTTTCTCTCCGGGAGAATACATTTTGTATGCATGCTCGAAGCGCTCATCCCCTCAAAGACCCGGGTGAAACACCTCACCCTCTTCCTGCTCAACCCGGAGAGCACCCTCAATATCCAAATCCCTGCCGCTTTATAACCATACGCTTATTTTCACCGGTTGCCTAACACCTATCATAAGGAAGTGAACGGATGCCCGGGCAGCCCGTACCGCAGCGGAAGAAAAGTATTGTCCTAAAAAAGATACAAGCCGCAGCCCCGGCCATCCGCACGCAATTCGGCGTGACAAAGATCGGCATCTTCGGCTCGTTTGCCCGGGGGGAGCAGACAAAGAAGAGTGACGTGGATGTGCTCGTTGATTTCGCACAAGGGTATGCCACACTCCGGAACTTTATCGGGCTTTCCGATCATCTCGAAGCGCTCTTCAAACGGAAAGTGGATCTCCTGACAGAATCTTCCTTATCGAATCTCATCAGACCTTATATCGAACAGGATGTGATCTGGATTGAAGGATGACCGGCTTCTTTTAGTCCATATCCACAAGGAGATCGTTTTTCTCCGGAAGATTTCCCAGGGTCGGAAGTATGAGGATCTCCTGGATGACGAATATTTCGCCCATGCGGTGATTCGGGCACTTGAAGTGATCGGTGAAGCCGTAAAAAATCTCTCCACACCGCTCAAAGAGGGGCATCCCGATACCGGATGGCGCGAGATTGCCGGCATGAGGGACAAGGTAATCCACCGGTATTTCGAGATCAACTGGCAGATCGTCTGGAATGTCATCACCGATGATCTGCCGGCACTCGAACTGAAAATTGCTGCACTTCTCAAAGAACCCGGCTCCGCTTCCGGCACGGTACGGCCATCCCACAAGAAACCACTGAGCTGATACATTGCCTGGCGAATATTCTGAAGATACTCTTGTGGAACAACCTTCTATCGCCCTCTTCGCTGACGATCTCAAATGGGAGACCGCGAACTGTTTTGATGAAACATTCCAGCCGGGCGGGGGATCGCAGGGAAGGGAAACAACCGCCGAAGTCGTGCTTGTGAAGCGGCTCCGCCCGGCACTCGCACGGCTCAACCGTGATCTCCCAAGCGCAGCAATCGAAGTAGCGGTCGGCGAACTCACCCGCGACCGGAGCACGATGAGCCCGGTCAATGCGAACAAGGAGATCTACCAGTTCCAGAAAGAGGGCGTCAAGGTCACCTACAAGAACGCTGAAGGGGCGACCGTGAATGAGACCGTCCGCGTCATCGACTGGAACACGCCGGCCAACAATGATTTCTTCCTCGCCTCGCAGTTCTGGATCACGGGCGATCTCTACAAGCGCCGGGCAGACCTGATCGGGTTTGTCAACGGGCTCCCGCTCGTCTTCATCGAGCTCAAGGCATCGCACCGGAATCTCAAGCAGGCATTTGACGGCAACCTCCGGGATTACAAGACCGCCATCCCGCAACTCTTCTGGTACAATGCCGTCATCATCCTCTCCAACGGGAGCCAGAGCAGGATCGGCACGATCACCGCTGCGTGGGAACATTTCAGCGAATGGAAACGGATCAGCGATGAGGAAGAAGAGGGCGTCATCTCGCTGGAGACCATGCTCCGCGGCACCTGCGACAAGGAACGGCTCCTCGACATCATCGAGAACTTCACGCTCTTCATCGCGGTAAAAAAAGGCACCGCCAAGGTGATCGGCAAGAACCACCAGTATCTCGGGGTCAACAACGCGGTCGATGCCCTGCGGGGAATCCGGAAGAACCAGGGAAAACTCGGGGTCTTCTGGCACACGCAGGGGAGCGGCAAGAGTTACTCGATGATCTTCTTCTCAAAAAAAGTGCTGCGGAAGGTCTCCGGCAACTGGACGTTTGTCATTGTCACGGACCGGGTAGAGCTCGATGACCAGATCTACCGGAACTTTGCAGACTCCGGAACCATCCACGAGACCGAGGCCCAGGCCGTAAGCGGCGAAGACCTCCGGCGCCTGCTCAGCGAGGACCACCGGTATATCTTCACCCTCATCCAGAAGTTCCGCACGGAAACCGGCGTCCCGTACCCGGTCATCACCCCGCGGAACGATATCATCGTCATCACGGACGAGGCGCACCGCACCCAGTACGATACGCTGGCCCTGAACATGCGAACAGCTCTCCCCAACGCGGCCTTCATCGCATTCACCGGCACGCCCCTCATCGCAACCGAGGAGAAGACCCGGGAAGTCTTCGGGGATTATGTCAGTGTCTATACCTACCGGCAGTCAACCGAAGACCAGGCCACCGTCCCGCTCTTTTACGAGAACCGGATCCCTGAACTCCAGATAACCAACCTCAACCTCAACAAAGACTTCGAGCAGATCATTGACGAAGCCGAACTCGATCCCGAGCAGGAGAAGAAACTCGAACGTGAATGCTCGCGGGAATATCATCTCATCACGCGGGACGACCGGCTCGAACGGATTGCAGAGGATATCGTCAGCCATTTCACCGGCCGCGGCTGGCAGGGAAAGGCGATGGTAGTCTCCATCGACAAGGCCACCGCGATCCGGATGTACGACAAGGTAAAGAAGCACTGGGGCGCCCGGATCGCAAAACTGAAAGACCTGAAAACCCGAGCACCCGCCGATGAGCAGCAGAGGATCGCGTCCCATATTCAGATGATGGAGAAGACGGACATGGCCGTTGTCGTCTCCCAGTCCCAGAACGAGGTCGAGGATTTGAAGAAGAAAGGTCTCGACATCCTCCCCCACCGCACACGGATAGTAAAGGAGGATCTCGCCGAGAAGTTCAAGACGCCTGACGATCCCTTCCGGCTGGTCTTTGTCTGTGCCATGTGGCTGACGGGTTTCGATGCCCCGTCCTGCTCCACGATCTATCTTGACAAACCAATGAAGAACCACACGCTCATGCAGACCATTGCACGGGCCAACCGGGTCTTCGGGGACAAGAACAACGGGCTCATCGTCGATTATTTCGGCGTGTTCAAGGATCTCCAGAAAGCGCTCGCCATCTATGCCCCCGGTCGCGGATCGGATGAGGCAATGCCCGTGAAGGAGAAAGAGGCACTCATTGCCCTGCTCCGGGCAACTCTCGATGAGACAACGGCGTTTTGTATCGCTCATGGCATCGAACCGGATGTAATCCGCTCAGCGAAACCGTTTGATAAAGTCCATCTTGTCGATGATGCGGTTGCCGCCATCATCGTTACCGATGAATCCAGGCGGACATTCCTTGCGCTGGTCAGCCGGATCAACCGGCTCTTCCGCGCAATCATTCCCGACCCGGTTGCGAACGAACTCCTGCCACTCTGCGGATTGTATCTTGTCCTTGCCCTGAAGATCCGAAATCTCTCTGAATCGCCGGACATCTCAAAGGTCATGGAGGATATCGAAAAGCTGCTTGACCGTTCGATTGCAACAGAAGGATATACGATCCCGGCCCGGAAGATCCTTGACTTAAGCCAGCTCGACCTTGAGAAACTGAGCACGAGATTACAGAAATCCCGGGAGCAGCAGAAGCGCCTGGAAGCGGCACGATTGCGATCTCTTGTCGAGAATAAACTCCAGCAGCTCGTTGCCATCAATAAAACCCGGATTGATTTTTTGATAAAATTCCAGAAGATGATTGAGGAATACAATGCCGGGGGAACAAGTATCGAAGACTTCTTCAATAAACTGGTCCGGTTCTCGCAGGAACTCATGGAGGAAGAGAAGCGGGCAATCCGGCAGAACCTGACGGAAGAGGAGCTGACGCTGTTCGATCTCCTCACAAAGCCGGATCTCCATCTCACCGTACCTGAAGCGGACAAAGTGAAAAAAGTTGCACGGAAGATGCTGAACCGGCTCAAACAAGAGAAACTTGTGCTGGACTGGCGGAAGAAACAGCAAACCCGTGCCGATGTCCGGTTGTGTATCGAGGAATGTCTCGATTATCTGCCGGAGAGATTTGAAAAAACACTCTTCCAGCAGAAATGCGAGATGGTGTACCAGTACATTTTCGATATGTATCCGAGTGCCGGGATGAGTTCGGGCTCGGTAACTGTGTGAGCGTGCGGCTGCAACGTTCCATTGCGGCGGCTCGTCGGCCCCAAGCCCACTCAGGCGCCTGATCATCAGACCCCCCGGATAGGAAATCATTCCCCTATATAATAGATCAATACATAGTATCGATCATGCCCGGCGATCTGACCGAGATGGAAATTCAGATCCTCTACATTCTCTACCGTAACAAAAATTTCAAACGCGATGCCGGGTATCACAGCGAAAAGCTCAAGAAAATTCTCCGGAAGAAATTCCGGCAGGACTTTGATGAAGCCATCGCGAACCTGAAGAACCATGGATACATCGCGACCATCAGGAAAGACGATCCCAAATATTACCTCCCGGATCTCGGAAGCGTGTATTCAGTCCTGAACGATCACGGTCTGAACGTTACACCCCTTGGCGGCGGCAGGGTCCATCATCTTGACTGATCCGGTTGGTTCTGTTAATTTTTTTTAACAACAATTTTATACCTTGGTTACCAACATCTTCACAACTACCATGCACGGGACGCGAAGGCTACGGTACCTGTGATGAAGGATGCATTGCGATCCGGCGATGATGATGAAACAACCATTTGAGGGATTATTCGGAGACACCTGCGAGACCCGGCTGCTGCAGTTTCTCCTGCCCATGTACGGGATCGAATTTGAGATGGCCGAGCTGACCGAAGAGATTCAGCTGACCCGGCAGTCCGTCTCCAAAGCAATGAAAAAATTTTCGGACCGGGGCATGGTGAAGATCCGAAAGGAAGGCCGGACCTGGCTGTACTCCATCAACGAAGAGTCGCCGCTCGTGAAACGTCTTGAGGACTTTGACAACTCGCTGATCGAGTCGATGATCGGGCCGGAGGAATTCGATAAAATCCGGATGGCTCATGAAAGACCCGGACAACTTTCTTCACCAGAAGAATCCGGATTCAATACAAAGAAGGCCGCCGTCCGGTATGGCGAATCCAAAGACAAGGTTCCGTGTGTTGCCAGCCGTCCCGTAACATACCTGAAGAAAATGCATCCGGTCATCCCGTAATTTTTTATCCGGACATTGTGCAGCTATAGCTTACCCTGGCAGCGGGCCACCGGCCCCAGCCCAAGCCCACTCAGGCGTCTTGAGCGTCAGACCCCCCTTATCTCCGTCGGTGAAAACCCCCTTCGCCAGGTCCGCCACAACCTGAAACCCGTTTTACCCTCCGATCGGCCGCTGTAACTATCCTATACTCTCCCAAAAAACGGAGGGTCGTCTACGACGTAAAAATGGGACAAAATCCGGCAAAAACAGGGAAACACTCCTGTTTTTTCGCGAAACTATCCTGTCAAAACCTCCGGAACAGGGAATCGGAGCCCTATACGTGCCCGGATTAGCGTATGTCCAAAAGAGGGTTTTTCACCATCGAAGGTTTTCCCGGTATACCCCATGATGGGTTTATGGAATTGGGGTGTTATGGGAATCCCATAACCCATCGATTTTATTGGGATCAGCCTGGCACAAAAAACCCGGGCGTTTTAAGAAAATTTTCCAAAATAAAATTTCAAAAAAATTTCCCGAAAAAAAAATTTCTGGTAAAAAATTATTTTTCCCGGCCTCCCGCTAATCCCCCCGGCTATCCAAACGGTTTCCCGTACTGATCAAGCTCCGCAAAGCCAACAGGATCGACCCGGAAGAACCGGATGCTGTTGTAATAATTGCAGGCCCAGATCTCAAAGACCCGGGTGGGATCCGGTGGAACGATGCGGAGGCCGGCGGCTTCACTGGCCAGCTCCGCGGCCATCCCGGCTACCGATCCGTACAGGTTCTTGGCCCGCACGATGGCAACGAGCGTTGTCCTGCCCGGGCTCAGGATATTAAGATCGCAGACGCTCCCGTGCGTTCTTTTGCAGAAGATCACAAAACCCCGGGCCAGTGCAAACGGTAGCGCAAACTCGATCGCTTTCTCCGGCAGCGGGCCGCGTTTCATCGCCACTCCCTCCCGGCCTTCGGTTCGCGCCGGACCGGCTGCGTATGGATACGCACGTAGGAGAAGTGCCGGCCTCCGCTTCGCGTACCGATCTGGTGGCGGGTCGCCGTGAGACGGGGGCAGGAAGAGCGGGGCAGCATCAGTACATAATTTTTTTAAAAAACCGAATAAATACTAATTGGTCGATGCTGAGATCTGAACGCAATTTGCCGCAGGAATTAAAAATCAGCGCTCATTTTGCAGCGGGATTCGTATAACCCGGAGGTTCAATGATTGAACCGCGGGAGAAAAACCGTTGGATTGCAGCCGGATACAACCCGGTGCCCGGGCCCGCGCCAGCAAACGCCCCGGCGCGTTCTTTGCCCCCGGTCCCCAAAAATAACCGTTTAAAACCGTTTAAATTCCTGCGCAGGGACAAAGCGTATATCCCTTTATCAAGAGAACAGGAATATGTGGCAAACCACAACAAGAAAAAGAACTAAAAAAAGGAAGTGATAACCACGTCAAACAAGGAAAAGAAGGTAGTTGCCCCCAAAAAGGCCGCTCCCGCAGTTGTGCCGACCGAGGGCAAGAAATCCCACGGAAAACGGGCATAATCTTATTCACATCTCTCACATTTTTCAAAGCGTTTTTTTCTCCGAACGGCAGTTTTCACGTACGGATAATGGGCTGCCGGGACTGAATGGTTGATCTCAAAGCGGACCGGACGTTCTTGAACGGTCCGAAGACACTCGGGTTTCAGAGACTTTTTTGTCTTCTCCTGTTTCGCGTCAGATGAATGTTTCGGATTCCTCTGAACCTCTCAGATTCGATCGGAAAGGATTGACACAACAACGACAACCCCGGTTTTTTTATGAGTTTTTTTCTACTGGCATACCGGTACAGGGATATTGTTAAGAAGGAAAGAAGCAAAATAGAACCAAACAAAGGCGAAAGCGAGGTGATTGTATGCCAACGAGTAAGAAACAGATGACGAAACTGAACCAGGCGAAGAAGGTCAAGGCAGAAGAGCTCTCGAAGCAGGCAGCGTCGGGGAGCGAAAGCGCAAAAAAGAAACTCAAGAAACTTGAGAAGAAACTCAAGTGAGTCTTTTAGAATTTTTAACTGTTTTTTTATTGTCTTTTCAGGGTGGATATACCCGGATACGTATCAGCAAAACCGCAAAATGCATGTATCCTTCAGAATAACGGAAGGTCCAATTTTCAAACGTAAAAAAAAATCGTAAGACCGGGCCACCGGGCGATTTTTAATAAAATTTTTTCCGGCCGGATCCATGGCCCCCTACGCTGAAGGGCAAGTGCCCCTCAGGAACTCCACGCGGTTCTCGAACGGTGTCAGGGAATACGTTCCCAAACCGCTCGCATCATTTTTTTAAAAGAAAATCACCGTAAAATAATATTGAATGGGCCAGAGTCCTTGAGCTGCGAACCAAAAAAAAAAGGATCAGAGAATGATCTCGATATCCAGTTTTTCTGCCAGCTCCTTGTACCGGTTCCGGATCGTGACCTCGGTCACGCCCGCAACAACCGCTACTTCGCGCTGGGTGCGCCGCTCCCCGCCCAGGATGCAGGCAACGTAGATCGCCGCTGCCGCGACACCGGTCGGTCCCCTGCCGCTCGTCAGTTCACGTTCGGCGGCCTGCCGGAGGATCTCGATCGTCCGGCTCTGGATCTCTCCCTGGAGGGTGAGGCCCGAGCAGAACCGGGGCACATAGTCCATCGGCGAAGTCGGCAGGAGCCGTAAGCCCAGTTTACGGGCAACGAACCGGTAGGTCCTGCCGATCTCTTTTCTGGAGACCCGGGAGACTTCCGCGATCTCATCGAGCGTGCGGGGCACGCTGCACTGCCGGCAGGCCGCATAGAGCGTTGAGGCTGCAACGCCCTCGATGCTCCGGCCGCGGATCAGGTTCTTGTCCACGGCATCACGGTAGATCAGGGCCGAGGTCTCGCGGATGTTCCGCGGCAGACCCAGGGCCGAGGCCATCCGGTCCAGTTCCGAGAGTGCGAACGCCAGGTTCCGCTCGGTTGCGTTGCTGACACGTATCCGGCGCTGCCACTTGCGGAGCCGGTAGAGCTGGGCACGGTTCTTGGACGAGATCGACCGGCCGTAGGAATCCTTGTTGCGCCAGTCGATCATGGTGGAGAGACCCTTGTCGTGGATTGTGAGGGTCATCGGGGCGCCGGTACGGGCCCGTTTCTGCTGCTGGATGGAATCAAACGCGCGCCACTCGGGACCGCGGTCAATGAACTCGTCATCGATCACAAGGCCGCAACTCTGGCAGACCAGCTCTGCCCGCTCACGGTCATGGGTCAGCTGCCGGCCGCCGCATTCCGGACAGGTCGTTTCGGTCTGGTTCTCGGCTTTCTTCTCCAGTTCTCTCAGTTTCGTTCGTGATTTGAACGATTCACGCTGGGTCTGGAGGATCTTTAACTTTTCAATTTCCTGCATGTACGTTTCTCTTTGATCGTTTTGTCTCGCATGGGCAGTGCATGGAACCCGCAGATCCGCAAGGGGGAGGCCGTTACCCGGTGAGGGGGTATGCATGGGGCCGGATCGTGCAGGTTCCCGCGGCAGTGGACGGTGGCATACAAGCCACCGGCGTTCCCCGGGTGAATGGGGTTTTTTGCCGGCTATCGTCACTTCGGGCAGTTACCTCGTTGTTAGGGAGGTAAACCGGTCTCTGTCACACGAGCTCAGCAGCATCCGTTTGCCGGGAAATGCTCAGGAAGCCCGTGTAACAACGTTCACACAGTCTCATGGATAGCTTGTGAAGGATCGGTTGATAGTTTTTATATGAATGGCAGTTCGGTATTTAATAGTATGGGTATTAATACGACGGCGTTACCCGGCGATAACGAAAACCGGGAAAAATGGTAAAAATTTTTCCTTTAAAAACGGTATTTTCCGATCCCTCCGATCACACAATTCCCGTGATCCCCGCCGTCTCACACCTCAATCGTCAGGTCGTCTGTTGCCACGACAAGCCCGGGGAATTCTCGTGCAAACTGCGCTGAAAGGGCTGTTCGCTCCGCAACCGTCCGGTACACCTCCGCACCGAAGTGCGTGAGAGCCAGCCGTTGTGCGCCGGCCTCTTGTGCGATCGCGATCGCCATCTCCGGGTTCAGGTGCGGCCAGTCAGGGCTTGTGACACCGGGCGCAAGACCGCATTCGGTGATCAGGAGGTCAGCATCTCTGGCCAGCGTCACCGCATTCGCGCAGGGCCCGGTGTCCGTGCAGTACGCGAGCACTTTGCCGTCGATCTCGAACCGGTACCCGAAGCACGGCTCCGGGTGGATGAGCGGGAGGCAGGTGACCGGAAACGGGAGCCTATGACTTCCCTCAGCAAGTTCTGTCAAGGAATTTTTGAACGGGAGCTGTGCAAACGGCACCGTGTACGGCACGTTCACAAAGCTCTCGAGCTGGTGCTTAGTCCCGCTCTGGGTGTATATCGAGAGCCCTCGTTTGAACCGGAACTTGCAGAGCGTGTGGAGCCCCGCGATGTGGTCGATGTGCATGTGGCTCAGGAAAAGGTACGTGGGCCGGTCCTGCGCGATGTACCGGTCGGCTTTCGCAATCCCGTTGCCGGCATCGAGAATAATATCGTAATCGCTGGTCCGGATGAGGGCCGAGACCGTGTTACCGGCCGGGCTGTCGTACCAGCCATTGGTCCCGAGAAACGTCACCTGCATGCTGAGTGGGTTGTGCGTCCCGGCACAAAAAAGGCGTGCCCGCACGCGGTCTTTTAACAAGGGGAAACAATTCCCGTTATATACTGTCACGGAGATACAGTCATGAAACGGAGTCATAACCGATGAAACAAACCACCATCATCCTCATCCTTGCCGCCCTCTGCCTCATGGCGCTGCCGGCAGCGGCAGTCCTTCAGGAAGTCACGGTGAAGGGCACGGTATCCGCGCTCAACCAGGAAGATAACACGTTCACGATTGCCGATCCTCTCCAGTACGGCTGCAACTACCCGGCGAACGAACCACCGGTCTGTACCTACAGCGCCATGACCCAGAGCACCCTTATGGGCACCGTTCCCACGGCGAGTGCATTCACGGTCTTCAAGGTCGGCGATCCGGTCATTGCTACGAGCCTTGGCGGGACCGGTGGATCCTGGATCACGCTTGCAAAACTTTTCGGATCCGAAGCAGCGGATGCCTACGTGATCGACATTGTCGGGGACCCCAGTACCGTTACGGCCCCGCTTGCCGGCAATTATGCGCTGGAAAGTGCGACAACACCCGACTGCAATACCTGCTCGGGGACCACCTGCAAGGCAACCACCGCGAATGTGAAAATTATGGAAGGCACAACCGTGCTCAAGGAACAAGCCCTCAAACCGCTCCAGACCATGATGTACAATGGCAGGAATGACGGCTCCAGCATCGAGGTCTCGTTTGTGAAAGGCGAAGGCTCGTCCACAACCTGTGCCGGAAGAACCGGTATGACCGGCCCGCAGCCGATCTCAGTCTATATCGTGCACGTTGTTCCCCCAATGGGCATGACCACGCATGCCCCGGTCGCCGCTACGACCGTTGCGACCGCGGTTCCGACACCGGTCCCGACAACGCAGAAGTCCGCGACCCTGCCGTTCGTTGCGCTCGGTGCCGTTGGATGTATCGCCGCGCTGGCGATCTCATGGAAGGAATAACCCGTCCTTTTTTTTCAATGACCCGGCCAGGAATCCGGGTTGCGATACTGTACCTGCCCTGATCACAATTCCCAAATACCTCAGGCGTCCGATCCCTGATCAGATGATTAAGGGTGCTGTATGGTAAAAGTCGGCGTGCATGTCTCGATCGCCGGGTCGCTCGACCTCGCGGTGGACCGGGCGTCTGACGCCGGGTGCGATGTCTTCCAGATGTTCTCGCGCAATCCCCGGGGATGGGCATACCAGCCGGTGAGTGACGGGGTTGCAAAGACATTCCGGGAAAAGATCAAAACCACCGGGCTCATCCCCGTGGATCACATGCCCTATCTGCCCAACCTTGCCTCGCCCAAGCAGGAGATCTACGAGAAGTCGGTTCCGGCGCTCACGGCCGAACTCGACCGGTGCGGTACGCTTGGCATCCCGTACCTTGTCACCCATCTCGGCCATCATCTTGGTGACGGTATCGCCGGCGGCCGGGCCCGGGTGATCGCGGCGATCAACACGGCGCTTGCCGCATCAAAGAGCCCCACGATGCTCATCCTCGAAAATACCGCGGGAGAGAAGAACAGCGTAGGCAGCAGTTTCGAGCACATCCGGGGGATCATGGACGGTGTCGAAGAGAAGAAGCGCATCGGTGTCTGCGTTGATACCTGCCATGCGTTTGCCGCCGGCTACGAGCTCCGGACACCGGAGGGTCTTGAGGAGACCCTTGCGCAGCTCGATGAATCGGTGGGCATCAGGAACCTCCGTCTCATTCATCTCAATGACACGAAAGGTGACCGGGGCAGCGGCCTGGACCGGCACGAGCACATCGGCCTCGGGTTCATCGGCGAGGAAGGATTCCGGCACATCCTCCATAACAAGACATTCTCATCGCTCCCGCTGGTCTGTGAGACGCCCGTGGACGACCGGCGCGATGACCGGGGCAACATTGCAAAGGTGCGGGAACTGGCCGGATAATCTCCGCAATATATTTTTCACCATCAGCTCTAATCCACTCTTTACAGCATGGCACCGGTCTTCTGTCCAAAATGTGGCACCCGCTCTCCTGATCCCTCGGGAAAGTTCTGCACAACCTGCGGTGCTGAACTTTCCTCGCCACAGGGCCGGGCCCCGGTTGCGGGGCAGGTAGCCTCCCTGAAATGGCTCGTTGCAGGTATCGGGATTGGTGTCATTCTTCTGATCGCTCTTGTGCTGATCCTGGCAATCCCGTTGGGGATGCTCTCTGCATCACCCGCCGGTTCTGCGGCAGCCGGCCCAGTCCCCGCAGGAACCCTGTCTGCCCTTGCGACTCCCCTCACGACAACGGTGCCTCCCGCAACAACCGTACCGGCAACACCGGAACTGACTGCGGTCACCACAATAACTACACCGGTACCAACAACCACGGTCCCGGTGACACTCAGGAGAACGCGGGTCTCGGTGACGCCCAAAGAGACCGTCTCGCTGGACGTGAACCCCACGCTGACCGAACTAACTGTTGCGTCATCGGCCGGTTCGCAGATCACGCTCCCCTCCACGCAGGTTCCCACGCAGCCCCCCTCAGGTTCGTACCTCAGTTCCAATCCCAAGGCACCGGTCATCGAGCCATCCGCTCTCGAAGCGCGGATTCACGAGCTGATCAATCTCCAGCGCAGCCAGAATGGCCTCTCCACGCTCGGGTACGATTCGTTCCTTGCCTCCATTGCACGCGGGCACAGCTGGGACATGGTGGTCCGGAACTTCTTTGAGCACGAGAACCCCGATGGCCTGAACGCCCGGGCCCGGGGTGAGGCGGCAGGGTACCCCTGCAAAAAAGAGTACGGGACCTACTACACTGAGGGGCTCTCGGAGAACCTGTACCAGGGATACCGGTACAACAACTACTGGACTGCCCCGAACGGGACTACCGTGAAGTACGAGTGGAACTCGCTTGAACAGGTTGCCCAGCAGGCCGTCAACGGCTGGATGAACAGCGAGGGTCACCGCAAGAATATCGTGGACACGCATTTTACGCAGGAAGGTATCGGGGTTGCATTTTCGACTGACGAGAAGATCTACGTGACCGAGAACTTCTGCTAAATCCTCTCCCGCGCCCTTATTATCATACGGCGACAATAGATCCGGTAGTGTTAGCGACATTTGACGGCACGGCGATCCGTGTGGGAAGGGACGGCCGCTCCCTGTACGAGCAGAGCGGGTACGGCAGACCTGAGGGCGACGGGCTCCGGCTCTCCTCGCAGGAGGCCCTCTACCTCCTCCACCGCCAGAAGATCGAGGTCGGGGGATATACCTTCGACCAGCTCTTCTCGGAATTTGCCGACCAGAAAAATTTCATGCGCAGCTTCCTCGTGTACCGCGACCTGCGGGAACGGGGCTACGTGGTCCAGACCGGGCCGCACGACTTCCGCGTCTTCCGGCGCGGGGAGAAGCCCGGCAGCGGCGAGTCGCTCTATCTTGTCCGCGTCCTCTCCGAGCGGGACCCGATCGATTTTCTGAAACTGATCGAGGAGGTCGTGGCCTCGAAGAACATGAGAAAGCAGTATGTGCTTGCGGTCGTGGATGACGAGGAGGAGCTCACGTATTACGAGATCAAGCTCCAGAAACTCACCGATGCTGCCTGCGAAGTTAAGGCAATTCCTCCCTGCGATGCGATGTTGACCGGGAAGGCCGCCCTTGTCCGGGTGAAGGAAAACTCCCCGCTCGAACAGTCCGGGTATGGGAAACGGCTCGATCCCGAGCGGCTGATGCTCTCCCCCGTTGAACTCCTCTACCTCATGGGGCAGAACCTCATCCGGCTGCACAAGGGTGAGATCACGATAGGAACCGATGAGTATCTTGCCCTTGGGGGCGATCCCGACGCAGAACTCTCCCTCAAGCTGACAGTGTACACCGAACTCCGGAGCCACGGGTATACGCCCCGGACCGGCTACAAGTTCGGCCACCACTTCCGCGTGTACTGCGGAACAAACGTCCATTCCGATCTCCTTGTCCATGCCGTCGAGAAGGAGGCCGCCATTCCCATGAGCGTGATCTCGCGCTCGGTCAGGATGGCGCACAGCGTCAAAAAGAAGATGTTGTTTGGCGCCGTACACTCCTCCGGAATCCAGTTCGTGGAGTTTGCGCGAATCAAACTGTGAGTATCATCATGCCGGAACCGCAGATCAATCCCTGGTCAAGCACGCCGTCGCTTGACATCCATAAGACCTTTGCAGAATTCGGGATCGATAATATCGAGCCGGTGATTCCCCAGCTTCCCGATGTCCCGTACTTCATGCGCCGGGGCATCGTGGTCGGTCACCGCGACTACGGCCAGATCGCCCATGCCATTGCCACCAAATCGCCGTTCCATATCCTCACCGGGTTCATGCCGAGCGGCCACCCGCATCTCGGCCATCTGATGGTGATGAAGGAGGTGGTCTGGCACGTGCAGCAGGGTGGCAACGGCTACATCACGATCGCCGACCGGGAGGCCCATGCGGTCCGGGGGCTCTCGTGGGAGAAGTGCAACGAGTTCGGGCGCGAGTACCTCTCCTGCCTCTACGCGCTCGGTTTCGAGGGCGAGACGTATTTCCAGAGCCGGAACAACCGGCTCAAGGATCTCGCGTTTGAAGCAGCCACCAAGGTGAACTTCTCGGAACTGTCGGCGATCTACGGTTTTGGCGCCGACACCGATCTTGCCCATGCGGACAGTGTGATCACGCAGGTGGCCGATATCCTCTACCCGCAGATCGACCGCGAACCGGCGCCGACGGTGGTGCCGGTTGGTGTGGACCAGGACCCGCACATCCGGCTCACGCGGGGGATCGCCCACAAGATGCGGATGTTCACGGTGGAGGAGCGCGAGGGGCTCATCAGCGTCCGGTCCAAGAACGCTCCCGAGGCGGCGATGGAGGCCGTGAAGAAGGCGTTCCCGCATGCCAAGAAATACGAGGGGCACATCGATATCAGGGGCGCCGGCTGCGCTGACGTGAAAGCGATCGTGCGGAAGATCGAGCGGGAAAACGGCGGATACGCATTCTTCACCCCGTCATCCACGTATCACATCTTCATGCCCGGGCTCACCGGCGGCAAGATGTCGAGCAGTATTCCCGAGAGCATCATCTCCTTCTATGAATCCGAAGCAGTGGTCCGGAAGAAGGTGATGAGCGGGATCACCGGCGGAAGGATGACGCTTGAGGAGCAGAGGCGTCTCGGCGGCGAACCGGACAAGTGTTCGCTCTACCTCCTCAACCTCTTCCACATGGTGACGGACGATGCGGAACTTGCAGAGATCCGGAGGAAGTGCTTGGCCGGCGAGGTCACCTGCGGGCAGTGCAAGAAGGATACCGCTGAACGGGTGGTTGCGTTCCTCAAGGATTTCCGTGAGAAGATGGATGCGGCAGCAGACAGGATACAGGTGTGACGATGGCAGATCTGACCCAGAACGAGAAACGGTTGCTTGCAACGCTGGAGAAAGAGAAGAAGGCGGATGCCCCGCATATCGCGGCAGTCATGGGTGCGACCCCCGAAGCCGTTGTGCAGTGGGCGCACCTGGCGCAGGACAAGGGGCTCGTGGTTGTTGAGCGGATTGCAACCACGGAACTGGTGTACACAGACGAGGGGAAGGCGTATGCAGAGGACGGTCTTCCCGAGACGCAGCTGCTCCGCTTCATCCTGCCGGGAACGCAGCTTGCAGACCTCCAGAAGCACGCGGCGTTCAAGATCGGGTTCGGGCAACTCCGGAAGAAAGGCCTCGTCAAAGTCGAGGGGACCTCGGTTACCAAAGTTACCGGCACATCGACCGATGCGGACGAATTCGCACTCCGGAACCCGGCTGCTGCTGACCCGAAGACAAAGGAACTGATCAAACGGGGGATTTTGCAGGAATGCGAGACCGTCAGGAACGTGATTGGCATCACCCCCGAAGGTCTCGCGCTCGCACAACAGGGTCTCGACCTCCGGGAAGAGACCGGCACGCTCTCCCGCGACCAGATCCTCTCCGGTTCGTGGAAGACTGCAAACCTCCGCAGGTACGATATCACCAAGCTCCCGAAGAAGGCGTACCCCGGCAAGGTCCACCCCTACCAGCGGATCATCGGCGAGATGCGCGAGATCCTGCTCGACATGGGCTTCACCGAACTCTACGGCAGCATCATCCAGCAGTCCTACTGGAACTTCGACGCCCTCTTCCAGCCGCAGGACCACCCGGCCCGCGAGATGCAGGACACTTTTTACCTCAAAGAAAGCCTTCCTCTTCCGAAAGGCTACGAGAAGGTGAAGGCCATGCATCTCTCCGGTGGGGACACCTCATCCACCGGCTGGGGCGGATCGTGGAAAGAAGAGAAGGCAGAGCAGTGCGTGCTCCGCACTCATACCACGAGCCTCTCCATCCAGTACCTTGCCCAGAACCCGAACCCGCCCGTCAAGGCATTCGCGGTCGGCCGGGTGTACCGGCGCGAGACGATCGACACCACTCACCTGGCGGAGTTCGAGCAGCTCGAAGGGATCGTGATGGACAAGGATGTGAACTTCGGCAACCTGCTCGGTATCCTCCGCGAGTTCTACAACCGCATGGGCTTTGAGAGCGTGCGGTTCAAGCCCTCGTACTACCCGTACACTGAGCCGAGCCTTGATGCCGAAGTGTACGTTGACGGCATCGGCTGGATCGAGATGGGCGGGGCGGGTGTCTTCCGCGAGGAGGTCACCGCCCCGTTCGGCGTGAAATACCCGGTCCTTGCCTGGGGTCTCGGGGTGAGCCGGATCGCGATGCTCCGGCTGGGCCTCAAGGACCTGCGGCTGCTGCACAAGAGCGATGTCCAGTTCCTCCGCGAAACGCCATCCTACCGGAAGTCCCGGGGAGGTGTCTAAGATGGCCGTCATTACGCTGCCCTACATGTATCTCGAACGGCTCACCCGCACCGACAGGAAGACGATCCTTGACAAGGTTCCCCTGATCGGATCGGACGTGGAGCGGGTTGAGGAGGACCACGCGGACGTGGAGTTCTTCCCGGACCGCCCCGACCTCTTCAGCCCTGAAGGCGTGGCCCGGGCCATGCGGGGATTCCTCGGGATCGAGACCGGCCTTCCCGCGTACCCGGTCAAACCGTCCGGCATAAAATTCACGATCGATCCTGCCCTTGCAGAGATCCGCCCGGTTCTCGGAGCGGCAGTCATCCGGGGCGTCAGTTTCGATGACGAGTCGATCCAGAGCATCATGTCCCTGCAGGAGTCGCTGCACTGGGCCGTGGGCCGGGGCCGGAGTAAGGTCGCCATCGGCATCCACGACATGGACACCATGAAACCGCCGTTCCATTACATCGCCTCCCGGCCGAGCCGGGGCTTCATCCCGCTCGACTTCAAGGAGAAGATGACGATGGACGAGATCCTCGAGAAGCACCCGAAGGGCCGGGACTATGCGAAGCTCGTCAAAGGCTTCCCCCTCTACCCGCTGATCGTTGACGACGACGATCACGTCCTCTCGTTCCCGCCGATCATCAATGGCGAGCGGACCCGGGTCACTATCGACACGAAGAACATCCTGCTCGATACCACCGGCACCGACAAGCGGGCGGTCAGCGTTGCCGTGAATATTATCTGCACGGCGATGGCAGAAGCGGGGGCCCGGATCGAGAGCGTGGAGATCGGCGGCATCCAGACACCCACGCTCGCCCCGGTGGAGCGGGTTGTCAGCGTGCCGGAATGTGCCAGGATCCTTGGCATTCACCTGACCCCGCAGTCGATGGCAGTGCTCCTCGAAAAGATGCGGTACGGTGCCATCCCGGAAGGCGCAGATAAGGTCCGGGTGCAGGTGCCCTGTTACCGGGCTGACATCATGCACGACTGGGATATCTTCGAGGATGTCGCGATCGCGTACGGGTACGAGAACCTTGAATCCAAACCCCCGGCCACGTTCACCGTGGGAAAGCCGAGCCCGGTACAGTTCTTTGCCCAGGTCACCCGCGAATGCTTCACGGGTCTTGGCTACCTTGAAGTGATGCCGTTCACGCTCACGAGCGAAGACGTCCTGTATACAAAGATGCAGCGCAACGAATCCCCGGGTGTCCTGCACGTGATGCACCCGATCAGCATCGACAACACCGTTGTGCGGACCGAACTCCTCCCGCTGATGCTGGAGTTCCTCACCTTAAACCGGCACCGGGAGCTGCCGCAGCGCCTCTTCTCGGTCGGTGACGTGGTGCGGGACTGCACAACCCACCAGCAGGCAGTGGGCGTCAGCACCCACCCGGATGCCGACTTCTCGGAGGCCTATGCGCTCGCCGATGCCGTGCTGCACGAACTGTCCATTGCCTATACGGTGAAAGAGTCCGCCGACCCGGCGTTTATCGACGGCCGGCGTGCGGATATTATCGCGGGCGGGAAGACGATCGGGGTCTTTGGCGAGATCCACCCCGCGGTTCTCATCGGATTCGAGCTCGAGCACCCTGTGGCAGCGTTCGAGTTCGACCTCAGAGCCGTACCGGGATATCCCGGCCCCTGAGATATTCTTTTACCTCTTTTACGGTGAACTCCCCGTAGTGGAAGACGCTTGCGGCAAGGCAGGCATCCGCTTTTCCTTTTGTAAACCCGTCATAGAAATGTTCGAGGGTCCCGACACCGCCGCTTGCGATGACGGGGATTCCTGCGGCGTCGGAGATCGCTGCGGTGATCGCAAGGTCAAAGCCGTTCTTGGTGCCATCGGTCTCCATGCTTGTTAAGAGGATCTCTCCGGCGCCCCGCTCCTCGGCTTCCTTTGCCCATGCGATCGCGTCGATCCCTGTCGGTTTGCTTCCGCCGTAGATCACGATCTCGTACCAGCAGGTCCGCCCGTCTGCGAGGGTGACGGGGTTCGCCTTCTCGTTCAGAGTAAAATTCCGGCGCACGTCTATGGCACAGACGATGCACTGGGTACCAAAGGCCTCTGCACCACGGGTGATCAAGGACGGGTCGTGGACAGCGCTCGTGTTCAAACTCACCTTGTCGGCCCCGGCCCTGAGGATCTGCTGGATATCCTCGGTGGACTTGAGGCCGCCGCCAACGGTTAAGGGGAGGAAGAGCTGGTCGGCTGCCCGCTGGATCACGTCGATGATAATGCCCCGCTTCTCTTTGGAGGCCGTGATGTCAAGGAAGACCACTTCATCGGCACCCTGTTCATTGTACCGGCTCGCGAGCTCCACCGGATCCCCGGCATCCCGGAGCCCGAGGAAGTTGGTTCCTTTCACTACCCGGCCGTCCTTCAAGTCAAGGCAGGGGATGATCCGTCGTGTCAGCACCATACGCTACACTCTTTCGCGGCGGATACTATCTATATTTCCACATGGGTCGGCTATCCCGGAGTTTTTATCTAACTTGCCGTGCGTACTGATAGGGTAGTCAGACCTCCGGGCGGCACCGGGCAGTTGTGCTCTCCCGCTCCGGATTGCAGAGGATACCCATGAATAATACCGGAAAACTGAAGATTGAATGGGCCGGGCAGTACATGCCTGCACTTGCAGCGATCAAAAAACAGTTCGCGAAGGAGAAACCGTTTGAAGGCATGACGATCGGCATGGCGCTCCATGTCGAGGCCAAGACCGCAAACCTTGTCCAGACCCTTGCCGCCGGTGGCGCCGAGGTGCACATCACCGGGTGCAACCCGCTCTCCACGCAGGACGATGTGGCTGAGGCACTGGGGAAGGTTAAGAATGTGCACTGCTATGCGAAACGAGCCTGCACGACCGACGAGTACTATGCGGCTATCGACCAGGTACTGGATGCAAAGCCGGTCATCACCATCGATGACGGCATGGATCTCATCCACTACATCCACACCAAGCGGCGCGACCTCATCAAGAAGGTGATCGGCGGGTGCGAAGAGACCACCACCGGTATCCACCGGCTCCGGGCCATGGCTGCCGAGGGCAAGCTGGAGTTCCCCGTGGTTGCTGTCAACGACACGCCGATGAAGCACTTCTTCGACAATGTCCATGGCACCGGGGAGAGTGTCCTCTCCTCGATCATGATCACGACCAACACCCTGATCGCCGGGAAATACTTCGTGGTTGCCGGGTACGGGTACTGCGGCCGGGGACTTGCACGAAAGGCTCACGGTCTTGGCGCAAAAGTTGTGGTCACCGAGATCGACCCGCGCCGGGCCCTCGAAGCGCACATGGACGGGTTCATGGTCATGACCATGGAAGATGCAGCAAAGACAGGCGACATCTTCGTCACCACGACCGGTAACCTGGGTGTCATGGCTGCAAAGCACTTCAGACTCTTGAAGAACGGTGCAATCCTTGCAAACGCCGGCCACTTCAATGTCGAGATCGATATCGAGAATCTCCGCAAGAACGCCGATAAGGTGATTTCGCGGGACGGTATCGAGACGTTCATGCTCAAGGGAAAGGCGATCCACGTTCTCGCCGAAGGCCGGCTCGTGAACCTTGCCACCCCCAAGGGTATGGGCCACCCCATCGAGGTCATGGACCTGAGTTTTGCCCTGCAGGCGCTCTGCACCCTGTACATTGCAAAGAACGGGAAGAAACTGAAAGGCGGTGTGTACGATGTGCCCAATGAGATTGACGAGCAGGTGGCACACCTCAAGCTCTCCTCACTGGGCCTTACCATCGATTCCCTCAGCAAGGAACAGAAAAAATACGGCTGCAGCTGGGATATCGGGACGTAACTGAAGTCATCCCCCTTTTTTTATCCTTCCCTTCCTGCGTACAGGTACTCCTGCGCCCACCCGCAGTATTCCCCGAAATGGTTGCGGGCAAAAGTACGGATCGTATCGTAGTCACGATTGCTGAGCGGAGTGCCTGTTGGCAGGTCCGGCAGGTAGTGTTCCTGCATTATCCGGCGGATCCAGACATCGACCGGAAAGGCCTCGTACTTCTGGAACGCAAAGAGCAGGATGCAGTCCGCGGCCTTCGGGCCGATCCCGTGTAATTTCATCATCTCCTTATGCGCTTCTGCATAGGGGAGCCTATGGATCATCTCCTCCCATGACTTCACATCCGTGACCGTACAGGCGGTGCCATAGACATAGGGCTGGCGATACCCGAGACGGCATATGTCCAGCCCTTCCTCGCCATCACAGGTGATGCAGGAGGGCTCAGGAAATGTGTAGAATGTCGTCTCCCCCCATTCAACCGGCCTGCCGAACCGTTCTGCAAGGGACGCGATCCTCTTACGGATCGTCGGGATATTGGAATTTGTCGAGCAGATGTAGGAGACCGTGCACTCCCACGGGGGCTGGCGCACGAGGCGCAGGCCGCAGGTGCGGGCGATCGCATCGTGGATGACGGGGTCGTTATCGATGGATGCAACGATGGCGCCGAGGTCAATATCCAAAGAAAAGTAGTGCCGGATGAACGGGGCCGGAGCCCCGGAATATTCCAGCCGGCAACCCTTCTGACGGATCCGTATCACGCGGTCTGCAACGATACCCGTCCACCATCCGTCAGCGGCCCGGTCCCAGCGGAAGACCTGGCCGCACGCAAGCGTCTGGTCGAGTGAGAATGGCTGGTTTTTAAGAAGTGTCATGACCGGCATGGATCGATTCTCTCTTCTGCTGAGTAGTACGAGTTTGCGCTTCGCGGTGGATTAACGTGCCGAATGCAGCAGGCGTCTCTCTGAGTGCGTGAATGAACGGGACCTTTACCCTTGCGATGGAACGGATAGCATTTTAATATATAAATTAAATGTTCTTCTCATGGAATTACCAGAGATACTCAAGACCTTCATTGAAGAAGGGCAGGACTGGGAACGCAAACCGACCACCGTGAAGGGAGTCTCGATCATCCGTCTCCCGGCTACCAGGAACCGCCCGGCCTCGCTTGCAATCGATATCAACCCCGTTGGGCCGACCGGCCTCCCGATGAAGAAGAAGGGGATCATGCTGATGAACGGTGCCGAGATTGCGGCATTCCGTGACACCATCAACAACCCGAAGGTGGACAGTCTCGTTGCCGCCCTTGAAGAAGTGCTGCCGGATCGGAAGAATGCCGGTAAGCCGGCCAAGTCCGACGTGCTTCAGATCTGATGCGAACCGCGGATTACGTTCACACGCGAAAGGAGTGATGTCTATAAGGTCGTGGATACCCGTATTCATACTCTGTACTCTTGTTACGGTACTCGCAGCAGGATGTCTTGGGGAAAAGGCCCCGGCTCCTGAAGGGACTGCCGCACCGGGCGTGGTGCTCAACTACCACCGGACCGGAGGGATTGCCGGTGTCGATGATCGCCTTGTCATCTTCGACAACGGATTTGCCGTGCTCTCGACGAAGACATCCAGCCATGACTTCCAGGTGAGCAAAGCGGAACTGGCCCGGATTCTCCGGCTGTTTGAAGATGCAGATTTCAATTCCCTTGAAGGCAATTTCACCTCGCGGCATACCGGGGCTGATTTCCTGCAGTACCGCATCACCTACTTTGAAAAGACGATCATCACGGAGGATTCCGTTATCCCCGATTCACTTCAGCCCATCATCACCGAACTCAATATGATCATCAGTGCCGGCCGTTCACCGGATTCCCTGCCGGGGCTGCCCGCTGGGCTCGCATCCTGATCCTTTTTTTTAAAACCCCCGCGCTTGAAGGCACGGTCTGGAACCGATAACTCCTGATCAAAAAAAAGAGATTATTTGTTCTCGTACACGCACGACTGGACATCGTGACCGATCTTGCCGATGGCATCGGCACGGCAGCGCTGGCAGTGCCGCATCTGCTTGACATATTTGCCGCACTCGTCCTGCATCTTCTTCTTCATCTCCTGCGTGGGTGGAGTGATGCCCGCAAACTTGTACTGGGCAATGAGCGGGATCAGGTTGAAGGTATAGACACCCATCTCGCCCACCTTCTTGGCGATTGCCGGGATGTGGTCTTCATTGATACCGGGGATGTACACGGTATTGATCTTGACGATCATGTTGCGCTTCACCGCCTCCTCGATCCCTTTCATCTGCTGCGAGAGGAGGAGCTGTGCCGCTTCAAGCCCCTCGTAGCGCTTGCCCTTGTAGTCCACGAACTGGTAGATCTTCGCCCCGATCTCGGGGTCGATCGCGTTTAACGTGACGGTGATGTTTCCCACGTCGTACTTCTGGAGGAGGTCGATCTTGTCGGGAAGGAGAAGACCATTGGTGCTGATGCACTTGATGACGTTCGGGTACTTCTCGTGGAGCCGGCGCAGGGTCTCGAAGGTCTCTTCGTTTGCGAGCGGGTCCCCGGGCCCGGCAATGCCGACAACCTTGATGTAATTGTACTTGTCCACGACCTTCTTGACCATGTCCATGGACTCGTCGGGATTGAGAATCCGTGTTGTGACACCGGGCCGGCTCTCGTTCACGCAGTCAAAATCCCGGATGCAGTAGTTGCACTGGATATTGCACTTGGGCGCGACCGGAATGTGGCATCTGCCAAAATTATGGCATGCCTTCTCTGAAAAACAGGGATGTTCCTGTATCTTACGCATCTGGGCCGGGTCCCACTGGACTTTCTTTCCATTGACCTCGGCAACCCTCACTTCCTCTGCCATGATGAACACCACTACATTCGTGTTCGTGGTATAAATACCGTGCAATTGGGATCATGGCCGGGTTTTTGTGAAAATACATGCCCCGGGGTTTCATCCCTGAAAAGAGAAATGCACTAGTATTTGAGAGACCGATGTAAGATACTGGAGGATAGCATGAAAAGATCCGAGAAAGTGAAGGGTAAGGAGGCAGTGGCTGCCCGCAAAAAGAAGATGAAACAGTACGCGATTGTGGTCCTCGTGGCTCTTGTGGTGATTGCCGGTATTGCATACTACCTCTTCAACCCGTTTGTTGCACACACCGGGGATACGGTAGCCATTTATTTCACCGGGACGCTGGACAATGGAACGGTTGTGCAGTCCAATCTGAATTCCACTCCCTTTGTCTTTACCCTCGGGAATGAAGCGACCCTCCCGTACGGTCTGGCCGATGTTGTGACCGGGATGCAGCAGAACGAGACAAAGACCGTGGCTCTCTCTCCTGAGAAGGCGTTTGGCGCCTACCAGCAGTCTCTTGTGCAAACGGTCAACCTCTCGTCATTACCTGAAAACACAACGTTTGTTGTGGGTCAGCCTTACGAGATAAAACGCAAGTCCGATAATGCCATTGCCCATGTACGGATCATCAATGTCACCCCCTCAACGATCACATGGGATGGAAACCACGAGCTGGCCGGTCAGAACCTGAACCTGAAGGTCACGCTTGTCGGGATTGCAAAAAAGTAACCTTTTTTTTCTTATGGGCCCGGCCGGATTCGAACCGGCGACCTCCGCCGTGTAAGGGCGACGTCATAACCGACTAGACCACGAGCCCGATAACCTACTAATGTCGCCTTCGGAATTAATAACATTGCTGATTATCGCCCTCTCCTAGCGCAGATCCCAAACCTGACAGAAGGGGGCCGGAAATGGGCTGAGCCTCAAAAAAAACGGCAAAAAACAGGATGAAGGAATGTCCTTATTCCTTCTTGGGCGGGAGCTTGATATCGAGACCGTATTTTTCCGCGTTCCTGTCCGCGATGGCCTGGATGGCAGCGATCTCAACATCCTGCTGCTTTGGCTTGAAGAGGTGGCGGAACCGTTTCTGGGTCTTGAGGTACTCGGTGACCGGTTTCCTGACAATCTTCTTCACCTTGGTCACCTTGCCGTCGATCATCTCGAAGTTCGGCCAGAGACCGGTCTCGATGGCGAGCTTTGCGATGGCGATGGTCTGTTCGCCCTCAAATCCCCAGCCCGTGCAGCACGGTGCATGAACCTGCACGTAGCAGGGTCCGGGGGTGTTGATCGCCTTCTCGACTTTCTGCATGAGGTCGGCCGGGTAGGCGATGGACGCGGTTGCCACGTAAGGCGCCCCGTGTGCGGCAAGGATCGCCGGCATGTCCTTCTTGGGCCGCTTGTTGCCAAACGAGTGCGAGCCGGCAGGGCTCGTGGTCGTGCTGGCATCGTACGGGGTGGCCCCGGAGCGCTGGATACCGGTATTCATGTAGGCCTCGTTGTCGTAGCAGATGTAGGTGAAATCGTGGCCGCGCTCGAAGGCACCGCTGATCGTGATCATCCCGATGTCGAACGTTGCGCCGTCACCGGCCATGATCACGATCTTCTCCTTCCTGCCCTGTTTCTTCAGCGAGGCTTCGATACCCGATGCTACGGCAGCCGCGTTCTCGAAGAGGGAGTGGATCCACGGGACCTTCCACGCGGTCTCCGGGTAGGGCGTGGAGAAGACCTCCATGCACCCGGTTGAGGAGACAACAATGGTCTCCGGACCGGCAGCCTTTGTTACCAGGCGTGCAGCGAGCGATGCGCCGCAGCCCCCGCAGGCACGGTGGCCGGAATCGAAGAGCTCACAGGACTTGCACTTCTCAGCCATATCAGAGCACCTCCGTGCGCAGGCCATAGAACTGGTCGCCCTGCCCCTTCTCGGCACGCGCAACGATCTCCTTGATGTCCCTCTTTCGTACATCCCTTCCCCCAAGGCCGAGGATATAGTTCAGGACGGGAACCATGGAGCCATAGAGGGCATCTTTCACTTCGAGGGCGGTTGCCCCTTTTGCCCCGAGCGAGATGTTCTTGTCCAGCACGGCGATGCACTTGGCACCCTTGAGGGCCTTTGCCACCTCCTCTGAGGGGAACGGGCGGAAGACGCGGATCTTTAAGAGGCCGACGTTCTTTCCGGCCTCCCGCATCTCATCGATCGCATCCTTGACCGTACCGCAGATAGAGCCCATGGCAACGATGACGGTCTCGGCGTCCTCCAGCCGGTATCCTTCCACCATCGCGCTGTAATCCCGGCCAAAGAGCGCCTTGAACTCTTTACCGGCCTCTGCGATGATCTCCCGTGCACCCTTGACGGCCTTGTCATGCTCGTACCGGAACTCAAGGTAGTATTCGGGTGTTGCATACATGCCAAAACTGACCGGGTCGGCAGCGTCCAGCCGCTCAGGCGGGGAGAACTTCGGCAGGTACTTGTCCACGTCCTCCTGCGTCAGCATGTCGATCGGTTCGTAGGTGTGGGAGAGGATGAACCCGTCAAAGCAGACGAACGCCGGCAAAAGCACCTTGTGATCCTCGCAGACGCGGTAGGCGATGTAGTGAAGGTCGGTTGCTTCCTGGTTGTCCTCGGCATAGAACTGGAGCCAGCCTGCATCGCGCAGCGCGATCGAGTCCTGCATGTCGTTCCAGATCGAGAGCGGTGCTCCCATGGCACGGTTCGCGATGGACATGACGATGGGCAGGCGCATACCCGCTGCATTGAAGACGACCTCGGCCATCAGCATGAGGCCCTGCGATGTCGTGGCAGAGTACGTGCGGGAACCTGCCGCGCTGGCGCCGACACAGGCAGAGAGCGCAGAGAGCTCGTTCTCCACGGTGATGTATTCGGCATCGAGTGTGCCGTTGGCAACAAAGTCAGCGAGCGCCTCGACGATATGGGTCTGGGGGGTGATCGGGTACGCGGAGACCACCTGCGGCCGGCAGAGCCGGACTGCTTCTGCAACGGCAAACGATCCCTCGGTTATCTGCATCATCTACTTCTCCTCCTGTTTCATGACAATCGCGTCTTTGGGGCACTCCGCAGCACAGATCCCGCATCCCTTGCAGTAGTTATAATCGGGGAGGAAGGTGCCTTCTGCGTCCTCGTTGATGCACCCCTCAGGACAGAGGGTCTGGCACATCCCGCACTTCGAGCACTTCTCGTGGTCGAAGACGGGCTTGAAGACCCGCCAGGATCCGGTCTTGTTGTCCCGGGACCTTCCCGGGTGGGCACGGCAGCCGACAGCGAGTGCCATTATGCTGCCCCCCTGACGGTATCGAAGGCGATCTTTGCCGCAGCGATATTCTTGGTTGCCAGGTCGCCGTGGAAGCGGTGCTTCAGCGCATTCTCCAGGGCAATAAACTGGATCTCTCCCGATGCCGCAGCAAATGCGCCCATCAGGGTGGTGTTGGTGATGGGCAGCCCGAGTGCCTTGAGGGCGATGGAGGTTGCATCGATGGTGATCAGCTTCACGCCTTCGGGCACCTTGTAGTCCGGCTTCTTCTCGGTATTGACGATGACAATGCCGCCCTTTTTCACTCCCAAAAAGACGTTGACATCCTTGATCAGCGTGCTGTCCTGGACAATGATGTAATCGGGTTCGTATACCTGGCTCCGGAGCCGGATGGTTTTGTTATCGAACCGTACGAATGCCTGTACAGGAGCCCCGCGCCGTTCAACACCGAATGCCGGAAATGCCTGGGCAAAGACGCCGCCCTCGAATGCAGCAACGGCGATGAGTTCGGCAGCAGTGACTGACCCCTGGCCACCTCTGCCGTGAATACGTAATTCTCTCAAGGAAAAGTCCCCAATGATCTCACATGATAAGGAATCGACCGGCATGTGCAAATTATCATGACTTTACACCCGGTAATCATCTTTCGCTACCCGCAATTATTGCGTATTATCGTGGTAATTTATCACTATTAATAATGCTGATCTGTACGCAACGACGGTTCATCCAGCAGGAACAATAATAAACCAGTGCCGGAAGCCCGGTTATTCCGTCCATCGGGTGGGACTGCCCAGAACTCCATGGGGGGGGGTCGATGGTCGACCCCCCCTCACGTTGAAAAAAAATCGTGTCAACCCCCCCTGCAGGGGGGTGGGGGGGTTGCCGGCCGACCCCTCCCCCCCTCCGGCCCAGACCGACCCCCCCTTATCATTTCCGGGTAGGTCATAAACACCCCCTTCTTCCGGAGCAATGATCCGGAAGACCGGAAAAACCGTGTGCAATAGTGCGTACATCCCAAAAATGAGAAGGGGGTCAACGGTTGACCCCCCCCACCCTGTGCCAGGGGGGGGTCTGCTCCGACCCCCCCATGCGGGCCGGAAATTGCGTGAAGATGGCGCTGCCGGAACACTGCCGGATCAGAATCTTACGCCGTGAATGATGGTGAAGTGGCAGGTGAGGGTTTTTACTGGGGGAGGGGGGGTTGGCAGTCGACCCCCCCCATCACATGGGCTTTGGCCTGCGGGGACCCCCCATTGTGTCCGGCTTTTACCTGCGGGATCTGAGAATTGGGCGATAAGAAAAGCTTCCCAGGTACACCTAGAGATCGGTGTCGAGCCCGAGGATCGTGCGGGTCCCTGAGAAGACGTCTTGCGCAATCCGTGCACAGCCCCGGGATGCGCACCATTCATCGTACACGGTCACCTGTGTGCCCAGAAGCGCCTCCACTTCCGGTGCAACGGCCGGCGCAAGGCTGCCGGCCAGTGCAATGGCGGCATGGGGGTTGAGGAGCCGCATTGCCGCGCATTCCATGGCAGCGAAGAGGGCCACCGTGCGCAGGCGCTCGGGCTTCGGCCGGGAGAAGTTCACGCCCGCGTGCTGGAATGCATCGTTTGCCGTACAGTCCCCGTTGTCGATCCTGCGGATCGCGTCCACATCGAGGGCGCCGTGGAGCGTGCCCGGGGCAAAGATGCAGGCATCGAAAGCGCCGACCAGTTTTCCTTCGGAGACGAGGAGCGTCACGGTATTGGAACTGATATCCGATACGATCACATCGCCCCCGAGATCATGGCAGGCCTCATACGCGATACCGATCTTCTCGGGGCTGGTCTGGTGGGAGTAGGCCTTGAACCGGGGATCGGTTGGTGATCCGCGATGGAGGCCCGGGATCGCGATGGCAGGGATGCCGCTTCCTGCCACTTCATCAAAGACCCGCGTGCCGCCACCGATATGCTTGCCGGCCCCTTCGCGGCTGACAAGCCCCCGGTTCTGCACCTTATCGATCCGGGTGATTTTCGAGAAGTTGTCGCCCATCGAGTAGCAGACTGCAATGCCTTCGATCTCATCGAGGGGGCAGAGTTTGGCGAGGTCAGCGATGTGGAAGTCTTTTGCGGCCTCCCGCGACATCCTGAACTCGCGGGCTTCCCCGGCAAACCGCATGGCGGTGGTGCCGTGATCGATCCCTATGAACATAGCAGTAATCCTATAGCATTAATGACATATTAGGTATTGATGTTTGATGTGGTGACAGGCGGAGCCGGGTTCATCGGCTCGCATCTGGTGGATACCCTTGTTGCACGCGGAGACCGTGTTGTTGTCATCGACTCCCTTGCCGCAGGGCACGAGGAGACGATTGCCGGGCATCTCAAATCGGGCCGGGCACGACTGGTCAAAGCGGATCTTCTCTCTGACGGCTGGCAGGATGCATTGAAGGGTGCGGACCGGGTCTACCACCTGGCCGCCGATCCGGATGTGCGCCAGAGCGCCATGACCCCGGACCCGACCTTTCAGAACAATATCGTTGCCACGTACCGGGTGCTTGAGGCAATGCGGGTGCATGCCGTGCCGGAACTGGTCTTCACCTCCACATCCACGGTGTACGGGAATGCAACGGTCATCCCGACCCCCGAGTACTATGCGCCGTTCGAGCCGGTCTCGGTGTACGGGGCGAGCAAGCTCGCCTGCGAGGCGCTCATCTCGGCCTACTGCCATTCGTTCGGGATGCGGTCCTGGCAGTTCCGGTTTGCCAACATCATCGGCTCGCGCAGCGGCCACGGTGTGATCACGGATTTTGTCAGGAAACTCAAAGAGAATCCAAAGGAACTGGAGATCCTCGGCAACGGCAAGCAGACCAAGTCCTATCTCGAGGTGCGGGAATGTATCCGGGCCGTGGAGTTTGCGATAACACATGCGAAGCATCCGGTGAACACCTTCAACATCGGCTCCGAGGACTGGATCGATGTGGTGGCCATTGCCGACATTGTGACGGAAGCCATGGGCTTAAAGAACGTGCACTACCGGTTCACCGGCGGGGAGCTGGGCTGGGTCGGGGATGTGCCGAAGATGCAGCTCTCGGTTGAGCAACTCAAGGCACTGGGCTGGACGCCGGAACTGGGCTCCCGCGAGAGTGTACGGATCGCGGCACAGGCCGCTGTCCGGGGGCAGTGAGATGAAGTACATTGTTGTGCTCGGGGATGGCATGGCGGACGAGCCGATCGCTGCCCTGGGCAATAAGACGCCGCTCGAATATGCAAGGACCCCGAACATGGACCGGCTGGCCCGCGAGGGTGCCTGCGGGATGCTCACAACCATCCCTGACGGGTACGAGGCCGGCAGCGATATCGCGAACATGGCAGTTCTCGGGTATGCCCCGGAACAATACTATACCGGTCGCGGCCCCCTGGAAGCGCTGAGCATGGGAGTCGATCTTGCCCCGGACGATATCGCGTACCGCTGCAATCTCGTGACCATTGAGAAGGATACGATGGCGGACTTCTCGAGCGGTCACATCTCCAGTGCCGAGGGAAAGGAACTCTTTACTGCACTCCAGCCGGCGATTCCTGATGTGACGGTACAGGCCGGTGTCAGTTACCGGAACCTGCTGGTTGTCCCCGGGGGGAAGGGCGCCACCTCCACGCCCCCGCACGATATCGTGGGGCAGGGCATTGCCCCGTATCTCCCGAAAGGCGGCGATGCGGCACTGCTTCTTGAATGCATGGAGAAGAGCAGAGGAGTGTTTGATAACCACCCGGTGAATCGTGCAAGAATTGCTGCCGGCAAGCGCCCGGCAACGCAGATCTGGCCGTGGAGCGGGGGGAAGAAGCCGGCGTTTCCCTCGTTTCTGAAAAAGTACGGGAAGAAGGGCGGGATCATCTCTGCGGTGGACCTCCTCAACGGTATCGCCCGTTGTGCCGGTATGGAGGTCATCACGGTACCGGGAGCCACCGGGTATCTCGATACGGACTACCACGCCAAGGCCCGGTATGCCCTTGAGGCGATCAAACATCTCGACTTTGTGTATCTGCACATCGAAGCGCCGGACGAGGCGGGACACCTCGGCAGTATTGAAGAGAAGGTGAAGGCGATCGAGAAGGTCGATGAAGTCGTGGGCATGATAATGGATGGCTTCGACGGAGTCATCGCGGTGCTGCCCGACCATCCGACACCGATCCGTGCAAAAACACACACCCGGGACCCGGTGCCATTCGTGGTCCGGGGCAAAGGAACTGATGATACCACGGTATTTTCAGAGAAAGCAGCCCTTGATGGGAAGTTCGGGATGAAAAATGCAACAGAGTTTTTGGAATTCCTGTTCAGCTGAGGAGTGCGGCATCAGATCCCATGCGTCATCATGAATCAGTGGGGGTAACTTTCATCACCTGCCGCACGACACTCGCTCTGTTGTTTCGTGCGCAGGGCGATATAGGTTTGTTCCCCATCAGAGCAGAATGAAATCATTTCCAGTATTCCCGTGGCACGGGAAATTATCAATGCAGTTAATACCGATCGCGAAAGAGGTGTAATGAGATGAAAAAGAACCTGCTGATGTGGGACGAGACGCTGTTCCGGGACCCTGAGGTGCTGGAGATCGATTACGTTCCCGAGCAGTTCGAATTCAGGGATGACCAGATGCGCGAACTGGCATTCCAGATCAAGCCCGGGATTCGTGGCGGCAGGCCCATGAACAGTGTCTGCAAGGGGCTTCCCGGCACGGGAAAGACCACCAGTATCCGGAAACTCTTCCAGGAGATCGAGGAGACCACGAAGAAACTTGTGCCGGTCTATATCAACTGCCAGATCGACAACACCAAGTTTGCGATCATCTCCCAGATCTACCGGAAACTTGTCGGTCACCTGCCACCCTCTTCCGGCACGTCGTTCAAGCAGGTCTTCGATGCCGTGGCCCGGCACCTGATCAAAGAAGAAGTCGTCCTGCTTGTTGCGCTTGACGATGCAAATTACCTTCTCTACGAGAACGAGATCAACAAGGTGCTTTACACGCTGCTCCGCTCGCACGAGACCTACGAGGGCACCCGGATCGGTGTGATCGTCATCATCAGCGATATGGACGTGGATCTCAGCCGGGCGGTCGATGCCAGGGTCTCCTCGGTCTTCCGGCCCACGGAGATCTACTTCCCTCCCTACGGCGATGCGGAAGTACGGGAGATCATGAAGGCCCGGGTGATGCAGGGTCTCTTCTCCGGTGTCCTGTCCGAGGAACTGCTGGGTCTTGTTGTGGAACAGACCCTGAAGAGCGGGGACCTGCGGGTGGGTGTTGATCTCCTCAAGCGGGCAACGCTCTCCGCTGAACGGGCGGCCCGGCGCAGTATCGAACGCGGGGATATCTGCGGGGCCTACGAGATATCCAAGTATCTCCACCTGGCATATACGGTGAAGACCCTCAAGGGCGAGGAACGCCAGATCCTGAAGATGATCGCCGAGAGGAGCGACAAGGAGCATGAGATGAATGCCGGGGACGTGTACAAGTCGTTCAAGGAGTCGGTTCCGATCGGGTATACGCGGTTCTACGAGATCATCAAGAAACTCGATGCCATGCGCCTCGTCAATTTACAGTACCGTGAAGGCAAAGGCCGGACCCGGATCATCACGCTCCGTTACGAACCGAAAAGGGTGCTGGAATATCTCTCCTGACGACACCGACGTATCCCGACCCGGTATTTGAAAAATATTATCTATTCCCAGACCCTCTGTAATAATGAAGGGGTTTTCTATTATGCTGAGTGTTAACGAACTGGCACTGGAGATTTTTGATAATCTGGCGGATCTTGCTGAGGAATTTAACTGCGCATACCATGAACTGGACAACGGCGCACGTATCGTTGATTGCGGGGTCAGTGTTCGCGGCGGTTATGCCGCTGGCAGGGCATTTACCGAGATCTGCATGGGCGGTCTTGGGGAAGTCAACTTCAGGAACGGAGAGATCAAGGGCATCCCGATGCCGTTCATTGATGTGAACACGGACTTCCCGTCTATCTCCTGCCTTGGCTCACAGAAGGCTGGCTGGACCGTGAAGGTCGGCAACTACTTTGCGATGGGCAGCGGCCCGGCCCGGGCGCTCTCGCTCAAGCCCAAGCACACCTTTGAGGTCATCGAGTACGAGGATGACTATGATTGTGCCGTCATCTGTCTTGAGAGCGACCACCTCCCGAATGCGGATGTCATGAACAAGATCGCAGAAGAGGCCCATGTTGATGTGGCAAATGTCTGCGCTGTTGTTGCACCGACCTCTTCCATGGTTGGTTCGATCCAGGTCTCGGGACGCTGTGTCGAGACTGCGATCTACAAGCTCAACGAGCTCGGGTTCGATACCCGGAAGGTCATCGCTGCCATGGGAACGGCACCCGTGCCACCAGTCCGCGGACCCAAACTTGCCATGGGTGTGACGAACGACGCCACCATCTACCACGGCAGGATCTCCCTGACCATGAATGCCCCCGAGATCAAGGACTATCTTGACAAGATCCCGAGCAACAAGTCCAAGGGCTACGGCAAACCGTTCAACGACATCTTCAAGGAAGCCGGTTATGACTTCTACAAGATCGACACGTCGCTCTTCTCACCGGCGGAAGTCATCATCAATGAGCTCTCCGAGGGTGCTGTGTACCATGTCGGTGCGGTCAACCCTGAAGTTACCATGAAATCTTTCGGGTACCAGTAATTTTTTTCATACCTTTTTTAAGTCAGGTTTTCATCCAATAATTCATTCCGTGATCCGCTATCCCGTGTGCTCTTGTTGCCTGTCAGGGAACCCGTCGCGGATATGGCACCTCTCATCTGATGTGACGGATGTACCTTTAAAAAACCGGGTCGATATCCTGCATCGCAGAATGGGGGTATTCCCTCCGGTAAGAGCGGATAAACGGGTGAAACCTGTTTTTGCGATCCTGAACTGTCGGATACGGATCTTTCCGTGCGAAAAAAAGGATTAGATAAGCGCTGCAGTGATGCCGATGACACCTGACTGGATGATCCAGGCAACGGCAATGATCACACCGCCCATCTCCAGTGCAACGGCAACGTTACCTTTCTTGAGTTCCTCGAACTCCTCGACATCCTTTGTCAGCTTGTCAAGGATGTTCAGCGCAAGGTAGATCGCGACTACTGCAAGGACGATGCCGGCAATGAGCTGGAAGAATGAAAGACCGATGGTGATCAGGCCGTCTGCGGAAAAGAGTCCTAATGCAAGTGCCTTGCTGATCCCTGCTGAAAGACCGCTCACGCCGGATTCAACCACAAGAGCGATTGCAACAAAGACCGCTGCAACGATGATACCTACCGCCGCATTGCCCTTGGCAAGTTCCTTCTCTTCATTGATACCCTTGGTGATCTTGCTGAGTACTGCAAATCCGAGGTAGAGCGCTACGACCGCGAAAATAATCGAGACGAGCAACTGTACAATTCCAACTAATGCATTTTCCAAAAGCATGAATAAACCTCTTTTTTCTAGCTTCTTGGAGATTGTGCCGTAAATACATTTCTTTCCCGAAGAGATCGGGTGAAAAATGATGGATTGAAGATAGTGAGGGAAGGATACCCGGAATCCGTCACTCTGCTCTCTTCATGGACATGATATAGGGTATAACTACCAGAACCAGGACAAGGATTCCCATGAACTGCAAAAAGAACCAGAGGATCGCTTCGCGGCCGGGATCGTAAAACCGTACATTGAAGGTACTTGTCTTGTTCCACTCCACCGTTGTTGTATTATCGGCATGCCGTGTGACGTTTGCACCCTGGCTGATCCCGGCAAGGAGCGGGTTGCGTACATCGAACTCCGAAGGAATGGTCACATTCACGTGATAGGGCCTGAGAAAGGTATCCTGCAGATTATTGTCATGGAGTGGTGCGAGGTATGAGACGGTATAATTCCCTTTTTCAAAGGTGATCGATGCAGGTGCTCCCCACGGCCTGCTCCAGTTATACCCGGATGGCGAGCCGTTGCCAGAGAGCTGCACTTCGGATACCTGTACCGGGACGCTCTCTCCCATGAATCCGACATCGGCAAATTCATACCGTGATACGTCTGTTATATCGATCGATGCCCGGTAGGCGGTACCATTCGGTAGGATGACGTACTCTGCTGACAGCGCACTGGCAGCAGGTACTGCAATAAGGGCGATTATAAGCGCAGCGCAGAGAGCAACGAGGGCAGATCCGCGTCGATCTCGGTGGGGGGTTCGCATTGTTTGATCACCGTATCCGGGTCTTTCAGGAGATGGCCGGTAACAACACAGACGATCCGCTCATTCCGGTCGATCATACCACGTTCCGCCAGTTTTCTGATGCCGGCTACCGATGCTGCGGATGCCGGTTCGACACCGATACCTTCCTTACGGGCAAGATCCCGCTGCATCCTGAGGATTTCATCATCGGTTACGGATTCAGCAAGGCCACCGGTCTTACGGATGGCTGTTAAGGCTTTTTCAGCGTTGACGGGAGCCCCGATGCGGATTGCGGTTGCAATGGTCTCGGGTTGCTGTTCCGGCACCACTTCTGGCAGGTTATCACGCATGGCACGAACCACGGGGCTTGAGCCTTGTGCCTGGATACCGGTCATCATCGGGAGCCGATCGATGAATCCCAGATCCTGCAGTTCCAGCAGGCCTTTGTACACCGCAGAGATGTTGCCTGCATTCCCCACGGGCAGTACAAACCGATCGGGTACATACCCAAGCTGATCGACGACTTCAAAGCCGATGGTCTTCTGGCCTTCAAGCCGGTACGGGTTGATGGAGTTGAGCAGGTACAGTCCGTGGGTGAGGCAGAGGTCGTGCACCATCTCCAGGGCTCGGTCGAAGTTACCGCGGATGGAGATGACTTTTGCACCGTGCATCAGTGCCTGAGCGATCTTACCGACAGCCACCTTGCCGGCAGGGAGCAGGACCACTGCCGGGATCCCGGCCTTTGCAGCATAGACTGCGAGACTCGCCGAGGTGTTACCGGTACTTGCGCAGGCAACGCTCTTCTTCCCGAGCTGGAGTGCCATCGAGACTCCGACGGTCATGCCGCGATCCTTGAACGAGCCGGACGGGTTCATGCCTTCGTGCTTTGCGTAGAGGTGGGGAATTCCCATCTCTTCTCCGAGTTTCTTCAGGTGATACAGGGGGGTACCTCCTTCCTGAAGGGTGACCGGTTCGCCATGCACGGGCAATAACTCCTTGTATCTCCAGACGGAGAGTGGCCGCTTGTCCCACGCAGCCCGGGTGACGTTTATGGTATCAAGCGAATATTTTACGGCAAGGAGGTGGCCGCATTTGGTACAGTTATACAGGATCTCGTCAGCGGGATAGGTGGCTCCACAGTTGACGCATTCGAGATGGTACATGGAATAGTATTGGTTTGCTGATTACATATAGGCGTGCGCTTTTTTTAGGGTTCCCTCTGCCGTCAGGGAACCTGCGTCAGCGGCCTTTTGATAAGCGGGGATAGAGATCAGGTCTGCAATCCTTTGTCACCGGGAACGAGGTGCGGGCGGTTCTGACAACCTCCACATTGAGATCGCAGAAGAGCAACTGTTCCGCCTGCCCCGCCCTGCTGATCACCGCCCCCGTTGGATCCGCTGTCATCGAACCGCCGGAATATGTATCGACAGGAGTTGTCCCGGTAGTATTGATCCCGTTCACATACATCTGGTTTTCACAGGCTCGTGCGGTAATAAACAGTTCCCAGTGACTCATGCGGGCTGCCGGCCAGGCCGCAGGAACGAACATTGCATCAACCCCGGCGTTTGCATAGTGACGGAAGAGCTCAGGAAAGCGCAGGTCGTAACAGACGGCAATACCGCACGTCAGGGGTCCCAGCCTGAATACGCCCAGTTCGGAACCGGGAGAAAAACAGGTGTTCTCACCCCCCGGACTGAACAGGTGGATCTTGGAATACGAGGTAAGATTTTTGCCGTTTTCATCGATTACCACGGCGGTGTTATGCGGCGGTGTCGCAGGATTCCGTCTCTCGCGGAATGAGCCGAGAATAGCGATCTGATTCTCTTGTGCCATATCCCTGAGATGTGAAACGATAGGTCCATCTCTCGCTTCAGCATGCCTTGTGGAAGACGGATCCCAGCCGGTGGCAAATTGTTCGGGAAACGAGATCAGCGCGGCACCGGAGTGCGCTGCATGACGAATGAAAAGGTCAGCTTTCTGGAGGGTTCTGTCAGGATCATCCCAGGCACTGGAAATCTGGGCACTGCATATCCTGACTGTCTTTGAAGGATCCATAGTACCATCAGATCGGGGGCTTGCTTCGCGGCGTGCTGAATATTACGAGGATGGCACTCATAACGATGATCACGGTGGTCGTTATGAGAAGGAAAGGAGCTCCGGTAACCACTATCCCCATGAGCAGCGCTGCAATGATGATACCGGCAACAGTGATGCTGCTGCCAATCAGTACCAGTCCGACCGATGTAAAATCCCACTCCATTATTTCATTCTCCCGATTGCAGAGAAATGCCGTCTCTTCATACTTGCGGAATTCAGGAACGGCAATTTCAATTGAGCTCCCTGCATCAGCGGGAGCCTTCAATGTCTGTCACAATTATCCGATTTGTCTTATATACAATCTGAATGTTGCATGATATAATAAATGATCACGACCGGGACGATAATTATCGACATGTTCCGCAATCCCATCTCCGATTATGGGGAATACGGTATAGAAGATGATCTGAACTGGAAAAAAGGAAGAATCAGTATTCGTATACCACGGATTCGTCAATCCGCGTGTAATCGAATACTTCGTTGTTCTTGAAGTGGATACCGATCTCCCGGGCTGCACTCTCTGGCGAATCGGAGGCATGGATCACATTCCTGCCAATGTCGATGCCATAGTCGCCACGGATTGTGCCGGGTGCTGCTTCCTGGGGGTTTGTGGAGCCGACCATCGTTCGGACGATCGCTGCCACGTTTTTGCCTTCCCAGACCATGAGGAAGCATGGGCTTCCCATGATATACGTCTTCATTGCCGGGAAGAACGGTTTTGAACTGTGTTCCTTGTAGTGTTCTGTCACCCGCGACTCCGGCAACTTCTCAAACCGTGCTGCCACGAGTTTGAGACCTTTCGCCTCGAGGCGGGAGACAATGTCGCCCACAAGACCGCGCTGGACCCCGTCGGGTTTGACCATTACAAAGGTGCGGTCCATGGCAGGATCACTCCTTCTTGGTCGCCGCTTTCCTGCCGGCGTTTGTCCACTCAACACGGCGCGGGACACGGCCGAGTTGGTGGTTGTTCTCGCACTTCGAGCTGCAGAAGAAGAAGATTGATCCATCCTTCTTCACGAACATCTTGCCGGTGCCGGGCTCGAGCTGGTGGCCGCAGAAATTGCAGACGTGTTGTTCAACCATGCTCTTCACCGCCTCGACATCTTCTTCGCTTCACGCTCGGTTTCAAGGAGCATGAGGACATCTCCTTCACGGATCGGCCCGACTGTGTTACGGGTGATGATCCGTCCTTTATTGCTGCCATCAAGGATCCGGCACTTGACCTGCATTGCCTCTCCGTGCATGCCGGTCGAACCGACGACCTCGATTACTTCCGCTGGCGTTGCATCGTCTGCCATGATGAACTCCTCACGCCTTCAGCGCGGTAAGCTGCTTGGCAAGATCATCGATCGTCTCTTTTGCCTTACCGGGCTTGACGATTGCTGCTGCTGCGGAGCCTACATCGAGACCGCTTGCGGCACCGATGTCATTCTGCTTGTTGATGAAGATGTAGGGGATCTTCTTCTCGTCGCAGAGGGGGGCAAGGTGCATCACAATCTCTTCGGGCTCAACATCTGCACCAATCAGCACAAGCGCTGCAATGCTGCGCTCGATGGCTTTGGTTGCCTCGTTGGATCCCTTCTTGATCTTACCCGTATCTCGTGCAACTTCAAGGGCTTCGAGCGCCTTGTTCTGGAGCTCCTCGGGAGCCTCTGTCTTAACGTAACCTTTTGCCATAACTCACCTCATTCAGGAGTTTTTGCTCCTTCATTACTCATCAGTAAATAATGATGTAGCCATACCAGTTCGACAGGAACGGAAATAAAGGTTTGTGACACGACGTAACGGATCGTGCCAGTCTTCGGGTAACCGGGTGGCAGCAACAAAACAGATTATTCCGAGAGCCGGTATATTTCCGTGTTCTCTGCTGAATATACTTTTGTGAGTCCGGCGTCCGGAAGGTTGACCATGTACCGCTCATGCTCCGAATCCCCGACATATAACAGGGTGGCGTTGTATTTTTTCATGAGCGGGACGGTCTGGTCTGGTTGTTCATAGATGTTTCGGATGTCCGTTTTTCGTTCAGCAAACCAGCCGGTCTTATCGACCCTCCACATGAATTCGTGGAACGGTTGTCCGATGATTGCGGGAATCCCGGTGAAGGATGAGACCCGGGAATAGTAGGAGTAGTCCCCGTTCTCTGCTTCAACAAGAATCTCGTTACCGGAGAGTGTCCTTAAGTATGCAACTCCCCCGGCATCGCCCGGGTGGGTGGTGGAGAGATAGGCAAGGCCGTCAAGTGTCCCGGTGCCGTATCCAGAGTTGTACTGGATTAAAAAGGGGGCAGCAAACAGCAGGCAGATGACAATCACGGAGATGATAACCGTATTGCGGACCGACATGCGAGGAATCCGGTTCCATGCCGAGAGCCATTGTCCGATCATCACGAATGCAGCAGTGCCGAGCATCAGCCATGCAGGGAGGTAACACTTGAATACCGTGTTCATCCGGAAATAGGTCTCTCCCATATTGTCTTTCATGTAGAGCAGTTCGCACACCACAAGGATTGCAAGACCGAAGACCGCAAGGATCTCCGCTGGGCTTCGATCCCGTTTTGCAGCGAAATACACCAGCGGGATGATGGCGATCGCCGCCGCAACATACCCTGCAATCGCAAATGGCAGAGCTGCAAGCAGGAGCCATGGCCTCATTCGGATCTCCGGTACCAGCAGGGCAAAGAAGATAGCAATGAAGATCCCGTTGACAAAGAGGAACTGCAGGGGATCTGAAGGTACCGAAACGAGTGCAATAGTACCGGTATTGGTCTGCAGCTGGAGGTAAAACGGCAGGTAGCAGAGGATCGACACCGGAGGAACGGCGAAGAGGAATGCCCATGTGGCCCGGTCGATATTTGCACGATTCCGCCAGAGAACAAGAAACGCGATTACGAGAACAACGGGGGCGTAGATGAGCACGTCCCATGTGTTGAAGAGCGGCATCGAACCAAGGCTGATGGCGATGAGGATCATCACCACCCCTTTTGCAGAGCGATCAAGGCTCTCCCATCGTTGGTATACAAAGAGAAGGAGGAAGATCAAAAAGATCTGGTTGAAGATCGACACAACGTGGGCATGGACATCTCCCCAGACAAATGAGAAGAGCGGGTATTCGTTGATGGTATTTGTGATGGTCCGTGTGCCGAGCCATGACAGGGACGCATCATAGGCCGGGTTCACCGCAGTTCCCGTTATGAGTTGGAAGATGAGTGCAGGATTGGGCAGCACGAGGACGATCAGCGGCAACCAGCGGAAGCGATCGAGAATGAGTGTTCCGATTGCATACAGGCAAACCGCCGAAAGGGCAAAGACCGTTGGCAGGGAGAGGTTGAACGCGATAGTGGACGGCACACCGCTGACGATGGCAAGGCACCCGAGCATCCAGTACCCGAGATAGTAATAAACGTTCAGGGAACCCCCGGCAAACCATGGATCAAGCGGCGGGATAATGGGATTCCGAATTACTGAAGCAAGGAACCCATGGTCCATGAATTTTTCAGCGTATGAGATGGTAGGGTTGACAAACCGGAGATCCAGCATGAGAAAGAAGCAGAGGAGGAAGAGCGCTTCCCAGTGCCATTCCGATTTTAACTCGTCGATCCGGTAAGCCCGATGGTACACGTGCCAGATTGCAAGACCGAGAAATGGAACAAGCGCAGCCTGGATCGGGATGTGGGCAAGGCCACAGTACCAGGAAATGAGGGTAAACAGGAGCAATGAGGCCGGGAATGCGACGGGAAATGCAAAGCTTCCGAAGGTTTTTTTGAGGGACGGATATACCGAGAGCTGCAGGATGGTGAGGACAACCAGCCAGCTGAGCACGGCAATTACCTGCTGTTCAGGTATTGTCAGGCTTCTTCCCTCCTCCGAATTTTGTATTGAATGCCTCTTTGATGCTGGGGATCACCCAGTCCCCGAAGTAGTAGATCGATATGATGCCTCCCGCAACGGTGACAAGGTTCTTGATCAGGTGATCGATGATTGCTATCAGGAGTGCAACTGCAGGGACGATACCGGCAAGCCCGAATGTCACTGTCAGAGCAGCTTCATAGGTGCCCATTCCCCCGGGTGTAAGCGGAACCGCTTTCACAAGATTGCCGATTACTACGGCTAGTACGACAATGGCAAAGGGAATCTGCTGTTCAAACATCAGCACCACGGAGAAGCAGACAAGGATGTCCAGGAGCCAGATCACAACGGAGGACGCACCAAGGACCATAACGGAACGAAGGGTGAGGGAAGCGCGCCGGATCTCGTGGAGCATATTGAGGATGATAATGATGTATTTGTTCTCTGATGAGGACTTCCTGACAAAGAGCAGAAAGACAAAGAAGAGCACGCCGGCAGCGAGAGGCACGATGATAATGGTTGTGAACCACGCCGGGACATCGAGGACAAAGAAGACTGCCATAGCTCCAAGGAGGGCGACCGTAAAAATGTCAAAGACGCGCTCCACGACTATGGAAGAAATCCCCTCTGAATACGTTGTGTTGTATTCGTGTTTAAGGATAAAGACCCGGACAAAATCTCCGAGCCGGGCAGGGACAATGACGTTTACCGTCTGGCTGACGAAGATGCATGCAGTCGAAACTGTTACCGTAACAGAGTAGTTCAGGCTTTTCAGGATGGTATGGTATCTCCACCCTCTGAGCCACCAGGCCATGAGGCAGATTGCAATGGCAGGGAGGATGTATACCGGTATGATATGCTGGAGTGCGAGGAGGAGATTATCCCAGACGCTGAAAAGCATGTATCCCATAATGCCGACCGCGATGAGGGTGGGGATGACAATAGCGCTAATCTTTCGATACATGGATCTGCCACCATAACCGGAGAATGGATCTTCCCATTATGAACACATCTCTGGCTTTTACTGTTGTTCCGCGCCCCGCTCTCCAGCGCACGGCAAATTCTTTTACCCTGTACCCTTTTCGCTGGGCACGGGCCAGGATCTCGGTATCCCAGAACCAGTGACTGTCACGGATTGACGGTATTATGGTAAGAATCCGGTTCCTGTTGAACGCCTTGAAACCGCACTGGTGATCATATACGCTGCTCGCAAGAAACAACCGCACAAGGAGATTATACGACCGGCTCGCGATTTCGCGACCATTGGTACGGACAATGTTGCTGTCGGGAAGGAGTCGTGAACCCGTGGCAATATCATACCCGTCACGAATCGCTCCGATCAGTGCCGGGAGGTGTTGCATATCCGTTGCAAGGTCAACGTCATAATAACAGACGATCGATCCCCGTGACTCCTGTATTGCCCGGTTCAGTGCCCGGCCTCTTCCCTGCCGTGCATCGCTGTGAAGGAGGCGTACCCTGGGATCTTTTTTGCAATATTCCTGTACAAATTCAGCGCTCCCGTCAGTACTGCCATCCTCTGCAACAAGGATCTCAAATGCAGGGGTGATTGCGGAAAGTGATTCCACGGATATGGGGAGTGTTGTCTCCAATGAAGATCGATCATTGTATACCGGAATGATCGCGGTGACCTCTGGGTTTGTCATGCACTCCCCAATGCCTTCACCGAGGTCCTGACACATTCCGCAACCTCGTTCCCGGCCCTGATGGACCCCTCCATGCTGCGCTCGGGATAATTTACCTCAGAAAACATTCCTGCCATATAGAGGCCGTTTCGCTCATATTTCGGGATGAGACTTCGATACCCCGTGGTATATACCGGGCCGGCGCATGGATCTATTGCCATACGGTGCCAGTGAATTTCGCGTTCGGGTACTGAGAACCTGTTGCAGAAGTCCGCGATCATCCGTTTATCCAGTTGAGACGGCACCGTACCTGAAAAATAGGATGCAAGATAGACGATATGCTCGCCGTACCTTGAATGCGGGATAAAATTGGTATGGGTGACAACAGCGCCATAGGGTGCGGCATCTTTCATATTCAGCCAGTAAATCCCCTTTGTCACCTGCCGATCCATTGCAAGGGTAAGGCATGCCGCACCCTGATAGGGAACAGGGGGTAGTGAAGGACCTCCAAACCGTTCCAGATCGTGAGGAGGGATGGTGGAGATCACGGCATCGAACCGGGTGTCGTTGAGCGTCCATCCATTTCCTTCCCGTGAAAGTGATGATATCGGGGTCTGTTTCTTGATGCTCCCGCCTTTTTTCACCACCGCAGATTCCAGCGCCCCGATGAGCTGGTGGAATCCCCCCTTCAGGTATCCCAGCCTTTCCCCACATACGCCCCGGTTTGACCTGATTGCAATGCGGCTGATCAGCCATGCCGCGGAAACTTCATTTCTCCGGTCTCCGAATTTACTCTTCAGCAGTGGCTCAAAGAACGATGAATAAATATTGGTCCCGAGGTTTTCGATGATATATTGATCAGCCGGGATATCATCGAGTGCCGTGAGATCGATCTTTTTTGCCCTCATGGTGAGCCATGCCAGTTTTGCCTTATCGATGAGGGTGAGTTCCGGGTAGGCAAGGATCTCCCTCGGTGTGTTCAACGGGAAGATACAATTTCGGGCAAAGTACCCGGTTGTCCCATTCAGCCACTCCAGCTTATCCGAGAGTTTCAGGTTGTTCAGAAGTGCAAAAAGGGAAATATCCGATGAAAAACAGTGATGGTAATACCGCTCGATCCAGTAATCATTCAAATTATAGGAAGAGAGACATCCTCCGAGATAGGGCAACTTTTCAAAGAGTTCGACCTCGTGCTCATCTACAAGAGCATGTGCGGCAACGAGCCCGGTTAATCCTCCCCCGATAATTCCTATTCTCATGCAGATAATCTATAGTACTTTTCGGGCCGAAATGAAAAAGGCTCCGGAAAAACCGCCGGAATCTGTTGTCCACCTCTGAAATCTTATAAGAAGGTTTTTGAACTGCTGAAATAAACGGTCATACGAGCAAAAGGACTTAAAAGAATTAAGAGAAAATAGATATCAGTAGCCCATTGGATGGTGTCACCGGATGCGGGTATTTTTTATTGGATTTGGCCAGGCGGGCGGCAAAATTGTTGATATGTTCATCGAGCAGGATAAAAAGCTCGGGACGAACAGTTTCAGAGGCATTGCCGTCAATACTGCGCGAACGGACCTCATGGGATTGAAACATATCGAGTTGAAGGATCGGATCCTTATCGGCCAGACGATGGTCAAGGGTCACGGGGTTGGCACCGACAACGTGACCGGTGCCCGGGTTACTGCCGATGAGATCGACAGCATCATCAGTGCGATCGATATGCGGGGCACTCACGATGTGGATGCGTTTGTTGTTGTGGCAGGGCTTGGAGGGGGTACGGGCTCCGGGGGGTCACCTGTACTTTGCCGCCATCTCAAGCGTATCTACCGGGAACCGGTATATGCCCTTGGAATTATCCCTGCACCTGAAGAAGGAAGGCTGTATTCTTACAACGCAGCACGAAGTCTGACCACCCTGGTGAATGAAGCAGACAATACGTTTATTTTCGATAACAGTGCCTGGAAAAATGAGGGTGAAAGTGTCAAGTCCGCGTTCCAGCGCCTGAATAATGAGGTTGTGCGGCGTTTTGCAGTTCTTTTCCGTGCCGGTGAAGTGAACCGGAGTATGGGCGTTGGCGAGATGGTGGTTGACTCCAGTGAGATCATCAATACCCTCCGTGGAGGAGGCATCACATCTGTCGGGTATGCGGTCAGTGAAGTGATGAGCAAGCAGACAAAGGAAAAACGAGGCCTTTTTGGAGATTTAAAGGATAAATTCGGCGGCAAGAAAGACGCAAACGAGGAGGTATTGATGGGGGAGGACCGGTCTGCAAAGATCGTTGCCCTTGTACGCAGGGCAATGCTTGGGCGCCTGACCCTTCCCTGTGATTATTCCACGGCAGAGCGTGCACTGGTGCTCCTTGCCGGGCCTCCGAATGAGATGGATCGTAAGGGAATTGACAAGGCAAAGAGCTGGGTAGAAGAAAATATTGCCGGTGTGGAAGTTCGTGGTGGAGATTACCCGGTCAACAGCGAGTATGTGGCCGCAGTAGTGATGTTGGCTACCGTGGGTAATGCCCCCAGAATCAAGGAACTCCTTGATATCGCAAAAGAAACAAAAGAAGATGTTATAAAGTCTAAAGAGAAAAAATCGAGTATGTTTGAAGAAGGGATCGATCCCTTGTTTGAGTGAGGTTGATGATGAAGGTAATGAAACTGGCTGCCCTTGTAACAATGATGCTTATTTTTTGCATTCCCGCGGTGTCGGCATTTACGGTAGAGGGATATTCAATTGATCAGACGGGGTCGTTAACCCCAAATACTCCTGTTACGATCTCTTTCAAGGTAGGATTTTCAGCATCCTCGGATCTGTCATTCCCGGCAGGGAGTGATCTTGTTCTCACAACGGATCTGTCAAATCCCAAATGGACATACACCCTTATCCTTGATGGTGTTGAAAATGCCCGAAATCCTCAGGGTTCAAAAACCCTTGAACTGAGTGGATTCGAGCTCTCGTATCCCTCCAGTGTGGATGAATCAATCCGTGTGACTCTCGAAGGTACAACACCGACCGTTGATACAACCACAGAAAAAACCCTGCTTAATGTCTACGAAGTAGATACGCACGGTTCAAAAATTGAGAGTACAATGGTTACTAAAACCGCTCTCGTCATTAATACCGGTGATGTAGCTAAGATTGTTTCAGAGAAAAATACCAATCTCCAGACATTCCGATCCCATATCGACGAGAAGAGCGCTATAGGAGTCGATACTTCTTCGGCTGAATCCTATTATAATGATGCCCAGTCAAAGATATCAACGGCCACATCCCGTCCTGCAACCCAGTATACCGATGCCCTGAATGATCTGACCGCTGCTCAGGCTGCAATTGAGAATGGAGAGACCGCTATTGAGCGTGCCTGGGCAGAGAATGAAGTTGCAATTGCCCAGGTTCCGATAAACAATGTTGATACTATTATTGCTTGGTTCAAGGGCAATCAAAGTACATCAAGCGATACCCAGTTATCCGCGATTGTTGCCAAGAGGGAATCTGCCGTAAGTTATCTTTCAACTGCTAATGATGCAATATCAAGTGGGAATTATGAGCAGGCCAGAACCAAAGCTGCGGAAGCGTTCTCAAAAGGAAATGAATCCTACACGGATGCACTGGTACGCCAGAAGCAGTTGTCATCCGGCTGGCAACTCCCGGGACTTCCATCCCTCCCCAAACTTCCCGGTGGGATCTTCCTGATCATCGGTGTAATAATTGTCATTCTTGCAGTAGTTGGTGTAATTATTTACCGGAAACGCTCGCGCTGGGATGAACTCGGATAATATTTAATGAAATCACTCCTTTTTTCGTCAGTTTTTTTCCCAATTAGTAGCTTATTCAGGATCTAAACTCTACCGAATGGTGGATCAAATTACTAAGAGAACTCAAATCGTTGGATTTCGTCTTTCACTAAATTTGTGCCCGAACTAAAGAAAAGCGAACGATCTAAATTGACCGCAAGCATCGGATATGGCCACGGTGGGGCAAAAAAGCCAGATGGATGGTACCATAGGAACGTTGGGATCCTGACCTGTGAACCATCATTTCGTACCTGCCCAGGAACATACGAATGACTCTTTAAGGGATTTTCCAGGTCCATGTTCTACGAGATCCCAGATCGATTGACGGAGATTTAGTCCGGTTCTTTATAGTTTCAGGTTGACCGAGTTGGGGTTGCTGACGATCCTCTCTGGAGGAGAAAATTTTGGAGACGTACCGGGTTCATGCAATTAGTTAGGATTGAGGTATTCTCCAGATAATTTTTTTAACAGACTTTGCTGAAAAATTTTCAATCGCGATCATGAGGTGTCAGTTGATGAGGTGATAATCGGATAATGATCCGACAAAATCCATGTACTAGCGACAAAATTTCTGGCTTTCCGGCGCAACGGGATTTGGTGATCAACCTGACCATGCCTGAAAAATTTCGAGCAGGGGGTGAGGGGATGGTTGAATTTTTTTCGGAGATCGATTGCGAATTTAATAAAGGTTTAACGACTCACTCAGGTTTTAGCAGTTAATGTACACTACCAGATTTCACAGAGGAATAATTAGTGAAATACCGGGATTGTAATTATTGTTATCATTCTCGGAACGATTTTTATAAAGAAAAAATGGAATACGCCAAAATTATGGATAAGGTTTTTTTTATGTCGGGTGAACTGTGAAAACATCAATATTTATGCTTCCCATCTTCCCGTCCCGGTGGAGGTAGTAATCAGGTAGCCGGTTACTATTGTCGTAATAGGAGAACCAGTACGCCAGTTTGTACGTCTTTTTGTCATAATCCGTTATGGACGCGAGACTTTCAGTGTCATGGAAAATAATGACATCAGGATTGTTTTCTGTAAGTTCCTTCTCTTCAGGTACCGTACTATAAAGTTTGATCTTATCCCAACTGTCCCCACGGAAATACCAGGGTAGCGGCCAGTAATCCTTTGATGCAATAACCACCTTGTCTGATGCAGCCATTATCTGCATGACTTCGCGCATATCCTCGGAATTCTGGACCTGCACGATCGGCTCATTGATATCTGCGGGGATGAATGCGACGTGCCATGCCATGACAATGAGAAAAATACAACCCACAAGTGCCAGAATAATTTTCTGCCAGTTCAGGTTGTATGCTGCAACAAAGCACATCGGGAGCAGCTGGGCGATAATGAGCCAGGGAACTTTCTCACCCACATAGGCATAGAATGCCATGGTGAGAAGCATCCAGTACACGCAGAACCGGAAAAATAACTCGGATTTGGGATCTCTCTGTTGTGTAGTTTTAAGCTGATGAGTGCTCACGGTTGCCAAATCGCCCGCAGAGAGCTGGAAACCACGGCGTGTAAATCCATTTCTTAATCGTCGATAGAATACAAAACGGCCTGATCCGGAGAACAGGATTTGAATTGTACCAATAATCGCGAGAATAAAAATGGGCAGCTCATAGAGAAGATTGAGTGGAATGTAATAAAACCACGGTCCTCCCAGACGCTGCTGATTATGCATTGAGGTCCAGTGATCGATCGCTTCGTACCATCCGGTTGTTGTGGCATCGAAATTAATCCCTTCGGAAGTCACACCGAAATTTTCTCCAATGATAATATCCGGATGTCCCCCGAATCCGGTGTATAATACACAACAGAGCGCAATGACAACGAGCACACCAATACAGAGATCCTTCTTCCATCCAGAGGGAAGTGTATATCGACCCTGCCAGAGTGCGATTACGAAAAATGAACCGATAATGAGTAACAGTATTGGCATCTCTTCTTTACAACAGAGAGCTCCCGCCGTCGCAATTGCTGCTATCAGCAAGAATCGCGACTGTCCACGTTCAAAGTAATAAAACAAAGCGACAATGAGAAGCAATGTGAAGAAGAGCATGAAGATGTCATGTCGGAGGAAGCGGGAGAAGTATACCATGTCGGGAGAGATGGCAATAAAGAGACTGACCAGCAGAGTCTGGTTCTGGTTGATGTACCCGATGCGGTAAATGCAGTACACAAGGGGGATTAAGAGGAATCCGAAGAGGGCAGGAAGCAGCCGTGCCACGAGATCCGAATCCCCGAACGCAGAGAACATTCCTGCAGTGACGAAATACAGGAAGGGTCCGTGATAACTCGGGTCATATACCCATGTGCTTTTTGTCAATAACTGGTAGGAGAACCAGGAATGAATTGCCTCATCATGGTGGAGCAGTTTGAGGTCAAGCTGCCAGAATCGTATGATGATTGCAATGAGGAGAATGAGGAAAAAAATTCGTTCGAAGGTAAAAAATTGACGGATCTTATTGGAAAAAAGAGCGGCCTGCTGCACGCCGCACCTTCAACTCTCTAAGACAATCTCAATGCCGATATCTTTTGGCACCTGAATGCGCATCAGCTGGCGAAGTGCACGCTCGTCTGCATCAATATCGATGAGGCGCTTGTGAACACGCAGCTGCCAGCGGTCCCATGTTGCGGTTCCCTCTCCGTCTGGGCTCTTGCGGATTGGTACAACCAGGCGTTTGGTTGGAAGCGGTATGGGTCCGGCCAGATTTACACCTGTGCGCTCTGCGATCTCTCTGATTCTGTCACAGACCATCTCAACTTTCTGGAAGTCTGTCCCTGTCAGGCGAATTCTGGCTTTCTGCATGTTTTTTCACATCCAAAAAAATTATTTAAGCATCTGTTTCGGCTGGATGGCGATACACATGCCGGCGGCGATCGTTGAACCCATATCACGGACGGCAAACCTGCCGAGCTGTGGGAGTTCTTTGACATTCTCGATGACCATCGGCTTTGTCGGCTTGATGACGACAATGGCTGCGTCACCGGACTTGAGGAACGTGGGGTTCTCTTCCTTGGTCTCACCGGTGCGGGGATCGAGTTTCTTCTTGAGTTCGATGAAGGTGCATGCGGTCTGGGTTGTGTGACAGTGGAAGACCGGGGTGTATCCAACGGTCAGTGCACTCGGGTGCTGGAGCACGACGATCTGCGCGGTGAACTCATCGGCAACCGTCGGGGGTGCTTCAGCGGGTCCACAGACATCGCCACGGCGGATGTCACCCTTACCGATACCGCGGACGTTGAATCCGACGTTATCTCCGGGAACTGCCTGTGGGATCTCCTCGTGGTGCATCTCAATGGACTTGATTTCTCCGTCCTTGTTGGCAGGCATGAAGGAGACTTTCATTCCTTTCTTCATGATACCGGTCTCGACACGGCCAACAGGCACAGTGCCGATACCGCTGATACTGTAACTATCCTGAATCGGCAGGCGCAGGGGCTTGTCGGTTGGTTTTGCCGGCTCTTTGAATGTGTCGAGTGCCGGGATAAGTGGCAGGCCCTTGTACCATGGTGTCTCAGGGCTGTTGGCCTTGATGTTGACACCTGTCATGGAGCTGATCGGGATGAACGGGGTCTCTTCCGGTTTGTATCCGACCATCTTGATGAGAGTCGACATCTCTGCCTTGACTTCGTTGAACCGCTTCTCATCATATTTGACAACATCCATCTTGTTGACGGCAATGATGATCTGCGTGATACCAAGGGTTCTTGCAAGGAAAACGTGCTCCTTGGTCTGTTCCATGGGGCCATCAGGCGCTGCGACAACAAGCACTGCTGCATCAGCCTGGGATGCACCGGTGATCATGTTCTTGACGAAGTCTCTGTGTCCGGGGCAGTCCACGACCGTAAAGTAAAACTTGGCAGTGTCGAACCTCTTGTGAGCGATATCGATGGTGATACCTCTTTCACGCTCTTCCTTGAGGCTGTCCATAACCCATGCAAATTCAAAGGTGGCCTTACCCTTGGTTTCAGCCTCCTTGCGGTACCCTTCAATGATGTGGGCCGGTACAGCGCCGGTCTCGAACATCATTCGTCCGACGGTTGTTGACTTTCCGTGGTCGATGTGGCCAATTACAGCCAGATTCATGTGGGGCTTGTCAGATGCCATTTACGTGATCCTCCAAAACATAGAGACTGTCCGCTTACAGTCAGTTTATGCGAGTATTACATATATGGGACCCAACTATTTAAAATATGTCGATTGACAGGACTGGTTTTCCGGTGAGAATAATTATATCGGCAGCATCATATCGGATCCCAAAAAAGATCACTGTATGAAATCATTGGTATTCCAGCGCGATGAGAAGAAAAACAAGGTTATCGTCACCTGTGCCGACAAAGATGTGTCGGTTTACAGTCACTGCGCGTACTGCAGGCACTGTAAAGGTGTGCGGGTTGGCACCCGGGTTGTGTCGACACCCCAGATGCAGGCACTCAATGATGTGAGGAAGGGTGTTGCAGGGGATGATAACCTGATGAATGCTGCAATGATGTTCAATACGCTCATCCGCGATGGCACTGCGATTGAATGTGCTGATGATGGTAATAACGGGTACATCGGCCTCTACTAATCTCTCATTTTTCTCTTTCATCTGCACTGGCTTCTCGGAAATCAGTACCACACTACATTTGAGCCCAAACTAAAGAACGCGTAAGACCAGTACTGGCAGCGGGCACCGGACAGGGTCACTATAGCTAAAATGAACAATCTCTGGTTCTGGGAATTTCATACGATGGAAACCGACGTTTGTTATGAGGCCAAAATGTCTGCATAAAAAGATACAAAATCAGAGAAGGGCAATTCCGACAATTACCAGTGCTCTTGTGATCTCATTGGATGCGCCGGCAACATCTCCGTTAACTCCGCCAAAGAGTCGCTTTGAAATTTCCAGAAGCACAAGTGGGCAGAGGATCATGAGGATTAATGCGATGAATATTTTTATCGGTGCAACCGGAAGAAGAAACAGGGGAAGACAGAGCAGAAAAGAGATCAATGAAAAACCGGGTTTTACATACTGGTGAAGAAAACTATGCATCCCCGCATGGAATGGAGACCCATATTCTGTCAGGAACGACATGGAAAATTTTGCACAGACTTCTCCGATGATTATTGCACAGAGTAATGATGTAGCCTCCTGTAATCCTGTAAACAGAAGGATTGTTGTGGCAATCCCGATAGCGATTGCCCCCGCACCCACATTCCTGTCAGTGAGTGCAAGGATACGTTTTTCTTTATCCCCATGTGCCATCAGCCCGTCACCGAAATCCAACAGCCCATCAAAATGGTGAGCACCGGTGATCAGGATGAGGAGCACGATGGCAACCGCTGCAGCAATGGTCTGGTTTGCGATAAAATACACCAGTAATGCAACAAGGCCTCCGATCGCATATCCTGCAAGAGGGTAGAGATACGATCTTCTGGCGAAATATTCGAGATCCTGCGGTTTCCCGAGGGGCAGAATTGTGGTAAACTGAAACAATGAAAGAATTGATCTCATAAGGATTCGCTGTAGAGTCGTGATGTACAGCCCGCGATCAGGCCTGCAACTGCATCATCAAGGAACGGTCCGAGACTGGCAAGTATACCGGGCTTTTTCTGGTCATACCGGGTAAATTCGAACCGGGCATAGGTTCCCCCGATACATTCAGCAATTGCCATACCGAGAATCTCATCACTGAGAAGGAAGATGGGATCATCTGCGATCTCGGAATTTTTTCGTTTTGTGTATAACTCTTCTTCTAAAAGGATGGCTCCGAGAAGCAGTGATGCCACATTGGGATCATCAAGGAATTTTTTTATTTTCTTCCGGATTTCAGCTGCTGCCTGATCGTCCGGTATGCCATGGGAGACATAGAGTCCCATGGCGGCAGTGACCATGTCATCGATGGTGATACCGTGACCTAACAGCCGCTGTTCTATCTCAAACATATCGTAGAAGTTGTTGGGTTTGGTGTATTATATCATTGTGGATTTTCTGTAGCGATACCTTCAACCTTTCACAGCAAGAAATTATATGTTGATAGTTATGGGATTTCTCTCGGAAACACCCTCATTCTCCTTTAACAAACCGGTTTTTTGCGGGATTCTTGCAAATACTCTGCTGTCCACCGTTCCCGGGATATCCGGCGCCGGTCCGACCCCTGAAAAGACCCTGCTCACCCCGATACTGGATGCTGAACTTATTGCAACCGGTGCCGTAACCAGTCACCCGTTCAAGCCCAACACACCAACGGGGTGCCCCACCCCCTCATCGATCACCCGGGCAATGGTATCTCTCGTCGGCCTGGAACCACTGTTCGTGAATGCCGGCCTCCGTCATACGCCTACCGTACCCTGTTATGATCTCTATGGGTCCGTGGGGGAAGATCCCCGGTACCGGGATGCGGTCCCTAATGCACGTACACTCTACAGCCTTGGAGAAAACCTTGGAAAATTTCTCTCACAGCAGAGTGATCTCCTTGTCATCGCGGAATGTGTGCCGGGCGGAACTACCACTGCCCTCTGTATTTTGCGTGCCTTGAGGTATGAGGCCTCTGTGAGCAGCAGTTTCGTCGAGAATCCGGTCTCGATTAAGGAAGATATCTGCAAAAAGGTCCTTGAACGAATAACCGCTGACCACATCACCGACCCGCTTGATATTATCCGCTACGCCGGTGATCCGATGATGCCAGTAGCTGTCGGGATGATCAAATCCTACGCTGGGAATATCCTTCTTGCCGGTGGCACACAGATGTTGTCGGTTGCAGCACTGGCAAAGACGATGGGTATGACCCCGCCATCGATCGTTACAACGTCCTATGTACGGGATGATCCAACCGCCAATGTAGATCATATTGCCCGCCTGATTGGTGCACATATTTATTATGTAAATCCCGGATTCGGGACGCTTGGCCATGCCGGTCTAGCACGGTATTGTATCGGGGAGGTGAAAGAGGGGTTCGGTGCAGGAGGTGCCATGTGTCTTGCACACCTCATGGGGCATTCCGAGAAAACGATCCGGGAACGAATACTATCCACTGCAAATTCCTGCAGCTGAACAGTTTATAGGATCCCAGAAGAAACGGATTGATCAATGCTTCCAATCTACGTTGTCAATAACTTCGGGCAGTTCAACCATCTCATCCACCGGGCACTGCGGGATCTTGAGATTGATGCGGTGCTGATCCCCAATACCACTCATCCCGATACTGTCAGGGAACATTGTCGTGGGATCATCCTTGGAGGAGGACCTGCCATTGAGCGGGCCGGGAACTGTAGTCAGTATCTTGATCTGGGATTACCAGTTCTTGGTATCTGTCTTGGCCTTCATATTATCGCCACACGCTTTGGCGGAGATGTTCATATCGGTCAGAGCGGAGGATATGGCCCGGTCGATGTTGAGATCTGTGAACCCAGTGAAATTCTTTCAGGATATCCAAAGAACATGAATGTCTGGGCATCGCATGCCGATGAAGTGTCCCGGAGACCCGATGGATTTACACGCATTGCGAGGTCATCCATCTGCAATAACGAGGCCATCGCCCTTCCGGAAAAACACATTTACGGTCTCCAGTGGCACCCGGAAGTCAGCCATACCTTTGAAGGAAGACGTGTTCTTGAAAATTTCAACAGGATTACGTTAGAAAACCCATAAACACTTTATTCTTCTCTGTCAATCCTGTTTATCATAATACAAATTCACAGGCATAACTGTGATGGTAATTGGGTGGTGAACACATTGATTAATCGAGAAAAAATAAAGGTATTTGCTCTTATCTTCATACTCGGCGCCTCTGTTTTGATGTATCCGGTTGCGGCGGCATCTGCAATCAGTACAATTCAACGGGGTAACACCGTATTTATTGGGGAACAGGGTCTGGACATCACTGCTGCAATGGAGGGTGATACCATACTGGGATGGTGGGCCTCCGGAAGTACTTCAACAAACCCTGACTATACCATTCCGTTGTCAGCCCCTGGAAGTTTCACGATATCTTCTTCGGACTTTGCATCACGTACCGGCAACTGGTATCATCTGTCGTCCTTGGACAAAGCTAACGGTACAGCATTTTTGGTCGCCGATCCCACTCTTGGTCTGCGTGTGTGGGATACAACGGTAAATGTTGATGTAACCGATAAATGGGTTTCCACGGATGATGATATTCGGTTCCAGATTGATACCAATCTTGTGCAGATGACCCAGAGATCCGGAGTTCCCTCAGTACCTGTTACCATTAAGGTCAGAAGCCCCAATGGCGCAATTTTCACATCATTGATGGATAAGAATGGTGCATCAACATCGATCGATCCCTATCAAATTAGTACATCTCCACAATACACGGGTTCAATCTGGAGTACAAAGAACCGGGCTACATACCCTCCAGGAACCTATTCCATCTGGGTAGAGTGCAACGTTAACTCTATGAAAGATAATTATGGCCAGACGGGAAAAACCATTAGTAATACCGCGAGTCTGCTCAATCAGGATCAGAATCCTTTGATTAACAACAAAGGGTATGTGACCAACCCGACTACGGTAGTTCCCACCGTTACAACCAAGATCACCACAACAGTGACTACGAAAGCACCCACTCCCGTTCCAACAACTGCCTCACCGACAACCAGTCCTGCAACGGAAATTCCAACTTCTGTTGAAACACTTCCCGTATCCCCAGTAATAATAGAATCAACGGCCGTACCCACTACCCACACCCCGGGTTTTGGAACCGGACTTGCGATTGCAGCTGCACTGTTCGGACTGGTTCTCTGCCTGAGGAAAAAATAATTTTTTCACTTCGCAACCTTTTTATTACTGGAATCTCCCAGTACGGTGCATGAACATTGTAACCACAATTATCAAATCCCGTCATAGCGTCCGCAAATTCAAACCGGAGCGTATTGACGATTCCATTATTCGGGATGCAATTGACTGTGCGACACTGGCACCAACCGCGGCCAATATCCAGCCGTGGCTGTTTGTTATTCTTCAGGATAAAAACACCTTGAAATCCATTGCTGGACTGACCGATAATGGAAAATTCATTGCAGAATGTCCGGTCTGTTTTGCGATTTTTGGAAAGAAGGATGCGGTATATTATCTTGAAGATTGTTGTGCGTCCACCGAAAACCTGATCCTTGCATTGCAGGGACATGGCGTGGCCTCATGCTGGGTTGCCGGGGATAAGAAATCCTACGCGGATGCTGTGAGAACCCTGCTGAATGTTCCTGATTCATACACGCTGGTTTCGCTTGTTGCTGCGGGAAACCCAGCTGAGATTACCATACCTCCAAAAAAGGATCAGAAAAAAACTGTGTTCTTTGAACGGTATGAAGAAAAATAGTTTTTTTTTATTGTGAAAGACTCGCGATAATCCCAAAATTTTATTTTCATTTTTAAAAAAAGTCACATCTCGCAATTATTAAGCCTCGGGCACTTCAGATCAATACTCATGAACCCAGCGATCCTTCAGGTGGCCTTGGATCTCCTTGATCTGGATCGTGCAATCCAGATTGCACGTGAAGCAGCAGATGGTGGTGCTGAATGGATCGAAGTCGGTACGCCGTTAATCAAGAGCGAAGGCATGCACGCAATACGATCCCTGCGAAAAGAGTTCCCGGATCGGGTTATTGTTGCGGATATGAAGATCGCCGATACCGGGGCACTTGAGGTAGAGATGGCTGCAAAAGCCGGTTCAGATGTCATCTGTATTCTCGGGGATGCAGATGATTCCGTTATCCGTGATGCGCTTCTCTCTGCGCAGGTCTATGGAGTGAAGATCATGGCAGACCTGATCAATGTCAGCGATCCGGTCTCACGCGCGAAACATCTGGAATCCCTTGGTGTTCATATCATCTGTGCCCATGTGGGTATTGATCAGCAGATGACCGGAAAAAAATCCTTTGACCTTCTGGCAAGATTATCCGGCCAGATCCAGATCCCTCTTGCTGTTGCCGGAGGAATTGATGCAGATTCTGCCGGAGCCGCAGTGGATAGTGGCGCAGGAATTGTGATCGTTGGGGGAAACATCACCCGATCCGCGGATGTTGTCGGCTCTACGAAAAAAATCCGCGCCCGAATGAATGCCCCCTCAAAGATACAGGATTTGCGAAAATCCCCTGATGATGAGATCCGTGATATCCTCATGCAGGTTTCAACGCCGAATATTTCCGATGCGATGCACCGGAAAGGTGCGATGGCGGGCATTCTTTCACTCTGCGGTGATGTGAAGATGGTTGGACAAGCCGTCACGGTCCAGACTTTTTCCGGGGACTGGGCCAAACCGGTTGAAGCGATCGATACAGCAAAGAAAGGACAGGTTCTTGTCATCAATAGTGACGGGGCAACCACCATCGCTCCGTGGGGTGAACTGGCCACACTGAGCTGTATGAAGAGAGGGATTGCCGGTGTTGTGATCGATGGGGCGGCCCGTGATATCGATGATATCAGGAAGATGAAATTTCCGCTTTTTGCAAAGGCTATCGTTCCGAATGCCGGTGAACCCAAGGGAATGGGAGAGATTAATACAGAAATTCATTGTTGCGGGCAATACGTACGGCCCGGAGACTGGATTGTTGGCGATGAAAGTGGCGTTGTTGTGCTTCCTTTTGAGCGGGCGTATGAAATTGCGCGTCGGGCTCTTGAAGTGAGAAAAAATGAAGAGCGTATACGGGAAGAGATCAATCGGGGAAACACGCTATCCGAGATTGCGCATCTGATAAAATGGGAAAAATCCTAAAAAAGGTTAGTGAAATAAGGATCGTTCCAGCAGAGTTGCACCGGATGCCTGGATCTTTTTAATCGCGTCATCTACCTGATCGACCCGCAGGATGAGGACGGCCCCTCCTTTTCCGGAGTATGCATAGGAGTACTCGATGTTAATGCCGGCATCACCGAGGATTTTTGCCACTTCAAATAATCCCCCCGGTGTATCTTTCATTTTTACCGCAATAACGTCCGTGAAGGCACTATTGAATCCCAGCGATTGCAGTTTAGCCTGAGCTTTCTTCGGATGATCAACGAGCGCTCTTACCACGCCAAAGCCGTTGGCTTCAGCAATACTGAATGCAAGAATGTTTACTTTCTCCTCTCCCAGTGCCTGAGCAATTGCTGCGAGACGACCCGGGCGGTTCTCCGAGAAGATTGAGATCTGTTTGATCACATACTGTTCTGTCTCCATTTACAACGACCTCTTGTCAATCACTTTTTTCGATTTCCCTTCAAATCGGGGTAATGAACCCGGTTCAACAAGATCTATGCTGACGTTCACGTTCAGCGAAGATCGAAGCCGGTTTTCCACCTTATGCCGTATCTGCATCAGATCCGTAATCTTATCACTGAACGATTCTTTGTTCAACTCCACGCGGACGAGCAGATCGTCAAGGGCACCTTTCCGTTCAACAACAATCTGGAAATGCTGACCGACTTCAGGTATGGCCATAAGTGCATACTCGATCTGAGATGGGAACACGTTGATGCCCCGGATGATCAGCATATCATCCACCCTTCCCTGAATTCTCTGGAGTCGCGGATGCGTTCTGCCACACGTGCAGACACTGTCATCGATTGAGGAGATATCTCCGATGCGGTAGCGGATCATGGGAAGCGCTTCTTTCTGGAGTATCGTTATGGTCACCTCTCCTTTTTCGCCAGCCTCAAGTGGTTCCTCTGTTTTTGGGTCAATAATCTCTACCAGTGCCAGATCAGACCAGATGTGAAACCCTTTCTGCTCTGCACATTCGGTAAACATGGGGCCGGATAACTCACTGGTACCGTAAATATCAAAGGCTTTGATGCCAAGCCAGTGCTCTATACGATCCCGCATCCCCTCGGTCCATGGTTCTGCACCGAGGATACCGGTCTTCAGTTGCGTATCTTTCTGGATGTTAATTCCCATCTTTTCTGCAACTTCACCTATATGCAGCAGATACGAGGGTGTGCATGCGATCGCCGTTGCACCAAGATCCTGCATCAGTTCGATCTGTCGTTCAGTATTGCCGACACTTGTCGGGAGTACGGTTGCACCGATACGTTCTGCCCCGTAATGCATGCCAAGCCCCCCGGTGAACAGCCCGTATCCATAACTTACCTGGATGACATCTCCCCTTCCCAACCCGATTGATGTCAGGCCCCGGGCAAGGGAGGTTGACCAGTTATCCAGATCGTTCTGGGTATACCCGACAACGGTTGGTTTCCCGGTCGTCCCGCTCGAGACATGGTAACGGATCAAATCTTCTTTGGATGCAGTAAAGATCTTATCAGGATAATTATCCCGAAGATCCCGCTTGAACATGAACGGAAGTTTCCTTACATCGGAAAGTTCGCGAATATCATCAGGATGAACCTTCTGTTCTTTCATACGGTCATGATAAAACGGGGAAAAACTATACAACCGGTACACGAGGCTTTTAAGCAGTTTATACTGAAGTCTCTGGATATCGGCTTTCGGCATTGTCTCAATACGGGGATCCCATTGTACCATCATATCACTTCGCGTCGATCAATCACTCGTTTTGCTTTTCCTTCGAACCGTGGCAGCGATCCGGGTTCAACGAGCCGGACGGTGGTTCTCAGCTCCAGTCCATCGCGGAGCTCTTTGACTACTTTTTTCTGGAGCCGGGTGAGATCTGCCAGTTCGCCGCTGAAGAACTCCCTGTTGATCTCAACTTCGACAGTCATCTCATCCAGATGATTGATTCTGTCAATATAGACCATAAACTGATTGCCTACTTCCGGTATTTTCAGGAGCACGTGTTCAATCTGTGAGGGAAATACATTGATTCCCCGGATCACGAGCATATCATCACTTCTTCCGGTGATACGTGCAATTTTTTTGCCTCTTTTGCACAGGCAACCATCCTCCATGAGCATGGTGACATCTCCTATCCGGTACCTGAGCAATGGCATGGCCTCTTTAACGAGTGGTGTTATGACCAGTTCACCACGTTCGCCATCTGAGACGGTCTCCCCGGTCATGGGATCGATGATCTCGACAAGATAACTATCGTGCCATATATGGAGTCCATCTCTCTCCTGACATTCAAAGGCTACCCCGGGTCCGAAAAGCTCGCTCATGCCATAGGAGTCATATGCGGTTACCCCGAGCCTGTCTTCAAGTGTTTTCCGTGTACTCTCTGACCAGGCTTCTGCTCCAAATATTCCCGTTTTAAGGTGGCCAAGAGAGGTCCCCATCTCTTCAGCAACTTCTGAAAGGTGCATGGCATAACTGGGTGTGCAGTGGATAGTTGTTACGCCAAAATCATCGATCATCTCAATCTGGCGTTTGGTATTTCCAGTTGCACTGGGAATGACGGTCATCCCAACTTTTTCCGCCCCGTAGTGAAAACCGAGACCCCCGGTGAACATCCCGTAATTCACCATATTTTGAAAAACGTCTTCATCTGTAATTCCCACCATTGTCATATTCCGGGCAATCAGATCCGACCAGGTATCGAGATCTTTCCTTGTATACCCGACAACCGTAGGCTTTCCTGTTGTACCGGATGTTGTGTGAATTCGTACGACTTCTTTTAAGGGGACCGCAAAAAAACCAAACGGGTAACCGTTACGGAGATCCTGCTTTTTGGTGAAGGGGATTTTCGTAATGTCATCAAGGGTTTTTATCGAATGTGGTGTAATCCCTGCTTCCTTGAACAGGTTCCGGTAAAACGGCACCTGTTGTACCTGAAGGATCGTTTTCTTCAGGCGTTTGAGCTGAAGTTCTTTAAGGTCAACAGGTTTTATTGTCTCTATTTTTTTATCCCAGAACATTTCGGGCACCCTGTTATGCTATCGCATGACGCATGTACCTATTTTGTCTGCTACAGTTTATATTCACCGAAACGGTGGGATGCTCACTAAAAAAATCATGTTACCGATATGATTATGGAGAAGTTCGTTTATTTCTCGCAACAAAACGATGAGTTAATCCGTAGACTGATGGTAGTATCTAGACAAACCCAAGTGCCCGGGTCCGGTGTTGATTGTTGTGGATTATCCATGGTTGTCGGTGAGCGGTTTTGGCACACATATCAAATCGACCCAGAGTCACCTGATTATCCAGAAGAAACAGGGTACTGATCGATATTCCCTTGAAAAGATCAAGCATCTCCTCATTGTTGGTGGTCACACAATCAATTCGATGACCATTGCACATCTGGTGAAAAACGGCTGTTTCATTACTTTTTTTGAGTCGGATGGAACTCCTGTGGGTGTAATAAAACCCTATTGCGATTCGGCTATCGAGCTGGAGTGCAGACCTCTGGAATTTTCCTCCCACCAACGCTATGCCATCGCCATCGCTCAGGCATCGGTGAAATCACGATTATTCTCTATCGAACGAATTCAGGAAACCCATAATCTCAATCTCTTCTATGAAGGTGAGCATGATCTCCTTTGGAAATCTTTGGAAGAGCTTGAGTATCTTATCAAGCTGGATGAGATTCGCAGGTTGCACAAACTGACTTCCGACATGTATTATGAAATTATGGCGAGGAGTATCCCCTTGGATTTTAAATTTAAACGGCGGACAATGCGACCCCAGCGTGATCCGATCAATGCGATGTTGTCATTTGGGTACGCGCTCCTGTTTGGAAATTGTTCTGTTGCGGCAATCGGTGCACACCTCAACCCGGATTCAGGAGTAATGCATTCCGGTAAAGGAAGTCTCATTTACGATTTAATTGATCCCTTAAAAGCGAAGATGGTTGACAGTATTGTGTTCCAGATTGCACAAGAATCGCTTACACAAACGGATTTTGAAGTGACTGACAACCGGTGTCTGCTTTCCGATGAGTTGCTGAATAATCTGATGGCTGTATTCTATACCGCACTTACTACGGAATCGCTCAATGAGCAGGTAAATAATTTCTATAAAGCGGCAAAACAGGGTGAAGATTTTAAAAGTCTGTACTGATCTGGTGATCATTTTTTACAATTGTGAATCCTTCGAATGAACGCGATGGATGGGGAACAATCTGGACATCACGGATTACCGCACGAGGGCACCCATATATCATGGATATAAATTTTTCAAGAATCATCGCTTCCCCCGTTGCAAGGATCTGGACCCTGCCATCCTGGAGATTTGTCACGATTCCCGTTACATGCAGATCTGATGCAATCTTGCGGATGCATGCCCGGAAGCCCACTTTCTGAACTCTGCCGCTGATAAATACCTCAATGCTCTTCATCATTCAATTCTCTGCATAATTTTAATGGCCAGTCCAAGTTCATCGAACACGGTATCCCGCAGTGAAGACTGTCGGATGTTTGTTGCGGCATCAATTGCATGGTCGAGAATCTCCTGAGCCGAGCGCTCACACCCGGCCATAAAAAATTTTAATGCAATATCACACATGACAAATGATCGGCGGGAGAGCGGACGGATGATTCGTGCCTCCTCGATGGAGTTCTGAAGCATTTTACGAGATATTTTCTCATACCCTGTTTTTTTGAAGAATATCGACAGGTGACAGAACAAGATCGCCTCTTTTCCCCGGTCCGCGATACCCCGGACCCCTCGTTCGAGGCTGGTCACCTGATGTAACTGGATGCTGTCATGGGGCACACGTTCCGCAAGAGCCCTGATCTTCAGGTAGGTTGGCGTGATCTCATCGGTTTCAGTATATCCGATTTTTTTAAGATACTCAAGACGGATCTCATCGTCATCCAATGTTTGTATTATCTGAATTGCGTGGGAACGCATCTCTTTGTCATGGCCTTTCTGAAATATCCGGGTATAAAAATCAGCAATGGAAATACGGATAGAATCCGCAACGGTCGGAATATTGATTTTTTTGGTTAAGAGTTCAGCCTTTTTTACAAGGCGGAGTGCATGAGTTGCTTCGGTGCTTTGCATTGTCCGAAAAACAATGCTCAGGAGTACTGATGATCGTTCATACGGGGATGAAATTTTTTCCGAAGCAGCTTCCATGCCGAGCAATAATTCGTTGGAGATTTCAGAATCTGGGGGAACCATTGAATGTACGAAGATCATGGTGTTGACATATTCCACCGGATCAGAAATTTTCCCGGCAATATCAAGCGCGATTCGATGCCATTTTGTATCCGGATGTATCGTGTTCAATTGCACTATCGCACGGACAAGCATATACCGGACATCTGCATCTTTATCGGGCTCGACGTCTGCCAGCTGAAGGATACCTTGCATGAGGTACTGTTCTGCAATTGCCTCGTCTATCTGGCAATATGTGGAAGCAAGATGTGACAGTATCAATCCCTTTTGATATCCAAGAACAAGATCGTCAAGATGAGCTGCGACAGTATCGAGTATCGTTTGGGAGTACGAAGTGTCTGTTAGTCTGGTAACGATTTCTGCCAGACTGCATAAGCCGCTCAGCCTGAAATACGGGTCACCAATCATCTGAATAACACGATACAACAACCGAAGTATCATCGGGTTTTCCATTGCACGATCATTTTGCCTGATAAGGGTCACCATAGATTCATAGGGGTCTGTCGAGTTTGGATGCAGGACCTCTGTGTTCAGGTTTGAGATGATCCGGGACATCATTGCATCCCGCTCATAGGGATTCTCAATCTCTACTGCAAACATCGAAAGAGGGATGATGCAGTCCAGATTGGGGTGGGATCGTGAATGAGAGATGATGATATCAATTATCCCGGCGATCTTGAGGGAGATCTGTGGAGAGTTGCTATTCTCCTTGATTATTTCCAGACTTCTCTTGAACGGTAAAAACTGGTGAATATATTCATCAGAATCGGAATGTTCTGGAGATTTGTTGATCGTCATACAGCCGATTTTTACAAAACATTCGGCGATTCGTTCAAATAACTGCACTTTCAGCGAGGGATCTTCAATATCATCGGCGATAGTGCAGGCGGCCTCCAGTGCATCTGAAGATTGCCTGTCCAACGCATATTTTATCACCCCGTCGATGATATTTGCCATTGCATACGCAACCAGTTTTTTTTCAAGAAGTGAATCACTCCAGACTTTCATCCGTAAAAGCAGGTCAAGATCTCCCTGTTGGGCCGCGAGTGTTGAAGCTTCATCAATAATACTGCTCAAGGCCGCAGAACGGCTGATCTGGCCATCAATTTCGCAGGTTAACCCAACTGCTCTCTGAAGAAAATCGCGGTTTTTGTTTTTCACCGCGATCTTGGCAATTTTTATGACAATTCCAGAGATCGCCCGCTCCTTGAGTTGCTGTTCGTGAATGGATTCTGCAAATTTGATGAGGATTCCCGGATCATGGGAATCAAGAAAACCCCGGTCCGCAAGGATGGTGATGCTCTCAAGGATCAGGTGATCCTGCTGGGGATGAAGGAGGATGAGGTTTCTTATTGACAGGATATGGGTATTCAAATCCTCGAATGAACTTCCTTTACTCATCTCAATAACGGTCCGGTAAATTGCAGAATTTACTATATCCGATGGAATTTTTTTCAGGATGTTGGTGTAAATCAGAGGAATAGAATCGTTCTGGATCCCACTTTTTAATAATTCTATCAGGCATTCGGTATACGCTGCAGGGTTTTCCCGTTCCGGATGAATTTTTCCAAAAATTTCCAAAGCATTACTGAAACTGCCTGAAGCTAGCATGATTTGGGAAAACTGGAGGTAAATGCGGGAAATTGAAACCGGGGTACAATGCCTGGTAAGTATGGGCAGAAGGCTGGAAAGCACCTGCATATCGTCTGTTTTTTTTGCAACAGAGATGCCCGCACGCACCAGTTCTCGTAAGGGAAACGGTTCTTTGCTGGAAATATGTTCTTGGAGATCCATTGCGGTGACCAAAAACCAGCGATCTCCGGATCGTTCCGCTTTTTTGAGCAGATCGATGATGATTGTTTCTGTAACATCCTGATCGTTACTGCACAAGCGATTGAGAATTGAGATTATCTGACCTTTATCGTTCAGCCGCTCAAGCAATTGCCCCGTGACTGCGCCGACGATCTCCAGATACGCTTCGTGAGAGCAATCGGAGAAGGTCGCTAAAAAATGGGGAATATCCTCCATCTCTTTTCCAAAACCGGTTTTTGCCCCTTTTTCAATAATTTCTGTTATACAGTCCTGTCGTCGTATCTTCTGGGGCACTGTCGTGGCATGCCTGATACTGTCATAGTATACAACCAGATCTTTATCCAGAATTGCTATGGTGGCCAGTGCTTTTACCAGTTCTGCATGTAAAACGGATCGCTTTGAGATATCCCCGATCTCTTCGATCAGGTGAAGCGATGAATAAATAAGATCTTTATCACGTTGCGTGATCGCCCACACAATCAGAAGCGGGATGATATCGATCATTATTTCAGAACGGTATTTTCTGAACCTGATCCGCTCCAGTATCACAAGTCCCTGTTGAATCAGTTCCGGATCTGATTCCGTCACTCCCGCTTCAATAAGATCGCTCGCAATTTTTGCAAATATTCGCGACTGGCTGCTCTTCTTCTCATTATTCTCTGACAGGGTGAAGAGAATCTCAAGCCATTGATTGTCTTTCGTTACAATATACTGGCGGATGATAAGCGGACAGGATTCATCGATCTCATCATTCTGGATTTCCTGAAGTGCCCGGAGAATGGTCGGTTTATTGGTCGTAAGTGAGGTATCTATAATGATCCTGTTAATGTCAAGCAGCATATTCTTCCGGACACGTCGGCTTCCCTGTTCATTATCGATCTCTTCTATCTTAGATTTGAGTAAAATCCAGTCATCCTGAGAAAGGACTTTCTGAATTTTTTTACAGATTTCAAGAGATCTGACCATGGGCATCACAAATATGGGAGTTGTTGAGTTTATCTGAATTTGACTGAAATATTTAATAAAAGTATCTATGTATTATTCCTAAAAATTCTTTGTATTTGTGTATTATCGACAAAATTTACGGTCATTTTGGCGAAATCACCGAAATTTTTGAAGTTCTCCCTTAAAAACGGGTAATTTGGAAAGAACCCAATGGTGTTGAAACATACCGTGTGTTCATGGTCCACGCAACAATCATTTTTTTATGAAAGTTGGGAAATATGATTGTTGATCTCTTTCTGAAGTTCACAAGCTTCATCATAACTGTCAGAATCGATAATAATCCTGACAATCGGTTCTGTCCCGGAAGCTCTGATCAGAATCCATGAATTGTGCTTGTGGATTTTCACGCCATCTGTTTCATCAAGGAGGTCCTGAGAATATCTTGTTTTGACAAAATCGATCATCCGGTTTCCGTCAGGGGTTGTGATTTTATCTTTGAGAATAATACGGGGGGGGAGTTCGGCAATCAATTCTGAAAGCGGTTTTCCCGAAGTAGCGAGGATACTCACCATCATTGCCGCAGTCATCCCGCCATCCCGGCAGAACTGATGTTCCGGGTAAATTAACCCGCCATTTCCTTCGCCACCGAAAATGACCGGTTTTCCGCGTGCCAGAAGTGCTCTCATAGTACGGGCAACGTAGATGCTTCCGACGGGCGTATACTCTATCGAACAATTCTCATTTGTTACTACCGTCTCGACATTGTATCCTGTACTGACTGGTGTCACAACCACACCTTTTTTGGTACGGCATATATGGCGGGCAATGAGGGCAAATTGCTGGTTCTCTTCAACAAACTGCCCCTTTTCATCAATGAATACCGCTCGATCCGCGTCCCCGTCATGGGCGACTCCGAATGCTGCGCCACTGCTGGTGACCAGTGCTGCACAATTCTTCAGGCCATCTACCGAGGGTTCCGGCAACCTCCCGGGAAATGTTCCATCCATGATTCCATTGATGGTCAGCACCCGGCAACCCAGAGAGGTAAGAATTCGTGGTGTTGTAAGGCATGCCGGGCCGGAGCCCGGATCAGCGACAACGGTCATATTTTTTCCCGGGGTGTTGGGGAACTGGCGGGTGATTCCTTCAATATACTGCTCAATGAGTTCCGGTGACTGGATCTCCGACCCTGCCTGATCCCATGTAACCGGTGAGAATGAACGATCAAAGATTCGTTGTTCCAGCAGAATGGTCTCTTCATCGCCCATCTCGGTCCCATCCGGCTCAATAATTTTCACCCCATTGTATTCCGGAGGATTGTGCGATGCCGTGATCATGGCCCCGCCATCGAAGGTGTCTTTAATAATGTACTGGAGTGCCGGTGTGGGAAGAATGCCACAGTCAACAACCGTACAATCCATGGACATAAGCCCTGCTTTCAGAGCTTTTACCAGCATCTCCCCGGAGGTGCGGGTATCCCGCCCGACTGCAATGCGCCCTTTTCGCATGGACCCCAGTGCCGCACCGATGGTAAGCACGAGTTCCGGTGTGAGATCTTTTCCGGCAATCCCCCGGACACCGTTCGTTCCAAACAACCGCTTCTGCATTTTTTTAACTGTCATATTCTGACCACGCACTGCACTCTAGAGGGGATACTCATCAAACTGGTCGAGGGATTGAATAACTTCCTCGATGCTGGGATTGGAGAGAATACATCGATCGATTTCCAGATTCCCGATGACAATCTTTGCAAAGGATCTCTGTTTATATCCTTCGATGACCGCAAAATGGATCCCGGTTACTACATAATAATCCAGAATTTTGTCGAGATTGGTAGTATGTAGTGCAGACACCGTTTTGTGTGCATCGATTCCTGTAGAAATATCGGCACCAGCCTCATAAAAAAGGGTGGTATCTTTCCCTTCATCCAGATGGAATTCATGATCCCCAAGGTGCTTAATCACGCCAACAGGACCAATTTTTTTGAGTTCTGGAATGAGTTTTCTGATAAATGTTGTTTTTCCCGAGTTCGACCGGCCTGACACCTGGATTATTTTCATAGAATTGGTTCACCTTCATGGGTTTTTTTGTTAGGTCTCTGATCCCGGGGGGAGATCTCATCTGGTACGTTCAAAGGAGTGGTGATTACGGGCGCTATGTCTGATAATTCCCTTCCCTGAGACGGTTCTGACGCAATAATTGTTGCAGTACCTGGTGGTAGCGAGGAATCCTGACGGAATTCATCGGATTCCGGTTGTGCTTCCCTTGAGACACGTGGCTGATCCATCTCTTCAATACGGGATTGAAGAATTGTTTTGGCAGCTTCGCCAACACTTCGCATAACCGTGGTGATGCGATCTTCGATATCGATCTCTTCATCGATGTCAAGCGTGGTTCCTTCGACTTCAAGAAGAAATCTTGAGACTTCGCTGGCTTCAAAAAGAAGATCATCAAGTTCATCAGTTGTAAAAAACCCGCACATGGCGCCATAAAAAAATGTTGCACTGGCTTTACGGACTTTTCGTTTGAACGAGTTTCGTGCCTGGTTGACTGCCTGGGGTGAGTATGTCTCTTCCATAAACGGAACGAGCTCCGGAAGGTGTTTCCCGATAAATGTCATCTCAGCACCCCCGGATGTACGGAAATCCGTGCAGAGGCGGGCCAGTGCCCATTCGCGAGCCGTGATGTAAGTCCTTTTTCGCAGGAACTGGTTCACTTTTCTGTAGGTGGCCCCATCAACTTTTTTGAATTTTTTATACTTGTTGATCTCCAGTTGGATGTCTGCATCGTCCACGGGTATTCCTCCGATTACTCAGGTATTGGTGATTGATCTTGGTATCGGGCATAATTCATTTTCGATTTACGTATAGCAGTATGTGGTTTATTATTTAAAAAATAACGATGAATCTCGTTGATTTGGGATTATAACGTGAGAATTTTTGGATATTATCCAGATGAGTTACCGATCAATAGGAAAAAAACCCGCAAATGAAAATTTATCAGGTCCATGGGTTCATTCCCCAGATGTGCGTTCACCCATAATGTCGCGGATATAATGTTTCATACGGGATTGTGGGGAACATGGTTGTGGGGGAGTATCGCCACTATATTCTGGAGTTTTTTGTTCTTTGGTGGATTCGTTGGGTGCTGTGTTCTGTTTTTTTTGGGGTCCTTTTTTTTGCGGGGCAGAACACGAGTTGCTGTTATTGGTAATAAATGAATCAAGTGCAGTGCGAGGAATTCTCCAGGCACGGTAGGAAATTTTTGTTCCCTGTAATCTGCCCGTTCGAAGCCAGAGATGGACCGTTTTCTGGTGCACTCCCAGTATTTCAGCAACCTGCCGTGGGTTCAGCATCTGGGCATTTTCGTCCATGTTCTAATATTACCAATGATTCCCTTTGCTTATATCTTTCGCCTCGTAGTGCTCGCCGTTTTTCAGGACCGATCTTTGATTTGCCTGATAAGGGGGAGTCTCCCATGTATTCGAATAATCTCTGTTTTGGCACTCTTAACGATGGTTTTCCTTTATCAACATATTGGGTTCGCCGTGGATTCAGGATACCCGATGCTTGAGTGTTGATTTGATTTCCGTTGATTGTGTCGTAAAAGACCTTTGTTTTGTATAGCATCATATGGTTTATTTCGACAGGGGTGTAAAAATCGATTATCCAAGCATCTCACTAAATTGCAGATTATTTCTAAAAAATCGCCTGGATTAGCGTTATTCGCTTCGGGATTTTTGAATTTGATATAATGAAAAAAACTGATGATGATTCATCTGAAGCACTTTACATCATACTATTGGTGTAATTTTATGATAATTTTTTCAATCCTAATCGATAATTGCGTATCTTTCGGAGATTTATTTGGGATAAATCAGACATACAAAAGGACCGGCATTCAATCGGAATCGCGTGTACCCTTCTCGTGGTGTATCCGTATTGCATAACCTCAAAACTTCCCATAATCTGCCATTATCTCAGGATTTCCATTCTTCTGAGTCTGTTGAAATCCTTGAATTAAAACCTCTAAACGTGACTATTCCCGCAATATGGGCAAAATATGGGGGTATTCTGAAAGGTTTAAACAGAACCGAACCACCAGACTTTCCCTTCAAATTCCGTTTTTTTCGGGGGTGATTCAATTCGATTGGCGGGAATCGTATCGGTTTTAATCGAATAGCCAGGGAATCAGGTATCTTGAATATTCCTTTAACGGTTTGGTGTCATGGGTGTTCCAATGAAGAATAAAAAAATTGTTCGATAATAAGGGGTTGTTTCAGATCAATTTCTTTTGGTATCGATCCCATGGATTGAGTGTGGTCTCTCTAAAAATCTCCGACGTAAAGAGGCAATAGCGGGCTCCGGTTCAACGTTTCTGTTGAATGGGGGGAATTCTTCGCAATCTTTGAAAAAATGCCTGTTTTGGACCCGCTGATGAATGTTGATCGATTCGCTGCATATTTCTCATCGTAATCATTGAGGTCTCAATTTCCCACGGAAGATGCCTCAAATGACGAGAGTGAACTGGATCTTCACGTACTTCTCTGGTAAGAATCCAGATAGCGGCGATTATATCGTAAAACGTAAGAAATTGGAATGAATTGGCAATCTGGCGCAGATCCTTGATTTATTCGCTTACATTTTTCACGTTTAATTCGAGTTGTAACGGGGTATCCTTCAGAGTTCTCATGTAAATTACCTGATCCGAGCGGTCTCATTCAGCAATATTTGACGAAAATTTTGCCCTGAATTACAATTTCGTCAAAAATTTTTCGAATCAGTTTCAATTTTTGATGGTGTTTGGTCACTCCGGTTACAAAAGCACAGCTTGTAGCGCGTCGGAGGTTTCCCTGAGATGAGGGAGATCTGCTCTCTCTCGTGGAATCGTCGCAAGGATCAGTTCTGATGTTTTGGGGGGGTTGTCTGTGCTGAAATCCCACGGATGGTGTTTTTCGATCGCGCCGTTTTCCGTGCCCAGATCGAAAATCGGAGACTTCGCAGAATATGTATTCTACGAAAACCTTTATTTATTTGAGATATGATAGAATAGAGCATGGAAAGCGGGTATTTCTCGGAGTGGCTGAAAAGTTACCGGACGTACCTTCGTATGCGCAACTATTCGCCTCTGACGCTCGACAGCTACGAGCAGGTGATCAAGCATTTTGGGTATTATGTCTGGTTGAGGCGTAATACTGATATCACAAAACTGGTCTTTTACTGGAAGGATTTTGAGAAAGCCCGTCTCGACACTTCCGTTGAGGTAACACCGGTCATCATCAATGATTTTCTCTCGTTTGTATCAACGACGCAGACCTACAAACCCAAGACATTTCATCGCATCATCTCGACGCTTAGCTCGTTTTACAGGTACCTCTATTCGCAAGGAACGGTGAGTGCGAATCCCGTGATGGGTATCGATCGCCCGCGGATCAAACAGCAGGAGATAAAATACTTAAAGCATAACCAGGTGCTCCGTCTCATCGATTCCATCGAGGAGCCGCGGGACAAACTCATTGTCAGGACCATTTATTCAACCGGTGTACGGGTCTCCGAGCTCTGCAACATGAACCTGGAAGATATCGATTTTGACGAGCACACGATAAAAATACGGGGCAAAGGAGACAAGACGCGCCTCGTTTTTGTCGATGAGGAAACCCTGGCCGATATCCTGAAATTTGTCGGCAATCGCATTGTCGGGCCGCTCTTTATCGGGCAGCAGGGCAAGCATATCTCGCCGCGGGCAATCCAGCATATCTTTAAACATTATGCGCCGGCGGGCATCACTCCGCATAAGATCCGCCACAGCTACGCCAGCGAGTTATACCGTCGGTCGAAGAACCTGCGGGTGGTCCAGGAAAATCTCGGTCATACCTCCATCAAGACCACGGAGATCTACCTCCATACGGATATTGACGAACGGCGGCAGGTGTACCAGCAGTTTTTCCCCTTGTCCGAGTCTCACGACGGAGGATAATTTTTTTGGACCATGGAATAAACCATATGATGCTATATCTAAAACACACTATTCGGATCCTTTTTTTTCACATGATGGGAGCAGATACGGGGCGTGTTGGCTGTCCCGGTCTTCTCGGAGAATGGCCCGTGACTCCGTGAAGGATTCAATTTCCATTGCCCGTCCACCAATAATTATTTCCGTGAGTATTCCGGGACGATGATCCCGATCTGGTACACTCCCTGTGAATCCCCCCATCGATACGGGGGGAACGCCCCGGGGAACTTTTTTCGGCGGCATATGGTCGCATCATTCCCTTTGGGGCGTTCCTTCTTCGATGAGTGGTGAGTCATGGGAAGGATGGATTTCAGCCGGTTGGGAATTGAAAAGTCGTGGGTTTTCGCGTGAACGTTCCGAAAAATCTCCTGGCACATGGGTTTTTTTGAAATTTTTTCATTCTGTGAAAATTTACGAATGAAAAATTATTGATTGGATCTTTTTTGATTTCAAATTTCAGTCTCAAATTTGTAATGTTGTTTTTTTTTCAATTTTGAATTTGGTAATAATCTGCAGGTTCTGTACATTGCTGCACCAATCCAGATATTTTTAATTTTTAACATATTACGAATGAGAATTTTTTTTTAATAATTTCTCTTTTTCCAGATTTATCTCATAATGTTAAAAAATCAAATTAATTTGAAATTATTGATAGCAGATTCTGCTGGCGTGTATCTGAATTCTCAACTGGTATTCCATTCTCAATTTTTACACATTTTTTCAATTTTTATGCCGTATTTTCTCTGAATTTTGTCCTTGGTGAAAATTGTGGGTCTCCAATCTTTCATCAGTAAGTGAGTATTCCATTTTGACCTCAATCTTCTCCCAATTGCTGAAATTCGAATCATCACCATCGTTTCCTTCGTGCCAGCCTCTGGTTTCAGCACGCATTGTTCTTCCTGCCGGGTGACCGATCCAATTCTCTTCGTTGCATTGTTTTCCCGTCGATCGGAAGTTCCTGATTTGGTGCAGTAATCCAATTTCAGGATGGAACTGGGTTCTGGCCCCGCTGTTCAGGGTCAGATTATCTCTGTATTTCTTAAGCAAAACTTAATTATGAAATCAATTTTTTTTAAATTTATGAATGAAAAAATTGTGCGTGAAATAAATGGATATCCAATCTCTGAAGTAAATTTTTAAAAAAAAAAATTTTAAAAACGATACCCTCTTCCGAAATGATCCCCACGGGGTAATTTAATAATTCCCTGCATATTCTCACATTGGATTTGAAACATTTGCGATCACCACAATTCTTTTTTGTTTGCCCCGCTGACATACTCCGGGATTACCATGCCCCGGGTTCAGAAACGCAAATACGAAAAGATCGACGAGGCAGAGATCGATCTCGTCATCCAGTGCAATGACAGCCATGAATTCTATGAAAAATACCGCGAGGCATTCCCTACCCGGAAGAAAGGCATCGACAGTATCAGCAAGATCTGGAAACGGAGGAGCGAGTTCATCAAGAAGCAGCAGGGGACGCAGCCCGACCTGGAACCGGGTACCGTCTCAAACCAGGAACTGGTGGCACTGCTCTCTTCCCAGAACAAGATCCTGTCTGACATGTCCGGGCTCATGAAGGAACAGCTCAAAGTGAGTAAAGAGATCTTAACAAGTCTGCAGCGACCGGATGCAAAACCCGCATCCCCCCACACGCCCGAATCCAGACACGAACCGGCAAAGCACGAGCCGCCCAAGACACCGGATCAGAAAGAACCGGTGAAAAAATCTCATGACAAACCCCCGGCCGACATTATGATCGGATCGTAATACGGCCAGATACCAATCCGGTCTCTTTTTTTACCAGTAAGGGTCCGTGACAGAACTCCTGCGGTAAAACGATGGCACAATTTTTTTCAGGGAACGTGCGATCGTCTGGTATAATATTCTGCAATCTGGCGATACACCCAGAGGATCGCAAGTCCGATGATCAGGATCCCGAAGAAGAACCCGATGTAATCGCTGACAACATTCCACCGGATAATCTCGAAACATGCAGCGAAAACGGTCAGGATCACGGATATTCCCGCCACGAAATATATCCCGTTCATAATGAAAAGATGGATTGAACCCTCAAATCTTTTTTGGATGTTTCGGGCCCTTCAGGCTCTTCGCGATAATACTCCATACCGCACAACTTGAGCACCACATCACTGTCATAAAAATGAATTGTGCCCGGCCCCTCCCAGAATTCAGATCATCAATGCTTTTTTGAGTTCAGAGATCGAAATGAATGAGATACGGTCACGCTGATCTGGCAATCAGATTCGTGGTCTGATCAAAAAGAACCCCCGTAGTGTAGCGGTCAATCATGCCGGATTTTGGATCCGGCGACACCAGTCCGAATCTGGTCGGGGGTATACGGTTCAACCGGGCACTCTCTTCTTCTTTTAATATGTGTACACACCTGAATTTTACCTGGTGTCCATGATCGGGAGACATTCCGGTTTTAAAAACAGCAATCGGTGCCCGCGATAATGCCGGGTGTTGATTTCCGGGACATTCGGAAGAAAAGAGAGGGTATAATATTTGGAGTATGGGGCGGTTTTAAGCATCTGATATCTGGGCTCGGGGATAATACGTGCATCCGTTCCGGATCACGCCCCTTATCGCCCGTTCCCCTGAGATCCGGCTGAGCTTGGTACCGTTTCGTGAGGATCAGATGATGATCGTTGCCGCCTTCTTATCCTTCTCATCATCGAAATCCGTGATCACGACTTCTGTTGAGAGAACCAGCCCGGCAATCGAGCCGGCATTCTGGAGTCCGACCCGGACCACCTTGGCAGGATCGATCACGCCGTTCTCGATCATGTTCTGGTAGACTCCGGTCTTGGCATTATACCCGAAGTTCTTGTCATGGGAAGCCCTGATGCTGGCGATGACCTCGGCGCCTTCAACCCCGGCGTTCCGTGCGATCTGCCGGAGCGGTTCCTCCAGTGCCCGTTTCACAATGGATACGCCGATCTTCCGGTCATCGGAAAACTTCAGCGAATCCAGCGCCTCGATTGCCCTGAAGAGGGTGATGCCTCCCCCGGCAACCACGCCCTCTTCCACCGCTGCCTTGGTGGCATTGAGCGCGTCATCGATCCGCATCTTCTTCTCCTTCAGCTCGGTCTCGGTGGCCGCACCCACCTTGATGACCGCAACGCCGCCGCTCAGCCGGGCAAGCCGCTTCTTCAGGTCTTCTTTTTTGTATTCCGAGTCCGCGATGTTGATCTGGGACTGGATGAGGTTCATCCGCTCGTCAACTGCCTTACGGTCCCCTTTTCCTCCGACAATGAGGGTCTTCTCCCCGTCAATCCTGACGGTATGGGCAGATCCGAAGACCTGTTTGGAGGCATTCTCCAGTTTCGTGCCCCGCTCTTCTGCGATCACCGTTGCACCGGTCAGGACCGCGATGTCGTCAAGGAGCGCCTTCTTCTCGTCACCAAAGCCGGGGGCCTTGACTGCACAGACCTTGAGGGTGCCACGGATCACGTTCAGGATCAGCGCCGCCTGCGCCTCCCCGTCAACATCTTCGGCAATGATCACGAGCGGTTTTCCTTCCTGGGCAACCAGTTCAAGGACCGGGACGATCTGTTTGATGGACGAGATCCGCTTGTCGGTGACAAGGATATAGGGGTCCTCGTATTCACAGACCATCTTCTCGTTGTCGGTGACTATGTACGGCGAGATATAGCCCCGGTCGAACTGCATCCCTCTGACCACGTCGAGACTGGTATCCAGGCTTTTTGCATCCTCGACACTGATCAGCCCGCCGTACCCGACCTTCTCCATGGCATCCGAGATCAGCTGCCCGATCTCTTCGTCATTGTTTGCCGATATCGTGGCAACCTGGACGATCTTCTCCCGGTCCTTGACCGGCGTACTCAGGGAGCCGATGTGTGCAACCACCGCGCCGACCGAGGCATCGATCCCGCGTTTGATCTCGATGGGATTTGCGCCTGACGTGATGTTCTTCAATCCCTCCGTGATGATCGCCTGTGCAAGGAGCGTTGCGGTCGTGGTGCCATCACCGGTCTTGTCCTGCGTCTTCTGCGCCACTTCCTTGACGAGTTTCGCGCCCATGTTCTCGAACTTGTCATGGAGCGCGATCTCCCTGGCAATGGTGACGCCGTCATTGGTCACGATGGGACTCGAGACCTTGTCGATGACCACATACCTGCCTTTGGGCCCAAGCGTGATTTTGACGGTGTCTGCCACCTTGTTCACGCAGGTTAAGAGCGCCTTTCGCGCCTCTTCGTCAAACATCAGCTGTTTTGATGATGCCATATCGTTCTCACCTCACTCAATTTTTGCCAGTACGTCCTTGAAGGGGACTACAACGTAATCCTCGTTCTCGATCTCAACCTTGTCGGCACTGTAGCCGCCATAAATCACATGATCGCCGGCTTTTAACGGAAGGGCCTTGCCGTCATCGCGGGTTCCCACGGATACGACCGTTCCCTCCTTCTTCTTCTCCTGGGCGGTCTCTGGAATATAGATCCCGCTCTTGGTCTTCTCTTCTGCCTGTGCCGGCCTGATCAGCACGCGTTCTCCAACGGGAATGATTGCCATAGTGGGTTGATTCCTCCGTTTTATGGTTGATTTGTACTATGAATTTCCCGGAAAAATATTTAAATTTTTTCAAAATTGTTGATTTTGTTTCAACATTATGCAATAATTTTAAAACAAATCGATACCATATTACTATTGTTGGTTGTGTCCGGCATGCAGCGACAGATTATCCTCAGGCAGATCGAACGCCCCTCCACGATCCAGAAAGATGACGATCTTTACTGGTTCTGTGACAGCCTTGGTGTTGACAATGGAAGGGACGTCAACCATATCGCGACGAAAGTCATCCTGTCGCTCCTGGGAAACCTGCCGGGTACCCGTGGGATCCCGGTGGAACAGATCGCAGAAGAGCTCGTGGTTTCCAGTCCAAGGGTGAACCACCATATCCGCAACCTCATCGAGACCGGGCTCGTGTACCGGCACAATCAGAAGATCTATATCCGGGGGAGCAGCCTCCGCTCCATGGTACAGGAGATCCGGAAGGATACGCTCCGGATCCTTGACGATCTTGAAGAGGCAGCAGCGGAGATTGACGAGGCATACGGCATCACGAACCGGTAATCTGCGAATCAGTTCGGTAAGTCCGCCGATGTACCCGATCCATCATACGATTGTGAAGAAGATTACCCCTGGAAGGAGGGATGAACTATGGGTATGGAAATCCTTTACACCAAAGTCCATGAGATCTTCCGAAGGCTTTTAGAGAATATCCAGGATGTCATCATCATCGGGATCTGTATCGTTCTTTTCCTGCTGATGATCAAAGCGATTATCGGGCTTTTGTTCGCCCTTATCCAGCCCTTTGATTTCCGGATCATTGCGGCTGAATTGATCTATGTGCTCGTCCTGATCGAGATCTACCGCCTGCTCATCATCTACCTGCGTGAACACCGGATCGCGGTTGACATCATGATAGAGGTGGGTATCGTCTCAGCTCTGCGGGAGATCATCCTGCATGGCGTCCTTGAGATTGATCCGCTGAAGATCATCGCAGTCTCCTTCCTGTTCGTTACGCTCCTGCTTTTACTCCGGTATGGCGCTGTCAGGAAAGAGGAGACGGAGACTGATGCACGGGACGGGATCGTCACCGAGATGCGAAAGACTGTTGACAAGTACCGGCGGCACCTGTTATAGGGGCCAGCTCCTCGTTCACTTCCTTTTTAGACCCATAATGCAGGTCAGACGTGAGCGATGAAACCGGGAATGTACCTGCGTCACTGTTCCGGTAAGGAAAGGCGACCGTTACGATTCCCTGGATCTTTTCTGGACAAGCGTGACCCCGTTTGGAATGAATCCTGCCGGGGGTTATTGCCGGGTTTGAAACGCTGATAAAAAAAGGTTGTGATGTGGAAGAAGAGTTACTTCAAGTCTATCTTCCGTGGTCTCACTTCAGGCTTGGGTTCTTTCTTGGGTACTTTGAGTTCCAAGACACCTTCCTTCATCTTCCCCTCGGCTTTTGCCGGGTCAACCTCTTCCGGGAATGAGATTGCACGTTCGAATGCAGAGTAGGCTCGCTCCCGGTGGAGAAAGTTCTGCTTTTTGTCTTCCTTCTCTACCTCTTTCTTTGCCCGGATACTCAGGCCGTCCCGGTTGATCTGGACGTCCACATTGTCCTTGGTGAAGCCGGGGAGCTCGACATGTATCTTGTAGTGATCCCCCTCATCGATGAAATCGAGAGGGGCATACCGGACTGGAAGCACGCCGAGTTCCTGCATCCGCATCTCCATCGGGAAATACGGGCGCATCATGAGATCGAAGGAGCGACGGAAGTCATCGAAGATTGAGTCGAAGTCGCGTTCGATCAGGCTTGGCATCCTCCGGGTTGTCAGCGATGAACCCGGAGTGACTGGAACTACGTCAGTGGTTTTTCTCTCAGGTTTCTCTCGGTCCATAGGTATTCCTCCTATGTCTAACTTTAAGTTAGTCACATATTATTAATAAACATTGCGTTCATTGCAATGCTCCCATACTTTTATTGAGCTCTCTCCCTTGAATCCTGCCAGAAAGGTAAGAATGAGTGACCATGACTGCAGGTTCTCCTCTCCAGCTTGAATATTCCCACCTCTATTCCGCCGGGATGGTGCAGGGGCGCTGCAATCCGGAAGTCCGTACAACCGTGCGTCCCGGTCCCGGATTGTAAAAGATCCTACCGGATTTCCAAAAATCTGGTCGGGGGTATGCATACCCATTCACTGTCTATTTATAGCACCGGAAGAGAGATTCTGTGTATGACGGAAGGGATCGGGTTTCGTATCCGGATATATTTCGCAATTCTTGCAAGTGTTGTGGTCTGCGGGACCCTCGGGCTTGTCCTTTTTGAAGATCTCCCCCCGTTCGATGCGTTTTATTTTGTGATCGTGACGATTGCCACCGTGGGATTTGGTGACATCTCCCCCCAGACGATCCCCGGGAAACTGATCACGCTTGTCATCATCCTGGCCGGTGTCGGGTGTTTTGTTGCGGTTGCGGCAACGCTCGTTGAATCCTTTATTGAACGGCGCGAACGCACCGAGCGCCTGCGCAAGATCAATATGTTGATCGGGGTCTTTTATTCCGAGGTCGGCACGGCCCTGCTCCGGAAATTCTCCGCGGTCGACCCGGCCTGCAGCCATATCTGCAATGCGCTGATTGTATCCGGTTCATGGACGGATCGGGATTTTCTCCAGGCCGAAGCGATCCTTGAAGAGTATACCCCGGCGATCCACAGCCGGGATCTCGATCTGCCGGAACTCAACCGGTTCTTATCGCAGAACAAATCGATCATGCTCACCCTGCTGGAGAATCCGTACCTGTTCGAGTATGACACCTTCACGGAACTGATGCAGGCACTCTTCCATACAACCGAGGAACTCCGGGCCCGGGAAACGTTAGCGAATCTTCCTGATACGGATTATGCGCATTTATCCGGGGATATGAACCGGGTTTACGGGCTGCTCATGCGCGGATGGCTGAGTTATATGCAGCACCTGAAGAACAACTTCCCGTACCTGTTCTCGCTTGCCATGCGGACCAACCCGTTCGATGCCAAGGCCTCGCCGGTTGTACGGTGAGGGGGATTGGGGAATTTTTTTTGAGAGAGGTTGGGCCGGTTTTTTTTTGAAAAACTCCGGTCCGGCAAAATCTGCGGGTTTTTTTTGCCATCGTATCCTCTCATTACCAAACTTTCCATGATCCCCATCTCGCACCCTCATCGGTATTACCCCTAAACCCCCCGTACGGGAACATCTCTCCCAACGTTCCCCTTCTCCGTCGGAGACCCGGGTATCGGAGCCCCTGCCCGGAACCAATTATATGCAAAAATGAGGGAATTTCAGTTCAAATTTTCCAGAAATCCTCAAAATGGCCCTCATTTTGCCTTAAATGCAAGATATTGCCTTGAAAATGATCCTTAATGGAACCTTTTGGATGGCCGATCTCGTGATGGATCGACCAATATTCCTAGCAAATGAAAAGAACCCCTGTTTTCCGGATCGATTTTAGGGCTCCCGAAGTTGCGGGTCACCAGACCCGTGACGGGTATGATCCCCGTGACGGGTTTTTTGTGGACGCCCGGATCTGCACTACTATAGAGGGGGATTCCGGGGCGGGAGAATACCCCGGATACTGTCGGTGATCCGCCGAAAATAGGAATGAGATCTCTGACGCTCTCGTGGGGGCTCATCCTCATAGTCCTGATAAACCATTCGGACTTCGCCCCTGCCGTGTGGGCACCCCCCGGTGTGCGATTCCTCTGAAGTACAGGAATAATTATTTCGATACGATTGGATGTGGTGATCAGTTTTTCTGTGAAGGCATCGCATTGCGCCCCGTCCCCCATTGGGGGACTGGTGGCGCAAGTGGGGGAGAAGATTTGGAAAAAAAAATTTCTGATCCAACATTTTTCAAATCCACCCGCCCGGAAAAATTTCCGGTTAACGCAATCATTTCTGCCCGGAAAAAAATTCCAACGCGAAAAAAAAAGAAAAAATTTCTGCTTGGTTCGTCCACATCAGCGGCACGGATCCGGTTGGCCCGGTTAATGCCGGATTCGCTCCCAAAAAATTCCCGGAAAAAAATCTGCTAAAAATTCTCCGGAATTAAAAAAGGTTTCAAAAAAATTCCAGCGCGAAGTCGTGGTGTTGCCGCTCTTTGGATTTCCGAGGGTTAATCGAACTCCCGGGCCAGCGGCTGGATCTGTTCTTTCAACAGGGGAAGTTCTTCCCGGATGCTTGTCCAGAGCAGGTGCCAGTCAACACGGAAATACCGGTGCGTGATGATGTCACGCATGCCGGCGATACCGCTCCAGTCGATATCCGGGTGCCGGGCAATAAGTTCCCGCGGAATGTGTTTGGATGCTTCACCAATGATCTGGATATTGCGGAGGATCGCATCTTTGGTCAGTTCATCCTTCATGAGCTGCTCGTACGTCCTGTCCCTTGTGTAATTCTCGATCTTCTCGATTGATTCGATGATATCAAAAAGAAGGAGCCGGGCAGGGCGTTTTTCAGACATAGATCGCCTCACGAAGAACCTGATCGCGGATAAGCGGATGAAGTCCGTCAGGCGTGACGAGATCAACGGGAAGTCCGAGACCTTCGGCTATCCGGTTCCTGAGGTGGACAAACGCCATCATGCCGATGGGACGATCGAACTCCACAACCAAATCCACATCGCTCGTTGTGGTCTGCCGGCCTGAAGAATAGGACCCGAAGATACCGATCTTCTTGACATGATACTGCCCGCTCAGTTCAGCCATCATGTCGCGCAACTGGATCGAGATCTCGCGTTTATCCCGCATTGTCTTATCGGAAATATTGGCAGTCCTGATATATGAGGAATGTGCAAAAAACTGACAAGGCCCGGGGAACATGAGGGCTCACTTCTTCCGGAGGGGGAAGGGCCCGGTCTTTTCCGGACCGGAAATTTCCGCGAAAAAAAATCAGAAAAAAATACCAGCCCGGTCCCACAAAAAAATTACAGCAGCACCGCCAGCATGTTCTCGTCCGCCACCACGCCCGTGATCGCGGGCAACGGTGCCGGAGCCCGGGTCTTCATCGCCCGGTTCATTCTCCGGAGCTGCTTCCTGGTGAATTGCATCTCTTCAGTTGTAAGACCGTTGAGCGGTTCCGTTACGGAATACCGGAGCGGGGTTGTTGCAATGTTGAACGCCGCGTTCACATCCGCGTGGGCCACGTACCCGCAGTGCGGGCACTCGAAATGTTTCCGCGACCGGCGCCCGAAGTGGCCGCACCGGCTGCACCGCTTGGACGTGTACGCCGGGTTCACGTAGATCACCTCAATCCCGCGATCGTGCGCCTTCTTCTCCACGAGCCGCTGGAGGCTGAAGAACGATCCGTTCTCGAACGAGAACGTGAACGGGTTGGAAGCAGTACGGGGGCGCGAATACCGGGCCGAGAAGAGACGTTCGAATTTGATGCCGGTACCCATATGTTCTGCAAACGATACGATCTGCCGGCAGATCGCGTGCAGGGCGGATTT
>Ga0209098_1000022_pt1 | contig 159943 bp, 102 predicted proteins | sample AD_JPNHW1_MetaG_FD_184429 | JGI IMG/M metagenome (GOLD analysis project Ga0209098, IMG submission 184429) | Active sludge microbial communities of municipal wastewater-treating anaerobic digesters from Japan - AD_JPNHW1_MetaG (SPAdes) (version 2) | ecosystem: Engineered > Bioreactor >... | reverse complement strand
GCTCTATCTCGGTCACGCGCGTGTAAGACACTTAGTCTCCTTCCTTGTTCATCACAAGAAGGAAGTGTACTTCACCGCGTGGCCGTTTTCAAAACATCAGGTGTTGCACTGGCCGGTCGCGCGCGCGGCGTAAATTGAAGCATCCCACCATCTCGAATTGATCGTGAAAAGGAATCCCATGAAAATCACCATCGTCCACCAATGCGTTCCCGCCGACGCGGCTGCCGACGAGCGCGATGTGCTCGACCAGGTCGATGCGATCCGCGACGCTTTGGTCAGCCGCAGCCATACGGTCACAGTCCTGCCCTGCACCATCGACCTCGGCAACATGCAACGCAAACTGGAGCTCCTGAAGCCCGACTGCGTTTTCAACCTCGTCGAAACGCTCCACAATTCCGGACGCCTCATCCATCTCGCGCCGGCGCTCTGGGAAACCAAGGGCATCGTGTTCACCGGCAGTTCAGCCGACGCATTGTATCTCACCACGCACAAGCTGCTCTCGAAAGAGCGCATGCTCGCCGCCGGGTTGCCCGTTCCCGCCTGGATCGCGGACGGCCAGACGCACGGCGGCGATGCCGGCGCGCCCGCCGACTGGATCGTGAAATCGGTCTGGGAGCATGCGTCGGTCGGGCTCGGCGACGCCAGCATCCTGCGCGGCGCCACCGCCTCCGCGGCGGCCGCCCGCATCCCCGCCGGCGCCTTCGCCGAGCGCTTCATCGACGGCCGCGAGTTCAACCTCGCCGTGCTCGCCAGCCCGGATGGCCCGGAGGTCTTGCCGCCCGCCGAGATCGTCTTCGAGGATTTCCCCGCCGGCAAGCCCAAGATCGTGGGCTATCAGGCCAAGTGGGACGAACACTCCTTTGAGTACACGCACACGGTGCGGCGCTTCGCCGACCCCGTCGTCGACGGCGCCCTCATCGCGGAGCTGAAGCGCCTCGCCCTGCGCTGCTGGCAAACGTTCGCCCTCGGCGGCTACGCCCGCGTCGACTTCCGCGTGGACGCGCAAGGCAAGCCGTGGATCCTCGAAATCAATTCCAACCCCTGCCTTTCGCCCGACAGCGGCTTCGCCGCCGCGCTCGCGCAGGCGGGCATTCCCTATGCCGACGCCATGGAGCGGATCGTGCGGGACGCATTTCGGGCGTCCGGGACGTCCGCCCGTACCGACGAACAGTACGGCGGGACGTCCCGGACTGCCGCCCGTACGGTGCCACACATCACTTGGCGCTACGAGGTCACGCCCGCCGACGTCGAAGCCATCCGCGAGGTCACGGCCTCAACCGGCTACTTCCACGACTATGAGATTCCCGTAGCCGTTGAGTTGGTCGAGGAGCGTCTCGCCAAAGGCGCGGCTTCGGGTTACGAGTTCGTGATCGCCGAATGCGGCGGACGGGTCATCGGCTACACCTCGTTTGGCCCCGTGCCCTGCACCCAGAGCAGCTTCGACTGGTACTGGCTGGCCGTGCGGCCCGAGCTGCAAGGTTTCGGCTTCGGCAAGCAACTGCTCCAGCAGGTCTTACTCCGTGCGAAGGCCATGGGTGGCACGCAACTCTTCTGCGAGACCTCCGGCCGACCCCAGTACGCCACCACGCGCGCCTTCTACGAGCACATGGGGTTCACACTCTGCGAGCTGCTCGACGACTATTACGAGTCCGGCGACGGCCGCGCGACCTACGTCAAGCCGCTGTAGCGCCGCGCCACCGGCAGGAGAACACGCATCGCTGACGCTTACTTTCGCACAGGCGGGGCCGCGGGAAAAGATTCTGCCGCTCGGAAAAGGCGCGTCGCCTCGCCGGTCAGCCACAGGTAATGGTCAGGAGGCAGCGCGCCGTAGCTTTGAAAGGCGAACCCTTCGCCGCCGGGCGGCGCGGCGTTGACCTTGAAGATCTGCGTGCCCTCGTCGATCTCGTCGAACATCGCCACATAGGCGCACGCCGCTCCCGCACGCCGCGCGGCGGCGAACTGCTCCCACAGGAAGGCGCCGTCGCGGCGGGGAATCCCGTCCTGACATCCCTTGAGGTTCTGCCAGCTGAAGCCCGGGAAAACGACCGGCATGAAAAGCAACCCGTTCTCCCGGCACCAGGCGGCATCGTCGCGCCACACCGCTTCGGCGCGGCGCACGCCGGCTTCATCGCGGTAGCGGCCAACGCTCCAGGTCTGGACGATATCAGCCTTGCGCACAAGGGCCAGCAGACGCGGGTCCGGCACAGCGTCATTCCGAAGCGTGCGCCAGTAAAACGGCAGGCCCAGCAGCACCGCGTAGCCCGAGCCCTTGAAGGCGTCGACGAGCCGCTCGCAGGCGTCGAGTCCGTAAGGGCGGTTATCGTTGAAGCCCACGCCCCAGAGCGCGATCACGGGCCGGCCGCCATGGTGTTGCCAAGCGGTATCCGCCGCACCGCGGACCACGCCGGTGCCGGTCAGATGCCGCCAGTCCGCCGTCACCACGTCGGCGGCATTGCTGCCCAGTCCGGAAAGGTCGTACATCAGCGCGTACGCGCGGCCACAGGCGGCGGCCGCATCGCGGCAGTAACCCAGCACGCGGTCGGCCGAGTCGCGGAACGGTGCGGGCTCGAGTCCGCGCCGATAGAGGTCCGTCGGGAACCGCTGCACGAACACGCCGTCGATGCCATACTGGCGCATCCACGCGAAGTGCCGCTCGACGGTCGCACGGTTGTCGGAGGAAAGCGCCTCGGCCGCGCGTCCGTCCGCGCACGCCAGCGGCAGCCGGCAGCGTTCCTCCGGCCCGGCTTCGGAAACGTCCGGCAGATAATCGGTGACCGGCCGCCAGGCGCCGTCACGTCCGCGCAGATAATGACGCCACCCGGCATTCGACGGGTCGCAGGGCGTCCGGAACCAGCCCTGATAGCCGCACAGCACGTTCCCTTCCAGGCTCGGGTGAAGCGGCGGCGTTTCCGCCGCCGCCACCGGCCCGGCCGCCGCGCACAGCAGCGTGTTAAACCCGACCGCCAGTCCGATCCGTCTTCCGGTCCCGCTGAAAATCATGATGTTCCTGTCTTGCTGTCAGCCCGCCTGGTCGGGGCCGTCTCTATCCGCTGATCTGTTTCCACGCGAGGTGGTGCGGCAATTGTCCGTTCAGCGCGGCCACGGCCGCCGTCCTTCCCGCCGCTTCGCCCAACGCCACGGCATCGCCCGTCACCCGGTAGCTGGCATGCGCATAAAAGTCGCCGCTGATGCACCGCCCCGCCAGCAGCAGCCCGTCCACATCCTTGGCGATCAGCGCGCGAAGCGGAATGTCGTAGGGTTTCGCGGTCACGCCTTCAGAGGTCACGCCGCCGTCGCTGTGGCCAGCGTCGAGCGCGTGGATATCTGTCCAATACGCCGTGCGGCACACCGCGTCCTCGAACCGCGCGCCCCGAATAAGATCCTCTTTGGTGACCGTGTAGCGGCCGTGGATCCGGCGGCCCTCGCGCACGCCGATCTGCGCGCCCGTCGCGAGAATCCGCACATCTTTCCAGATTCCACCGCGCTTGCGCAAGGCCTGGATCAGCGCGTGGACCTCCCGCCGCGCACGGATGCTGGCGTCGGTGAGCTGCTGCGCGTCAATGCCCGAGGCCGCGTACTCGTGGTTGGCCATCACGGCGAAGTGGTCGTCCCGGATGCGCAGCAGCGTCGGCAGCCCGTATGAGGGCGACACGCCCGCGCGCTGGAGTTCCTCGCGGAAGGCCGCCTTCTCTTGCGGCGACGAGATGTCGCCGCGGAGCAGCCCCTGCCCGCGCAGCGCCGCGGCGTCGAGTCCGCCCAACAGCGCAATCAGGCTCATCGGCTGGGTCTTGCCGGAAACGGGGTGGCCCCACGCGAAACCGCAGCCCGCCCGCGCGGCCAAGTCGCCTTCGCCGGTCGCGTCCACAAACGCCTTAGCCGCGAAGGCCTGGCGTCCCGAAACATTCTCGACGAGCGCGTGGGTGAGACGGTTTGAACCGTCCTTCACCGCGCCCACCACACGGGTGTGATAGAGCAGCTTGACGCCGGCCCGCAGGCACAGCTCTTCGAGCAGCCGTTTCATCTCCTCGACGTCGAAAACCGTCGCGCTGACCTGCGCGTCGTTCGTTTTGAGTGCCGCCATGATCTCGGCGATCAAGCCGGACTTGTTCTGGTAGTCGATGATGTTATTCACCATTCCCGCGGTCCAGACTCCGCCCAGATAGCCGTGCACCTCGACCAGCCGGACACGGGCCCCTTTCCGCGCCGCAGCGATCGCCGCCGCTATGCCGGCGGGGCCGCCGCCGCACACCACGACATCCGTCTCTTCCGCGACAGGAACATCCGTAGCCGGCTGGCGGTAAAGTTTGCCGGCCCCGGGGCCTGCGGCTGCGAAAGCCGTGGACGACCCGCCTGTACTGGCCGAAACAAAAGCCCCCAAGGCGCTGGTCGTCAAGAACTGCCGTCGCTTCATCATGTTACACCCCCCTCGCTGTGCCGCGAATATTACCGGTTTATCCGTTCCGAAACAAGCCGTCCGGGGCTATCGAAGGCAACGGTTGACAAGCGCAACAAAAACGGGAATGATCATGAAACGTTGGAAGATATGCCGGCCTTGGCACGGCAATGGGGGGAAGACGGTTCACGCAACGGGGAGTCATCAATCATGTCTACACGTCATTTCATTTCGTTCGCGTTTTTGTTTTTCTTGATGGGCGGCGCAACGCCCGGTTCGGCGGTCGGAGCCGTCCGGGAACCGCTCTACTCGGACACGTTCGACGCGGACGCGTCGCGGGCGAAATTCCAGCTCAACGCGCACGCCAGATGGGTGGAGGCCGAGGGCCGCGGATTCGTGCTGGAAGTTGAGAATCCAGCTCCCGCCGCCGGCAAGAAGGCGGGCTCGGTGGCCGTGAGCGCGCCGTTCGACCTGAAACCCTTCGCGGGCAAACGTATCATCTGGCAGGCCGACATCCGGCAGGAGAACGTCTCCGTTCCGCCGGACCGCTGGAACGGCGTGAAGTGCATGCTGTGCTTCACCACGCCGATGTCCGGAAAGCACTGGTGCAACGTCGGCTGCCCCACCGGCACCAGCGACTGGGCGCCGCGGTCGACCATGATCGACGTCCCGGAGGATGTCGGCGAAGTGTCGCTGAGCGTCGGGTTGCAGGACAGCGCGGGCAAGATCTGGGTCGACAACCTGCGGATCCATCTGGACCCGCGGCAACGCGTGAAGCATCCGGCGCCGATGCAGAATCCGCCGAAGGTTTCGGCCGGACACGACCGGGTCGAGCGCCTGCGCGGCGCCATGATCCAGCAAGCGTATGACCCCGAGGCGCTGAAGACACTGTCGGCGTGGGGCGCGAACCTGGTGCGCTATCAGATGACCCGGAACTGGGACAAAGTGGGTGACGTCAACCGCGACAAGGCGGATTTCATGCGCTGGATCGACTCGAGCCTCGACACGCTGGACAAGATCCTGGCCGACTGCGAGAAGCTCGGCATCTTGGTCTGCATCGACCTGCACACGGCGCCGGGGGGACGTTTCGAGGACAAGAGCATGCGGATGTTCTACGAGCCGGAATACGCCGACTTCTTCGTCGAGGTCTGGCGGCACATCGCGGCGCGCTACAAGGGGCGTCCGGCGGTCTGGGGGTACGACCTGCTCAACGAGCCGTGCCAGAACAAGCCCTCGCCGGAGGGATGCGACAACTACTGGTCGCTCCAAGAGCGCGCGGCGCGTGCGGTCCGCGCGATCGACCCTGACACCGCCATCATCGTCGAGGTCGACCAGTGGGACGATCCCGGCGGCTTCAACTTCGTCAAGCCGATGGCCGTGCCCGGCATCGTTTATCAGGCCCACATGTACAGGCCGCACGCGTTCACGCACCAGGGTGTGCACGGCGGCAAGGCGCGCTGGGCGTATCCCGGCATCATCCAGGGCGCCTCGTACGACAAAGAGGCGCTGCGGCGCGAGCTGCAGCCGGTGCGCGATTTCCAGCTGGCCTACAATGTCCCGATCTACATCGGCGAGTTCAGCGCGATCCGCTGGGGCAAGGGTTCAGATCAGTACCTGAAAGACGTCACGGACATCTTCGAGGAGTACGGCTGGGACTGGTCCTACCACGCCTTCCGCGAGTGGTCGGGCTGGAGCCTCGAGCACGGCGACGTCGAAGCCGACCAACGGCCGGCCGCCACGCCGCCCGCCCGCCAAGCGGTCATCCGCAAATGGTTCTCGCAAAACCGCAAGGCGTCCAAATGACCCGCGAGGGGCGTGCAGAACCGGGAGCCCAAGACCCGACCGGATCAGGATGTGCGTAGCTGTTGACCCTAACAAGGTAGGGCGGTTTCTCCGAAACCGCCGCCTGCGAAGAGCCAGCCGAAGGGCGGCCGCCTCGGAGAGGCGGACCGACCAAAAAAAGGCAACCGTTGGCAAAACCGCTTGAGGTGCAAAGTGCCGCGCGCGGCGGCTACTCGTCCGTGCGGAACGGCGAGGCCGGAAGGCCGGCGCCGTTGTACAGCGTGCATTCGGGATTGTCGGCCCACGCGTATCGCACCTGCGCCGGACTCTTCAGCGCATCGTTCCATACGACCACGCTGTCGCCGTCGATGCGGGCCTGCGCCCAGACGAACTTCTTGTCGGCCCCAGCGATCGCGAAGCCCTTGAGCTCGCCGCCCTTGGCTTTCAGCCCGCCGCCGGTGTGCGTGAAGCGGAGGCGGATTTTGTCGCCCTCGACCGCCTTCGCGGCATAGAGCGGGCCGGACACCTCGATGTCCTTCTCGCCGTAGCAGTCCCGCATGGCCCAGCGCGCGAGGCGGCGGCCCACCTCCTGCTTGTTCTTCGGATGGATCTCTAGGGCCGCGCCGATGTCGATGGTCACCGCCATGCCGGTGTCGTGCAGGGCGAGCGTCTTCAGCTGCGACTCGCGCATCCGCGGCCAGCCGCCTTCGGAGGGCTGGGCCTCGCGCGCCCGGAAGTTCGCGAGCTGCACGAAATAGAAAGGCAGCTTCTCGTCGCCCCACCATTTGCGCCACGACGCGATCATGGCGGGGAACAGGATGTCGTGCTGCTGCGCCGCGCCGGCGTTGCCCTCGCCCTGATACCAGATGAAGCCCCGCAGCGGATATTTCGCGTACGGCGCGATCATCGCATTGAAGAACGCCGTCGGCACGCTGTAGATGCTGGGCAGCGGCTTCGGCAAAGCCGCCGGTTTCTCCGCGCGCTCGACCTTGCACTTCCACGTGCCGGAGAGGATGATCTCGTTCTCCCTGTCCTTGGCGAGCTTGAGCGGCGCGGGGTAGCCCGGATAGAAACCGCCGTTGCCGATGCGGTTGAAGATGCGGACCGCGATCACATTCCTGCCGGTTTTGATCCACTTCGCCGGAACGGTGTAGTTACGGAAGATCCACTCGCGCCAGTTGTTCTCCGTCGCTCCGACCTTTTCGCCGTTCATGTAGACGATGTCGTTGTCGCTGATCGGCCCCAGAGAAACGGAGAGGTTGCGCCCCGCCCACGCCGCGGGGATGTCCACCTCTTTGCGGAACCAGACGGCCCCGTCGATGGCCATGCCTTGCGCCTCGATGTTGCCGGGCGCTTTGAACTCCTTCCAGTCCGCGGTATCGAGGTCCGGCTTGGCCCATGCGAGGCACTCCGGCTTGATGCCCGTATCCGCGTAAGAGTAGCGGTCATAAGTGCTGTTTTTGAAGTCGAGATAGGTTTTCCAGCTCGTGTAGTTCTCCGGCGCCAGATCGGCGGGCTGCGGCAGCGTCTTGTCGGCGGTCAGCACCTCGGCCGGGGTCCAGGCCTGGCAGGAGCTCGCGCCGACCGAGCTGTTGATGACCCCCGAGGCGATCTTGTATTTCTGGTGCAGCTCCCGGGCGAAGAAGTAGGCGGCGGCGGAAAAGGGGCCTACGCTTTGCGGCGTGCAGACCACCCATTTTCCCGCGCCTTCTTCTTTGGGCGTCGAGCACAGGTCCCGCTCAACCATGAAGAAGCGGATGTTCGGATAGTCCGCCGCCGCCGTCTCGTTGGCGGCGTCCTCCACCTGTTTGACCGGCATTTCCATATTGGACTGGCCCGAGGCCAGCCAGACATCGCCGACCACCACGTTCTTGATCGTGACGGCGTTTTTCCCCGCCACCCGCATGTCCGACGCGACCGGACGGGGCGGAAGCGGATCGAGCGCGACCCGCCACTTGCCGGCGCTGTCCGCCGTCGCCGTTTTGCGCTGTCCGGCGAATTCGACCGTGATCTGCTCCGACGGTTCGGCCCAGCCGCGAACCGGCACGGGCACGCCTTTCTGCAGGACCATGTTGTCGGAAAAGATGGCCGGCATCCGCACATCGCCCCAGAGCCGGCCGGCGGCGAGCGCCCCGGCCAACAGCGCGACGGTCATCGAAAAATGAAACGGCTTATCCCATGTGTGTCCGTTTTCCACAACATTTCCTCCCTTTAAACTTATCGGCTGACGCCGCGTCCCCTCCGGCAGGCGTCGCTGAAGACGTGTGCGATTAATCCTTCGTGCTCTCGGAGAACGGTGCAGCGCCGGTCTCAACGCCCCATGTTTTGTTCGGGCGGTCGCCCAGCTCCAGCACGATGCTCCCGCCGTTGACGAGGGCCTCGTGCGGGAACCAGGTTTTGTTCCACGGCTTCCCGTTCAGCCGGACCGACTGGATGTATTTGTGTTCGCGGTCCGCGGCGGGCGCCCGCAGGACAAACTCTTTGCCGCTGTCCAGCCGGATCCGGACTTCGCTGAAGAGCGGGCTGCCGAAGGTGTAGGCCGGCACGCCGGCGGTCACCGGATAGAAGCCCATCGCCGTGAAGACCGCGAAGGCCGACATACCGCCGCCGTCCTCGTCGCCGCAGATGCCCATCAGATCGTTGCGGAACCACGCCTCCATCAGCATGCGGACGCGCTTCTGCGTCTTCCACGGCTCGCCCGCAAAGTTGTAGAGGTACGGGATATGGAAACTCGGCTCGTTGCCCATCACGAACATGCCCACGTTGCCCGTTGAGTCCGGCAGCACGTTGTAGAACTCCCAGCGCGGCCGGTCGTAGCCTTCGGTGAAAAGTCTGTCGAGCTTGTCGGTGAACGCCTGCCGCCCGCCGAACAGCGCGATCAAGTCGTCCACATTGTGGTAGACCTCCCAGATGTAGGTCCACGCGTTGTTCTCGTCGTAATAGTCCCGCGCGCCTTGGCCTCCCGCGTATTTGTAGTTGAACGGCTCGATCCAGTTGCCGTCCTTGTCTTTCGGGTGGAAGAACCCCGTGTCTTTGCGCCAGAGGTTCCGGTAGTCGTACGACCGCTTCAGGAAGAACGCGTGGTCCTCGGTCTTGCCCAGCTCCTTCGCGAGCTGCGCCAGGCACCAGTTGTCGTAGGACGCCGCCAGCGTCACCGCCACGGCCTGCCGCCGCTCGCCGGGCTTGACCTCCTTGACTGTCTCGGGCTCGCCGGGTCTGAGCGCGGGCATATAGCCCTTGTCCCAATAGAAGCGGTCCAGCTCCGTCGCGGGCCCGCGGTGCCACGGGATCAGGCTCTCCTCGCGGATGGTTTTCTTCAGGCCCTCATAAGCCTTGGCGGCGTCGAAACCGCGCACGCCTTTGCGCCAGGCGTCGAGGAAGAGCGCGACGGGGTGCTGGCCGTTCATGCAGTGCGCGTCGCCGAAGACCGTCGGGAAGGTGGGCATCCAGCCCGACTGCTCGCACATGCGGACGTAGGAGGTGAGCTTCGCGCTCTCCGCCGCGGGATGCAGCAGCGCCGTCAGGGGGTGCAGCGCGTGATAGGTGTCCCAGCTCCAGTCGTCCGTCCAGAACGGCACGCCGCCGTCTTCGTGCGTCTGGCCGTCCCACGCGCTGAAGTAGCGGCCGTCTTCGGAGATGTTCACCATGCGTTCGTGGCAGCGGTAGAGCGCCGTGTAGAAAACCGCGCGCTCGTCTTCGGTGCCGCCCTTGACGCGGATCCGGCCGAGCACCCGGTTCCATTCGCCGCGCGCGTTCTTGGCCAGGCGCGCCAGATCGAAATCGGCGATCTCGCCCGCCAGATTTTTCTTGGCCTGCTCGACGCTGATGTACGAGATGCCGTAGCGCATCCGCACCGTTTTCACGGACGCGTCGAACTGGGCGACCACCGGCCTGTTGGAGTCGCGTGTGGCGCGACGCGCGAAGTCGGCCGTCTCGCCCTCGAACGCGCCGACGCGCGACGGCGCCGCGTCGAACTCAAGGTAGACGTAGACCGTGACGCCGTGATAGTCGTCCGTGCCGCTGACGGTCGCGCCGTCGATCGTGAGCGAACCTTTCTGTTTCGGCTGGAGCAGGATGAAGCGCGGCTTGTCGCTCTCGAAGGTCACGGAGTAGATCGCCGCCTTGCGCCCGGGGGCCAGCTCGACGCGCGCGTCGTAATCATCGAGAAAGACCGAGTAGCGGTAGGGGAGCGCCTCGGCCTGGTCGTAGCGCGAGCTCCAGCCCGGGCGCAAGGCGGCGGCTTCGCCGCTGAAAGGCATCATCTGGAACACCTGGCCCTGACGGTGCGACGGCACGCTGAGGCAGAAGCCGTTGATGCGGTCGGTCGTGAAGCTCTCGTTGGGCGGCGTCACGCGCAGCATGCCGTTGGGAAGCTGGACCGCGGGAAAGACCGGCACCAGCATGTGGCTGATGTTCCCGATCTTCGTGTTCACGTAATCGACCGGCTCTTTGGCCTGTGCCGCGCCCGCGCAGGCCAGCGCGGCGGCCATCCACAACATCTGTTTTTTCATGGTATTTCCTGCTGAATCGGGCACGGCCGCCGCGCCCTCATCTTCCGAATTTTCGCTCCAATTCCCGATACGAGGTGAAAATCATCGTGGGCCGTCCGCGCGGGCAGGTGTAGGGCATGCGCGTGGCGGCCAAGGCGTTGACCAACCGCTCCGCGTTCTCGTTCGACAGTGCCTCTTCCGCCCCGGCGGCGGCGCGGCACGCCGCTTTGGCGACGATCTCCTCGCGCCACTTTTCTGAGCCGCGGCGCGTGCCGGCGTTCTCGAGGTCGTGCGCGATGTTGCCCAGCAGCTCGCGGCAGGAAACGCCGCACAGCGCGTCCGGCAGCGCCTCGACGATGAAATGGTCGCTGCCGAAATCCTCCACGCCGAACCCCAGCTCCTGCACGATCTTCAGGTAGTTGCGCAGCCGCGCCGCGTCGGCGGGCGGGAGCTGCACGGTTTCGGGCAGCAGCAGTTTCTGCGACAGGATGCCGCCTTTCTGGTGCCCCTCCATCAGCCGTTCGTAAAGCACCCGCTCGCGCGCCGCACGCGGATCGACCGTCACATACCCGCCGTCCGTTTCCAGCAGCACGTAGCGTCCGGCCACCTGCCCCAGCACGCGGCACCAGCGCCACGGCGAGCCATCTTGCGGCGCGGTGAAGAGCGGCAGGCCGGTGCCGGTCGGCGCGGCCGGCGCCGGCGCGGAAGGTGGCGCGCAGAGGGCGGCGGCCGGCGGGCGGAAGTCTGCCGCGCCGGGATACGGAAACGAGGCGGCGTGCCGCAGGAGCTGATCCGCGTGCCCGTCGTTCTCCGCAGGGCCGCGGCCCGCCGCGGCCGGCGCCGCCGCCTCTGGAACGAGCGTGCGCAGCGTGACGGGGCCGGCTGGAGAGGAAGGACAAGAAACGGCGGCCGGCGGCCGGAAGACAGAGGTCGGAGAGAAAGGGCCGGGACCGCTGTCGCCGCTCACAGGCGGGAGGACGGGGCCGCCGCGTTTCATGCCGATCGCCTCGCCGATCGCGAGAATGAGCGCCTCGCGGACTTCGGCGGGTTTGTGGAACCGCACCTCGCGTTTGGTCGGGTGCACGTTCACGTCCACCCGGTCGGGAGGCATTTCGATGAAGAGCAGCACGATCGGCTTGCGGTCGCCCTCGAGCGGCGGGTAGGCCTCGCGCAGCGCGTAGGCGATGACCGGCGCGGTGGCGGGCCGCCGGTTGATGAAGACGTACTGCTCGCTGCGGTCGTTGCGCGTCTGGTTCGGCAGGCCCGCGAAGCCGAACACCTTCACGTCCCCGACGGTTTTGCTCACCGGGCGCAGGTCCGCGCAGAAATCCGCGCCGAAAAGATCGCGCACGCGCTCTTCGAGGGTGGCGCCCGGCGGCAGGCGGAGCAGCTCGCGGCCGTCGGCCTCCAGGCGCATGCCGATCTCGGGATGCGCCAGCGCGTGCAGCGTGAAGACCGACCGGATGTGCGCCTGCTCGGTCTGGAAGGCGCGCAGGAACTTGCGGCGCGCGGGCACATTGAAAAAAAGGTCGCGCACCTCGACCGTCGTGCCGGTCGGCACGCCGATCTCGCGCACATCCTGCAGGCTGCCGCCGGTGACGACCAGCTCCGTGCCGGCTTCGGCACCCTGCAGGCGGGTTTTGAGGATGAAGCGCGAAACCGAGGCGATGGAGGGCACGGCCTCGCCGCGGAAGCCGAGCGTCACGATGTGCTCGATGTCATCTACGTCGCGGATCTTGCTGGTGGCCTGGCGCTCGAGGCAGAGCAGCGCGTCGTCGCGCCCCATGCCGCAGCCGTTGTCGCGGATCTCGATCAGCTTGCGCCCGCCGGCGGTGACGGTGACCTCGATGCGCGTCGCGCCGGCGTCGATGGCGTTCTCGACCAGCTCCTTCACCACCGAGGCGGGGCGCTCTACGACTTCGCCCGCCGCGATCTTGTTCGCGACGTGAACCGAAAGCAGGCGGATATGTCCGTCTTTCACCATGATCAACAGAATGACGGCTCGGCGGCACAGCGTCAAGCAGGTTTATTGCCCTTGTTCCAGCGTCCGGTTTCTTGCTATTCTTTTCCTCGACCGGAAAGGAATACATGCACGTTTCTGCTCGTTATTTGCGCGCCGGTTTAGCTGCGTTGTGTGCGGGGTGGATCCAGTCGGCAGGGGCGGCGGAAAATTTCGCCCCCGTCTGGTCCGCGTATGTCGGGTTCGACTATGACATCGACACCGTCAACGCCGTCGTCGCTGACAGCGCCACCAACAGTTATTTCGGCGGTTTTCTCGGCGATTATGACCGGGCGATCCATAACAGCATGGGACCGGAGTTTTCGGGCAACGCGAACGGCTTTGTCGCAAAAACGTCCCCGACCGGTGTGTTGGTCTGGGCAACGGATTTTTACGACGAGGCAAATTACACTTACGAGAACGTCAACGACGAGGTCCGCGGTCTCGCCGTCTCATCGCAGAATCGCCTTGCCGTGGTCGGCGTGACGCAGCTTCCGGACGTTTACGCGGACGAGGGCACGTACGCCTTCGTCGCCAGCTTGGACGCCGACACCGGCGCGGTCGACTGGTTCCAGAAGATCGGCAACGCTTTCGGCACCAACAGCTTCAACGCGGTCGCCGTCGGCACGAATGGCGATGTCTACGCGGTGGGGCATACTTCCCTGGCCGGCCAGACCTGCAACGTGCCGGGGTACCAAGTCGGCGGCGTCACCTACGGCACCGAACTCAAAGGCGCCACCGATGCGCTGGTCGTGAAATTCACGGCGGACGGGACGATCGTCTGGCGGCACTATCTCGGCGGCGTCAACGCCGACTCCGCCGCCGCCTGCGCGGTGACGCCCGACGGTTCGGTCTACGTGGCCGGCGAAACGCGCTCGCCCGGCTGGACCTCGCTGCCTTCGGGCGCGCCCGACCCGGCCAACTCCGCCGGCTTCATCGTCAAGCTGACCGCGGGCGGAGCGCACGTCTGGTCCTCTTTCCTGAACGGCGGCGCGGACGATGCGGTCAACGCGCTGCGGGCGGACGCGGCGACCGCCTCGCTCTTCGTGGGCGGCGTGACCGCCTCGACCAACTTCCTCGCTTCGGCCGCACGGCTCAACGCCCACGCGGGCGGCACGGACGGGTTCATCGTGAAATTGACCGACACCAACACCGCTTTCCGCACCGACTGGTGCCGGTTCGCGGGCGGCGCTGTCGCCGACGATGTCGCGGCGCTTGCGCTGCTGTCGGACGGCCGGCTGGCGGCGGGCGGCACCACCGGGTCGGGCGCGTGGCTGACGCAAACCGAGGGCGGGGCGTACCACGGCGGCACGGACGGGTTCGTCACGATCCTCAACGCCACCAACGGGGCCGTCTCGTGGTCCGCCTATGTCGGCGGCGCGAACGCGGATGACGTTGCGGCACTTGCCGCCGCGGCGGACGCGCTCTTCACGGCGGGCAGCACCTATTCGCCCGACTGGATCGGCGGGGGGTTCTGGGACACGTGGACCAAAGATTCCGATTTCGACGAGACGGTCGATTTCGTCAATCCGTTCGGCTTTGTCGCGCAATGGGGCCCGGGCGCGCCGGTCCCGCCGGCCATCACGTCACAGCCGTCCGCGCTCACCGTGCGGGAAGGGGCGTCCGCCACCTTTGGCGTCACCGCGACCGGCACCCTGCCGCTCTCGTACCGCTGGTTCCGCAACGGCGCGCCGCTCGCCGGCCTCTCCTCCAACAGCTATACCGTCGGCGCCGCGTCGTACGCCGACAACGGCGCCGTCTACAGCTGCACGGTCTCCAACGTGGCCGGCACGGCGACCAGCAGCAACGCGGTCCTGACCGTCATCGCCATGGGAGCCTTGAAGGTGACGATCTCGCCGGCGGAGGCGGTTGCCCAAGGAGCGAAGTGGAGCCTCGACAACGGCGCCGCGTGGCTCGCCGACGGCCTCTGCACGAACCTGCCGGGCGGCACATATGCGGTCAGCTTCTCCAACCTGGCGGGCTGGCTCGCTCCCGCGGCGCTCCCCGCGGTGCAGGTGGCGCACGCCGCCACGAACGCCCTCGCCGCCGCTTATACGCCGATCTTGGCCGAGGCCGGACGGACGGTGGCCGGCACAAACGTGACGCTGACCGTGCGGGCACCCGCGGGCCTGACGGGGTGGACGCTGGTCGAGACGCTTGACCCCGGCTTGCTCGCGCCCACGAACATCAGCGGCGGCGGCGTCTGGAACGGCGCCGCACGCACGCTCACGTTTGCCGGCTCCGGCGCGGCAACCAACACCTTCTCATACTCGGCGTGCGGCGCGACCTCCGGCGTCTACACGGTCGTCGGCGCCGTCACGTCGCAGCCCGCCAACATCCCCATGGTGGTCACGGGCGACACGCAGCTCCTGAATGCGCGACTCATCCGGGCGATCAGCGGAGGCTCGGTCACGATCACGATGCTCGAGCCCACCACAAAGAAATCCTGGTATGTGAACGAATTTCTTCCGACCAACCTTGTCCCGGAGACGATCACGGGTCCGGGCTCGTGGATCTCCGACGAAAGCATGATCTATTGGGGAATATACGGAACGGGACAGACGCTGACTTACGAGGTGACCGGCGCGCCCGGTTCCTACACGCTGTCCGGCATTGTCAGCATCGCCGGGGTCGTCGAGCCCATCTTCGGCGACAGCGTCGTGACGATTCCCGGTGCGGAAATCCCGCCGCCGGACATCCTCAGCCTCATCCCGGTCCCTGGCACGGGCACCTGCGCTCTGACCTTCACGTCCGTCGTGAACCAGGCGTACGCGGTGCTCACGAACGGCGTGCCCGCCGCCTCGAACGGCTGGGCCACCTGCCTTGCGCCGGTGACCGGCGCGGCCGGCGCCACGCAGTGCGAGGTGCCCGCGGTCGGGCCGCGTTTGTTCTACCGCGTGCGCGTCGCGGAGTGACCACGGCTTTCCCTTGAACGCGGCCCAACCGTTTAGTACCTTGATGGTATGAAAAAATGGACATTGACCGCGTGCGCCGTTTGCGTCGCCGCCCCGCTCTTCGCCCAGTCGCTGATCCTCTGGCCGTCCGACCTGTGTGACGTCCGGAAACATTCCGCCAGCGACGTAACGGTCGACGCGCAAAAATCGATCCTCGTCACGACCGGCACGCAGTACGAGTGGCCCGGCGTCACCGTCTTTTTCAAAGCCGGCGAGCGGGATCTCGCCGAGTACGGCCCGCTGCACGTGACGGTCAGCAACACCTCTGTCCGCGCGCTCACGGTCAGTTTGAGCGTCAAGAACCGCAGCCAGAAAGAACACTCGCCCGGCGGCAGCGTGGCGCTCCAGCCCGGCGCGTCGGGGGTGATCGCCGTGAATCTGCGCCAGACGCCGTGGGTCTTGGACAAGCCGCTCGAGCTGGTCGGCATGCGCGGTTACCCCGCCTCGCTCGAGGGCGGCAGCTTCAACGTGCGCAAGACCGCCGAGCTGCACGTCTTTGTCGGCAACCCCGATGCGCCCGCCTCGTTCGCCGTCACCCGGGTGGAGGCGTTTCCAAAGCCCCTGACGCTCCTCAAGGCCGACACCTTCCTGCCCTTCGTCGACCGCTTCGGCCAGTTCGCGCACGCCGAGTGGCCCGGCAAGGTCCACAGCGACGAAGAGCTGCAGAAGGGCAAGGCGGACGAGGCCGCATGGCTCGCCGCCCACGCCGCAGGCCCGGCCAACGACCGCAACGCGTGGGGCGGCTGGGCCCGCGGGCCGCAGCTCAAGGCGACCGGCCACTTCCGCACCGAAAAGGTGAACGGAAAATGGTGGCTGGTCGACCCCGACGGCCGCCTCTTCTTCTCGCACGGCGTGGACTGCGTGCGGCCCGGCGCGGAGACCGGCGTGCAGTACCGCGAGCGCTATTTCGCGTGGCTGCCGGAAAAGGGTGAGCCGGGCGACGCTTTCTACGGCCGCGCCAGTTGGGCCCCCCACGGCTTCTACAAGGACAAAAACAGCTACAAGACATTCGATTTCGCCCGCGCCAACCTGTTGCGCAAACACGGGGGGGGCTGGGAAACGGCCTTTGCCGACTTGGCCCACCAGCGCATCCGGGCCTGGGGCCTGAACACCGTGGCCAACTGGTCGGACAGCAAAGTCTACCTGTTGCGGCGCACGCCCTACACCGTCTGCCTGAACACCAGCGGGCCGCGCATTGAAGGCTCCGAAGGCTGGTGGGGCAAGTTCCCCGACCCTTTTTCGAAGGAGTTCGGCGAGACGATCCGCAAGCGGGCCGAAGACCAGAAAGCGCCCGCCACCGTCGCCGACCCTTGGTGCATCGGCTATTTCGTCGACAACGAGCTCTCGTGGGGCAAGGACGACCGCGACCTCGCGCGCGCGGCGCTGGTCTCGCCCGCCACGCAGCCCGCCAAGCTCGCGTTCAAGGCGTGGCTGGAGAAGAAATACGCGACGCCCGAGGCGCTGAACGCCGCCTGGGGTGCGGCCTTCGCCTCGTGGGACGCGTTCCTCGCCAACACGAACAAGCCTAACGAAAAGCGGTGCGGCGGGGATCTGGAGGCCTTCCACACGCAGATCGCCGAGCAGTACTTCCGCACCATCCGCGAGGCGGTGAAGGCCGCCGCGCCCGACAAGCTCTACCTCGGCTGCCGCATCGCGTGGGGCGCGCCCAGCGTCTACCGCGCCGCCGCGAAGTACTGCGACGTGGTGAGCGTGAACACCTATCAGAGGCAGGCGACGAAAGACCTGCCCGAGGGCAGCGAGGACAAGCCCATGATCAACGGCGAATTCCACTTCGGCGCGCTCGACCGCGGCCTGTTCCACACCGGGCTGGTGGCCACCCAGAGCCAAGCGGAACGCGCCGCCTGCTACCGCGATTTCGTGAACTCCTGCCTCAGGCACCCGCGTTACGTCGGCACGCACTGGTTCCAGTGGCGCGACCAGGCGCTCACCGGACGCGGCGACGGCGAGAACTATCAGATCGGGTTCCTGACCGTCACCGACCAGCCGCAGCCCGAGCTGGTGGCGGCCGCCCGCGAAATCGGCGCATCCATGTACGAGACGCGCTTCGGCGCGTCGGAGCAGAAGTCCGCAACGCGTTAAACAGGCGCAACTGAAAAGGAGGTGGTCATGAAGTTCTTTGACGTGCCGACCCGCACACGCGATCAGTTCGTGAACATCACCGCCCAGGTGCAGCAGGCCGTGCAGGCGGCCGGCGTCACCGAAGGCGTCGTGACGGTCTTCGTGCCGCACACCACCTGCGGGCTGACGATCAACGAGAACGCGGACCCCCACGTGGTGTCCGACATGCTCAAGCAGCTCGAGGTCATGGTGCCGCAGCGCCAGCCGTTCTACGAGCACTCCGAGGGCAACTCCGCCGCGCACATCAAGGCGTCGCTGATGGGGTGCTCCCTCCAAGTTCTTGTGACGTGCGGACACCTCGAACTGGGCGTGTGGCAGGGGATCTATCTCTGCGAGTTCGACGGTCCTCGGTCGCGCCGCGTCTGGGTCGGATAGGCCCGCGGGTCTGCGTCAGGCCGCGTCGGTTTTCTCCAGCGCCGTTTTCAGGTACGGCAAGTACTGCTTGGTGTAGACCGCGATCGACCAGAAGTTGACGAAGATGAGGAACGCTTCGATCGCGAAAATCAGCGCCTGCGGCAGGAAGAAGGGGTGGAGCGAGACGTACAGGTAGATCACGCAGGCGGACGGGAAGCTGGCGGCCGTGCGGAATTTGCCCAGCCAGTTCGCGCCGCAGTAGGCGTTGTAGAGCGAGCCCACCGAGCGCAGGAACGTGACCCACTGGTCGCGCAGGATATAGAGGACGGTGAAGACCAGCATGACCAGCGCGTGGATCGCCTCGTCCGGCTGGCGTCCCAGCAGCCAGAGCAGGGTGGGGAACACGACCAGATAGAAGACCTTGTCCATCAGCGGGTCGGCCATCGCGCCGAATTTGCTGACCACGTTCCATTTGCGCGCGAGCTTGCCGTCATAGAGGTCGGTCAGCGAAGCGATCACCAGCGACACCGTTGCCGACAGCGCCAGCCACGGCGAGGGCCAATAGGCGTCCACGACGGCCAGCACCATGAAGAGAACCACAAACGGCACGCGTCCGAACGTGATGGCATTTACTACCAAACGTTTCGATTTATCATCCATGTTGTTTATCAAACCATAAAAGATTCGGTTTGGGAACAGAAAATTCGGCGCTCACGCGTCGGTGCGCAACTCAACCGTCACGGGGCCGTCGTTGAGGAGCCGGACCTTCATTTCCGCGCCGAAAACGCCGGTGCCCACGCGCTCTGCGCCGAGCGTCTGGCGGAGCAGGCCCACCAGCGCTTGATAGAGCGGCTGGGCCTGTTCCGGCCGGGCGGCGCCGATGAAGCTCGGGCGGTTGCCCTTTTTGGTGTCGGCATAGAGCGTGAACTGCGAGACCACGATGGCGGCGCCGCCGATGTCCAAGAGCGATTTGTTCATCAGTCCCTGCTCGTCCTCGAAGATCCGCAGCGCCGGGATCTTGCGCGCCAGCTTTTCCGCGTCCTCCGGGCCGTCGGTGTGCGTGATGCCGAGCAGGATCAGGAAACCGCGCCCGATCTCCGCCACGCGCTCCCCCGCCACTTCGACCGAGGCCTCGGAAACTCTCTGGATGAATGCTTTCATCGTTTGTCAGTTCATGAGCGAACCGTCCCACCCGCGCACTATTACACTAATGCACTAATGAACTAATGCACTTCTTCCACCTTTTTCCACACGCGCAGCAATTCCGAAACGCCCCACGCCTGCGCGCGGCAGCCGCGGGCCACGTGCGGCGCATCGCCGTCGCAGATCTCCGGCATGTGGCAGAGGCAGCCGCGGTTCGCGTGCTCGACCGCCGAGCCCAGCAGTGAGAGCCCCGCCGAGCGCGCCGCGTGGCCGTAAACCGTGACGAGCGCCTCGACGTACAGCGGGAACTGCCACGTCCACGCCGTGCCGTTGTGGTAAGCGGGCTTGCGGCGCGTGTCCTCGTCGCCCAGATAGTGACCCTGATACGGGCGGTGCGGATCGTTCAGTAGCACGCCGTCGCGCCGCACCGACATGTCGGCCTCGACCGGGCGGTCAGCCACGCTGCGGATCGCGCCCGGCACCAGCAGCGATTCGCAGCCGCGCAGGATGGCGACCGCCGTCCTGCCGTCGAGCGGCACGCCGAGGGTGAGGGCCAGCAGCTGGTTGGGCCGCAGGGCATCTTCTTGCGTCGCCTGCTCGGCCGGCGTTTCCGCGGCCGCACGCAGGCAGTCCGCCAGCCAGCCTTCTTTGACGGCGAAGAGCCTCGCGAGCGAGCGGGCCGCCTTCTCGGCCAGCGCGATCCACGCGGCGTCGATCTTGCGCGCGACCAGCCGCAGGCTGGCGATCCACAGGGCCTGAATCTCCACCGGGTAGCCTTCGCGCGGGGTCGCGGCGGGATAATTCGTGTCCATCCACGTAAAGTGCGGCGGGCTGTAGATCAGCGCGCTCGCGGGATCCATGCGGATGCCGTTCGGCGTGCCGTCGCGGTAGTGCGTGAGAATGGACACCAGCACGTCGCGCAACGGGCGGTTTCCGCACGCCGCGTCGAGCACGGCCCGGTCGCCCAGCGCCTCCATGAGGTCGCCGGCCGCCACGCAAAACCAGAGCGGCGCGTCCGAGGTGTCGCGGTTGCCCACGGTGTCGCCGTGGATGATGTTCGGCAGGGTGCCGCGCTCTTCGAACCGGCCGAACTCTTTGAGGATCGCCAGCGCTTCGCCCCGGCGTCCGTCCGCGATGAGTCCGCGCAGCGCGATCAGCGTGTCCCGCCCCCAGTCCAGGAACCACGGGTAACCCGCAATGACGGTGCGCAGCGCGTCGCGCCGCACCACGTAGAGCGACATCGCCTGCGACATCGCCTCCGGCACGGTCAGCAGGGCTTTCGGTTTCCGGCCGCCCGCGTCGGGTGCCGTTTCGGGGTCCGCCGCCTGCCAGTTGTCTTCCCGCGCGGCGGTGAGCACCGTCTGCTGCGAGTCTTCCAGGGGCAGCTCGAACCAGCCCGGGCTGAAGAGGTCGCCGTGCGCGTCGAGACCGCGCGACTTTTCGTCGGCGTGCTCGACCATGTACGTCCAGAGGGGCTCGTGATGATAAGCTCCGCGGTCGGTCTCGATGCCGAGCGTTTCCCCGGCCGCCGGCGTGAAGGTGAAGCCTTCGGCGCGCGGCTGGACTGCGGCGGGCCAGGCGCTCTCGGGGCCCAGAAAGGCCTTGGTCTTGTTGTGGAAGCTGCGCCACTCGATGTCCGGACGGACGATCACCGTGACCGCGTCGTCCGGTTCCAGTCCGCCCTGCGTGGTTTGCCGCGCGACGGCGAGCCGCACGCGGTTGACGCCGTGGACGATCTCCAGGCGGAAGGTCAGCGGCACCCAGCGGCCCATGCCGCAGGGCACGTTGAAGGCCCACTCGGCGAAGCGTCCGGCCGGGTCCGCCGTGAACTGCGCGAGGCAGGCCTTGTTGATCTCCTGCGAATAGCCGCGGTAACGCAGCCAGGTGCGGCAGCGCGTCCAGAACACCATTTTGTCGACGGGGACCTTGGGGTGGGGGTTCGCGGCCAGCAGGCAGTCGTATTGGCTGTGGACCTCGCCCCACGCCGCGCGGACGTAGGCCATCGCGCCCGCGCCGTTGGAGAGCGCCGCGTACAGGGGCTCGTCCCCGCGCACCGGCACGCCGCTGAGGCGCGTCGTCACGCGGGCCGCCCCGGCCGGCGGCAGCACGAGCACCGTCGAGGTGTCGCGCCGGATGCCCTCGGGGGTGTAGACCGTTGTCCGGAGCGCGCGCGCTTCAGCCCGGGTGCCGTCGAGCGCGGACGCGTACGGCTCGACCCGCAGAAAGGCGCCCCACTGGCCGTCGTCGAACGGCACCGCGTCTTCTGCGGCGAGCGTCCGCTCGCCGGCCACGATTTCCGCGTTGAACGGATGGCCGGCGCGGACCAGCAGCACGTGGCCTTCCGGAACCATCACCTGCCGGCGGGTGTCGACGGGCCAGCTCCAGACGGTGCGCGCGGGGAAGCCCGCGCTGCCGCAGGCGCAGAACGCGTCGGGGTCCGCCGCCATCGCCGTGCCCAGCGCGTCGGGATCCTCATCGAAAGCAAGGCGCGCGGCGGCGCGTTCCCGCTTGAGCTCCAGCCGGACGCGCAGGGCCATCAGGTTGCGGCGCCGGCGGGTCAGCGGCGCGGGCTCGCCTTGCGCCTCCCCCGCCGAAAGGTCGTCCGGACTGCGCGTGAGGCAACAGACGCGCCCGGGGGACAAATGCAGCCCGTCCTGATTCAGCGCGAACGCCTCGCCGGTCAGCAGGTCCCAGGCCACCGGCGCGCTGAACGCCCGCGGCTCCCAGCGCACCGTTTGGCCGTGCTTGCAGTCAAAGTTGACCAGCACGAGCAGGTCGTTGCCGTCCGGTGCCTTCCGTAGCACCGCCAAGACCGGGCTCTCGCCGTAGTGCACGAGGCTCAGGTGCGTGGAAGGGCCGAACGCCGGATGTGTCGCCAAGAGCGCGTTCAGCCGCGCGATCGCATCCACCTGGTTGTGCGGGGCGTCCCAGTTCAGGCCCGAGGCCCCGTGGACGTCGATCTTCTCGGCGGCGAACCACTCCACGCCGTTGGCGATGCCGAAGGCACCCTGGTGGGAAAGCAGGGCGGAGAGCGCGACCCGCATGCGGGCGTAAGTCTCGCCGCGCGCGGCGAGGCGGTTGTTGTCGTGGGTCTCGGCGAAATGGATCAGCGGGCCGCAGCGCTCGGCCAGCGGGATGGCGCGCGGCAGATACCACTCCATGGCGCCGCGGTCCTCGGTCTGGAACAGCTCCGAATAGGCCCAGTCGAGGTTGGCGTCGGTCAGCAGCGCCTCGGTGACCTCCACCTTGCCGCCCAGGCCCTCCAGCAGAAAGACCGTGTCGGGATACTCCTCGCGCACGCGCGCCACGATGTAGGTCCAGGTTTCGGCAGGAATCATGTAGCCCGCGTCGCAGCGGAAGCCGTCCACGCCCTGGCGGCACCAGAAGAGGAAGACCTCGGCCATGTAGGCGCGCAGGCGCGGGTCGCGGTAATCGAGCTCGACCAGGTCGGCCCAGGTCACGCCCCAGGCGCCGGGCGAAACGAACTCGCCGTCGGGCTTGCGGCGGTACCAGTCCGGGTGGTGGGTCTGCAGCGTGGCGGCCCAGCCGGTGTGGTTGGCCGGCAGGTCCATATAGAGATAGCCCGCGCGGCTGTGGACCGCGGCGATCAGCTCGCGGAACTGGTCCAGCGGCGTGGCGCGCGTGTCGAACTCCGCCATCGCGGGATCGACGGCGAGGAAGTCCAGCGCGGCGAAGGCTGAGCCGTAGCGCCCCATGCGGGCGTAGGTGGCGGGGGTGGGGTGGACCGGCAGGAGCTGGACGATGCGGAAGCCGAGCCGCCCAAGGATGTGGTCGAGCTGCCGGATCAGGTCGCGGAAGGTGCCCGACGGCGGGATGACGGTGTAGCCGAGGTGGTCCAGCGCGCGCTCTTTTTCGGCGACCTCGGCCGTGCGCGGGCTCTGCCGCAGCGCCGCCCCGAACTGGCGCACGAACGCGGAGTATACCGTGTTCGCGCAGGCCGTGTGGGCCGGCTCGACCTTGATGCGCAGGTTGTCGCCTTCCGGCCACTCGGGGACGTTGGAGCCGTGGGCGAAGAAGCAGGCCTTGCCCGCAAACACCCCGACCTCCGTGAGCGGGATGCGCACGGAGAAAAGCCCCGGCTCGGTTTCGCGCATGGCCACGTCGTGCCAGTCGCGCGCCAGCACCGGCTCACCCGACTCGGTGCTCGCGATGAGCTCCTGCCGCCGGACGCGGGCCATGCCCAGGTTGGTGCGGAAGACGGCGCGCCCTTTGCGCGGCGCGTCGAGGCGCAGCGTGATTTCGAAGAGGTCGCCCGCCCACGTGAGATGGAAACCGCCGGGTTTAGGAGTGTGTTGCATGTTTCGCGGAAAACTATGCCCCATTGCTTGACGCTTGGCAACGCGAAAGTGACCGCGTATACTGAGGCTTTTGTTTCAGGGGACAAGCATGATATTTTTCGAGAAACTCCAGAGCCATACGCCGACGATTTCGTTCGAGTTCTTTCCGCCCAAAACGCCGGAGGGCTGGGCGAAGCTGTACGGCACCATCGCGGAAACCGCGCGGCTGAGCGTGGATTTCGTGTCGGTGACCTACGGCGCCGGCGGCAGCACGCGCGAAAACACCGTCGATCTGGTCGCCTCGCTGCAGAACAACCTGGGCCTCCACGCCATGGCGCATCTCACCTGCCTCGGCCATTCGCAGGTGGACCTCTCGAAGATTCTCGACAAGCTCGCGGCCAAGAACGTGCCGGCCATCATGGCGCTGCGCGGCGACCCGCCGCAGGGCGAGACGGCCTTCCGACCGCATCCATACGGGTTCGCCCACGCCAGTGACCTGATCGGGTTCATCAAGGACGGCTGGCCGCAGTTCAAGATCGGGTGCGCGGCCTATCCCGAGGGCCACCCCGAGTCCGCCGTTCCGGGCGAACCCCGCACGCCGGACCGCGACATCGTTTTCCTCAAGCGCAAGCAGGAGAGCGGCGCGGACTTCGCGGTGACCCAGCTCTTCTTCGACGACGCGGTCTATTTCGCGTTCGTGGAGAAGGCGCGGGCGGCGGGCGTGACGATCCCGCTGCTTCCGGGCATCATGCCCATGACCTCGGCCAAACAGATCGAACGCTTTATCGCGCTCTCGGGCTGTTCGATCCCGGACTCCCTGCGGCAGGCCGCGGCTGCGACGGACGTCGAGGAGGCCGGCTTCCAGTTCGCGCTGAACCAGTGCCGCGACCTGCTCGCGAAAGGCGCGCCGGGGATTCACCTGTACACCCTCAACCAGTCGTCGCTTTCCGGCCGCCTGCTTTCCGCGCTCCGCGCCGAGAAGCGGGTCTGAACGCGGCGGGATCGCCCTTTTCCGTCCGTCGCTTGCGGGCCCGGCGCAGGCCGGGGCCGCAAGCGACGGACGGAAAACATTGTAAGTGGAGTTAAAGATGAAACGAACCGTTGGCACCTGTCTTGTTGCCGTTGGCGCGCTGCTGTCGGGGGCGTTCGCCCGCGAGGTCTCGCTGTCCGACCTGGACATCTCGAAAACCCGTCAGGGATGGAAAGAGCCGGCCCGCGACTTCAACCTGCTGGGAAAGCGGCTGAGCGTGGCCGGCCAGGTCTACACCAACGGCATGGCGACCCATTCCACGTCCGAGCTCTATGTGGCGCTGCGCGGCGCGCGCCGCTTTCTCGCCGAAGTCGGGGTGGACGACACCAGCGACCAGAAGGATAAGCGCGTGGTTTTTCAGGTGATCGGCGAGGGCCGCCTGCTTTGGCAGAGCCGGCCCCTGAAGCGCGGCGACAAGCCCGTGCCCGTGGACCTGGATGTCGCGGCTTGCCAGACGGTGCTGCTGCGCGTCGACCCGTGGCGCGACGGCACCGCGGCCGACCACGCCGACTGGCTCAACGCGCGGTTTGTCACCGACGCGAAGGACAAGCCGCAGGCGCTCGACCCGCTCAACTGGCCCAAGGTCTGGCTCTCGTCCCTGGACACCGCCTACGTCACGCCGCGCGATGCGGTGTGCCCCCAGGGGCTTGCCATCGCGGGCGTCACCTATGCCGAGGGCCTCAACCTGGCCGTGCCCTCCGAGCTCTGCCTGCTGCCGGGCTCAGCCGTGCGGTTCGCGGGCAAAGTGGGCGTCGACGACGTCTCGGACGGCCACGCGGAGTTCGTGATCCAGGGCGACGGCAAAGCGCTCTGGCGCAGCGGCGTGATGAAGTCGGGCGATGCCGCCAAGGCCTTCGACGTGAGCCTCGCCGGCGTCGGCCTCGTGCGGCTGGCGGTTTCGGGAGATACCCGCGTGCGCGCGAACTGGGTCGAAACGGTCTTTACGCTCAAGGGCGGGATCAAGCCCAGCGCGACCTACAATCCCGCGGTCTACGAGAGCCTGCCCGAGTGGGAGAATCCGCGCGTCTTCCGCGTCGGCGCGGAAAAGCCGACGGCGACCATGATGGTCTACGACTCCGCCAAGGCCGCGCGCAAAGCGTCCGCGCGCGAGGACTCGCCCTATTTCCTCGCGCTCGACGGGATGTGGAAATACCACTGGGTGCCGCATCCGGACCAGCGCCCGCGCGAGTTCTACCGCCCCGACTACGCCGCGGACGCCTGGGCCGAGATTCCGGTGCCCGACAGCGTGGAGGTGCGCGGCTACGGCACGCCGCTCTATAAGAACATCGGGTACTACTTCAAGGTCGATCCGCCGTTCGTCATGGGCGAGCCCGATCCGCGCTACACCACCTTCAAGGAGCGCAACGCCGTCAGCTCTTACCGCCGCACCTTCACCGTGCCGGAGGAATGGCAGGGCCGCACGGTCTACCTGCGCTTCGAGGGCTTCTCCTCAGCGCTGTACGTTTGGCTCAACGGCGAGCGCCTGGGGTACGCCGAGGACGGGCGGCAGGGGGCGGAGTTCAACGTCACCGCCGGCCTCAAGGAGGGCGAGAACACGTTGGCCGTGGAAGTTTACCGCCTGAGCGACGGCGCGTACATGGAAGACCAAGACTTCTGGCGCCTTTCCGGCCTGTACCGGCCCGTTTATCTCTGGTCCGTGCCGAGGACGCACCTGCGCGACTTTTTCGTGCGGACCTCCACCGTCACGGCCGGCGGCTATGCGGGCGAGTGGAACCTCAAGGTCGAGGCCAACCTGGACGGCGACGCGCAGGGCCTGACGCTGGAGGCCGAGCTCTATCCGCACAGCTTCAAGGGCGGCCGCGCGGCGCGCGGCCGCGCCGTGCCGGTCGGCAACAGCTTCCAGCTCAACATTCCCGTCGCCGCGCCGCGCCTGTGGTCGGCCGAGCATCCCGATCTCTACACGCTGGTCCTGACGCTCAAGGACGCGCGCGGCAAAACAATCGAGGCCCTTCCGCAGAAGGTCGGCTTCCGCCAGATCGAGGCCAAGGGCAGCCAGATCCTCGTGAACGGCCAGCCGATCTTGATCAAGGGCGTGAACCGGCACGAGATGGATCCGGACCACGGCTACGCGGTGCCGTACGCGCGCATGGTCGAAGACATCACGATCATGAAGCGCAACAACATTAACGCGGTGCGCACCTGCCACTACCCGAACGACCCGCGCTGGTACGACCTGTGCGACGAATACGGCCTTTATGTGATGGACGAGGCAAACGTGGAAACGCACGGCCTCGAAGGCTCTGCGCGCAACCCGGTGATCGACCCGAGCTTCCGCGCCGCCGCGATGGACCGCGAGATCGGCATGGTCGAGCGCGACAAGAACCATCCCTCGATCATCTTCTGGTCGCTCGGCAACGAGAACAACGTGGACTCCGATTTCTTCGGTCAGGCCTACGGGTGGATCAAGAACCGCGACCCGGGCCGCATGATCCAGAACCAGCGCAACGGCCCGCGCGACACGGTGGACTCGATGTACGCCCGCGTGCGCGAGATCGAGGCCTACGGCAAGCGCACGGACACGAAGGTCCCCTTCATCCTGTGCGAGTATTCGCACGCCATGGGCAACTCCTCCGGCAACCTCGCCGACTACTGGCGCGTGATCAACGCCTATCCGAACCTGCAGGGCGCCTTCATCTGGGACTTCGTGGATCAGGCCTTGCGCAAGCCCATCCCCTCCGAGCGCATCCGGCACGGTGCGCCCACGGCCTTCTGGGCCTACGGCGGCGACTTCGGCGACTATCCGAACGACGACAACTTCAACAACAACGGCCTGATCCAGACCGACCGCCGCCCGTCGCCGCAGTTCGCCGAAGTCAAGTATTGCTACCAGACCGTCTTCGTCGAGGCCGTGGACGTGACGCGCGGCCTCTTCGCCGTGAAAAACCGGGCCTTTTTCACTAACCTCCGCGAGTACGAGGGCCGCTGGACCTACGAGGAAAACGGCGAGGTGATCGCGCAGGGCAAGATCGGGGCACTCGACGTGCCGCCGCAGGGCCGGAAAGAGTTTGAGCTGCCGCTTTCGATGGTGCGGCGCCCGGCCTACGCGGCGCGGGTCAGCACGTGGAACTTCACCTTCGCGACCACCCGCAAGAGCGTCTGGGCGGACAAGGGCCACGTGGTCGCGCGCGACCAGGTCGTGGTGCCCGCCGATCCGCAGTCCGCGTCCATGGCGGGCGTCGCCGGGCGCAAGGAGATCCAGCTCAGCGAGGACGACGCCGCGGTGACGGTGAGCGGCACGGATTTCGCCGTGCGCATCGGCAAGGCCTCCGGCGCGGTCGAGTCGTGGAAGGCCGGGGGCCGCGAATTGCTGCTGGCGCCGCTCGCGCCGAACTTCTGGCGCGCGCCGACCGACAACGACCGCGGCAACGGCATGCCCGCGCGCCACGCGGCGTGGCGCCAGGCGGCCGCCCGCCGCGAGGTGCGCTCGGTGAACGTCCTGCGCGAGGTCGACGGCAACTGGCGCGTTTTGATCGCACTCGCTTATCCCGATGCGGGCGAGACGACCGGCACGCTGGTCTACAAGTTCACCAACGCCGGCCAGATCCGCGTCTCCTTCAAAGTCGAGCCCAAGGGCAAGGGACTGGCGTCGCTGCCGCGGATCGGCATGACGACGCAGATCCCGCTGGGTTACGACCGCGTGACGTGGCTCGGCCGCGGGCCGGGCGAGAACTACGCGGACCGCAAGGCCTCCGCCTTTTTCGGCAAATACACGCAGGGCGCCGGCGACTTCTACTTCCCGTACGTCGAGCCGCAGGAGACCGGCAACCGGGCCGACACGTTCTGGGTGACCTTCACGGACGCGGAGGGCAAGGGGATCAGGGTCGCGGGCGACCCGAAGATCAACTTCAGCATCCTGCCCTATACGCTGGAGGAGCTCGAGACGCGCAAGCACCCCTGGGAGCTGAACCCCTGCGGCAACTGGGTGGTCAATCTGGACTACGGCCAGATGGGGCTGGCGGGCGAGGACAGCTGGGGCGCCCGGCCCTGGCCGGAATATCAGCTGCTGCCCGACCGCGAATACAGCTATGGGTTCGTGCTCGAGCCGGTCAAATAGCAAGAGGCCTTTTCCGGCATTGCGGCACCCCTGTTTCTTCGGTATTATGGATACCGTTTTATTGTATCTCTGCTGGCCCGTCTTGCGGCAGGCGCAGAGGGGGATGAGGTGTTGCTTTTATGATGCGTAACGCGTTTCTTTTACTTGGCGCGGGCGGCCTGCTGGCCTGCGGGTGCGGTTCCGATTCCGGCCAAAGGTCTCTGCGTGAAGGCATGGCCGCGTTCAATGAAAAGAACTACGCCGAGGCCATCACCCAGCTGGCCCGCGCCACGCAGCGGATCACGGATTCCGCCGATCTCTACTATCATCTCGGCGCCGCGCATCTGGAAAAAGGCGAGCCGGAGCCCGCGGCCGCCGCGTTCAACGCCGCGCTCGAACTCAACCCCCGGCACGGCGAAACACTCGCCGGCCTCGGGCAGGTGGCCTACTACAAGAAAGACATGGCCCAAGCCCGCTCCTGCTTCGAGCGGGCGCTGGCGGCCACCGTCTCCAGCGACGCCGCGAAGGCCAGCATCCTGAACGGCCTGGCGTTGGTCGAGGCCAGCCAGCAGCGCAACGATCTGGCCCGGCTGCACCTGCTCCGCGCCCAGCAGGCCTGCAAGCTGTACGCGCCGTCGCTCTACAACCTCGCCAGCCTTTACCGCGACGCCTACAATCTGCGCGAAGAGGCGCTGGACCAGTTCGAGCTGTATCTGCGCGTTGCGGACAAGCAGGACCCCTATTACGCGAAGGCCGAAAACAACGTCAAACGGCTGCGCCTCAACGTGGAGCGGACCCAGGCCGAGGAGCTGGACGCGATGCGGCGCGACCCGGCGGCGGCCGCCCGGCTCCTGCATGACGGCATCGCCGCCCAGAGCGCGAAGCAATATCCCAAGGCGATCAAGGCCTATCGCGATGCGCTGGCGGCCGACCCGCTCACGTTCAACGCGGCGTTCGGGCTGGCCATGATCTACAAGCGGCAGGGCCTGCGGGCCGAGGCGCTCGAGGCGTTCAAGCGGGCCGCCGCGATCAACCCGGGCCACCAGGACAGCTACTGCGAGGCGGCCGAGCTGGCGTACCAGCTGAAGCGGTACGATGAGGCCGAGAAGATCCTCGACCGCGCCATTGCCCGCAGCCCGTACGGTCCCGCCGGCGCCGAGCTCATGGCCCGCATCCGCTATGCCGAGTCGCGGTTCCCCGAGGCCCGCGCCTACGGCGAGTTCTATCTGTCGCTGCTGCGCCCGAACGACCGGGCCAACAACGGCGCTTACGAGAAATGGGTCAAGGCGCTGCCCGCGAAATAGGCGCGCCGGAGCGGCGGACGGGAACGGCACATGGTCACGGTCTTCAAAGAGATGGGCTGGCTGGATATGCTGGCGTTCGGCGGGATCGCCGTGCTGGTGATCCGCGGTTTCCTGCGCGGCTGCTCCGGCGAGCTGAGCGGACTGGTCGGGGTGCTGGCCGCCGCCGCGACGGGCTTTTTCGGCTTTGACCCGGTCGTGCGGACCGTGCTTTCGGCGAAGTTCTTCAACACCAACCCGTACGCGGGCCGGATGATCGCGTTCATCCTGATCCTGGTGGTCAGTCTCGCCGTCTGGCTGGTGCTGCGCCGCCTGCTCAAGGACGGCTTGGAGACGGTCGTCCCGCAGCCGTTCGACGCGGTCCTCGGCGGCGTGATCGGCGGCGTCAAGGCTTTTGTGCTGGTGGCGGTTTTCTGCACATTCGGCCTGCTCAATCCGCGCGAAGAGGGGCGTGCCCAGCTTCAGAACGATTCGGTCACGGTGCAGAAATTGGCCCCTTATCTCAAACGGATCACCACCCCCGAGCGTTAAAGGGGAATATGACGGTGTACGCCCAACTCGCGGACATGGACGACGCGGCCCTCATGCGGATCGTCCGCGACGACGATGGCCGAGACGCGTTCGCGGTGCTGGTGAAGCGGCACCAGAAGATGCTGCTGAACTTTTTCGCGCGTTCCGGCGTTCAATACGATTGCGAGGACTTGGTTCAACAGACGTTTCTGCGGCTCTACCGCTACCGTGACCGCTACGCGCCCACGGCGAAATTCACGACGTTCCTTTTCCTGCTGGCGCGGCAGGTGTGGATCGACGAGCTCCGGCGGCGCAAGCGCCACGAACGGCTGGTGGAGGGGTTGGCGGCCGAGCCGCACCCGGAATTCGCCGCGCCGGCCGCGGCCGAGGCGGGCGCGGCCGGCGGGATGGACCTGGACCGGGCGCTGGCCGCGCTGCCCCAGGGCCTGCGCGAGGTGGTCGAACTCGGCGTCTATCAGGATCTGCCGTACGCGGAGGTCGCGGAAATCCTGAAGATTCCCGTGGGCACCGTCAAGTCGCGGATGTTCAACGCGCTGGCCAAGCTGCGGACGTTTTTGGAGAAGGAATAGCAGGAGGAAACGCCATGAATCTGGAAGCACATCTGATCGAGCTGCCGGTTTCCGAAGCCGCGGCCTTCCGCGCGGTGGCCGGGCGGCTGCGGGCCGCGCCGGAGCTCGAGCCCTCGGCGGATCTTACGGCGCGCATCCTCGACGCGGTGGACGCGGAGCGGGCACGCCGGCGGCGGCGCCCCGCGAATCCCGCCCCGTGGTGGGGCGCGGTGGCGGCGGCGGCCGGCCTCATCGCGGCCGTCACGCTCTTCCGCTCTCCGGCCCCTTCGCGCAGCAGCCCGGCCGCGCCGCCGGAATCCGGGCTGGCGTGGCTGGCCGGATCCCAAGAGCCCGACGGCGCGTGGGACCCGCTGAAACACGGCGGGGCCGCGGAATACCGGTCCGCGCTCACGGCCCTCTCCGCCCTCGCGCTCGCCCGGGCGCCGGACCGCTATGCGGAGCACGTGCGCCGGGCGTGTGGCGCGCTGGCCGCGCAGCAGACCGCCGACGGCGCGTTCGGCGGGGCCGGCCGGTCGCAGTTCTATAACCAGGCGATCACCACCTACGCGCTGGCGGCGCTCAGCCCGCAGCGCCCCGAGCTGAAACCCGTGCTCGAGCGGGCGATCGGTTTCGTCAGCGCCCGGCAATCCGCGCAAGGCGGCTGGGACTACGAGGCCGGCTCCGAGGGCAACGCCGCCCTCACCGCCTGGCAGGTGCGCGCGCTGGCCTGCGCCGCGGAGCAGGGGTGCGCCGGCGCGGACATCCCGCTCCGCAGAGGCCTGCGCTGGCTGCGCGGCTCCGCGCGGGACGACGGCAGCGTGGCCTATCACCGCGGCTCCGGCCTGCGTTCGGAAAGCCTCACCGCGCTGGCCGCCTATGCGCTGATCACCGCCGGCAAAACGTTTCCGGAGCTTCCCCCCCTGGGTCAGCACGTGGCCCGTACGCTCACGGCGGGCTCCGGCGCTCAGGCCGGCGCCGACTGCTACCGCGACTACGCCAAGGTGCTGGCGCTTGATGCCGCCGGCGCGGAAAAGCTCGCCGATGCCGTCCGCGGACAGATGCTGAAGCATCAGACCGCGGGCGCCGAAGACCAGTGGGGGGCCGTCGGCGGCCGGCTCTACATGACCGCGCTGACCGCGCTCGCGGCGAAATAGCGCCACGCCTTTCCCGGATCGTCCGCGGGACCTTTAAAGTGCTTGCTTGTTGCCTCGTTTCGGTGTATATATTCTCCCGACAATAAGCGATGCGATTGCACGGCAGATAAGGAAAAGAAAGTTTCCGTTTCCCCTTGTCTGAAGGAAAAGGAGGTGCTAATATGCTCACCCTTTTCCAAAGGAGTAACGGTTATGTCCAGAGTTTGTGAAATTTGCGGTAAGGGTCCGAGATCGGGTAACACGATTGTCCGTCACGGTCTTGCCAAGGCCAAGGGCGGGATCGGTTTGCATACGACGGGTATCACGAAGCGTCGTTTCCTGCCGAACCTGCAGAACGTCCGCGCGAAAACGGGCGAAGGCGGCGTGGGCCGCATGACGGTCTGCGCGTCCTGCATCAAGCAGGGCAAAGTCGTCAAGGCTTAAGGCGGACGCCAGGCGTGGGTCGATCGGGACCGTGAGCATCGGAATTCATCCGGGAGGAGGCTTCTTATGACAGACAATCCGACGGATCAGATTGCGAGCGACGAGGCTGAAGAGGCCGTTGCGGAGGCTCAGGTTGCCGATGTCGAGATTGAAGAAACCGAGAACGATGAGATTCGGGCCACCGACATCGTTTTCGACTGTCCGCACTGCGGGCACAACCTCGCGATCGATTACCGGGGGGCAGGCTTGCAGATCAACTGTGTCGCCTGCGGCCAGCCGGTGCTGGTGCCGATCCCCGACGGGATGAAGATCGACGACCTCGACCTTTCGGCCGGCGAGCTGCTGACCCAGCTTTTCCAGACGCGCCGCATGTTGCTGAAGAGCGAGCAGCGGATCGCCGAACTGGAGGAGACGCTCGGCAGCATCAAGGTGCGGCGCACGGAGCTCGAAAAGGCGCGGATGACCACGCTGCACCGGTGTGCGGAGCTGGTCAACATGTGTCAGGGTGGTCTTAAAATGCAGAATGATATGACCACGACGCTGAACCGTATGATCGCCCTGATCGCCGAAGAACAACAGCGGTAAGGGATGTCCGTCAACACCCTCATTATCGGCGGTGGCCCTGCGGGGCTTACCGCCGCTTGCTTTTGTGCGGGCCCCACCCTCGTCATCGATCGCCTGCGGGCCCCCGCCCGCAAGCTGCTGGCCACCGGCGGCGGCCGGTGCAATCTCACCCACGACACGGATGCCGCGGGCATCATGGCCGCCTTCGGCCGCCAGTCCCGCTTCATGGGTCCGGCGCTCCACGCTTTTCCCCCTGAGGCCTTGCGCGCCTTTTTCCGTGACATGGGCGTGGAGACTGGCGTGGAGCCGGACGGCTGCGTGTTTCCGGTCTCGCAGAAGGCGGCCGACGTGGCGGTGGCGCTCGAACGCGCCGTGCGCGCCAACGGCGCCGCCATCCGCTGCGGCGTCCGGGCGACGCGTCTGGTGCTCGAGCCCGACCGCGACGGGCCCTCCGGCCCGCCGCGCGTCGTCGCCGTGGACACCACCGAGGGCCGCGTCTATGCCGGGCACGTTATTTTGGCGGCCGGCGGCCAATCTTATCCCTCCCTGGGCTCTGACGGCTCGGGCTTTGCCCTCGCGCGCGAGGCGGGGCTCGCGATCACGCCGCCGGTTCCGGCACTGGCTGGCCTCATCACGCGGGAAGCGTGGCCCCGCGCGCTGGCCGGCATCGTCCAGGAGCAGGGCGGCATGCGCCTGGACGTCAAAGGCGCTCCTAAGCAGTTTCTCACGGGGTCCGTGCTCTTTACCCACAAAGGGCTCAGCGGGCCTCCCGCCCTCGACCTGTCCGGCGAGATCGCCGCCCGGCTCTTGGAGCTCCGGCCTCCGGCCTCTGACCTCTGTCCTCCGTCCTCTGACCTCTGTCCTCCGGCCATTCCGATCCGCGTGTCGTTCAACACCGCCCGGACAACGGCGGACTGGCTGGCCCTCTTCGAAGGCTGGCGCGGCCGGCACGGGGGGCGCGCGCTCCACAATCTGCTGTCGGGAGAGCTGCCGCGCGCGCTGGCCGCGGCCCTCTGCGGGGTGGCGGGCGTACACGACCTTGCGGTCGCCCGCGCCCGGAAAGAGGCGCTGCTCGCGCTGGCCGAAGCCTGCGCCGACCTGCGGCTGAACGTCACGGGTACCGAAGGCTGGGAGCGCGCCATGGCCACGCGCGGCGGCGTGGCGCTCCGCGAGCTGGACCCCAAGACCCTCGCGTGCCGGAACATCCGCGGGCTTTACTGCGCCGGCGAAGTCGTGGACCTCGATGGCCGCTGCGGCGGCTTCAATCTGACGTGGGCCTTCGCTTCGGGCCGGCAGGCCGGCCTCGCGACGAACCTTCAGCAGGACTGAGAGAAGCGCGCGCTGTTCGGGGCGGCGGCAATAAACAGGCGGGTCCGACCGTTTCTTAAAAAAGTCGTCTCAATCCTTAGAACCGCGCCTTAAAGGAGGCCCGCATGTTCCGAAACGCCCTGTTCGCACTGGCGCTTCTCTCGGCCGCAACCGCCCCCGCCCAGAAGCCCAACATCGTCGTTTTCGTGGCCGACGACATGGGCTTTGCGGACTGCGGCGTTACGGGCTGCAATGACATCCCGACCCCCAACATCGACGCGCTCGCCAAAAACGGCGTGCGCTTCACCCAGGGCTACACCTCCGGCTGCGTGTGCAGCCCCACGCGGGCCGGCCTCCTCACCGGGCGTTACCAGCAGCGCTTCGGCTTCGACGCCAACGCCGAGGGACAGAACAAGGCCGAGAAAGAGCCGCGCGCGCTGGATATCAAACAGACGACCCTCCCGCAGCGGCTGAAGGCCCTCGGCTACGCCACCGGCATGGTCGGCAAGTGGCACCTCGGCGCGCAGGACGGCTATCTCCCCAACCAGCGCGGCTTCGACTTTTTCTACGGCATCCTCCCCTTCGGCCTCGGCGGCAAAGGCCCCCACGGCGAGACGCCGCCGCCGGTCTACCGCAACGCCGCCGTCGCCGAGACGCCCAAGAACCACATGGAGGCCTTCTGCTCCGAAGCGCTCGCCTTCGTCGACGCCCACCAGAAGGCGCCCTTCTTCCTCTACCTTCCCTTCACCGCCGTCCACGCGCCCTTCGTCGGTCCCCAGCCGTGGCTCGACCGGCACGACGCGGCCGCCCCCGCCAGCCGCCGCACCTACGGCGCCGACCTGCGCCAGATGGACGACATCGTCGGCCGCGTCATGGCCCGCCTGCGCGAGCGCGGCCTCGAGGAGAACACCCTCGTCTTCTTTTTCAGCGACAACGGCGGCCCCGGCGGCGCGGCCGATAACACCCCGTTTCGCGGCACCAAGTGGACCCTCTGGGAGGGCGGCATCCATGTGCCGTTCGTCGCGCAGTGGAAAGGCCGCATCCCTGCGGGCCGCGTCCTCAACCACCCGGTCATTCAAGTGGACGTCGTAGCCACCGCCCTCGCCGCAGCAGGCGCCGAGATCGCGTCCGAGTGGAAGCTCGACGGCGCAAACCTCCTGCCTCTGATGGAGGGCCGGACCGACGCCGCCCCGCACGAGGCGCTCTACTGGCGCTTCGGCGTGCAGTACGCCGTGCGCCAGGGCGACTGGAAACTGGTCAAGGCCCACATCGATCAAGCGCCGCGCCTCCACAATCTCGCGCAGGACCCCGGCGAACAGACCGACCTCGCCGCCCAAAACCCCGACAAGGTCAAACAGCTGCAGGCTCTCTGGGATGCGTGGAACGCCGGCAACGAGCCGCCCCGCTGGATCGACAACCGCTGGAACGGCGACGGCGCCAAACCGAAGAAACACGGCAAGGCCGCCGGCAAAAAGAAAGACAAGTAGGACGCTCAGCGCCCTGTCGACGTTCGGCGTTGAACGTTCCTCCAAAAGGACTCCCACCATGTTCGCGACTAAACCGCTTTTCCGCCCGCTTCTCCTCCTTCCCTTTTGCTCCGTCCTTATCGCATCGGCCGTCCCCTCCAAACCCAACATCGTCGTCATCGTTGCCGACGACCTCGGCTACGCGGACGTCGGCTTCAACGGCTGCACGGACATCCCGACCCCGAACATCGACGCGCTCGCGCGGAGCGGCGTCCGCTTCTCGAACGGCTACGTGACCCATCCCTACTGCAGCCCCTCCCGCGCCGGGCTTCTCTCCGGCCGCTACCAGCAGCGCTTCGGCCACGAGGCCAACCCCACTTACCTGCCCGAAGACACCCGGGTCGGCCTGCCCGTCACCGAGACGCTCCTGCCCCGGCTGCTGGCGGACGCCGGCTACGCCACCGGAGCCGTCGGCAAGTGGCACCTCGGCGCGGCCCCCTGCTTTCATCCGAACGCGCGCGGCTTCACCGACTCCTTCGGCTTCCTCGGCGGCGGCCACATGTACGAGCCCGTCACCAACAAGGCCACCGGCGCGGTTGCGGACTGGAAGGTCGAGTACCAAGCCCCGCTCTTGAAAAATGGCGCGGAGCAGCCCTTCGACGGCTACATGACCGACCTCCTGTCGCGCGAGGCGGCCGCCTTCGTGGCGCGCCACAGGGCCGAACCCTTCTTCCTCTACCTCGCCTACAACGCGGTGCACACGCCGCTGCAGGCCCCCGAAAAATATCTCGCGCGCCTGTCCCACATCGCCGATCCGCGCCGCCGCACCTACGCCGCCATGAACGTCGCGATGGACGACGGCATCGGGCAGCTGCTCGCGGCGCTGCGCGAAAACGGCCTCGAGCAGAACACGCAGGTCTGGTTCTTCAGCGACAACGGCGGCCCCGCCACCAACGCCGCGCCCACCTGCAACGCCCCGCTGCGCGGCCACAAGGGCTCGCTCTACGAGGGCGGCATCCGCGTACCCTTCGTGCTGCGCTGGCCCGCGGCCGTCCAGCCCGGCACCGTCGTCGACGCGCCCGTCAGCACGCTCGACATCTTCGCGACCTCCCTCGCCGTGGCCGACGCCAAACCCGCCGCGGGCAAGACGCCCGACGGGCTCAGCCTGCTGCCGCTTCTCAAGGGCGACGCCTCCGCTTTCGACAGCCGCATCCTGCACTGGCGCGACGGCGGCTCCAAGGCCCAAAAGTGGGCGGTCCGCCAAGGCCCCTGGAAACTCGTCCGCTCCGGCACCCTCGCCCAGCCCGGACCGCCCGAGCTCTACGACCTCGCCCGCGACCTCGGCGAAACCCAGAACCTCCTCGCGGAAAAGCCCGAGATCGCCGCCCGCCTGCAGAAGCTCCACGACGACTGGAACGCCCAGCTCATCGAGCCGCTCTTCCAAAGCCCCAAAGCCGCCCCCAAGAAGGCCAAGAACAGAATCGAGCGCGGGGAGAAAGCAGTCCGTAGGCTGTAGACAATAAGAATGGAAGACCTGCGGGACAGCCGCCTCGTCCCTCGACGCAAGGGAAGATGGACGTTCAGCGTTCAGCGTTATCATCCGCACGAAAGAGATGGACGCGTCCGGCGATAACGCGATATGTTCTTTCGTCGCCTGTTTGACATCCTGTGAAAGGAGCCTCCATGACCGCACCCGCCCTCAGACTTCTCCTCCCGCTCGCCCTTCTCACGGCCTCCTTTTTACCTGTTACCTCTTCCTTGGCGTCCCCCCCGCCCAACATCGTTTTCGTGCTCGTGGACGACCTGGGCTGGACCGACCTCGGCTGCTGCGGCAGCCAATACTATGAGACGCCCAACATCGACCGCCTCGCCGCGCAGGGCATGCGCTTCACCGACGCCTACTCCGCCTGCACGGTCTGCTCGCCCTCGCGCGCCAGCGTCATGACCGGGCAGTATCCGGCCCGGCTCCACATCACCGACTGGATCGCCGGCCACAAGCGGCCCTTCGCCAAGCTGAGTGTCCCCGACTGGACGATGCAGCTCTCGCCCGAGATCCCGAACGTCGCGCGCGTCCTGAAGTCCGCCGGCTACGCCACCGCCAGCATCGGCAAGTGGCACCTCGGCCCCGAAGCCTGCTGGCCGGACAGGCAGGGTTTCGACCTCAACGTCGGCGGCTGCGACAAGGGTCAGCCCCCGAGCTACTTCGCCCCGTACAAGATCCCGACGCTCAAGGAGGGTCCCGACGGCGAGTTCCTCAGCGACCGCCTCACCGCCGAAGCGCTAACCTTTATCGAGCGCAACAAGGACAAGCCCTTCTTCCTCTACCTGCCGCACTACGCCGTGCACACGCCGATCCAGTCCAAGCCGGCGGTGGTCGAGAAGTACAAGGCCAAGCAGGACAAAGCTGCGCCGCACCACAACCCCGGCTACGCGGCGCTCGTGGAAAGCGTCGACGACAGCGTCGGGCGCCTGCTCGACAAGCTGGACGCGCTCAAGCTCAGCGACCGCACCGTGATCGTCTTCACCTCGGACAACGGCGGCCTGCTCGGCTGCACCTCCAACGCCCCGCTGCGCGCCGGCAAAGGCTCGGCCTATGAGGGTGGCGTGCGCGTGCCGCTGATCGTCAAGTGGCCGGGCGTCACCCGGCCCGGCAGCGTGAGCGCCGCGCCGGTCATCAGCGCCGACTACTTCCCGACCCTCCTCGCGATGGCCGGCGCCGCGGCCCCCGGCACGCACGCCGTCGACGGCGCGAGCCTCGTGCCGCTGCTCAAACAGTCGGGGCCGCTTACCCGCGACGCGCTCTACTGGCACTACCCCCATTACCACCCCGGCGGCGCCACCCCCTACGGCGCGGTCCGCGAAGGCGACTTCCGGCTCGTCGAGTTCTACGAGGACGGCCGCGTGGAGCTCTATAATCTCAAAGACGACATCGGCGAGACGAAAGACCTCGCGGCCGCCATGCCCGACAAGGCCGCGGCCCTGCGGCAGAAGCTCGAAGCGTGGCGCACGCGCGTCGGCGCGCAGATGCCGTCCCCGAACCCCGACCATGATCCCGCCAAAGACCGGTCCCGAAAAAAACGGTGACGGTCCCTTTCGCGATTCAGAAACGCATGCTAAAATCGCAGAGAATGTAAGCGTCGGTGGTGTGCTGGGTGCGGTGACAAAGGAGATGCGGTTTTTTTCATGAATAGTCTGGACATGCGGACGGTCGTCTTCATCGGGGTTGTCACGGACCTCATCTGCACCTGGGTGATCGCGGATCTCTGGCGTCTGAACCGGCGCCGGTATGACGGCCTGGCGCTGTGGTTTGCAAACTTCTGCTGCCAGTCGCTGGGACTCTTGCTGATCGCGTTGCGGGGGGGCATTCCGGATTGGCTGTCGATGATCGTGGCCAACACCTTGGTGACGACGGGCGCTTTTCTGGGCTATCTGGGGCTGGAGCGCTTTGTCGGCAAGAAAAGTCGGAACGTCCACAACGTGCTTCTTTTGACGGCGTTTGTCGCGGTGCACACCTACCTGTTGTACGGATATCCGACCCTTTGCGGACGGAGCGTGAATGTCGCGGTCGTGCTGGCGTTGCTTTGCGCCCAATGCGCCTGGCTGCTGCTGCGGCGGGTGGACGCCGCGATGCGTCCTCTGACGCGGTGGCTGGGGGCCCTCTACGCGAGCTTTTGCCTGGTGTTTCTGATCCGGGCGGGGCTGTTTCTTTCGCGCACCGATCTTCCGGGCGACTATTTCATGACCGGCCTGTGGGGGTCGGTCTTTCATATCGTGTTTCTGATTCAGAGCATCCTGCTGATGTATGGCATCGTCTTGACCGTGAGCAAGCGGCTGCTTATGGAAATCCGGCTGCAGGAGGAGAAATACAGCAAGGCTTTCCGTTCTTCGCCCTATGGCATCGTCCTCACGCGGTTGGCGGACGGCGCGATACTCGAGGCGAATGACAGCTTCCTGAAAGCGATCGGTTATTCCCTCGAAGAGGCCATGGGGCGGACGACGCTGGACCTGAAGCTCTGGGCGCATCTTCGTGACCGCGAGGTCACGGTGGCTGAGCTGAATGCCCGCGGATCGGTCAAGGGCCTGGAATGGGAGTTCCTGACGAGGAAAGGCGAAAGCCTGACGGTGCTTTACTCGGCGGAGGTCATCACGATCAACAACGAAAAATGCATCTTGTCCAGCATCAATGACATCAGCCGGCGGAAACGGGCGGAGGAGGAAAGGGAAAGACTCCTGCAGGAGCGGGAGAAGGTGCTGTCCGAAATGAAAGTCCTGAAGGGCTTGCTGCCGATCTGTTCCTCCTGCAAAAAGATCCGCGATGACCGGGGCTACTGGAGCCAGCTCGAGGTCTATATCCGGGACAATTCAGAGGCGGATTTCAGCCACAGCCTCTGTCCGGAATGTTTGCGGGTGATGTTTCCCGACATCGCTTCCCATGACGGGCCGACCGGCAATCCGGCGACGTGATTCCGGCCATCCGCGCGCCGCCGCGCAACGTCGGATAAGTCCTTGCTTCCCCGCCCTTCAAGACCTATACTTCTCCACGCCCGTTTACTGACCGGCAGATGGGTTGAATCATTTTAGCAGAGGGGCGGTTATGGTGATGGGTTCTGTCGGCAAAGTCGTGTTGGGGGTTCTGTTGATGGCCGGTGCGGCATGGGGGGCAACGGCCGATTTTTATGCGGTCCGGGGCGGCATCCCCAACAGCCAGTATTTCTTCAAGAACGACAAGGTCGGCAACCAGTATCTGTTTTTCATCGGCAATTCGGTTCTGGCGGGAACGGGGCTGAAAGACCAGAACCTGCGCTATTCCGCCCAGATGGCGAAGGGTTTCAAAAAGCATTTTCCCGGCGCGAACCCGCACGAGACGCGGCATGTGCAGCCGGGCGGCAGCTGGTTCGGGCTCTATCGCTGCAGCCGCGGGCAGCCGGTTTTCGGCGAGGTGATCTGCAGCGGCCATCTGGCGATCCTCGATTTCGCCGCAGACGACCGGAACGCGGACATCGGGCAGGTCAAAACGTCGCTGGAAGGCCTCATCCGCCAGATCACCCAATACCGCGGCACGCACAGCCGCATCCTCGTCTATACGCTGACCCCCGAGATGCTTCAGGCGTACAAGGCGGGGCAGACGCCGCAATACATCCAGGTCTGCGAGCAGATCGCGGAGCATTACGGCATCCCCAGCCTGAACCTTGCCAAGTACGCGGCGGACAAGATCAAGGCCGGAGAGATCTCCTTCGAAGCGTTCTCCGCCGACGGCGTCAACCCCACCGACGCGGGTGCCAAGCTCTATGCCGATGCGGTCGCGGCGTTCGTCGACGCGCTGATGGCCGCCCAGCCCGTACCGGAGAAAGCCACGCCGTATGCTTTGCCCGCGCCGCTCTTCCCGCAGACGGACGACAACGGCCGCATCATCGCCTATGAGAACCCGCAGGTCAGGCAGTCCGGCGCCTGGAAGGCCGGACAGGCCAGTCCGATCGGTCCCTTCCGGCATCTGCTCGTTTCGGACCAGCCGGGCGCAACGCTGACGCTGAAATTCAAGGGGTCCGAGATCGGGATCATCGACGTGGTGGACAAGGACAGCGCGGAATACGAATACGCCGTCGACGGCCAGCCGGCCCGGAAACTCGCGGCGCCGAAGGATGTGGCCGGCCCGGCGATGCGGCCGGTGGCGCTCGCCAAAGGGCTCGACCGCAACGCCGAGCACGAGCTGGTGCTGAAGGTCGTTACGCCGGGGATCGCGCGGATGGGTGGCTTTCTGCTCAACGGCTCGGTTGCCGACGCGTTTGCCGGCCTGGGCACCTTGGAGCGGATCGACGCGATTTATGCCGCGATGGACCCGATCACGTACGCGCCGCCCGCAGGGCGTTTCGCGAATATTCCCAAGACTCAGGCGAAGCTGCGCGACGGCGGCGAGCTCCGCATGGTGCTCTTGGGCGACAGCATCATGGGCAACACCTCGGGCTCGTCTTTCGAGCTGCTGCTGATGCGCGACTACCCGAAGTGCAAGATCGTCAAGATCGCTTCGCTGCGGAGCTCGACCGGCTGCAAGTACTACCGCGAGGAGAACCGCGTCCAGGACTACGTGCTCAAGCACAATCCCGACCTGCTCGTCATCGGCGGCATCTCCAACGGCGGCGACGCCGAGGCGGTGCGCTCCGTGGTCCGCCAGGTCCGCGCCCAGAAGCCGGACACCGAGGTGCTGCTGCTGACGCCGGTTTTCGGCGCGATGAAAGACGAGCACATCCGCTCCTTCACGCGCGAGATCGACACCACGACCAGCAACTTCCGCTTCAACATGCAGAAAGTCGCGGCCGAGGAGAAGAGCGCCTTTTTCGATATGACGGGCCCGTGGTGGTCCTACATCCAGGACAGCGGCAAGACGTACGGCTGGTTCATGGGCGACGCCGTCCACGCCAACGACCGCGGCTGCCAGATCATCGGGCGACTGCTGGAGACCTGGTTCAAAAGCGACGCCCGGTAGGCGGTTCTCAGGCGCGCCGGACCGGTCCGGCGCGGAATGCGCGAGCGGTGCGGCTCAAACGGGGCAACCGGCGCGGTGCAAAAGCGTGATCCCTGGCGAGGGAGGCAAGACGTGCTCCAGCATTACTACACGAAGACCCTTCAGCCGAAGGCCGATCCGGTGCCGCGGCTCCTGTCGCACCGGCGGAACTTGGCCGGCGCGGTGGCGGCGTTGCTGGTGGCCGCCGTCTTTTCCGTTTGGAGTACGTTCCATTGGGCCGACCGCCAGAAGCGCAAGGACCTTCTTCAGCACGCGCGGCTGGTTTCGCGGATGATCCTGCCCGGCCGCGTCCGGGCGCTGGGCGGTTCCCAAGCCGATCTGAGCTCGACGAACTATGTTCACCTCAAAGAGCAGCTCATGCGGGCCCGCCAGGCGAACAGCAAGTACCGGTTTCTGTACCTGCTGGGCCGCTTGGAAGGGGCGGAAGGAGACAAGCTGTTTTTCTATGTGGATTCCGAGCCGGCCGGCTCGAAGGATTATTCTCCGCCGGGGCAGGTGTACGAGGAGGCGACCGAGCAAAGCAAGCGGGTCTTCGACAACAAGGTCGCGCTGGTCGAAGGGCCTTCGCGGGACCGGTGGGGAACGTGGGTCTCGGCGCTGGTCCCCATGACCGATCCCGCCACGGGCGAGTTGGTTGCGGTCTTGGGCCTGGACATGGACGCCGGTTTCTGGAAACGCGACGTCATCCTGTACACCGCCCTGCCTGCGGGCTTGACACTGGCGGTGCTGGCCGGCCTGTTCGGTTTCCTGTTTATCTTGCTGCGGCGCTCGGACCGCCGCATCGCCGAGCAACAGGCGGCGCTGCGGACGAGCGAGGAACGGCTGCAGTTCGCCATGGAGGGTGCCAACGACGGCATCTGGGAAATCGACCTGCGGACCGACGGTGTGCTGCTGAGTCCCCGCGGTTATGAAATGTTCGGTTACCGGGATCTTGAAACGTTCACCGCCGACGTACCGTCGTGGGACAGGATGGTCTTTCCCGACGATCTGCCGGCCACGCGGGCCGCCTTGACCGAACATCTGGCAGGGCGTACGCCGTTCTTCTGCCTCGAACAGCGTCTGAGAACCCGGACCGGGGAATATCGGTGGGTTCTGACCCGCGGCAAAGTATCCCACCGCGACGCCGAGGGCCGCCCCGTTCGGGTGACCGGGACACACGCCGATATCACCGAGCGCAAACAGACGGAAATCTACCGCCAACTCTCCGCCACGATCCTGATGATCGTTAACGGAGACGATGATTTCCGGCACATGGTGCAGCGGATTCTGACGGCCGTGAAACAGTCGACGGGCTGCGATGCGGTGGGCCTGCGTTTGCAGCAGGGAGAGGATTTCCCGTATTTTTCCGAATCCGGTTTCTCTTCCGATTTCCTGCTGGTCGAAAACACCTTGATCAGCCGCGATAAGCAAGGCGATGCCTGCCGGGGCCCCGACGGCAAGGTCAGTCTGGAATGCACGTGTGGCCTGGTGCTTGCGGGAAAGACGGATCCGTCCAATCCGCTGTTCACGCCGGGAGGAAGCTTTTGGATCAACAACTCGTTGCCGCTGCTCGAGCTTCCGTCCGAACAAGATCCCAGGCTTCATCCGCGGAACCGGTGCATCCACGAGGGCTTCGCGTCGGTCGCGCTGATCCCCGTCCACGAAAAAAAGGAGATCGTGGGGCTGCTTCAGCTGAACGCGCGCCGGAAAAACGGGTTCTCGCTTCAGGCGGTTGAGGCGCTCGAGGAAATCGCGGACCGGCTCGGCGACGCGCTGACCCGCAAACGGGCCGAAACCGAACGCAAGCGGCTGATGGCGGCCATCGAGCACGCCAGTGAAGTCGTCCTCGTCACGGATACCCACGGCACGATCCAGTATGCCAACCCCGCGTTTGTCCGCGTGACGGGCTATTCCCGCGAGGAGGTCATCGGTCAGAATCCGCGCCTCTGGAAGAGCGGGCAGCAAGACGACCCGTTCTACCAAAAACTGTGGCAGACGCTCGGCCGCGGCGAGGTTTGGAAAGGACGGCTCATCAACAAACGCAAGGACGGCTCGCTCTATACCGAAGAGGCGACCATTTCCCCGGTGCGCGACGAGGCGGGGCAGATCGTCAACTATGTGGCCGTCAAACGCGACATCTCCGAACAGCTGATGCTGATGGAACAGCTGCTGCAGGCCCAGAAAATGGAGTCGGTCGGACGGCTGGCCGGTGGCGTCGCACACGACTTCAACAACATGTTGGCGGTGATTCTCGGCAACACGGAGCTGGCGCTGAGCGAGGTCGTCCCGACCCAGTCGCTTTTCACTGACTTGCAGGAAATCCGCAAGGCGGCCGAACATTCCGCCGTCCTGACCCGACAGCTTCTCGCCTTTGCGCGAAAGCAGACGGTCATGCCCAAGGTGATCGATCTGAATGAGACGGTGGCGGGAATGCTCAACATGCTGCGGCGGCTCATCAGCGAGGACATCGAGCTTGTCTGGCACCCGGGCGACGGGAACACGACCGTCAAGATCGATCCGTCTCAGGTGGACCAGATTCTGGCCAACCTCGCGGTCAACGCCCGCGACGCGATCTCCGATGGCGGTAAGCTGACCATCGGCACGGAAATCGTCACCGCCGATGACGCCTTCTGCTCGCAACATGCGGACGCCACTCCCGGAGATTACGTGATGCTGTCGGTCACCGATACCGGGTGCGGCATGGACAAGGAAAAGATGTCGCATCTCTTCGAGCCTTTCTTTACGACCAAGCGGGTCGGCGAGGGCACGGGGCTCGGCCTCGCCACCGTTTACGGCATCGTCAGGCAGAACCAGGGGTTCATCACGGTCGAGAGCAAACCCGGCGAGGGCACGGCCTTTAGAATCCATTTGCCCCGCTTTAGCGCGACGGCCGAGCCCGCCCCGGCTCAGAATCCCGAAACGTCCGTCAGCCTGGGCAAGGAAACCGTGCTGTTGGTCGAAGACGAGGCCTCGCTCCTGAACCTGAGTCGGACCATGCTGGAGAAAATGGGCTATCGCGTGCTCGCCGCGGCCTCCCCGCAGGAGGCGCTCCGCGTGGCCGAAACGAACGCCGGAGAACTTCGTGTGCTGCTGACCGACATGATCATGCCGGAAATGAACGGCCAAGAGTTGTTCAAACGGCTGTCGGCGCGCCTTCCCGACCTGAAGTGCCTTTTCATGTCCGGTTACACGTTCGACGCCCTCGACCAGAGCGACCTGACGGACCAGAGCGCGCATTTCATCCAGAAGCCGTTCACGATGAAAGAGCTGGGGACCAAGCTGAAGGAAATCATTGAGGGCGCGTGAGCACGCGTGACGCGATAACCCCGGAGCGAGGGAGTCGGAATGAAAGCATCGTTTCTCGGATGCGCTAACGGGACGTGGCCGGTGTGTGCGGGAGCCGCGCTGGCCGCCGGCCTCGCGGCTTTCGCGGATGTGGCACAGGTGCTGAGCTATCGCGCACCTGCAGGCGAAAAGGCGTGGGCGAGCCACGCGCTGCCGCTCGGCAACGGGCGGCTCGGCGGCATGGTCTTCGGCGGACCGTTCAGCGAGCATCTCCAGTTCAATGTGGATTCGCTCTGGACCGGCGACGAAAACCCCTCCGGCAATTACGACACGATGGGGGCTTACCAGAACTTCGGCGACCTGCGGATCGAGCTGGGCGCGCTCGACCCCAACACGGCCGCGCCTCCGCCCGCAGGTTACCGGCGCGCGCTCGACCTTGCCACCGGCCTCCATGTCGTGACCTTCACCGCAGACGGTGTCACGTATACGCGCGAAACGTTCGCGAGCGCTCCCGACCAGGTGATCGTGATGCGGTTCACCGCCGACAAGCCCGGGGCCTTCAGCGGCTCGGTGAAGCTCAGCGGTGCGCATCAGGAACCCGCGCTGGCCGAAGCGAACGAGTTGGCGTTCGAAGGATCTTTCCCGAACGGGCTCGGCTACGCGGCCCGCGTTCGCGTGTCACCGGAAGGCGGTTCCGCCGCCGCCGCGAACGGCGTCTGCCGGTTCGCGCGCTGCGACGCGCTTACGCTCATGCTGGCGGCCGCCACCAGCTACGCGCCGGAGCATGCCCGCGGCTGGAAAGGGGCGGATCCCGTCCCGCTCGTGCGCGGACACGTCGCGCGCGCCGGCGGCAAACCCTATGCCGCGCTGAGGCAGGCGCACCTCGCGGATGTCGCCGCGTTCATGAGCCGCGTGTCGCTCGACCTCGGCGCGACCGCCCCCGCACAGCGTGACCTGCCGACCGACGTGCGTCTCGCGGCCTATGCCAAAGGCGCGGCCGATCCCGAACTGGAGGCGTTGCTCTTCCAGTACGGCCGCTATCTGCTGCAAGGCTGTTCGCGGCCCGGCACGCTGCCCGCCAACCTGCAGGGCCTCTGGAACGACAGCAACAATCCGCCCTGGCACAGCGACTACCATTCCAACATCAACATCCAGATGAACTACTGGCCGGCCGAGCCCGCCAACCTCTCCGACTGCCACGCCGCGTTCCTCGACCTGATCGCGAGTCAGATCCCGGTCTGGCGCAAAGCCACCGCGGCGGAGAAGGAGTTCCAGACCGCGACGGGGCCCGCGCGCGGATGGGCCGTGCGCACCTCGCACAACATCTTCGGCGGCCTCGGCTGGAAATGGGACAAGACGGCCAACGCGTGGTACTGCCAGCACCTCTGGGAACACTACGCCTTCGGCGGCGACAAAACCTATCTCAAGGACGTCGCCTACCCGATCATGAAGGAGGTCTGCGGCTTCTGGCAGGACCAGCTCAAGGCGCTGCCCGACGGGCGTCTGGTTGTGCCGCACGCCTGGTCGCCCGAACACGGGCCGGATGAGGACGGCGTAAGCTACAGCCAGGAGATCGTTTGGGACCTTTTCGATAACACCGTGGCGGCGGCGGACGTGCTGGGCGCCGACAGGGCGTTCCGCGATGCGCTGGCCGCCCTGCGCGACCGGCTCGTCGTTCCGAAGGTCGGCAAGTGGGGGCAGCTCCAGGAGTGGATGGCCGACCGCGACGATCCCAAAGACCAGCATCGCCACACCTCGCACCTCTTCGCGGTGTACCCGGGGCATCAGATCAGCGGGGCCGCCACGCCCGGGCTGGCCAAGGCCGCCGCGGTCTCGCTGGCGGCGCGCGGCGAGGCGGGCGACAGCCGCCGCAGCTGGACGTGGCCGTGGCGCTGCGCGCTCTGGGCGCGGCTGGGCGAGCCGGAGAAGAGTCACCACATGGTGCGCGGCCTGCTCACCTACAACACGCTGCCGAACCTGTTCGCCAACCACCCGCCGTTCCAGCTGGACGGCAACTTCGGCATCACGGCCGCGATCTGCGAGATGCTGGTGCAGTCGCACGCGGGCGAGATCGTGCTGCTGCCCGCCCTGCCGCAGGCGTGGCCGGAGGGCAGCGTCAAGGGCTTGCGCGCCCGCGGCGGCTTCGAGGTGGACATGGTCTGGCAACAGGGCCGTCTGTCCTCGGCGGTGATCCGGTCTGCCGCCGGCCTGCCGTGCGCGGTGCGGTACGGGACAAATGCCGTGACGTTCAAAACGACATCAGGGCCGGGGTATCGGCTGGACGGGCAGCTCAAGGGCCTTCCCGATTGAGTCGCGCGCTCAACGGCAGGCGACCCCCGCGCCGCGCAGAATGCTGCGCCCGCCGGCCTGGGGCTGGATTTGGATCTGCGTGCGGATGCGCTCTTTGATGGCGGGCACGTGCGAGATGATGCCGATGAGTTTTCCCTGCCGCTGGAGCCCTGCCAGCGTCTCCAGCGCCGTGTCGAGCGCGTCTTCGTCGAGCGTGCCGAACCCTTCGTCGAGAAACAGGGAGTCCACCTGCAACCGGCCGCTGGCCATGTTCGACAGGCCCAGCGCGAGGGCGAGCGACACGAGGAAGGTTTCGCCGCCGGAGAGGTTGGATGCCGCGCGCCGCACGTCGCCCTGTTCGCGGTCGATCATTTCGGGCACCAGCTCCGGGCTCGCCGGATCCCAGACCATCTCGTAGCGGTCACGCGTCATGCGGGCCAGGTGCGGGTTCGCCACCTGCAGCAGGCGGCGCAGGGTGATGCCCTGCGCGTATCGCTTAAAGCGCATGCCGTTCTCCCCGCCGATCCAGCCGTTCAGGGACTCCCACTTGGCGAAAAGCGCCTTCTGCGCCTCCAGCGCGTCGCCCTGCCCGCGCCGCCTGGCCGCCGCCTCGTCGTCTATCCTGAGCGCGGCCTGAAGGTCCGCAACCCGCTGCACCTGAGCCTCCTGAGCCTGCCGTTTTACGGCCCATTCCGCGGCCAGTTCGTCGAGCGTCTGGACGGTCAGGGCTTCGGCCTCTTTCTGCCGCAGGGACGTCGCGTTGTCTGCCAGCCGCCCCTTGAGTTCGCTGCCGGCGGCCGCCAGATCCTCTTTCAACTGCCGGGTCTGCGTCACGCCCTCGTCGGTCCAGCGCGCCTCGGCCCAGCGCGCCTCATCGGCGAAACCGCCGGCCGTCCAGCTCGCGGCCAGTTCAGCGGTCAGGGCCTCGGCTTCGCGTGCGGTCTCGTCGCGGCGCGCTTCCGCCGTGCCGAGCTCCCGCCGGTCGTTCTGAATGGCCTCATCGAGCCGCATCTGCCGCGCGATCAGTCCGTCGTGCGCGCTCTTGGCCGCCTCGGCGGCCTCCCGCAGCCGCGTCTCTTCGGCGTCGGGATCGCCCGCGAAGAGGGCCAGCCGCTCCGCCTTCAACGCGTCCAGCGCGAGCGCGCGGCGTTGCCGTTCCGCCCTGCGCTGGCCAAGGGCCTCGATCAGCGCCTCCTGTTGGGCCCGTTGCTTCGCGAGCGAAGCTTCGCCGGCGTCGATGCGGCTGTTCAGCTCGGCTTGCGCCACCTCGAACCGCTTCTGTTCAAGCGTGATCGTCTGCTGAAGCGCCTGGACGTCACGCTCCTGCCGCCGGTAGGCGCATTCAGCCGCCTCGGCCGCCTGACGCGCCGCATCGTTCCGCTGCTCCAGATGCTGGAGGATCTGTTCGGTCTCGTTCAGCCGCACCAGCGCCCCGGTCAGTTTGGGCAGCGGCTCGCCGGTGGCGAACGGATGGGACGTCGCGCCGCAAAGCGGGCAGCGTTCGCCCTCACGGAGCAGGGAGCGCTGTTCTTCGAGGCTCGCCATGCGCTCGACCAGGGCCACGTTTTCGCGGGCGCGGGCCAGCGCGACCTCCAAGTCCGGACGGCGCAGGGCGCGCTCTTTCTCCGCCTCCGTTTTGGCCGTCGCGGCGGCGTCGCGCGCGGTGCGCAGCGACGCGAGAGCGGGCAGGGCGGCTTCGCAGGCGTGCGCGGCCTCGGACGCTGCCAGCGCGGCTTTCACCAGGGGCAGGCCGCGCCGCGCGGCGGTCAGCGGCACGGCCGTCTGGCCCGCCCGGACGTGATCGGCGGCCGCGCGCTCGTCGCGCCATGCGGCGATGTCCTGCTCCAACGCGCGCGTGTCCGCCTGCGCGCGCTGGACTTGGCTCAGGGTCTCGGCCTGCGCCGCGTCGGCCGCCTTCAATTCGCCGGCGGCCACCGCACGCGTCTGATCCAGCGCGCGCGCGCGCTGCAACAGGGGGCGCAGCTGCTCCTGTTTGTCCTGCGCCGCGCGCGCGGTCTCGGCGGCCTCGGCCACGTGCGGCGCGAGCGCGGCTCGCCGCGCCTCGTTAATTTTTAATCCCGCCGCACGCGCCTGAACATCCTTCGCGACGTGCGCCGCCGTCTGGCGCGCCGCCGTCAGCCGGGCGTATGCGGCATCCACGGCGCGGGCCGCGGTGGCGCGCGCGAGCCTTTCCAGCGCGGGCTGCGCCTCGTGCAGGCGCACGGCCAGCGCGGCCTGCTCATCGAGCAGTTTGGAGCGCTGCGCGCGCAGGCCGTCCAAGCTTTCCAGCCACGCGTGCTCGCGCTGCAGGCGCGCGCTCGCGAGGTCCAGAGACTGTTTTAAGTCCAGCGCGGCGTCGCGCTCGCGGAGCAGGGCGGCGCGGGCCTCGGCATCGAGCACGTGGATGGCGACGTGCCGCTGCGCAAGCAGCGCGGTATTCTCGCGCTCTTGCTGGTAGCGGGCGAAAACCGCCGCGCCGACCTCGGAGTAGATTTCCGTGCCGGTGACCTGTTCCAAAATGTCGGAGCGTTCATCGTCTTTGGCTTTGAGAAAGGCGTCGAACTGGCCTTGCGCCAGAAGGACCGAGCGGGTGAACTGGTCGAAGGTCATGCCGGTGACCCGCGCGACCGCGTCGTCCATCTCGTTGAGCCGCTCGCAGAGGGTTGCGCTGTCCGTCAGACGGGTGAGGGACCGCTTGGCGGCCTGGAGGTTGCCGCCGGCCTTGGCGCGTGCGCGGTGCTGCGACCAGGCGCAGAGATAGCGGTGCCCGCCGGTCTCGAAGGCGACTTCGGCCCGGGCGGTGCCCGCGCCGCGCGTCATGACCTCGTTGGTCTCTTTCGAAATTTTTTGGCGCACGGTGCGGCCGTAGAGCGCGAGCGAGAGCGCGTCGAGCACGGAGGTTTTGCCCGAGCCGGTCGGGCCGGTCAGCGCGAAAAGGCCGTCGCGGAAGGCGGGGTCTTCGAAGTCGACCGACCAGTCGCCCGCGAGCGAGTTGATGTTGGCGAAGTGCAGCGACAGGATCCTCATGTCGGCCCCTCCGCGGTGATGCGGGCCGCGGCGACGTCGCGCAGGAGCCCGTTGAACAGGGCGGCGAAGTCGGCGCGCTCGCCGTCGGTCAGCGCTTCTTCGGCGAGGCGCATGCGGAAGACCTCGGCGGGCGTGAGCGTGTCGAGGCGGAGCGTGTCGGCGTCGCCGCGCCCCGCCCGGCTGCGGCCGGGGCGGTTGTTGCGGCGCGTCAGGATTTTCACGGGGGTGTCGCGCACGAGCGCGGACAGGCTGTCCCAGAACGCCGCGAGCTCGCCTTCCCCCTCGGTCACCTGCACGTCGGCCCAGACCGGCTCGCCGCCGCGGGTCAGTTCGGCGAGCCGCGCGGCGATCGCTTCGGGCGCGCCGGACACCTGCTCCAGCTTCTGGAAGACGGGGACGGGCACGGTGCGCACGTCGACCGGTTCGCCGGCCTGCGCTCCGAAGGTCACGAGCGCCACCGATTTCGCGCTTTGCGCCTCGGCGAAGCTCATGGGAAGGGGCGAGCCCGCGTAGCGGCAGGCGGGGTTGCCGCCGACGGCCTGCGGCAGATGCAGGTGACCCAGCGCGACGTAGTCGGCGGGCGGCAGCAGCGCGGCCGAGAAACTGTCGAGGCCGCCGATGGTGCGGGCGCGCTCGGAGTGGTCGTCCGAAAGCTTCGCGGTGCTGAGGCAGCAGTGGCCGGTGAGGACGAGCGGCACGTCGCGTCCGGCTTTCGCGCGCGACAGGGCGCGGGCGGCCTCGGCCACGGCGGCGTAGTGGGCGCGGAATCCGGCTTGCAGCCGTGCGGCGCGCTCCTCCTCGCTTTCGCCCGCGGCGGCGCAGCGCAGGTCGCCCTCGCGCAGATAGGGCACCGCGCCGATCGCGAGCCCGCTGTCCGCGTCCGCGCCGGGAACCCAGACAACCTCTTGCGCGGGCGTTTCCGCCGCCGCGCCGACGACGTGCGCGTGGAGGTGGATCAGGACTTTTTCGGGCGAATCGAGCAGGGAGGGCGAATCGTGGTTGCCGCCGACGGCCACGACGGCGCGGCAGAGGGACGACTTGAAGATCTCGCCGAGAAAAGAATAGTAAAGCTCAAGGGCGCGGTTGGAGGGCGCGAAGGTGTCGAAGACGTCGCCCGCGATGACCAGCGCGTCGGGACGCTCCTCGCGCAGGAGCGCGGCGAGCCACGCCAGAAAACGCTCGTGCTCGCCGCTTCGGTCCTGCTCGTGCAGCTTGCCGCCCAGGTGCCAGTCGGAGGTGTGGAGAATTTTCATGCCGACCTGTCGGTGACGGGAGGGTTACTCGTTGAGCTTGCCCTGATAGACGCAGCGGCGCACCTTCTGGATGGAGGTGCGCTCGAGGGGCTCGCGCTGGACCAGGATCTTGCGCGGGTGCTTGTAGTCGGTCAGGCAGTCGCACTGCGCGTGGACGCGTTCGCGGAGGAGCTGCTCGACCCGGTCCCACGGCGGCTCGGCGCCGCCGTTCGCGGCGGCGATGGCCTCCAGGTTGGGCGCGAGGATCGCGCCGACGCGCTCGCCGGGGATGCCGCCGACCGTGTAGCCGATCACGATCACGTCGCCGACGAAGGGATCGCGCGCGATGGCGTGCTCCACCTCTTCGGGGTAGATGTTCTTGCCCTCGCGGTTGACGATCAGCGCCTTTTTGCGGCCGCGGATGGAGAGGTAGCCGTCGGCGTCGATCGAGGCCAGGTCGCCGGTGCGCAGCCACTCGCCGTCGAACGCTTCGCGGGTGGCCTCGAGGTTTTTGAAGTAGCCCTTCATGACGATGGGGCCGCGGACTTGCAGTTCGCCGATTCCCTGTTCGTTGGGGTCCGCGATGCGCACCTCGATGTTCGGCAGTTTTTTGCCGATGGTCCCGACGCGCGCCGAGTTGAAATTGGTGGCCGAGACCACCGGCGAACACTCGGTGAGCCCGTAGCCCTCGATGATCGGCACGCCGAGCCGGCGGAAGCCCTGCAGCACGTGGACGGGACATGGCGCGCCGCCGACGAACAGGAAGCGCAGGCGGCCGCCCAGCCCCTTCAGCACCTTTTTGCCGACGAGCGGCCCGAGCCCGAGTTTCAAAAACAGTTGCGCCGTCCGGTTTTGCTTGAGCTTCTCGTCAATCTTGACGAAGAGTTTCTCGGCCAACAGCGGCACGGCCATCAGGATCGAGGGCCGCAGGGTCTTGATGTCGTCGCTCACGGTGCGCAGGCTCTCGACGAAAAACATGCCGCACCCCTTGGCCAGCGGAATCACGAAGTTCGCGGTGAAAGAGAAGGCGTGAAAGAGCGGCAGGACGATCAGGAAATCGTCCTTCGGGGTGATCGTGTCGCCGATCACTTCGAAGCTGCCGATGGCGTCGCTGCAGAAGTTGAGGTGCGAGAGCATCGCGCCCTTGGGCTTGCCCGTGGTACCTGAGGTGTAGATGATGGAGGCAATGTCTTGGGGGGCCGGCTTGTGGGCGTTGTACCACGTGAGGGGCGCGTCTCTGACGGCGCCGCGCAAGGTTTCGTAGTCGTGGCAGGGCCGCCCGGCGATCGGGGCGAGCGGCTCGGCGCCGCCGTCGACCACCACCAGGGTGCGGACGGCGGGCAGCTCCGGCAGGATGACCTCCAGCATGTCGAGGTGGCGCGTGTCGGTGAAAACGGCCACCGCGCCCGAATCCTTCAGGACGTACGAGACCTCGCAGGCGCGCAGCTTGGGGTCGAGCGGCACGGCCGCCACGCCCGCGCCGGAGGTGGCCAGATAAGTCTCGATCCATTCCGGCCCATTCTCGAGAATGAGGGCGACCTGCTCGCAGCCGGGCTTCAGGCCGAAGCGGCTGAACGCCTCGGCCATTTGGCTCACCCCTCTGGACAGCTCCGCGTAGGTGCGGCTCTGCCAGGTATTATCGCGGCGGTAACGCAAGGCGATCGAATCGGGGCGCCTGGCAGCCGCATCATCGAGCAAGGACCGAAGGGTCATAAAACTCCAGTAATAATGGCTAATAAGCGGAGCCCAAAATAATGGATTTCGGCATAAAAGCCAACTCGCAAATTCACGGTCTGATTCGCGCCGCCACTTTTGGGGTTGTCAAGTCGGGGCACGGTTCTTTATCTTACTCGGCGGAAAGCGAGGTTTGACGTGATTCTTCCTGTGGTGACGTTCGGACATGAGATTCTGCGGCAAAAGGCCGTGCCTGTGGCGGAGATAACGGACACGGTTCGCCGGCTTGTCCAAGACATGCTCGAAAGCATGTATGCCGCCAAAGGTGTGGGCCTGGCTGCCGAGCAGGTGGGGCGCACCGAGTGCGTCTGCGTCATCGACGTGCCCCGCGATGCCGAGAAAGAGGCCTGCCGCGAGGAGAACGCGGCGATCGCCATGCCGCTGGTGCTGATCAACCCGGAGATCGTCGCGATGGAAGGCAAGCAGCGCAACGAAGAGGGGTGCCTCAGCTTCCCGGAGATCGGCGCGCCCATCACGCGCGCGGACAAGGTGACGGTCGCCTACACCGACCTCGCCGGCGCGCGCCAGACCATCACCGCGCGCGGGCTGCTCTCGCGCGCCATTCAGCACGAGACCGACCATTTGAACGGCGTTCTGCTGGTGGACAAGATGAGCCCCATGCAGAAGATGTCTGTGGCCGGACAGCTCAAGCGCCTGCAGAAAGCCGCGCAGCAGGGCTAGCGCCGTTTCAAGGGCCGTCAGGCGATCGCGCTTTTTAGGAGAACAGCACTTCCTGTCCGTGGAACATGAAGTTGCCGCCGACGACGTACTGCATGGCCGTCGGCGAGAAACGCTCCTGAACCGTAATGTGGAGGTGGCCCGCGAGGATGGCCTTGAGCAGCGGCTCGGTCTTGAGGTATGCGATGAAATCGCGGGTGACCGGATCCTCAAGCTGGACCTTGCGGTCGCCGCGGGCGGGAGGCTCGGCGGCCGAGGTGAACTTCTTGCCGGCGTCACGCCAGAACTTCTCGCTCGCCAGCCAGATGCCCTCCGTCATGAACGGCACGTGCATGCACAGCACCATCGGCATGCCCTTCGCCGCCTCTGCGCGGAACTTCGCCACTTGATTGGGCGTCACATAGCCATACACGTCGTCGAGGGCGACGAAGTTGACGCCGTTCACCACCGTGGCGTTGAAAGCGATGTCAAACGGAAAGGCCGCCTGAACGGTGGCGCGCGTCAAATCCTTGAACGTTTCCTCCCGGCGCTCTTTGATTTCGCCCAGCCACATGTCGGGCGAATACTCGTGGTTGCCGACGGAGCCGAACAGGGTTCCGGCGGCGTCTCCGAAAAATTTCTTCACGAGGTCGAAGTTGGCCTCGCTCTGCCAGTCGATCAGATCGCCGGTGTGCAGCACGTAGTCGACGTTCCTTTTCGCCCAAGCCAGAGCGTCGCGGAGCGCCTCCTCCTGACGGCCGCCGAAGGTCTGCGTGCGCTTCAGCTTCAACTCCTGCTTCTTCGCGCCCTCGTGCGGGTACGCGGCGGTGAAGTGCGTGTCAGAGATGTGGAGAATGGAAAACGGCTTGGTGGCGCCGGCCTTGACGTGATTGTAGGCGAGCGCAAGGCGCTCGTACGGACCGCGTTTTGGAAATAAAGCCGGGTCGTCGGCAAAGGCCGGCAATTGCGACACCGAGGCCAACCCGCCCATGGCGAGTGCGTTACGGATGAACCCGCGACGCGTCATCGTGTTATTCATGTCAGCACATCCTTGATGCGGAAGGTCTGCAGGTCGCGGCCGATTTTGATCTCGAACGTTGCGCCGAGCCGCTTGCCGAGCACGGCCTTGCCGAGCGGCGACGCGGCGGTGACGATGCAGACCTCCACGCCGTCCACCGTCACCTGCTCGCCGCCGCCTCCCGGACAGAAGTAGAGCGTGCGGACGCTCCCGGCGTCAGACTCCAGACGCACCAGCGAGCCGTGCTGAATCGCGCTTTCGCGGGTCAGCTCCTTCACCGAAATCGCGTGCAGCCGGTCGAGCGCGACACGCAGTTCCTCGACGCGCTGCGCCTGCCCGCGCGCCAGATACGAGCTCTCCAGGCTGAACGTGTCGTATTTGCTCTCGGCGTGATGCGCCTCATCCGTGGCCATGGAGATGGAGTTCTTGGCGGCGGCCGTGAGCGATTCCAGCTCGGCCGTCAGCTTCTCGACGAAGCGCTGGTGGACGTCTTTTTTGGTCATGCGCATAAGGTCTCGGCGCGGCGGCCTCAGAACGCCACGGACGACAGGAATTTCAGACTCGTCGGGATCTGCTGCAGCACCACCGGACTTTCGTCCTCGATGAAAAAGTGTTTGACGCCGAGCTCCTGGGCGGTTTTGAGGATGGCCGGATAGTCGGCCTGCCCGCTGCCGAGCGCCACGTCGTTGGTCAGCGGCGTGCCGCCGCTGAAATCGCCCTTCACGCCTTTGCGCAGGTCCTTCAGGTGCATGAGCGCCCAGCGGTCCGGATATTTCTTCAGCAGGGTGACGGGGTCTTGGCCCGGATGAAGCGTCCACAGGACGTCCATCTCGAACTTCACGAGGTCGGGGTCGGTCTTCTGCACCAGCAGGTCGAACAGGGTGCCGTCCTTGTACGGCGCGAACTCGAAGCCGTGGTTGTGGTAGAAGAACTGGATGCCGTGCGCTTTGAGCAGCTTCCCGGCCTGATTGAAGCCCTCGGCGATTTTCAGAACCTGCTGCTCGTCTAGGGGCTTCTTGTGCGGTGCCCAGGCGACGCCGACATACCGGAGACCGAAGCGATTGGCCTCGGCGACCGCTTTCTCGGTCTGGTTCAGAAGGAAGTCGAGGCTGGCGTGGGCGGCGATCGGCTTCAGGCCGCGCGCGTCGAGGGCCGCCTTCATCGCCTCCGCGGTCAAACCGTAATGGCTTTCGAGGCCGATCTCAACCTCGACAAAACCCTGCTCCTTGACATAGTCCAGCGCGGCGGCACCCTGCTGCTTGAGCTGGTCCCGCAGGGAATAAATCTGCAGCCCCACGGGGCCTTTGAACGACGGGCTGGTTCCGACAGGTTCGGCCGCCGAACAGATCGGCGCGGCAAATGACAGAAGCGCGGACAAGACGATCAGACACTGTTTCATGTGAAGGCCTCCATTAGAATAATGGTGCTAGCTTACCTGACGGACGCGGCGCAGTCAAAAGAAGCTATTCAAATTTTGGTGATAACCGTGCACCAACGCGTGAATGCCTGCAAATAGCCGGAGAGAATCGATGTCTGCTGACAAGGACTCCTCGAAGTAATCGCCGAGACCTTCGCCCTGCCTCTCGTAGAACGCCTGTCCTTGGATCAAGTCCTCGATAGCAGACCGGAGGATGACGATTCTCACGGCTTCTTCTCCCGGATGATCCTCTTCGCCTCCGCCCATGGCACGAATTCATCCCTGCCGGTCTTGAGCGCGTCGTCCCGCTCCCTCAGCACGTCGCCATGCCAGTCCGGCGACGGGTAAGAGTCCTCCGTTTGGGTTAGGTCGGCCCACAACTCCTCCATGGCTCGGAGTTTTTCAGTGCGTGTAAGACTGCCGATGTTCAAAACAGTGTTCATAAAATTATGGTACACCCGATGGCTGGCAAATTCCATTTCATTTTCTCATGTGGGCAAACGTCAGCGACCACCAACACCCTGAGCCGAAGGCGAATGGGTGTTTGGTGTGTCGCCGTTGTTCGGCCTTGTTAGTTGTCTTTCCTGGGGAGCCTCTTAATGGCCAACCAAAGGCTACAAATGGCCATTAGAATTGCTAGCCCCCCCATAGCCACAACCTGCCAAGATTCCATGTGGACGCCGCCGCCCCACATTTTGTAAAGCTCTCTTCCGTTTCCACGCAAGCCGGCGTTGATATCGCATATGCCAAAAACCACAAATAGAGCGGCAACCGCGATCAACCCAACTGAAGGCGCGATTCTCGTTTCCTCCTGTTGCACTGAAATAGTTGGGGGTGCCGGTGTCTCAGGCTCTGGGGATGGATCCGCAACTGCTTGGGGCCGATCATTTGTAAGCAAAAGAAAATGAACCTCTTCTGAAATTACGCATTCAGCCTTTTCGGTGTCCTCCGGTGCGACAAGACCTTTACTGACAAGGCAATCAACTACTGCCTTGCCTACATGTTTTGACCAATTATTGTCATTTAGTCTCATGTGTTGTTGGCCGAACGAAATATTATACGGTACTGAAAAAGACCGACTGGGCATCGGATGAAAGGGGGCGCCGATGGATGCTGAGCCGCCCACAAGCCGATCCAAATGCGCTTAACTTAGCGCCCTTCATGCCGGCCCCTTTATCCGCGCTCTTATTTCACGCAGAACGCTCCGGGCGCGAGAGGTGAACCGTCCTCCAGCGCGTAAGGCGTATTCCCGAAATTGACGGTGACGACCGTGCCGTCCGCGAACGTCGAGCGCTGGACCGTACGGTCGGCCGTGAGCGCGCGATGGCCGAGCATTTCCGAATAGCCCGTCTTGCGGGCGACCGGACACGTCGCCTGGTAGCTGCGGATGAAGTCTTCTTTCCGTTCGGCCCACAGGCGGTGGTCGAAGATGTACATCGGCGCCGTGCCGTAGAGGACGTTGAAGAGGTCGCGCTTCGGCCACAGGCTGATCGGGCGGTTTGAATAGTCGTACCAGTACCAGTGTGAACAGGCGCAGTCGTGGTACACGAGCTCGAAGAGCGGAATGCGGTACTTCTCGCCGAGGTTGAAGTCAACCACCCGCGAGAGTTCGGCCGGCGTCACGTTCGTGGGGCAGAGGCCTTCGCGGAAGATGTCCGTGCGGTTCGCGCCGGGGCGGCCATGCGGCATCCGGCTGTTCCCCGGCGAAAGCATGCCCTCGAAATAGTCGCACACCGGCACGGCCGCGTCCATGCCCTGCTCGCTGCCGACGACGAGGTTGAACTCGCGCCCGAGCAGCCCGAGCAGTTCGCACGCCGCCGCGCGGCTCTGGGAGCGCGTCATCGGATGCGCCGGATTCTCGCATTCATCCCAGCCGCACGCCGTCGTCACGTCGATGAACCGCGTGTTGAACGGAACCGTCTGCAGCTCGCGCGCGACGTTGCGGCGTTCGCGCGCGGGCTGTTTGAGCGTACACTGCGTGGCGCAATGATGCGTTTTGCCGTCCTTGCCGCGTACGCCCCACGCCTTGGCCCAATCGTTCGAATCGGCCGATTTCCAGATGATGTCGTCGGGCCAGGCGGACGTGTTGCGGCAGATTTCGTTGTCCGGGTCCGGCTTCATCCCGATCGCCTCCATCTGCTCGGGATAGTAGACGTCGCGGTAGCAGTCGTAGCGTCCCACGAGCACGTCCGGCATCGCCGCGAGCGCGGCAACGGTCTCCGCGCCGCCGCCCGAGCTCCACAGGAAACGGTCGAGCCCGGCCGCCTTCAATTCCTTCGCCATGTCGACGGCGCCGGGCTCCTTCCCACCGCCGAAATACCACACGTTCGCCGCGCCCAGCAGACGGTCGATGTGCGGACGCGCCTTCGCCTTTTCGCGGAACGTTTTCACGAGGCCGTTCGCCGCCGCGTACGCGCGGTACCGTTTCGCCATCGCGACGTAACCGCCCGACGTCAGAAACACGTAGCGCGCGCGCCGCGCGTAACCGAACTGCCCGCGCGTCGGCGCCCACCCCGGCGCGGCCCCCGCCAGAACGCCCTGCGCCCGGTACGTCGTCATCTTCGCGTCGTCCGGCGTTTCGAGAACGGTCATCCAGCCCGCCCCCGCGGTGCCCTCCGAAATGCCGAAGAACGGCATCGACATCGACGCGCTGTGCGCGGAAAGATCCCCGATCGACAACGTGTTCGTGCCGAGCGGCAGCAGAAAACCTTCGCTGACGGGCACGACGAGAAAATCCCCCGTCCGGGATGCGAAGGCGTCCGGATACGCGAACGTCCTTTTCAATGCCCCAGCGCCGGAGACGGACGCCGTGAACTCCGCCGGCGCGGACGGGTCGAGGGCGAAGCGGACCGTTCGCTCCTCGCGCGTCCGGGCGTCTGTCACGTCGATTTCCAGTTCCCCCGCCGAGGGACGGCGCGCCGCCCGCACGAGATAGGCCGGGAAATCGCCCGCCGCCGCGGTGGAAGCCCACGTCCGCCCCGTCCGTTTGTCCGTCACGGAGAGCCCCAGGTTGTCCGCCCGCACGTTCAACGCCAGCGCGTCCGACTCCAGCGTCCACTGCTCCGGCAGATCCGCCGCCAGCGGCACGCAGCCCACTTTTTCCAGAATTTCGTCGCCGACGTCGCCCGTGTACGGGCCTGTCCCGCCGACGCGCGCCTGGATCCCCATCGCGCCGAGCGGAATCGTGAACACGCTTTCGCACGCTTCGCCCGCGAAGAAATCCTTCGCCCCGAAGCCCCACATCAGCACCTTCCCCTTTTCACCCGTCAAGACAACCGACACGTGCGCCTGCTGCTTTGCGGGCGCCCCCGGCACCGCGGCCGAACGGCAGGCCAGACGGAAGACCTCGCCGGGTTTCACCGCGACGTTGCCGCCTTTCAGCGTCAAGGCCCAATCCTGTTTCCCCGTGTGGACGACGCGGTACATCCCGTTCGTCGCCGTCAGCGAGATTTTCCCGTCGCGCGCGAACGGCGCGCCGTATTCGGCGAAACCGGCGGACGCCGCCAATCCGCACAACAAACCCATCATCACTTTATTCATGTTCATCCTTCAACGTGTTGAGAACAATCCGCATCCGGTCGCGTGATACCTCTGTCAGTCCTTGGCTGGTTTCCACCAGAAGGACTCCCAATATTTCGCGTCAATCGCGTACGGGTCGAACGGTTCCGACCGAAGGTCAAAAGAATCCGGCAGAACGCCATACCTCTTCATCCACAGCACATAGCGGTCGAATCTCTCCTTGAGCGGCTCTTCGGTCGTGCCGACGGTTTTCCGCCGTTCCTTGCAGGCGCTGATCTGCGCGAGAATGGCCCGGTAATCCGGATCGTTCGCGTCGGCGAAGACGGCGACCGGTTTCCCGCTTTTGTCCGTGCACCAGCCGAGCCCCCCGGACGCTTTCGGCATCGGGGCGCGGAGGATGGACGACTTTTCCGGGAAACTCAGGTTGAACAGCGTGTAGTTGTGCAACCACGCGTTCATGGCGTTGTGGGGACGCTTCCCGTGATACGAGTCGGGTTGCGGATCGTCCGGTGCCTCGTGCGTGGCGCGCGGGCCGAAATCGGCGAGGCCTTTGTGGCAGGAACAGCAGCGGCGCTGCAGGATCGGGTCGATGATCTTGCCGTAGGTCACGCGCTGCGGCGGGATGAGGCTGCCGTTTCCCTGCTGGACGCTCAGATTGATGCCGGCGACGTTGTTTTCGATCGGGACGTACATCGCGTAGGTGCTCATGTACTGGCAGCTCGTCTCGATCCAGAGCCGAACGATGTCCCACTCGCGCGGCGTCACGCTCACGCCGTGGTGCGCGCCGCCGCGAAGCTTCTTCATGAGCGGGCTCGCTCCCGTGCCGAACCCGTAGGGGGGCGTGTTGCCTTCCTGCGCCCAGCTGTCCGGCACGCTCACCTGGCGTCGCGCGTGGAGCGTGTAGTAGCTCTGCGAATGGAACTCGTTGGCGTCGCCGGAGAGGTTGACCTTGCCGGACGGCTGGTCGGAGCTGTGGCATTTGACGCAGTTCCGGTCCCAGACCGGCTGCACGTCGCGGATGTAATTGGGGATGTCGGGGATGCCCGCGTAGGGCTTGATCGGGCTCGGCGGCCGGCGCGTCGCGAGCAGCCCCGCGGTCCGGGGGATCTTCTGCGTGCGGAACTCGTGGCAGCCCGCGCAGCTCGCCGATTCGCCCGGCATGACCATCGTGAGGCTCAGCATGCGTTTGACGGCGAGGCCGTCCTTGTCCAGCAGCGCGAAGTAGACGCCGCGCGCGGCCGGAAGCTCGAACGAGGCCGAACCGTCCTCCTCGACCGGCACCGTGCCGAGAACGCGGCGGAACGTCGGGGTGCTGTGGAGGTTCACGTAGCCGTGCATCCCGTGTCGGCAGAAGGCCTTCGGCAGGTCCTCCATGATCAGGATTTCCTTCACGGAGCCGCGCGCGACGCCGGCCATGTTGCGGCCGTTGTAGACGTCCGCGACGACCAGGTGCCCGGTCGTCTTCGCGAGGTCGATGCGCCACGGGATGATCTTCTCGCGCGGGTGCGGAAGGAGGGGCTTCGGGTCGTGCACGACTTTCCCGGCCGTGTAGACCGCCTGGGTCGCGCCGTTCGCGTCGAGCAGGCAGAGGCTCGTGTTGAACGCCGCGAAGAAGCAGTTTTCCGAAAGCGGGAACGGATCGCGGAAGCCGACCTCGCCGCGCCCCGAGCCGATGTCCCAGCCCAGCTTCGGGAGAAACGGGCTGATGCGGCGGCCGGACTGCAAAGCGTCCGGCCCGTTTTTCAGATTGACGATCGCGACATCGCCCGCGCTCTCGCGGCGGCCGAAGGCGGGCGAGAAGATGCAGACGACCTGGTCGTCCGCGCCGGGGATCGGCATGGCGTCGCACTTCGCGAAGAACGTCGGATAGGGACGCTCCGTGCCGCCGCCCCACAGCAGCTGCTGGTTGGAGCCGTCGGGGTTCATCACCCAGAGGTCGCGGAAGGACTCCGTCGCGCGGTCGGTGTATTCCCAGCGCGTGTAGAGGATGCGGCCGTCGCGCAGCGGGATCGGGTGGTCCTCCCACAGCACGTTCGAGCCGAGCGGCAGGATGCGCGAGCCGTCCGCCTCCATGCGGTAGAGGTACGACGACTGCGTGCGGTTGCACGGGATGAACCGCTTGCAGCGCGCGGACGAGAACGCGATGCCGCCGTCCGGCAGGTAGCAGGGGTCGACGTCGTCGAACGCCCCGAAGGTGAGCTGCTTGAGCCCCGTGCCGTCGGCGCCGATTTCGTAGAGATGATACACGTCGTCTCCGCCCTGGTAGTACGCGAAGAGGATTTTCTGCGCGTCGTAGGAGACGCGCGGATCGCGGATGGCGCCCGCGGCGGTGGCGAGGAGCTCGCGCACCTTGCCGGTGCGGAGGTTGAGGGCGCAGAGGCGCGAGCCGCCTTCCGGATAGATCTTGACCGGCTCGTCCGCGTACTCTCCGAACGAGGCGTAGCACTGGTACGCCTTGCTGAAATTGCGCTCGGCGAAGACGACCTCTTCCGCGCCGTTCATCAGGGACAGCGCCCGGGAAACGAGGTCGTCGCCCGCCGCGGCGGCGCAGCACGCCGCGAGGACGAACGACCCGACACATAAGCCGGTTATTTTCATAGCGTGCTCCAATACTCGTCTGTCCACAGCATCGCGCGAATCGGCGCGAAGGGCGGAAGCTTTTTAACCGCCGATTTCGCACTCATGCGGTCAGTGTCGTTATGGGAATGACATAAACGCCATCGGGACGACGGTGGGCAAAACCGTTGCCTGTAATGACAACAAGCGCGCGCGGCGGGGGTGTCTTGGCCGTGTCGATTTTCGCCGCAAATTTCAACAGGTTTCCCGCCGCCGTGTCAGCCGCACCTGCGCCGAGTTTGATTTCAACGGCAACATAGGCGCCGTCTTCTTTTTCGACAATGGCGTCGACTTCGGTGCCGGCGGAATCGCGGTAATGCCGAACCCGGCCGCCGGCGGTTTGGGCGTAAATGCGGAGGTCGCGAATGACAAGCGACTCGAACAAGAGTCCGAAATACTCCAAATCGCCGAGCAGTTTCGGCTTGTCCAGGCGCAGAATCCCGCACGCGAGTGAAGGGTCGGCGAAGTGGCGTTTGGGCATTTGGCGCAGTGTCGCGCTGGAACGGATGTGCGCGTTCCACGCGGGAAGGTCTTCAACGAACATCAAGCGATTGAGCGCGTCCAAATAATCCGCCGCCGTTTCCTCCTTGAAGCCGCCGGTGCCGCCGCGGACATCCGCGGCGAGCGTCGCCACGGAGGCTTCGGTGGAGATGTTTCGCGCAAGCGATTGCATCAGCCGGAAGACCTTGTCGGGGTCGCGCCGCTTCTCGGAAACGCGGCTGATATCCATTTCCGACGTCAGCGCGGTGTAATCGCGGGAAAAATCGAGCGCGCGCGAAAGTCCTTTGCCCAACAAGCCCGGCCAACCGCCGAAGAGGATCTTCTCGGCGAGCGCGTCAAGATCGGGCGGGATCTCGGCAGAGGTGACGGACGCACCCGCGAACAACTTCGCAAGCGAGACCTCGCCAGACGACCAGCCGTTTTCAAACAGCGACATCGGACGCATTCTCATGATAGAAAATCGTCCCGCGCCGGAATGACGGCGTGTGGTCTCGTCGGGATTTGCGGAACCGGTGAGGATATAAAGCCCGTCCCGTTTCTTGGCATCCACCTCGTGCCGGACGAGATTCCAGAGCTCGGGGAATTCCTGCCATTCGTCGAGCAGGCGCGGGGCGTCGCCGCGCAGCACACGCTTTGGTTCGATCGTCATGGCGAGCCGCGCCTGAGGGTCGATGTCCAAGCGTGCGACGCTTCTGGCGAATTGCAAGGCCGTTTCGGTTTTTCCGCATGCCTTGGGCCCCGCGACAAGTACCGCGCCGGCGGCGGTAAGCCGTCGTCGGAGTTCGACATCAGAAAAACGTGTCTGGTAGTCCATACGCAGGTAGAATAATGCCAACAAGGGGATAAAAGTCAATCAACTAAGGGGATAAAAAGACAAATTGAGGAGGGATAAAAAGTAACTTGAAGGACATAAAAGCCAATTTCCAAAAAACGCTAGTCGGCGTCGATCTGTGAAATCTGCGGCAAAAACCGTGTCGGCTTGTCGGTTCCCCTGGCCTCAAACAGGCGGACATCACCGCACCATAATCAGCAAGCCGAAATCGTAGCTCAGGAAGACCTTGCGGTTGGAGGTGTCGTAGCGGACATGCCACCTGTCCGGCAGTGCGGCCGAGGCGAACGGGCCGGTCAACGCGCCCGTGTACGAGGCGATCGCATACTGCTGGTCTCTGCTCCATGCGCTCGCGTCCGCCACGGCCAGCGCCAGACCAGAGAGATTCAGGTCGCCCTGCACGTGCAGCCGGTCGCAGCTTCCGTCAGCCGCGACATCCGCAAGAAAGACGCCGCTCAGCCCGGCGGGTGGCGCCGCCAGTGTCAAGGTGCCGACCGCGTTGGTGCCGCCCGGCGCGATGGTCTGCGTCACGCTCAGCAGGCTGTTGTTGGACACGGTGCCGCTGCCGCCCAGGACCGCGAGCGATTGGCTCTTGCCGTTGACGTCGAAGACGGCGTTGGAGGAGACGAGCACACGGCTGCCGGCCATGAGCGTATCGGCAACACCCAGCTTGAGCGTGCCGGCCTCGACGGACGTCACGCCCGTATAGGTGGCGTTGGTCGAGAGCGTCAGCGAACCGGTGCCGCGTTTGATCAGGCCGCCGTCTGGCTCTGTTCCCAGATCCGGATCGTGGTTCAACACTTGGTTGATCGAAATCGCGTAAGCCTGACTGTCGATGATCGCGCCGCCGCTCTTCACATAGGCTGCGGTCAGGTACTGATTCAAGTCGGTCCCGGAACCGCCGATCAAACGTTCACTCGAGGTGGCCCGAAGCGTGCCGCCGTTCAGGTTCAGGATCGAGGTTAACGAATTCGGACCATCCGCAAGCCGGGCGCGCGAATAGATGCGGGGAACGGCGACGACCCCGCCGTCGATGTTGCAGACGGTGGTGTACCCGGCGAATTCACCGAGCGAAAGGGTGCCCGGCAGGCTCAGAAAGGCATCGCCCGCGACCGTCAGCACGGCGCTGTTTTTTCGGCCGACCAGCAGCCCGCCGCCGGACGCCTGAGTCAGTGTCCCGCCGCTGAGGAGGATGGTCGAGGTCAAATTCTTCGTGGGGTCAGCACTCCATCTCACACCCAGGTAGACCCATCGTGGCAGGGAGAGGGAGCCGCCGGTCTGCTCGAAGGTGGCGCCGCCAGCGACCCAGAAAGGGGTGGCATCCTCGCTTTGCGTCGAGGCCGTGTTGATCGCCCATGCGCCATTCGTGATGGCGGCCTTGCCCTCCAGCGTGCCCAGGGCGCCCAACTGGGTGCCGCCGGTGCCGCCCGAGAGAATCAGCGTGCCGGGACCGGTCTTGCTGACGACGCTGTTCGTGGCGACGTTTCCCTGGATGAGGCAAGCCATGGCCAGGGTGGTGTTGGTGGGCACGGCAAACGTTGCCGTGTAGGCGGCGGCGTTTGTGAGGTTCACGGTTCTGCCGGCGGACAGGCTCAGGTTCGTGGTGGCCTGCAGCGTGGCGGCCGCCGTGATGCTGAGCGCCCCGCCGTCGGCCCCCAGAGCGGTGTCGGCGTTGATGGCGAGGGTGCCGTTGCTGAGTAATGTGCCGCCGCTGTAAGTGTTCGCGCCCGCGAGGGACAAGGTGCCCGCATTTTTTTTCGCGATGGCGTTGCCGGTGATCGGGCCGGGCACGGTCAGCGCGGACGCGGCAGGCACATCGAAAGTGATGGTTTTGCCCGCCGAACTGTTGAAGGTCCGGCTGGGAGCCAGAGTGAAGGACGTGCCGCCGGCCGTTTGGAGCGTGGTGCTATAGGTCGCGAATAGACTGTTGTTGGTATGGCCCAAAGCGGCATCCGAATTGATGTTGAATGTGGTGCCGTCGGCGCTCGACGTACGCAAATGGTTGGTGAAGGTGTTGACGCCTTGGAGAATGAGTGTTCCGGCGGCCATCCTCAGACCGTTCGGGCCACCTCCACTCACCGTCCCGCCCAGGGTCAGGGGTTTCTGGCAATAGATGTCCGCGCCGGCCGACTGATTCAGCAGCACGTTGCCGCCCAAAGTCAGATTGCCTGCGGCCTTGCCCGCGATCGTATTGCCAACCGTGATGAACCGCCAGGTCCTGATCTCCACGTCGTTGGTGACCGTCAGGTTCCCCACAGACTGGATCCACGCCTGCGAGTCGCCCGGGGTCGCCCCCACGATCAGCTTGCCGGAACCGAAGGCATTCGCGTTGCCGATGGAGAAAGAGGCGTCGTTGCCCGTGATGAGCGTATTGCCCGTGTAGGTGTTCGCGCCGTTCAGCTGGACGTAATTTTTAGTGGACCCGGTCACCCCGGAGGTCAGGCCGAACGGGCCGCTGATCGCGCCGTTGAGGATGAGCACGCCTTTGTTCCCGGCGAAATGTCCGGGCACGGGCGCCGCGCTCAGGACCGGGGTCGCGCCCAGCGTGATGGGGCAATTGATGACCTGGTCGTTTGTCACCCCCCCTCCGAGCGCGATGGTTACATTCCCGGCCAGCGTGAACGGGTTGCCCCCGAGTTTAAAGGCGCCGGCACCTGCGGCGAACGTGATGCCGTTGACGGTGAGGCCGTCGAGATCATTGGTGGGTGTCAAACGGGTGGCACCCCCGAAAGTCAGTGCAGCGGGGAAGCCAGGGAGCGTGTCCGTGTCCCAATTATTCGTCGTGCTCCAGTTGTCGTCGCCACCGCCGCCATCCCAGGTGTCGGCCGCCTTCGCCGACTGCGCGAGAAGCGTTGCGAGTAAAATCGCCGGCAGACTTGTGGCGACAAAACCTGTGTCGAGCTTCATCCTCTGGCTATTGTTCGTCATGTAGACATTCCTTGTCTGGCAACATCACGTTTCCCAATCGGTAATACCAATTATGCAAGGGGGGAGTGAAAAGAGTCAACATACGATTTCCCTGCTGGGGGTGGGACACCAAGAGCGGAGCGGCATATTTACGGTGCCTGATCGATGACATCGACTGTCGCCTTGATGAATGTGTCAGCCGCGCGGGGCACGACAACCGTCATTTGCGTTCCCGTTGTGGCGGTGATGTAGGCCGGGCCGGAAGACACAAACGCTTCCGTCAGATCGGCGGTGGTCCAAACGTTCACGACACCGTTGATCGTCTGGAGATCGACGCCGCCCGTCGCCTTAATCACAATCGTGGCGTCCGTGCCGGCGACGGTGATCGAGTCAATGAAGAGCGAAGGATTCGTGCCCGCGTCAACATTCATCAGATAGTCGTCCAGCATGTCGCTGTCCAGCGTGGTGAGGCTGTTCTTGATCGCCCAGGCGGCGATTTTGTCGGCAGGCGCCGCGCAGCCCAAGCCGGTCGCAATGGCTGCGGTTTGGCGATAAGCGGACGAAACGATCGTGTTCGTCTCACCGCCCGCGCCCGCGACCGTGCCGTTGATGGCGGTGATCATCGTGGTGCCTTCCACCGTGTTCGTGGTGTCGCCCCCCGTGAACAGCGCGCCACCCGAGGTGATCTCATGCCACGGGCGAGCGTTGATGGCGATCTGCGAACCGTTCGGAACGAGGTCGTTGTTGTGAACCGAGACACCGTTTGTGGATACCAAGACCTGCGCCGAATCGAAGGACAGCGTCAGCAAGATCGCGGACAGGCCCAGATCGGGCTCGGCCTCGGTGACAACCAGTTCGTCGAGCATGCCCCTGCCTTTGAAGGCCACCTCTTTGAAGCTTGCGTCGTTGGCGGCCGACCAGAACCACGGGCCGGGAGAGACGGCCAAGTCATTCATGCCGGCCGCGCAACTGACGGCCGCCTGATCGACGTAGATTTTGAACGCATAACCCGCCGAGCCCGATAACTTGCCCAGCATGATCGTCAAGCGGTGCCAGTCGTTCGTGCTGATCACGAGGCCGGTATCCGAGTTCGTAATGTTTTGCCCGGCGCCGCCCACGCCATGGCAGACCCACAGGTGAAGGTTGGTATCCATAAACACGGCAGCCTTCACCGTCGGATCGCTGATCGTCGGAGGGTCCGCGCTCGGCGTGAACTTGACCAACGTGTCCAGATAGATCGGACTCGCCGAAAAATCAAACGCCGCTTGGTTGTTGGCGGTGCGAACCAGCGTCTTCCCGCCCGTGTCGACGTTGAGAGCCAGCGCCGCCGTTGAACCCGCCAGCGGGCGTACCGAACCGGCATAGGCCGATGTGTCCGCCACCAGCTTCGAGAAATCGTTGGCCTCGGCGTGCCACAGGTGGTTCGTGAATCCGCTGCTTTCGCCGTACGGCTGACACTTGTACGCGCCAATCGGCATATTCACATAGCCGTTGGTGGTTCCGTACCCTTCCCCGACGTATTCGAAGTTGTCAGCGACACCGAGTTCCTGTGACAGGAGCGCCTGTAGGATGGCGTTGGCGATCTCCGACATCCCTTTGTCGCCCGGATGGGCGCCGACGCCCGCGTTCTCATAGTAGCGCTCCGAACGGGCATAGTTGGATTCATCCGCGCCAAGCGCGCCGATGTTGACAAAGAGGGCTCCCGCCTGCCGGCTCACTTGGCTGAGCGCCAGATCTTTCGTCGCACTCGCCCAGAAGCAGCTCCGCACGACGACGATGGGCCGACTATGCGTCCGAACTCCGTTGATGATGCGCGCCACGCCGTTCTTGAACTGCGTTTTCTGCTCCTCCGAGGTGAACGCGGGCACATTCTCGCCGATCGCCAGAACGAACAGGTCCGGGGCGAAGGCAAACGCGTCAGCCAGCGACGTTTCCACGTTGTAGTTCGTGTAGTTCTGCTCGAAAGTCGCGATGTTTCTGAACATGATATCGGGGACGGCTCCCGTCAGCTCGGCCACCGCAGACTGCACGACATGCACATAATCCTTCGCCTGTGCACTGGCCGCCATGCCCCAGTTATTGGTCCACCCGATTGACGGATTGGGGCCATGCAACGTGATGCTGTTTCCCAGAAACAGGATCTTGCGGACGCCTGCCAGCGTGCTGACGTTCAGCCCGCGTCCCTCACTCCGGCTGACCTCGCCGTTGGCCTGCGTGCAGGCCAACGCCAGGCTGCCCATAACCGACGCAATCCGCACGGACAGTATAAAAGGCTTGTTCATTCTTGCGACTACTTGTCGGTCCCCCAGACCTCGAACTCGGAGACGCCGTTGTCGGTGAGCGGGAAGGCCTGTTTCAGGTTTGTGAGCTTCACCCACGCACAGGTCGTGGCCGGGAAGGTGAACGTCTGCGGCTCCGGCGTGCAGCGGAGCGCGATGTCCTGCTTCTCGCCGTTCGGGAACTCCAGCGTCGCGGAGGTCCAGGTGCCGGTCTGGCCGGGGGCCAGGGCCAGCGTGAGGACGACCTTCTGCGCGGTGATCTCGCGGCCGAACTCCACGTTGAGCGACAGGTCCGTGCGGCGGCCGGGGCGCCAGCACGCGTCGTCCTGCTTCCCGTCGATCGCGCAGACGGGCGAAAACTTCGGCAGATACTTGAAGTGCGAGTTGGCCGTGACGCGCGGGTAGCTCCGCAGCCAGTAGGTGTAGGCGTCGGGATTGAGCGCGAGGTTGCGGACCGGATTGCCGGCCACGTTGCTGCCGCCGCGCGCTGCGCGGCCTTCGGCCAGCCCGAAAATCGGGACGGTATTCGGCAGGTTGTCGTAGTCCGCCACAAACTTCGCCTGCGTCGCCTGGCCGCCGAGGTCGAAGGCCGGGAAGTCGGACGGCGCGAACGCCTTGCCCGTGTCCGCGTGTTCGATGAACTTGGCGATGGCGTCCGTTTCGAGCTCGGCTGCGCGGAGGCGCTTGGCCTCGAAGTAGAGGTAGATCTGCCGCATCTTGTCGCGGTAGACGTACCACGGCGTCAGGGCGGAGTCGCGCGCGTGGTTCAGCTGGTCCCAGAAGTTGAGCTCCATCCAGGAGCCGCAGTAGGGGACGTTGAGGTCGATCCAGCAGGCGACTTTGCGTTTCTCCGCGTCGGAGAGCTGGACGCCGTAGTGGGACGGCTCGAGGTAGTCCATGAGCGGCGAGGAGGTCGAGCCGTAGCTGTAGGGCGGGAGCATCGCGCAGGCGCTGGAGACGTGGAGCCAGTTGATGATCCCCTTGCCGGCGTACTCGTCGGCGCTGTATCCCACCTTGTCGGGGTGCGGGACATTTTCGGGCTTGCCGTTGAAGCAGGAGAGGTAGACCTTGTCGGAGGACGCGGTCGCTTTCCCGCCGATCCCGTCCCGCGGGATCTTCGCGTTGTAGCCGAAATCGGTCAGCGCGATGTAGGACTCGGAGAAATAGCGGCCGGGGTTGCCCTGCGTCACGTTGCCGTAGGGGCGGCGGGTGAGGCGCCATTTGGCGCGGTCATAGATCTCCTGGTTCGTGATCGCGCGGTAGTCGCCCAGCAGGTTGAGCGGCACGTCCGCCTTGTCCGGGTTTTTCTTGCCGGCGTGGCACCGGATGCAGTGCGCGTCCCAGATCGGCTGGATTTCCCGCGTGTAGCTGAAGCCCTTCGGGACGTCCATGCCCTGCGGCGCGTTGGGGCCGAGGTAGGCCATGGCTCTCTTCTGCGATTCCGTCTGGAAGCGGGCCATCTCTTGCGCCGGCGCTTCGTCCGGCGCATCGAGCGGCCGGAGCTGCTGCGGGGCTTTCCGCATGGTTTCGGTGGTGTGCTGGCGGACGGCGGCCGTGCTGTTCTTGTCCTCGTGGCAGCCGATGCAGGCGAAGGTCTCGCCCGGCAGGACCAGCGTCCAGCTGCGCATGTTCTGGACCATGCGCCCGCGCGCGTCGAGCAGCTGGAAATAGACCGGGACGCGCGACGGGCACTCGAAGGAGCAGCTGCCGTCGGCTTCGACCTCGACCTCGCCGAGCACGTGCTTCACGTCATACGAGCCGTTGTTGATGGAACAGGGCGACGTCTGGTGCCCGCCCCACGGATGGAGGCCGAGCGCGACGGTCCCCTTCGCGCGGTAGTCCAGCGCCACGACGCGGAGTTTCTTCACCGTTCCCCGTTCCACTCCTTCGAGCCCGGGCCCGAAATAGACGTCCTGTACGTAGAAATGGCCCGTTTTCTTGTGCTCGTCCACATTGGAAATTCGCTTGAGGGCCTGCGGACGGGCGGCGAGCGGGATCTGCTGACCCGCGGAGACCGTCGGATCGTAGATGAGCAGCTCGCGGGCGCCTTGGCGGTGCTGCCAGTAGATGCCGAAGGCCGGCGAGCCGACTTTTCCCTTGGCGTCGATGCCCTTCAGGCCGCGGATCGGCCCGCCTTCGGGGGAGTAGCAGACCACGTAGTTGTTTTCGTCGAGCGCGCAGGGGTACTGCCACTGGTCGCCGCCCGTGTCGTGCACGACCGCTCCGCCCGTGCCTTGGCTTTCTTGGTACGGGTAGTCTTTCTCCGGCGCGAGCAGCTTGACGCCGACGCCGGCCTGGGTGCCGACCTTGCGGTCGATCATGATGAGCTTGCCGCGCTGGTCGATGTGGTGGGCACCGGAGACGGCGATCATTTTCGTCGAATTCGGGACGGCCCGCGCGTGGAGGATGGCGGCCGGGAACTGCGAGTTGTTCCCGTAGTACTCGGTCTGGGCGGTGCCGTCGGCGTTCATGACGAAGAGCTTGTGAAGGTAGCCGGCGGTGCGGTCGGAGTATTCCCAGCGCGTGTAGGTGACCCGCCCGTCGTTCGTCGTGTGCGGGAAGACGGTGTGGCCGTGGTCCACGCCCAAGCGGCGGATAAAGCGGCCTTGCGCGTCGCAGGTGTAGAGGTTGCAGACGCTCGACCACCAGCAGGGTGCGGAGAAATTGCAGCGCGTGGAGGTGAAGACGAGGTCGCCGTTCGGCAGCCACTCCGGCTCCATGTCGGCGACGCCTTCGCCGAACGTGATCTGCTTCGGCTCTTTCTTGTCGAGGTCCATCACGTAGAGGTGGAAGTCGCCGCCGTGGTCCTGGTCCGCCGTGCGCATGGAAAACGCCAGCGTCTTCCCGTCGTGGGAGAGGGAGGGGTCGCGGACGATGCCGTTTGGACAGTCGAGGAGGACTTCGGTGGAGACGGAGCCGTCCTCGTTCACGCGCATCTTGCACAGCTGCGCGCCCATGCGGTAGTCGGCCCCCGTCTCGCGGAAGACCGCGTCGGTCAGGTGGTCGGTCAGCGCGAACATGGCCTGGGCGTCGCCGAAGACGAAGTGCTTCGCATAGACGAACGTCCGGGGCTGGTCCTTGAACGCGCGCGCCAGGCGTTCTTTGCGGCGGAGACCGCACGCCTGGAAGTAGAGGTTTCGCCACGCGGGGTCGGAGCCCGGTTTTCCGGCGTCGGACAATGCCTGGAAGGATTTTTCGATTTCACCGATCGCCGGGTCGGCGCTGATCGTCTTGACCTTCCAAAGCACGGCGGCCATCAGCTTCTTCTCCGCCGCGTTGGATTTCGTGGAGACGAAAACGTTTTTGACGTCGAGCGACCCGAGGTCCTGGTAGATCCAGTCGCGCTGGAGCCGCTGGAGCGGGTAAGGGACCGTGTGGCGGTTCGCGATGTCCGCTTCGGAGTAAGTCTGGGCGGACAGCGGAAAGGCGCTGGGAGCCAGCAGGCAGAAGGCGGAAGCCGTCAACATCTTGGACAACGTATGAAGCAGATCGCGCATGAAAATACCCCCATAATTCTTGGAAACTGACTGCCGTTGTTCTTCAGGGTCGCGTGACGGCGATACGGACACCGTAGGTCGGGCCGGAATTGACCGGCGCCTGATACCACCGGAGCGCGGAACGGCAAGACGACGCGGGGGCGTCGTAACTCCCGCCGCGCCGCGCGCGGTAGCCCGAACTGCTGGCGTTCGGCCCCGCAGGGTCTGTTCCGCCGGTCACGGTCGGCTCATACCAGTCCAAACACCACTCCATCGGATTTCCGTTCATGTCGTAGAGCCCCCACGCGTTGGGTAGATAAGTGCCGACCTTGGCTGTCCCGTTGGTGGCCCCGATGTTGCGGTCCATATAGGTCGTGTTGGCTATTAAGCTACTATATTTGTAGCGTGCGATCAAAGCCACATTCGCGTCGGACTCCGTATTGGTGAGGCTGGCGCCGGAATAGAGGGGCGTCGTGGTGCCTGCCCGGCAGGCGTACTCCCACTGTGCCGCGGTGGGCAGGTCGAGCGTCGCCAGCCCGGTCTTGCTCCTGAGCACGCCGATGAAGGAGAGCGCGTAGACGTCGCGGTTGGTGGGCCAGCCTCCGCCGCCCTGAGCGCTCGATCCGCGGAGGGTGTCGTAGGAAACCTGCTCCAGCGGCCGCGTGTCCCGGCAGAGGGCGTTCGTGTAGTAGGAGGGCCGGATCCCCATCACGTTGTACCACTGCTGCTGGGTGATCTCGAAGACGCCGATGTGGAAGCCGCGGGTCAGCGTGACGGCCGCCTGGTTCTCGGTTGCCGTCCTTCCCAGCTCGTTGGCGGGGGACCCCATGGTGAAGTTGCCGGCCGGCACGCGGCGCAGCCACAGCTCGCTCGTGCGGCAGGAGTCGTTCGAGAGGTCTGGCGGCCGGGCGGTGTAGCGCAGGGGGTAGGCGGAGGCGGACGCCCCGCCGGAAAGGTCGACCACCAGATAGGCGGGCGTCTCGGCGCAGTTCTCGGAGAGGGCCACGGTGATCGCCAGATCGGCGGCCCGGAAGCCGGGATAATCCGCGCCCAGATCCCACGTCACGCGGTTGGTCCCCGCTCCGGCGAAGAAATCGGAAGCAAAGGTCGAGGCGGTCACGGTTTTCGCGCCGTCGGCATAGGTGCCGGTGACGGTCACGCCGAAGTCGGCCGCCGTTTCGGAGCCGTTGGTGACCACCGTGAAGTCGATGTCCACCAGATTGTTCCAAGGCCAGCGCTGGCGGGCCGTGACGTTCGTGACGTCGAGGCCGCGTGCGCACGGGAGAAGCGCGACCGACGCGAGGAGAATTGTCGAAAGATGTCGTGTGCTCATGTTCTGACTCCGGGCAGACAGGGGGTTAGGGTTGGCCGACAGCTAGCCGCAGACCTTGCCGGGGATGGACGGAGGAACTCGCGCTGGGGAGACGCATGGCCGAACGGCAATACTCGGCGTTGTCCCAGCAGCCGCCGCCGCGGTTGGTTCGGCCCCAGACCGAGAAAGCGGGACCGACGGGATCCGTCACTGCGGAGGTGCCCAGACTGCCGGTGAACCAGTCGAGACACCGCTCCCAGACATTGCCGTGCAGGTCGTACAGGCCCCAGGCGTTCGGCAGGTAGGAGCCGACTTTCGCGGTGGCGTTCGTGTCGCCGACGCCCTGCGCCGGCTGGACGGTCCCGTTGTTCAGGTACCCGCCGCTGAATTTGTAGCGCGCGAGGACGCTCAGGTTCGCGTCGGACCCCGTGGACGCGATATTGATGCCGCTGTTGAGAGAGGTCGTCGTGCCCGCGCGGCAGGCGTATTCCCACTGGGCGTCGGTGGGCAGGTCGAGGGCGTTGAGGCCCGTCCGGGCGCGCAGCTTCCCGACGAAGGACGAGGCGTCGACAGCGCCGCTGGCGGGCCAGTTCGTGCCGGATGCGCTGCCGCGGATGTCGTTGAAGGAGATGTTTTCCACGGGGCGCGTGGCCCAGCAGTCGGCGTTGTTGTAGTACGACGGCTTCTGGCCGGTGACGTTGTACCACTGCTTCTGGGTGACCTCGAACACGCCGAGGTAGAAGCCCGTGGTCAGCGTGACGGCATGCTGGGTCTCGTTGGTCGTTTTTCCGATCTCGCCGCTCGGCGAGCCCATCGTGAACGCGCCTGCCGGCACGCGGCGCAGCCACAGCTCGTCGGTCCGGCAGGCATCGCTGGCGAGATTGGGCGGTGTCGCCGTATAACGGTACGGATACGACGCGGCCGACGAGCCGCCGGAGAGGTCGATCACCAGATAGGTCTGTTCGGGCGAGGCCGTCACGGTGAGCGCCAGATCGGACATTCTCATGCCGGGGTAGTCCGCGCCCAGGTTCCACGTCACACGGTTGGTTCCGGCGGAGACCTCGGTGGCGGTTGTGAACGTGGTCGCGACAACCTTTTTGGCACCGTTCGAGAACGAGCCTCCGATGTCGAGGGCGAATCCCGTTGTGGCTTCCGTGCCGTTGGTGAGCACGGTGAAGTCGATGTCGACCAGATTGTTCCAGGGCCAGCGCTGGCGGGCCGTGACGTTGGTGACCTCAAGCGCCTGCGCGAGCGTGCCGGTCAGCGCCATGGCGCCGATGAGCAAAGCGGATAGGCAAGACGTTGTTTTCATGGCAGGACCTCAAATGCACGGTTGTCAATAAACGCGCAGCAGCAACCCCTGCGGGCGCCGGATGTCAAATTCGGCGGTCAGCGTGTCGCCGACCGGTTGGGCGGAGGCGTTCAGCGCGATGTGCCGCAGTGTGTAGTGACCGCCCGGCAGGTTGACGGTCGAGAAGGAGAAGGCGGATTCGATGCCCGCCTCGCTTTGGAACAGGTCGTTGGTCGTTTCCGACGCGGCTTCGGCCCGCTGGCGGACGCGTTCGATTTTGACCGAAGCGCCGCTTCCCCACAGCGGGCTGTAGGTCAGGCAGGCCGTGCGGTTGGCGTCTGCCACTTCCTGAAGGCTGTTGGTGCGCGTATCGGCAGACAGCGTGGCCGCCACGGCGGCGCGGACGCCGATCGCGACATCGCAGACCAGCGGAGTGCCGGTCGGTGCGCCGCCGTCCAGCGTCCAGTGCAGCAGGCGGCAGAACGGCTGCGCCTCGGACGCGGGCGTCCACTCATAAACGCTTTCCGTTCCGCTCTCGGTCGTGACGAGCGTGTTCGTCGCGGCGTCCGCCGTATCTGGATCCGTCACGACGTCGATACGGACGGCGCGGTTTGCGCCGTTCACGGCGTCCAGCCAACTGGGGCTATAGGTCAGCGCCTCGGGACTGGTCATGCGTCGATGCGCCAGATCGCGCGCATCGACGCGGATCGGCGCGGCCGTGGCGAAAGCGCTCGCGCCGGAAGACGCGGACGCCGGGGTGCCCAGCATCGTAACCAGTGCCAGCATGGCGGGCACTCTCCTTCGTATGGCGATTGTTATCGTATACACTTCTGCGAACTCCTGTTTTTCATCGGCGGCAGCCAGTGAAAAAATCAAACCGGTCAGATACAGCCATGATTTTACTAATACCCCATGCCAAGAATGAAGCCAGTGTACTCGGGAGGAGAACCTTTATCTTGTACGATTCGGCCTGTTTAGTGTACGATACGACCATGACGAAATATGAGATGCAACGGCGTTTCTTGGAGCGGATGGGCAGTTTCGAGCCGTTCAAAATCTTGTTCGAACTCATGCCTAACGTCGGGTTTTATATGAAGGATTTGTCCGGGCGTCTCATGGTCATTAACCGCTGGAACTGCAAAACCTGTAACATTCCCAACGAATTGACGGCCATCGGGAAAACCAGCTATGACTTTTTTCCGACCCCGTTTGCCGACGAGTATTTCAAGACGGACATGGCGGTGATGAAAACCGGCAAGCCGCTGCTGAATAACGTTTACCATTCACCCGACTATTCGACCAAACCCATCATTTGCAACAAAGTGCCGGTTTATGACCGGAAAAATAAAATTATGGGCGTGGCGACAGCCTACTATTTTGTGGACGCAAGTTTGAATCCGACGGAATGGAACCAGCATCTGGCGGATGTGGTCGACTACATTCACCATCATTATGCGGAACAGGTGAAAAGCGAAACGCTCGCCCAGATCGCGCGTGTTTCCGAGACGCATCTCAAGCGCATCTTCAACCGGCTTTTCGGCCAGCCCCCGATCGAATACCTGATTCTGACGCGCATCAATGCGGCGCGCGACCTCTTGGAGACGACCGAGCGAACGATTAGCGACATCGCGCAGACGGTCGGTTTCTACGATCACAGCCACTTCATCCGGCATTTCAAACGCGTCCGAGGGTGTACGCCCAACCAATACCGGAAGCAGCGTGCGTCGAAGGTGTCTCCGCCCTGACCGGAGCGGGATTCCCGCGTCGGCACGCGACAGGAAGCCGCGCGCTCACGGCTTGTCGATCCGCACGGGGACGTCGTTTGACTGCGGTGCGCCGGGTGTGCTGCGGCCTTCCGCCACCTGTTTTTCGAGCAAAGCCCGCATGCGCTTGATGCGGTCGGGATGCTGCGCCGCCACGTTCTGCGCTTCCGAAGGATCTGCGGCGAGGTCGTAGAGCTGGACGCCCGCAGGGTCGAGCTTGGCCTTGTTTTTGCCGCCGTCGGAATAGCCGCCCGATCCGGGCCACGCCAGCATTTTCCAGGAGCCATCGCGGAGCGTGAAGCGCCCGTGCAGGCTGTGCAGGATGAGGTGCGTGCGCCCCTGCTGTCCGCCGCGCAGCAGCGGCAGGAAGCTGACGCTGTCTTCGGCGGCGGTTTCGGCCACGGCGGCGCCGGTGAGCTCCGCCAGCGTGGCGTAGAGGTCGTTGAGGCCGAGCAGGCCCGGGCAGGTCGTGCCGGGCTTGACCGTGCCGGTCCAGCGCGCCAGGAACGGCACGCGGTGTCCGCCTTCCCACAGTTCGCTCTTGTAGCCGCGGTAGGGGCCGCTGGGGCGGTGCCCTTGGGCCTCCAGCGCCTTGACGCCGCCCTTGCCGCTGCCGCGCTCGTCGCCCTCGACGCGGCCGACGTAAGGCGCGTAGCCGTTGTCGCTGGTGACGATCACGAGCGTCTGGTCCGCGAGGCCCTGCGCGTCGATGGCGGCCAGAACCTGGCCGACCGTGTCGTCGACCTGCTCCACGAAACAGGCGTAGTGGCCCAGCGGGTGCGGGCGCTTCCACGGCGCGGCGGGCACGACCGGCGTGTGCGGCGCGTTGAGCGGCAGGTAGACGAAGAAGGGCTTGCCGGCCTTCGCGTCGGCGGCCTGCGCCGCGATGTAGTCCACGGTCTTGCGCGTGATGGCGGGCAGCACGTCGGGCGCCTTGAACCCCGGCGCCGTGGGCCCTGAGCGTCCGCCCTCGCCGGTGACCTCGTCGGGAACTGCGGTGACGCGGTCGTTTTCGATGAAGGCGTAGGGGGGCATGTCGAGCGAGCCGGCGATGCCGTAGAAGGTGTCGAAGCCGTGCGAGAGGGGCGAGTCGGAGAGCGGCCGGGTGTAATCGACGGCGCCGCCCTTCAGGAGCGGGTCGTCGGTGGTCTGGCCGGCCCAGCCGAGCCCGAGGTGCCACTTGCCGAAGCAGGCGGTGCGGTAGCCCCGCGCCCGCAGCAGCGTGGCGACGGTGGGGCGGTCTGGGGCGATGAGCGGCGCACTGAGGCCGAACAGCACGCCTGACTGCAGGCGCGTGCGCCAGGCGTAGCGTCCGGTGAGGATCCCGTAGCGCGTGGGGGTGCAGACGGACGACGGGCTGTGCGCGTCGGTGAAGCGCAGGCCCTGCGCCGCCAGGCGGTCGAGGTTCGGCGTCTTGATCTTCGAGTCGGCGTTGTAGCAGCCCAGGTCGCCGATCCCGAGGTCGTCCGCTAGGATGAAGACCACGTTCGGCGGACGGGGCGCGGGCTGCGCCCCGGCGTGCGGGACAGCGGCTGACAGCGCGGCGAAGAGCGGGAGCGCGACGGCGAGGGTGCGGGACTGCATGGGAGGCCTCCTAAAGGGGTGAGCCGAGTCTTGGCGTTGCGCCCGGCGCCGCACGGTGCGCGCCGGGGTCGTTCCGGCGGCCGGTCAGCTCAGGCGGAGCGTGGCCGCGCCGGTCCACGGCACCTGGGAGGCGCCGCATCCCGCGACGATGCACAGGTCCGCCTGCGCGTCGGCGCGGATGTTCGCCAGGTTGTCGGCGTCGAAGCCCTCGCCTTTGCGGGCGGCGTTGACGTCGTACCACACGGCCTTTTTGCCCGTGGCGCGCAGCGCCTTGTCGAGCGCCGCGACGACGGCTTTCCAGGGGGCGTCCGCGGGGCCGTCGAGCAACACCCGCTTCTGGCTGCGGACGCTGTCCAGCAGGGCTTCGAAGCCGGCGAATCCCGCGGGCAGGGGGCCGGCGGTGACTGCGGCGGGGTCCACCAGCGTGAGGGCCAGCGCCGCGCCGTAGACCGGGGCCTGCTCGCCGAGTTCGCACGGCTTGACGGCGATGCCGGCGGGCAGGCGCGCCGCGAGGCCGGCCTCCAGCGCCGGCACATAGAGATCCCAGTCGCGCGCGATGTTGCCGCCGATCACGAAGGCGTCGGCCTCGAATTTCGCGAGCCAGGGGGCTACGAACTCGGCGAGGTTCTCGCCGAAGGTGCGGTAAATCTTTTTGGCGGTGGCGTCGCCCTTGAGCGCGGCGTGGGCGATCTCCTTGCCGCCCGCGATGGTCTGGCCGGTCAGGCGCTGCCATTCGCCGACGAGCCAGCGGGTGGAAAAAAAGTCGTCCGCGATGCCGGTCTTGTAGGGCACGTGCCAGAGCTCGCCGTCGGGCGGCACGTCGTCGCCGCGGGTCTGGGGACGGCCCTCTTGCAGGAACGAGGCGCCGAAGCCGGTGCCGAGGGTCACCACGACCGGCCGCTTGAAGCCCTGGGCGCCGCCGCGGAAGTATTCGCCGAGGGCGAAGCAGGCGGCGTCGTTGTTGAAGACCACGGGCTTGGCGGACGAGTCGAGTGCATTGCTGAGGTACTGGCGGAAGTTGACGCCGAACATCTGCTCGTATTTGTTTTGGAAGGGGGTGATGCGGCAGATGCCCTCCTCGTAGGTGAAGGGGCCGGGGATGGCGAGGCCCACGCCCTTGACGGCGGCCGGCCCGACCTTGGCGGCGCAGGCGCGGATGGCGCGCTCGAAAACGTCCAGGACGGCGGTCGGGTTCACGTGGGTGTCAAGGTGTTCGCGGACGGTGCCGGCCGCGAACACCTCGAAGGTGCCGGCGTCGACGAGGTCCAGGGTGATATGCGAGCCGCCGACGTCGATGCCGAGAAAATAGGAAGGGGCCATGTCCGTTCTCCGGGGGGGTCAGGTGTCAAACAAAAAGCCTCTTCCGCAGAAGAGGCTTTTCACATTCATTCGTGTTGGTTCATGTAGCTGCTGGGGAGCGGCATGGTGCCTTCCCACGAGGCAGGTGCTGACCACGGAATGTCCGTCTCGTTCGGGTTATCCGCCATGCAGCCTGCCGCAAAGAGCAGGGCCGCCAGGCCGGCCAGACCGAGAACCGCGTGTGTCAACTTAGAAGAAAACCACATCGCCCTTCTCCACAGGAGTCTGCTGCCAGTCGTTCAGGATGTCGGCCACGACCAGATTCTTGCCCTGCACGGCCTGACGCAGTTTGATTCGCGTGACAAACTCGCCGGCGGCGCTCTGGCGGCCGGTGCGACGGACGTTCATGTCGAGCTGGGGCAGGGCGTTCTGGCGGTCCGGGCCGAGCATCTCGGCCATGGCGTCGGCCGAGAAGTCGATGATCACGAACTTCAGCTCGTCGTTCGCCTCGACGATCCGGCCCTTGTCGCCGGCGGTCAGCGCGGTGACCGACACCGACTCGCCCTGCGATTGGCCCATGGGCGAGCGCTTATCCGCAAAACGCGCTTTCAGCTCCTCGTAGGCCTGGCGGGTTTTGGCGAGGTCCTCGGTCAGCGTGACCTTTTCCTCGTTCACGCGCTCGACTTCATTCTTGGCATCGGCGAGCTCGGCGGACAGCTCCTTTTTCTCGGAGGTCAATTTTGTCACGCGGCCATCCAGCTCTTCCTTCTCGGTGGCCAGGGCGACGGCTTTCTCTTTCTCGCCCTTCAGCTCGACCTTAGCGGCGCGGCCCTCGGTCTTGAGCTTGTTGCTCTCTTCGATCGAGGAGGTGAACTGTTCGCGCATCTTGGAGAGTTCGGCGCGGGTCTTGTTCAGCACGGCCTGCTGCGACTTGGCGCGCTCGAACAGCTGGTCCATGAGCTCCTGCATGGTGCCGGGGCCTTTGGTGCGCGGCTTGTTGTCCACCTGGTCAAGCTCGTAGTTGCCGTCCGCGTCCACGGCGAAGTAGTGGCGCAGCTGAAGGCGCTTGTCGGTGCTGGCGAAGTCGAGCGTCGGGAGGTTCTGCTGCTCCAGCTTGATCGGGTACGACTCGAGCACCGACTCTTTTTCCGGATTGGCGAGTTCGCGGTCCGAGACCTCCGAAATATCTTTCTGGACACTCGGGGCGGCGGCGTCCGCGGCATCTGCGGCCTCGATGGTCTTGGCCAGCTTGATGAACTGCTCTTCGAACACGCTGTTCCGTTTGGTCAGCAATTCCCGTTTCTCGAACAATTTATAAGCGAAAAATAGGCTGACCGCACTCAGAGCCAAAATGACAATAACCAACACACGCAGCACTTTACCCATTGTAAATACCTCAACGTTTACTTGTGACACGTTTACGCATATGGTCAAAGGTAAATCAAAAAGGGGTACAACTGCAACAACAAAGTGATTTGCGTGCTCTTTTTTTATGGTGCGCCGCAAAAAAAGCGCGGTTTTTTGCCTGCCTGCCGAGACTCCTGGCCCGCGCGTCGGCGATTCGCGGCGAGAAGGGGGGCGGCGAAGCTGGCCGGGGGTTCGGCGGCGTCGGCATTGCATACTCCAGTACGCGTCCCGTTCGCTTTTTTTCACTCTTTGAAATTGACCTCCGCACAAAGTTCACGTATAACAGAATCTACTATGAATGAGAAGCGCTCCGACATCTTACTCGGTCATGGGCTCGTGTTGCTGCTGAGCGCGTTTTCCCCGATTTTTTGGGTGTGCGCGCAGGAAAACGCGGCGGAACAGGAGTTGCGTGAGGAAATCAAGTATATCGAATTACTTCAGCAGTATCGGATGCCGGACCTCGCCGAAGAGGTGATCGCGGCGACGAAAAAGAAATTCCCCGAGGCCGCGGCGAAGCTGAAGGTGAGCGAGATTCAAGGGCTCCTGTCGCAAGGCAAGTTTGACGATGTCCAGAAGGTGATCGACGCGATCCCGGACAAGAACGGCCCGGAGTTCTGGGCGCTGACGCTGGCCAAGGCGGACGCCTATTACGCGTTCGGGAAATACGCCGACGCGGACAAGCTTTATCTCGACTTTTTCAAGAAGGTCGACAAGCCTTCGCCGGCGCTGGTCTCCTTCTATCGCGACTCTGCCTACAAATATGCGCAGATGTTGCTCTATTTGGGCAGAGACCGCCCGGCGCTGGACGCCTTCCGCCGCCTCTTCAAGGTCCCGCTGGAGGAGGAGGTCGCCCGCCAGGTGCAGGCGGACATGGCCGAGCTGATGCTCAAGCTCGCCCCGGGCATCCAGAAGAAGGAAGAGAAGGACGCGTTGCTCAAAGAGGCCGAGGCGACGGTGGACAAGCTGCTTTGGAAACAGGACGTCTGGTTCGGCAAGGCGATCGTGATGAAGGCCCACATCTATCTGCTGCGCGGGGACGTCAAGGGCGCGCAGGAGTTGGTCGAGAACTACATGCCCCAGCTGAAGACCATCCATGACGCGCTGCGCGAGCAGGACGCGGACGGGTCGCAGGGGATGCTGCGCATGAGCCCGATGCCGCAGTGCCGTTACCTGCTGGCCGTGTTGCTGATGGACGAGGCGATGGCGGAGGTCAAGAAAGAGGGCGGCAGCGACGACCGCATCAAAGACCTGCTGCTGGGCGAGCGCGACCCCCAGACCAAACAGCGCAAAGGAAACGGCGCATTCAACCACTTTATCAACGTCTTCATCCGCTTCCCGGAAAGCCAGTGGGCCACGGAGGCGGGCGAGCGCTCCGAAACGATCCGCAAGCTCATCAAAGAGCGCTTCAAAGCGGACCTGCGCACGCCGGTGACCGCGGAGCAGATGGCCAAGGTGCGGCAGATGCAGTTCGCCGGCGCGCGCTTGGTCTTCAGCCAGAATCAGTTCAAAGAGGCGATCGATAAATACCTCCTCGTGCTGAACCAGTTCCCGGAGACCCCCGAGTCTGTCCCCGCGCTGGGCGACCTCGCGGTCTGCTACATCGAGTCGGCGGATAAGGACGCGGAATCGGCGCTGATGGCGGAAACCGTCACCGGCCACCTCTCCGAGAGGTTCTGCGCCAAGCCCGCCCTCATGAAGGAGGCGGGCGACCAGGTGCGCCGCATCGGCGAGCGCTACGGCGAGCTGAAGATGGAAGACAAGAAGCGCCAGACCTACGCGCTGTTCTTCCGCGACTACCCCGCGCACTACGCGGCCGGCCAGCTCGTGATGAGCTTCGGCGAGCGCGAGTTCCAAGCCAAGAACTATGCGGGCGCGATGGTTTACTACCGGCAGGTCGCCGACATCTACACCAATTCGACCTACTACTTCGACGCGCTGAACCGCATGGCCCAGATCTACAAGGAGGAGGGGCAGCACACCAACGAGATCCAGTCCCTCGAATTCTACGTGGACCGCATGTCCGCGCGCGAGCGGCCCGGCCATGCGCTGGTGGCCGGCAAGTTCCGCCTCGCGGACGCCTACCGGGAATACGGCAATCTGCTGCTGAAAGGCGCGACGACCAACGAGGCCGTGGCCGCGGAGCAGAAGGAGGCGATCCAGAAAGAGGGCGTGACCTGGCTGACCAAGGCGGCGCTCGGGTTCGGCGGCGTGGCCAAGGTGCTGGGCGAAGCGGCGGCGGACTATCAGCAGAACGAGGAAGAGAAGAAACGCAACGTGCAGATGCAGGAGATGGCGGTCTTCACCAAGGCGGTGTGCCTGACGCAGGTCAACTATCCGCAGGACAAGCTGCCCGTCATGCGCAAGCTGGCGATCGCGGCTTTCGAGGACTACGTGAAGCAGTATCCCCAGGGCAAGCTCGCGCCGAAGGCCCAGCTCCAGATCGGCACGCTCTACACCATCCTGCAGGACACGGCGAACGCGCAGGTGGCGTTCGAGAAACTGAGCAAAGTGTATCCCGAATCGGACGAGGCTAAAAACTCGGTGCCGATGCAGGCGGCGGCCCTGATCGAGATCGGGCTGCGCGGCGAGGGCGTGGCCAAATACCGCCAGATGTTCGCGGCGGGCGGCACCTACACCGAGGGGCAGTTCATGGCGGCCGCCAAGGCGCTCGAAGAGGCCAAGGAGTACGACATGGCGCTCCAGGCCTACGACAAGGTGCTCGGCGTGACCAAGGAGCTCTCGCTGTCCGCCAACGCCAAGATCGGGCGCGCCCGGTCGCTGGTGGGGCAGAAGAAGTACGGCGAGGCGCACAAGGTCCTGGAGGCGTTCGTCAAGGACAAGGCGCTGTCCAAGCTGCAGCTGGTGGTCGATGCCAACCTGCTGCTGGTCGAGGTGGCGAGCGAAGAGGGCAAGACCGAGAAGGACGACAACGAGCGGACGCGCCTCTTCAATGCGGCGGTGGACTCGCTCAAGCTGGTCAAGAAATACCGCACGAAGCCCGAGGAGATGGCCGAGCTGGACCTGATGTCCGGCGAGGTGCTCCTGCGCAAGATGGACGCGGAGAAGAAGCTCGGTCTCACAAAGCAGGCCGCGGAGAGCCGCGGCAATGCGATCGTGGCGTTCCAGCGCATGATCATGGGCAACCAGCAGCAGTCCGCCGAGCTGGCCGCCGTCTTGGAGAAAGCCTATTTCTACTGCATGCCGCTGATGCTGGATCACAAGAAGTTCGCGGACGCGGCGGAGGACTGCGAGCGGTATCTGTCGCTCTTCCCGAACGGGCGGTACCGGACGGATATCCAGAACTGGTTGAACCAGGCGAAGCTGGGGCAGTGAACGGCGGTCGGTTAACTTTATTTTGAGAAACGCTTTAAGGAGCAAACGCATGAAGATGAGCACACACACGGGAGTTGTCGCGGTGGTCCTGACGATGGTCACCGCGGGCGCGGCCATGGCCCAGATCGCGGGCGTCATCACGACGCCCGAGGGCCGCAAGATCGAAGGCACCATCAAGTGGAACGTCCGCGACAAGGCGTACGGCATCACCGCGAAGGGCGGCAACGTCGAGCTGCAGCTGACGCGGGAGAACATCAGCGACATCCAGATTCCGCGCCCGAAGGAATTGGACGCGGCGATCGCCAGCATCCAGTCAGGCAACGCGGCCGCGGCCGTGCCGGTGCTGGAAAAGCTCTCGAACGACTACCTGATGCTGCAGTGGGACACGGTCGCGACCCGCTACTTGGCCGAGGCGCACGTGAAGGCCGGCGCGCCGGACAAGGCGCTGCGCGTGTGCGAGAAGGTCATCGCCGCGAATCCGGATGCCGCCTTCCTGGGCGAAATGGCGCCCGCCTATTGGCAGGCCCTGCTGAAGTCGGACCGCGTGTCCAAGGTCGAGGATCTGATGGCCAAGGCGATCAAGAGCGGCGACCGGCTGGCGTCCGCGAATGCGCTGATCATGCGCGGCGACGTGATTCTGGCCGCGGGCGACACGAACGAGAACGCGAAGAAGGCGCTGATCGACGGCTTCATGCGCGTGGTGACCTTGTACAAGAGCGAGAAGGCGGCCCAGCCCGAAGCGCTCTACAAGGCGGCGAAGTGCTTCGAGAAGCTCGGTCAGTCGTCGCGCGCGGATCAGATGCGGACGACGCTGAAGGGCGAATACGCGTCGTCCGAGTGGGCGCGCAAGTGAGAAAAGGTTCTTCCCGCGCCGGAGGGCGCGGGGTGGTGGCGGCAAGGATTTTTGTTAGTCAACGAAACTAACTTGAACAAGGGAAACAAAGTAAGAGGTTAACGATGAAAAGACTGGTCATGTCGGCAGTGATGTTCGCGGGGTTGACGGTTGGTTCTGTGATGGCGCAGGATGCTGCGGCGCCTGCAGCGGCAGCACCTGCACCCGCCGCGGCGGCTGCCGGGCTTGAGGCGAATCCCGCTGCCGCAGGTGAGGCTGCAAAACCCAAGAGCTCGGGGAAGACGGGTTTCTTCGCGGTGGTGTTCGGTTCCGGCTGGCTGGGTGTGGTGCTGTGGGCGGCGCTGTTCGGCTGCGGCGCGGCGGCCATCTATTTCATCGTGGACAGCTCGGTGATGGTCCGTCCCCAGAAGATCATGCCCCAGAGCCTGATCGACAAGGTCAAGGCCGGCATGGCCGAGGGCGACGTGATGAAGGCCTTGCACGCCTGCGAGACCGAGCCGGGACCGATGGCGAACATCCTGTCCGCCGGTTTCTCCCACGTCGAAGAGGGCTTCGAAGTGATCCAGGAGTCGATCGGCGCGGCCGCCGACCTGGAGACCGAGCGCATCATGCAGCGCCTCACGTGGATTTCCGTGTGCTCGAACCTGGCCCCGATGTTGGGTCTGCTCGGCACGGTGCAAGGCATGATCATGTGTTTCGAAACGTTGGCGACCGGCGCCCCGGACGTCGGCTCGTTGGCGTTGGCCATTTCGCAGGCGCTGTGGACCACCGCCGGCGGCCTGTGCATCGCGATTCCCGCCATCACCTTCTACTACAGCATCCGCAACAACGCGAACCGGCTGATCCTGCGCATGCAGGCCATGACCATGGAGCTCATCAAGGACCTGCGCAACGTCGAAGTCGTGAATGACTAACGCCGCGTGACGCAACGGGGAGGCGCGCGTCCCGAAGGCGGCCCCCCCGGTGCCGAGTCCCGTCGCCGGTGCGGCCCGCGCGCCGGCGGGTCGGTTTTGAGTCGGGCTCCCACGGGATGACACCTGCGGGGCAAACCGCAGTAAAGGTTTGAAACCATGGCTAGAGGGTTATCAACACAACAGTGCGATTTGGACATGACGCCGATGATCGACGTCGTGTTCCAGCTGATCATTTTCTTTGTGGTCACGCTGAAAATGACATCGGACGTCAATCCGGACATCATTCTCGAAGACGGCAAGAACGGGGTGACGCTGACGCAGGACAATCTGCCGCCCAGCACGCTGGAGATCGAGCTGGACCGCCGGGGCCGCATCTCGATCCACAACGCGACGCTGAATGAGCGGCTCTTGGCGACGATGATCAAGAACCGGATCAACCGCCACGGCAACGAGTTTCCCGTCCTGATCCGGGCGGACCGCCGCACGCAGCACGAAAAGGTGCGCAAGGTCATGGACATCTGCACGGCGGCTGGCATCTGGAAGCTGTCGTTCGTCGCGGTTCAGGAGCACAAGGCGGCGAAAAAGTAGGAGACGATCTTATGGCTTACAAACGGAAAGAAAATAAGGGCGAGAGCCCGAAACTGGACATGACGCCGATGATCGACGTCGTCTTCCAGCTCCTGATTTTCTTCGTGGTCACTCTGAAGCAGGAGGATATTCTCGCCAAGCTGTCGGCCGCCCGCCCCGCGCCGAACCAGGACGAGAAGGTCAAGGAGCAGCAGCAGGATCTGATCAACGTGATCGTGGCGCCGCAGGGCTTTCTTTTCAACGGCCGCCCCATGCGTCTGCCGGAGCTCGACCGCGCGATCGAGCGCCTGTCGGGCTACAGCAAGACCGCGATGGTGATCATCAAGTGTACCGCCGATTCGCCGCACGCCTTCCTTGTTCAGGTGTTGGACGTCTGCAACAAGCACGGCATGACCAACCTGTCGATCTTCAGCATGTAAGGAATCAGACATGAGTAGCAATGTGGATATGACCGAGGTCGACTCGCATCTCGACGAGATCGCTCGGATGTACACGAACGAGACGTTGTTCCGGCGCATGAAGGTGCTGTTCTCCGGACTCAAGGCCCCCCGTCAGTCCAGAGAGTACAAGGTTGCGATGATCGAGGTGCAGCGTCTGGCGGCACCGTTCGCGGCCATTCTTCTCCCCGCGTTCGCCGTGGGCGTCTTGATGGTCATGTCGAGCGGCGCGGTGGTCCAGGACCGCATCATCGAGACGCAGGTGCTCGAGGCCGAAGAGGTGAAGGACCTCGACAAGATCGAAGAGTTCGAGAAGCCGGAAGAACAGATGGAGGACGTCAACATCGACATCCCCATCAACAGCCCGAACGTCCAGGTGCAGTCCGATACGCCGAACAATCAGCCGATGAGCCCGCAGCCGCAGGCGTTCGACGCGGTGATGACGGTCAAGAGCCCGGTGATCCTCAAAAACATCTACGGCAGCACCCGCAACACCGGCACGCGCGGCACGCAGCTCGCCAAGTTCGGCGGCGACCGCATGACCGAAGACGCGGTGCTGCGCGCCCTGCGTTGGCTCAAGAAAAAACAGCAGACGGACGGCTCTTGGCCCGCACAGAAGGTGGCCATGACCGGCTTGGCGGTCCTGACGTTCTTGGCGCACGGCGAGAAGCCGGGCGAGTCGGCGGAGTTCGGCGCGACGATCCAGAAGGCGCTGGAATTCCTGATCAAGAGCCAGCGCGCCGACGGCAAGTTCAACGGCATGGACGGCAATGAATACGCCCACCCGATCGCGACGTATGCGCTCTGCGAGGCCTATGGCATGACGATCAACCCGAACGTCAAGGTCGCGGCCGAGAAGGCGCTGGTGCCGATCATCAAGGGCCAGCATCCGACCGGCGGTTGGACCTACAAGATGGACCCCTCCGTCAACAACAGCAAAGAGCACGGCGAAGTCGGCAAGTACCGCGACGACACCTCCTACATGGGGTGGTGCGCGCAGGCGCTCAAAGCCGCCAAATTGGCTAAGCTGCACGCCGACGGCCTGGAGAAGGCGACCAAGCTCGCGGTCAAAGGCTTCAAGAAAAACGCCAGCCCGAACGGCGGCTTCGGCTACACCAGTCCGGGCACCGGCGGCCTCACGAGCGTCGGCACCCTGTGCATGCAGCTGCTCGGCGCGTCGAATGAGGCGGAGGTGAAGAAATCGCTGGAGCTCATTGATGCTTGGACGCCGTCCTTCTCGTCCTATGAGCCGGTCGAGGACGTGATCAAGCAGCTGAAGCCCGACGATTTGATCAAGCGCGATAAGAGCGGTAAGCCGACGCTCGATAAAGACGGCAAGCAAGAGAAATTGACCCCTATCGCGGTGGCCAAGGATAAGCTTTCCCCGAAGGTTGATCCTGCCGAAAAGATGTTTTATTCCGCCTCGGCGCAATACTATTTCTACTATGCCACGCAGTGTAAGTTTCACCAAGGGGGCAAGCATTGGGAAAACTGGAACAAGGTCATGAAGCCGCGGTATGTCAAGGCGCAGCAGATCGAGAAGAACGCGATCAAGAACGACAAGGGCGTGGACTGTGACATCGGCTGGTGGGCGAATGCGGACACGATGAGCGACCGCCCCGTCATGGACACTTGCCTGGCCGCGCTGCAGCTCATGGTCTATTACCGCTATCTGCCGACCACCAGCAAGGAAGCCGTGCAGGTTGAGGCGGAACTCGTGGCCACCTCCACCGACACCGAAGACATCAAGGTGGACACCGGGAATCTGTAAGAAGTGCATTAGTTCGTTAGTGCATGAGTGCGGTTAACTAATAAACTAATGCACGACTGAACGAACGCACTTCTTCATTATGCCCTTTTCACTTTTTCTCGCGTTGAAATATCTCCGGCCGAAACGGTCGTTCACCTCGGTCGTGACGCTGATCTCGGTGGTCGGCGTGGTGCTGGGCGTGGCGATCATCATCATCGTGCGCGCGGTGATGACCGGCTTCGGCGACATGTGGAAAGAGAAGATCCTCGACTTCAAGCCGCACATCACCGTGTCGCCCGTGGGCGGCGGCGTCATTGAAGAGGAGGAGTCGGTCTGCAAGCGGCTGGAGATGGTGCCGGGGGTGATCGCCGCCTCGCCCGGGCTCGAAACGCGCGTGCTGGTCGAGCACCGCCGCCGCGTGGTCGCGCCGATCGTGATCGGCACCGACCCGCAGCGTGCCCGCCGCGTGATGAAGCTTGACCGCATGGCCGCGGGCGAGTTCAACATCGAGGGCGACTCGGTGGTGGTGGGCATCGATCTGGCCGCCGAGCTCGGGCTGATGGTGGGCGACGCGATTCTGGTGTATTCGCCCATGAACCTCGTCACCAAGGACGAGGTCTATTTTCCCGAGCGTCTCACGATCACCGGCATCTTCGACTCCGGACAGCGCGACTTCGATTCCGGATTCATCGTGACCTCGATCGCCGTGGCCCGCGATCTGATGGGCATGAAGTCCGGCGTCTATTCGATCCACCTCAAGGTGGACGATCCGCAGAACACCGCGCATTTCGGCAGAATCGTCAACGACGTCCGCATGCTGGTTCCCCGTCAGGCGGTCCGCACGTGGCAGGAGATCGACAGCCAGCTTTTCAACGCGCTCGCGGTGGAGAAAAACATGATGGTCATCCTGCTGATGTTCATCACGGTGGTGGCGATCTTCTGCGTGACCAACACGCTGATCGTGCTGACGGTCCAGAAGACGGACGAGATCGGGCTGCTCAAGGCGCTCGGTTTCTCGTCGCGGCAGGTGATGGGCGCCTTCGTGTTTCACGGCTGGATCCAGTGCCTCATCGGCACCGCGCTGGGCATCGGCGCCGCCCTGCTGATCTTGGAAAACCTGCACGTGCTGGTGGCGTTTCTGGCGCGGCTCGGCGTAGAGGTGTTCCCCAAGAGCGTGTACGGGCTGGCGGAGATCCCGTGGCGCGTGATCCCGGGCGAGGTCGTGAGCGTCGCGGTTTCGGTGATCCTCTTCTGCACCGTGGCCAGTTTCCTGCCCGCCTGGCGCGCATCGCGCATGGATCCGGTGACGGCCCTGCGCAAGGAGTAGGGGCGCGCCCGCATTCCGCCCCGACGGAAAGAGCAAGATGTTAGAAGCAACCAACCTGCATAAGACGTACATCCTGCCGCACAAGCGGGTCGACGTGCTGAAAGGCGCGTCGATCAGCGTGGGCAAAGGCGAGCGCGTGGCGATCGTGGGGCGCAGCGGCGCAGGCAAGAGCACGCTCCTGCACGTGCTGGGCGGCCTGGACCGGCCCGACGCCGGCGAGGTCAGCGTGGACGGCAAGCCGCTTTACGCGGTCTCGCAGCGGGTGCGCACGGCCGTGCGTGCGGCCAAGATCGGCTTCGTGTTCCAGTCCTACCACCTCCTGTCGGAAATGGACGTCACCGAGAACGTGATGCTGCCCGCCATGACCGGCGTGCTGAACATCACGCGGGCGCAGATGCGGCAGCGCGCTTTGACGCTGCTGGAGCAGGTGGGCCTGGCCGACCGCGCCACCCACATGCCGCTGGAGCTCTCCGGCGGTGAGCAGCAGCGCGTGGCCCTGGCGCGCGCGCTCATTCACGAGCCCGCGCTGATCCTCGCCGACGAGCCGACCGGCAACCTCGACCGCATGACCGGCGCGCAGATCATGGAGCTGCTCTTCGGCCTCTCCTGCACGCGCGATCTGGCGTTGGTGATGGTGACCCATTCGCCCGAGACCGCCGCGCTGTGCGACCGCGTCATGGAGCTGCATGAGGGCTTGCTCGTTCCGCGGCCGTGAAGACGGCCGCGGCGAGCGGTCACAAATCCCGCAGCCTGAAAATCAGGGTGAGACGGGCGAATGACGCCACCGGACGCCCGTCGCGGGCACCGGGCTTGAAGCGCGCCTGTTCCACGGCGCGCACCGCGGCGCGGTCGAGGTCCGGAAATCCGCTGGAGGACACCAGCGTGACGCCGGTTGTCCGCCCGTCCTCGCCCACCGACGCATCGAGAATGACCGTCCCCTCTTCGCCGCGCCGCCGCGCGCCGATGGGATAGGAGGGCCGGATCGGGCGGTCGAGCGAAGGATGGGCGTCGATGTGCCCCGCGGAGCCGGCCGCGCCGGCGTTCTCGCGTTGGCTGGCTCCGGGCACGGCCGGCGCGGGCTCGATGACGGCGGCGGCGGGTGCCGCTGCGGTTGGCGCGGGGGCCGTCTGGGCGGCCGGTGCGGGTTTGGGCTTCTCGGCCGGCGGAACGGGCTTGGCCACGGGGACGGGTGCCGGCACCGGCTTGGGCTCCGGAACGGCCTCCGGCTCGGGGATCGCGTCGGTGAAATCGGGCTTTTCCTGGAGTTGCGGTTGCGCCGCCATTTCGGGAACGGGCTCGGGAAGCGGAAGCGGCGAAATCTCGGCGGCCGGCGCTTGCGCGGCCTTCGGCCCCGCGCCCGGCACGTCGGGCGCGATCTCGGTCAGCGTCAACTCCACCGCGGTCACTTCCAGCTCGGGGGCTGCCGTGGCCGGCGCGTCCCTGTGATGCACGGCATAAAAACCCAGCAGCAGCAGCCCCGTGAGGTGCAGGGCGGCGGACAGGGTATAGCTCACGATATGGTCGGCAGAGAACATGGGGTAAAGCGCGGTCAGTTCATTGGGCGTCCGTTTTTCATGCGTGGGGCGCGGGCGGAAAGTCTGTGCGGCGGTGTGGGAGCCTTGGGCTACTTCGCCTCGCCGCTGACCTGGAACGCGACGCGTTCCACGCCGCCGTTCTTGAGCTTGCCCAGCAGCTCGATGCCGGTGCCGAGCGAGGCCGCCTTGTCGGCGCTGATGAGCACGGGCGTGGCGCTTTCGCGCCAGAGCTTGACGGTGGCGATCACCAGCTCGTCGAGCGGCATGGCTTGCTTGTTCAGGAGCAGGCGGTTGTCGGCGGCCAATGTGATGATCGTCTGCTCCCCTTTCTGCTGCACCCCTTTGGCGGCGGGCAGGTCCACTTTCAGGCCGCGGTGGACCGACATGGAGAAGATCGAGTAGACGAAGACGACCAGGATCAGAAACATGACGTCCATGAGGGAGATCATTTCCATCCGGGCCTTGCGGTCTTCGTATCCTGAGCTCAGGCGCATGGTTCACTCTCCCGGTTGGCCGGCGCGCGCGTTCAGGCTGACGCCGGTGTTGTAGGCGAGCTCGAAGTGGTGGATGGCCTGTTCAAGCTCCGTGGTGCGGCGCTTGAGCTGCGAGACCAGGAAGTTGAAGGGAAAGAGGCAGGCGATGGCCACGATCAGGCCGGCGGCGGTGGTGATCAGCGCCTCGGCGATGCCCGCCGTGGCGCCGGCCGGATTTTCCATGCCCGCCGCGTTGAGCATGTTGAAGGTGTTGATGATGCCGGTGACCGTGCCGAGAATGCCGAGCATGGGGGCGACGGTGATCGAGGTGTCGAGGACCGAGAGCCCTCGGCGCAGGTGGTCCAGCTCCAGCTGCGACGCGGCCTCCAGCGTCTCTTGGAAGCCCGCCGTGCGGTTCTCGAGAGCCTGCGCGAAAACGCGGCAGACCGGCGAATCGGCCTGTTTTGCGGCGGCGAGGGCTTCGTCGAATTTGCCCTCGCGGGTGAGCCCGATGAGCGCCTTCTGTTTGTGGCGGAAATAGAAATTGGCGGTGTTGTACTTCCAGAAGGCGAAGAGGCGCTCGAACGTCACGGCGAGCCCCATGAACGAGCAGACCAGGATCGGCCACATGACCGGCCCGCCGCGGTCGAAGAGCGCGAAGGCCGCGTCGAAAAGGCCCTGCGGCGCCGCGGGGGCGGCCTGGGCGAGAAAAGAAGAGCAAAACATCATCAACCTCCAGCGGCGCGCGGCGTTTCCGCACGCTCGCTCCTGTCATCAAACGCCGGCGTCCCGGCCGCGGTTCACATGACCTTCATTTTGGGCAGGTCCTGGATGTCCACGTAGCCGACCAGACGGCCTTCCGCGTCGACCACCGGCAGGTCATCGATCTTGTATTTCTCGAAGATGCGCAGCACATCGACGGCGAAGGCCTCGTCGCACACCGACACGGGCTTATGGGTCATGACGGCGTGGACGGGGCTGCGGAGGATGTCTTTGCCTTCGGAAAGCTGGCGGCGCAGGTCGCCGTCCGTGAAGATGCCGGCCAGGCGTCCGTCGGGATGGGCAACCAGCGCGGCGCCGCTCTTTGCGGTCGTCATGGCCATGATGGCGTCCATGATGGTGGCCGAGAGCGGCAGCGTGGCCAGCCGCTCGCCGGTGCGCATGATGTCGCGGACGCGCAGCACGAGGGCCCGGCCGATCGCGCCGGCGGGGTGCAGGCGGGCGTAGCTCTCCTTGTTGAAGTGACGGGCCTCGATCAGCACCATGGCGAGCGCGTCGCCGACGGCCATGGTGGCGGTGGTGCTGGTGGTGGGCGCCATGCCGAAGGGGCACGCCTCCTTGCCGATGCGGACGCAGAGCACCACGTCGCTCAGGCGGGCGAGCGTGCTGTCCGGATTGCCGACCATGCCGATGATGCGGATGCCGAGACGGCGCACGGCGGGGATGAGTTTGATGACCTCGTCGGATTCGCCGGAGAAACTGAGCGCCAGCAGCACGTCGTTCTCGGCGATCATGCCGAGGTCGCCGTGCATGGCCTGGATCGGGTTCATGACCACGCTGGTCGAGCCGGTGCTGGCGAGGGTGGCGGAAAGCTTTTCGGCGATGTGCAGGTTTTTGCCGACGCCGGTCACGACGATCTTGCCGCCGTTGTCGAGGGTTTCGAGAATCAGGCGCACCGTGGCGAGAAAATCTTCGCCCAGCGCGGCCTGCGCGGTGCGGAGGCCCTCGATTTCGGTGTCAAGAACCTGCCATGCGCGAGAAAGGATCGCTGCGTTATCCATAAAAAACGTTCGGTTTTGAGGTTGATTCAGGCGGCGCCGGACCGGTGCCGCCGGCTTTGAATGTCGGCTTTCAGTGTAGCGCAAAGGGCGGCGGGCGCAAAAGGTCTTTTTTCATCTTGTGCAGACCGCGGGGTGGGAATAAAATACAACACCGGTAGGGGATAAACACGGCACAACGGTCACGGTTAAAAGAAAGGAACGCGCCATGAAAAGCTTTGATGTTCAAACCAATGGGCATGCCCAGTTCGTGAACATAACGGACCAGGTTCAGAAGGCGGTCCAGGCGCTGGGCGTCACCGACGGAGTTGTGACGGTGTTTACGCCGCACACCACGTGCGGGGTGACCATCAACGAGAACGAGGATCCCCACGTGGTGGAGGATCTCCTCCGTCTGCTCGACGCGATGGCGCCGTGGAAGAATCCGGCCTATACCCATGCGGGCGGCAATACCGCCGCGCACATGAAAACCTCGCTGATCGGCTCGTCTGTGCAGGTGATCGTGGCGTACGGCAACATTCAGCTCGGCATGTGGCAGGGCCTCTATCTCTGCGAATTCGACGGTCCGCGCATCCGTCACGTATGGGTCCAGTAAGGGGAGAGGCCGAGGGCCTGTCTTAAGGGGAGGCGTCGCGCCATACCTCGTCGTACACCGCGAGGGTTTTCGTCACCATCTGGTCGAGCGAGAACCGGGCGAGAATGTCTTCCCGCAGGCCGGAGAACGCGGCGGTTGACGCCCGCACCAGCCGGTCGGCGAGCTGCGCCTCGTCGCCCGGCTCGACCAGCCACCCGTTGAAGCCCTCGCGGACGATGTCCAGGGCGCCTCCGAAGCGCGTTGCGATCACCGGGCACCCCATCGCCAGCGCCTCGGCCATCGAGCGCCCGAACGACTCGGGCTTGGCGCGGTTGCCGGAGACGAGCACGTGGCCGCAGGCGTAAATCTCGGCGACTTTGCTCTGGCTGCCCGCGAAGGCGACGTGGCCGCCCAAGCCCAGTTCAGCCACCAGCTTCCGCAGCGCCTGCTCGTGGCCGGCGCGCGTCGCCTCCGCGCCGCCCACGATCACGGTCTTGATCCGCGGGTTTGTCGCGCGCGCCAGGGCCGTGGCCCGGATGAGCGCGTCGTAGCCCTTGAGCGGCGTGATGCGTCCGACGCCCAGCACCACGAAGCGCCCCTCCAGCCCATGGCGGCTCCGGAAGTCCGCCATGAACGCCGCGTCGAGCCGCGCCGGATCGAAGAGCTGCGGGTCGATGCCGCGCGGCACGAGCCGGATCTTTTCCGGGGGCGTCCCGTAGTGCTCGCGGATGTAGTCCACGACGGAGGTGCTGGGGCAGATCACCCGCTGGCCCGCGGTCATGATCCGGCTGTAGGCGCTCACGCTGTTGAAGCCGTGGACCGTGGAGACGAAGGGCAGCCGCAGGGGGCGGTTGGCCAGCACGAAGAGCCAGCCCGGCACGCGGCTGCGGTAGTGCACCAGGTCCGGCCTCAGGGCTTTGAGCGCGCGGCGCAGGGCCAGCACCCGCTGCGGGACCGTGAGCGGATTCTTCGATTTCACGTCCAGCGTCAGGTGCCGTCCGCCGTCGCGCTCGACCGTCCCGGCCAAGTGTCCGCCGCTGGAGATGACGGTGCTGACGAGGCCGCGCCTGACGAATTCGCGGTTGAGCTCGACGGTGCCCCGCTCGACGCCGCCCTCCTCGAGCGCCGGAAGGATCTGGAGAATGTGCATGCCGGGTATGATACAGGGTTTGGGGGGCGGGGGGCAAGGTGTCGCGTGGCTCAAGGATGGGAACGGGCGTGATTCAACTGTGTTGCATCCACACCCGAAGGAGAAATATGGGCGGAGAAGTGAGGAGTTCCAACACCTCGGAGACGAAGAGCGCGTACGATACGCATTTCACCGTCGCAATACTTGACTTCCCGCATGAGAAATCACAGAATGAAACGAATTTTTGTCGCATCAAGCGGGTAACGATGTGATATGTCCAAAGACGGGGGTCGTGAAAGGAAGTCCGAGTCATGAGCGTATGGCGATGGGGAACGGTTCTTTTGATTTCTGCGGTATTTTCGGCGCAGGCGATTGAGTCGAACGGCGTGCTGCTTGTCGAAGTGAAGGCGTCGTCGCTTTCCGGTCTGGGAAACAATGCGGCGGTGGCGGCGTGGGCCAATACGGGAACGCTGGGTGGGAATTTCGTGCCGGCGGTCAGCGGGCAGGGCGCGGTCTATCAGGACAGCGTCGGGGGCGCGCCGGCCGTGACGTTCGCGGCGTCGGCGAACTCGATCATGACCAACACCGTGCCGCCGCCTTCGTCTATTCTGAGCAACAACATCTGGAGTGCGGAGATCTGGGTGCTCAACCCGAGCCTGCAAGGCGCGGAAGACCAGTTCGCGTGGACCGACCGCGAGAACTGGACCGGGTCTGCGGACGGCACGTGCATGGAGATCCGCTACTGCGCCGACACCGCGAACGCGGTGGAGCATCATAACGGCACCTGCAATATCCCCTGGACCAACTCGCTTCCTACGGCCGGCGTGTGGCACCACATCGCCGTCACGCGCTCGGCGGACGGCTCCGAGCGCCTCTATGCCGACGGCGTGCTGTGCACGACCAAGACGCCGGCGGTGAGCAACCTGCGCGGCGGCGCGCCGTTCGCGATGGGCGGCGTGTGGAACCGGGCCACGAATGATTGGCAGATGCTCTTCAGCGGCTCGCTGGCACAGGTGCGCGTGCACAGCGGCACCCTGAGCGGGGCGCAGGTCCTCAGCAACTTCCTGGAAGAGCGCGAGACCTACCATGCGATCTGGAACGGCGCGCCGGGAACGGAACAGGCGTGGGAGAACAGCGCCAACTGGCTCTCGAACAACGCGGCCGAAAGCGGCTCGACGGCATGGATCACGAACGGGGGCTTCGCCGTCCTCTCCGGCGACCTGTCGCTGAACCATCTCTATCCGACGGCGGGTGGACTTGCCGTGAGGAACGGCGCCAAGCTGACGCTCGAAGGTGCCGACAACGTCTACATGGCAAGCACGAACAATTTCGCCCTGAGCGTCGAGGACGGCCTTTTCGCCATAAACGGCAACGGGACAACGAATCTTTACATGGGCCAGTTCGGCGGCGACGCGGCCGTCACGGTCGGGGTTTCCGGGGCCTCGGCGACACTTGAGGTGCCCCGCGACACGGTTCTGGCGAACAGCAGCGGCAGCGCGGGCGCGATGACGGTCGGCCCTGGCGGCGGCGTGTACAACTCCAACGGCTGGTTCTATGTGGCGAACAACGTCGGCGCGCAGGGAGCGTTGACGGTCAACGGCGGCACGCTCGGGTTCCGCACGGCGGACAAAGCCTTCGTCGTGAACGCGAACGGCGCGCGCGGCGAGGTGACGGTCAACAGCGGCGCAATCAGCGCGACCGGTGATTTCAAATGGTCCAACGGCACCGCGAACAACACATCTTACGGCAAGGCTCAGCTCAACGGCGGCACGGTCGAAGGCAAGCGGTTCTTCGCCGACAGCACGGCGGGCACGAACCTGCTCTATCTGAACGGCGGCACGGTCAAGGCCCGGGTCTCGGCCAGCGATTTCCTGTACAACCTTACGGGCGCATATGTCCAGAACGGCGGCGCGGTTTTCGAAATTCCGGCGGGCGCGACGGTGACGGCCGCGCAGGCGCTGCTGGCGGACGCCGGCAGCACGGGCGGCCTGACGAAACTCGGCGCGGGCCGCATCACCTTCGCGGGAACCAATACGTTTACGGGGGCGCTCGACGTGCAAGGCGGCGACCTCTTCTTCAGCCACGTCAGCGGACTCGCCGCCGGCTTTGGCGGCGCGGTGTCGGTGGCCAACGGGGGGTCCATCGGCTACAATACGGTCGGCGGCGCGTCGCTGCTGAACGGCTTGTTGACGGCCGGCTCCTCGGGCTACCTGACGCTCTGTCCCAGCAACGCGGCGGACAGCGTGACGTTCGCCGCGCTGCCCAACATGAAGCTCGCCTTCCAGGGGCTCGCCCGCTACACCGGCACGTTCACGCCCTATCAGAACCAGTACGTCTTCGAAGTCGAAGGGACGACGGTGACCAACGGCGCGACGTTGGCGGACGGCGCGACGAACGGCCACCTGAGCGTGACCGGCGTTTCGGGCGGCGGAATGGTGCTGACCGGCAACAACACGTATAGCGGCGGCACGGAGGTCGACGCGGCGACGGTGACGCTCGGCCACGCCAACGCGCTCGGCGTGCAGGCCCAGCCCGGTTCGCCGGACATCATCCTGCGCAACGGCGCGTCGCTGCGCTTTGTGGCGGACATGGATATCAACGCGCTGGTGACCGGCCGCCTGGACACCGCCTCCAACGGTATCCTGCTGGTGGGCGCGGCCAACGCGGCCAAGAGCATCGATCTCAGCCGCCACCCCGGGATCGTGGTGGGCTCCGCCGACGCGAGCCTGGACTACACCGGTACGCTCACGCTTTCGCCTGCGAGCGACGCCTATCGCCTCGGCGGCGGCAGCCCGACGTACAACGGCACGCCGAACCGCGGCTTCTCGGTCAACAACCTCACGGACGGCACCGAGGCCCGCAAGGTGGTGATCGGAACGCCTGGCCTTGTGGAGCTCAAGGCCGGCAACTCCTACTCCGGCGGAACCGTCGTCACGAACCGCGGCGTCCTCTTCATCAAGGAAGACGGCCTGGGCGCGGTCCCGGCCACGCCCGAGGCGGGGGCCGATAACCTCTATGTGAGCAACGGCGTGGTCCGCGCCGGCAACGCGAACTTCACGCTGCCTCCTAACCGCGGCATCCACGTCGCGGCAGGAACCGGCGGCATGGAGCTCCACCCGTGGGGCGGTTACTCGATGACGGTGGCGGGCAATCTCTCCGGCTCCGGCCCGATCACGGTGACGGACACCGGCTGGGTCACCTTCGGCGGCGCGGCCAACACGTACAGCGGCCTGCTGGACATCAGCGGCGGCCGCAACATCCGCATCGGCGACGGCGCGAACTTCAGCTGGTCGCCGTCCGGCACCTTCACGCTCAACGGCATGCTGGCGCTCAAGAGCGACGGCTCGGTGGCGTTCAGCAACGCGCTCGCCGGCGCCGGCTCGCTGCGCAAGGAGGGCGCGGGCGATCTGACGCTTGCCGGAGCGAAAACGTACGGCGGCGTCACCTATGTCGACGCCGGCTCGCTCAAGGTCGCGGCCACCAACGTGCTGCCGCGCGGCGCGGGCAAAGGCGTGGTGCAGATCGCGGCGGGCGCGGGGCTCGAGGCCAACGGCGCCGATCTGCTGGTCGGCGGCCTGCAGGGCGCGGGCGCGGTGGCGAACGGGCCCGCCACGCCGGCGACGCTCTACGTCGGTGAGACCAACGTCAACGCGACGTTCGGCGGCGCGGTCGATCCTTCGCTCACACTGGTCAAGATCGGCGCGGGCAAACAGGCGCTCACCAACGCGGTCGGCGCGGCGGCCGATGTCGAGGTCCAGGCGGGCACGCTGGAGCTCTTCGGCGCGGCGGCGGTCACCGGCACCGTGACGCTTGCCGGCGGCACGCTCGGCGTGACCTACGGCGGCAACGGCCTGACGGGCAGGTACTATCAGCTGGCTGTGCCGCCGGTCACGAGCGACTTCGTCTCGTATGCGGCGGTCACCAACTTCCTGAACGGCAAGACGCCGTCGGTGGTCAGCAACAGCCTCGCTTTCGGCGCGACCTTCAATCCCGGCGTCAGCTCGGCCGGCAACCAGACCGGCGCGCGCTTCCCGGCGCCGTTCAACGCCTATAACACGAGCAACTTCGCGGTGCTCTGGTCGGGCCTCTTCTTTGCGCCCGTGGCGGGCGACTACGGCTTCGCGACCGCCAGCGACGACGGCAGCATGGTTTTCATCGACGGCCAGACGGCGCTCAACAACAACGCCATGCAGAGCTACACGGCGGCGGAAAGCAACACGGTCGGCACGGTGACGCTCGCGGCGGGCCTGCACCAGATCGACATCGCCTACTACGAGGCGGGCGGCGACCAGGGCGTGACCGTGTGGGTCAAACAGCCGGGCGCGGCCTCCGTGGCGGAGCTGCCGCAGTCGCTGCTCTTCACCGGGCTCGACACGGGCGCCGCGCGGATCGGCGCGCTGGCCGGCAGCAAGGGGCGCGTCGCGTTCGCGGCGGCCGGCCTGCCCGAGCTGCGAGTCACCGGCGAGGGCGACATGGCCTACGGGGGCGCGATCCTCGGATCGAACGCGCTCAGCCGCCTGGTCAAGGAGGGCAGCGGCACGCTGGCGCTCTCCTCGCCGCAGAGCGATTTCTACGGGGTGCTGGATATCCGGGCGGGCGTGCTGGCGCTGACTAACGGGCCTGCCACGCTCGGCACGCTGTCCATGGCGGAAGGCGTCCGCGCGAACGTGTCGGGCCTCGCCGGGCTGAACATGTGGTTCTACAACCGCTCGGCGTCCGACGCCAACTACAGCGAGTTTCAATCCCTGGCCGCATGGGAGTCCTATGTCAGCGAGTTCTTCTCGGGCGGCCCGGGCTATGTCACCAACTCGCTGGTGCTCGGTGCCAATCTGGACACCGGCGCGTCGGGCGAGTACTGGCCCGCGCCCTACAAGCAGTCGGGCGGCTCCGAGGCCGACACCTATGACGCCTACCTCTTCGGCCGCATCTATCTGGACCGTTCGGGCACCTATACCTTCGCGACGGCCAGCGACGACGGCAGCATGCTCTACATCGACCGGACGCTGGTCGTGAACAACGGCTATGACCAGGGCGTGACGACGCGTTCCGGCACGATCGCGCTGACCGCCGGTTTCCACACCATCGACATCCTCTACCGCGAGAACACGGGCGGCAACGCGCTGCGCGTGTCCATCGGCTACCCGGGCCAGGCGCTCACGCTGATGCCGCAGTCGATCCTCTTCGGCGGCGCCGCGCTGCGCGGGCTCGCGGGCGAAGCGGGCAGCGTCGTGAGTCTGCTCCCCGACGCCTTGCTGGTGCTGGACCAGAACGCGGACACGCGACATGCGGGCGCGATTGCGGGCGACGCCTCGACGAGCGTTCAGAAGAACGGCGCCGGCACGCTGACGTTGACCGACGAGAACGACGGTTTCGCGGGCTTGTACCGGATCGTCACCGGCGCGCTTCGCGTCGGTGACGGCGGCGCGACCGGCGCGCTCGGGCCGGCCGCTTCGGTGCGGATCGAGGCGGCGGGCACGCTGGTCTTCGACCGCGCGGGAACGGTGACGGTGAGCGGCCCGCTGGCCGGCACCGGCCGGATCGTGCTGGACGGACCGGGCGAGGTCTATGTGACGTCGACCAACGCCTTCGCCGGCACCGTGGTCATCAACGACGGGCGGCTGACGTTCGCGCCCGGCGCGACGCTGGGCCCGGCGGCCGTGGTGACCAACGCGGCCACGCTCGAGGTCGAGACCGCGGGGACGCGGCTGCAGAGCGGCGTCATGGCGGGCCTCGCGGGCAGCGGCGACCTCGCGGTGAGCGGGACCGGCACGCTGGCGCTGAACAACAGCAACGCCGACTTCACGGGCACGACGCACGTGTTCACCGGCGTGACGGTGCGCGTGTCGCGGCCTGCCAACCTGGGCGGCCTCGGCGACGTGGCGCTCGACGGCGGCACGCTGGCCGTGCTGCCCGACGTCGAGCAGGGCACGAACGTGATGGTCTCCGCGCTGGACACGAACACCTGGAAGCGGAACGGCGCGGCGGTGTGGACCAATCGCTACGACAGCCAGTGGCTGCAGCTCACGCCGAACACCGGCAGCCAGGCCGGCAGCGCCTTCTGCACCAACCGGGTCGGATGCAGCGCGCCTTGGTACGCGGTCTTCCGCTATGAGGTCGGTGCCCATTCGGCCGGGGCCGCGGACGGTGTTTCCTTCGTCCTGCAGAACGACACGGACGGCGCGTCCGCGCTCGGCGCCAACGGCGGGCAGTTGGGGGTCGACACCATCGCGCCGTCGATCGGCGTGTTCATCAACATCTATAACACGCCGTCGGTGGGCTGGATCGTCAACGGTTCGAGGGTCGATGCGGTGACGGCGCTCAACGGCATCATCCCGCTCAACGGCATGGACGTGGCGCTCTCGTATGATGGCGTGGCGTTGAAGCTGACGCTGACCCAGGGCGAGAACACCTACACCGCCACGCGCGCGGTGGACCTTGCGGCGACCTTCGGCGGGAGCCCGGTGTACGTCGGGTTCACCGGCGGCACGGGCGGCGCCACGGCGCAGCAGTTCGTCGGCAACTTCTCGATGTACGACGCGGTGCCGACCTCGACCGACTTCGGCAACACGTTGGCCGTCGCCGACGGTTTGACGGGCAACCTCGCCGCCAGCGTGGTCAGCGACGACCTCTCGATCGGCTTTGCGGGCCTGAACCTCGGCGCAGGGGCGGCGCTCAACATCACCGCCGGCGTCGGCTCCAGGGCGAACACCGGCTATACGGTCGCGGTCAGCAACCTGACGGTCGCGGCCGGCACCGGCACGGTGCATGTGGCGGCCAACGGCGCGGCCGCCGGCGTGCTGGGGCTTGACCGGCTCACGCTCGGCAGCGGCGCGCGGCTGGTCGTCACTGGCGCGGTCTCGGTGCCCGGCGGCGTCTTGACGGTCGTCGTTCCGACGCCGGTGCCGCAGGGCGTCACCCACCTCGCCGACTTCACCGGCGCGACGTGGGTCGGCGGTCAGCCGACCATCGTGCTGGTGGACGCGGCGGGCAACCCGATCGACGCGACGGTCACGCTGCACAACGGCCTGCTCTACATCAACACCGTTCAGGGCACGGTCATCCGGATCCGGTAACGCCGAAGCTCCCGGCTCCCGGTCGTCGCACGCGGCGGCGCGGGAGCGCCGCCCTGCCTCGTCGGCCGCCCGATCGGCAGCGTCATCGGCGATACCCGTGACCGGTCTTCAGCGGCCTGTCGCGCGGCGGGCAAACGCGTCCCCCGCCCAGCCGTTTATCTCCGCATGAACCTCCACGCGCAAAAGCCCAGCAGAAGGAGCGCCGGCAAAACGAAGACCGCATAATGGCCGGGGCCGCGCTTCGAGCCGTCCGCCGTTTGGGGGCCAGCGCCTGTGTTTTCCCGAACGGCCTCCGCCGCGCCGTCCGCCGGAAACTCAGGCTGGGGCAGGGAGAAATCGGTTGATTCGAGGACCGCAAGGTTCGTGTTGATGTTTGTGGTTAGGCGCCTTTTTTGGAGCACTTTCTGTTGTTCTAAGAGCCATGGCATGGCCGTTTCATCCCCCTTGCATAGCGAAGGGGAGTTGATGAGCCTGAGCAATATGGCAAACCGCTGATGCGAATCGGCATAGTGATGACTGAGTTCACAAAGTATATTGTCGTAAACGCGGAAGAGCCATTTATTGTCTTCCCTTGCCAACGCAGTTCAGTTCCAGTCCACCCGTGTTGTTCGCGTAGGAACACATCTGATCAAACATGCCATCATTTCCGATCTCAAAGCAATCGGAATGGTCTGTTAGAGGAATGACGTCCGCCAGCGTGAAGGTTACGGACACCTGGCGGAAGATGCGGTTCGCCTCGGCGATCCAAGCGGAGACGGTGTCCGGGCTGACCGCCGCACCATCCCGCGCGGGATGACAGGGCCGCCGGTCTGAAACGCCATGTCGGACCAAGCGCGCCATGTTTCGAAGGGTACTCTGTCACCCGCACCAAAACAAGCCTGCCTGCATGTCCGGATATGCCGCGGGCGCAAGGCGGTTCTATGGGGGTCGTTGATTCGTAATCGTAATCTTGCTCGTAATCATAATCGTGCAACAGAACTGCCAAGAGCCCGAACGGACGCGAACGCGCCCTTCCATCCGTCTCCCGACGCTGTTAAACTAACGCGCGGTGAAAAAGGAGCTTTCAGATTGCGCGGGGGCCCCGCCGCCGGGCGGCTACCGCGAGATGTGGCGCATCGTCGCCCCGCTGATCCTCAGCATGGCGTCGTACACCATCATGCAGTTCTGCGACCGCGTGTTCCTCTCGCGCTACAGCAGCGTGACGATTCAGGCTGCGCTGCCGGCGGGCGTGCTGGCGCATACGCTGATCTGCTTCTTTCAGGCGCTGACGGGCTACGCGGGCACGTTCACTGCCCATTACCACGGCGCGAAAGATCCCGCCCAGTGCGTGCGGGCCACCGTGCAGGGCCTCTGGCTGGCGCTGGCGTCGTGGCCGCTGATCCTGCTCCAGATCCCGTTCGGGACGTGGCTCATGACGCTGGGCGGCCATGCGCCCGAGGTGCTGGCGGCGGAAAAGACCTATTTCGTGATCCTCATGGCGGGCGGCATCATGGTGCCGCTCAACTCCGCCATCGGCGGGTATTTCATGGGGATCGGGCGCACGAAGGTCAACATGGTCGCCAACACGCTCGGCTGCTCGCTCAACATCGTCCTCAACTACGCCATGATTTTCGGGCACTGGGGCGTCCCGGCGATGGGCATCGCGGGCGCGGCGTACGCCACCCTGATCTCGGGGTTCGTCACCTGCCTCGTCCAAGTCGTCCTTTTCCTGAAGGAGCGCCATGTGCTGAGTGTCGGCTGGCGGTTGGCCCTGAGGCTCGACCTCCCGCTGGTGGGGCGCATCGTCCGCTTCGGCCTGCCGTCGGGGCTCCAGCTGGTGATGGACGTCGGCTCGTTCGCCGTGTTCATCATGCTCACCGGGCGCCTGGGCGATCTGGCGCTGGCCGCGAGCAACATCGCCTTCAGCATCAACAATCTGGCGTTCGCGCCGCTGCTCGGCTTCGGCCTCGCCGCCTCGACGGTCGTGGGCCACCACCAGGGCGCGCGCCATCCCGAGGCGGCCCGGCGGGCCGGCTACACCGGCCTCAAGATGGGCTTGATCTACATGTGCGTGATCGGCGCGACGTTCGTCCTTTTCCCCAAGGGCTATTTCGAGCTGTTCCGCTCCAAGGACGCCGCGTTTACGGCCGACGAACTGCTGTCCCTGGGCCGGCCGATGCTTCTGATGATGACCGCCTGGGGGCTGCTCGACACGGTCTCCATCGTCCTCAGCGGCGCGCTGAAAGGCGCGGGCGACACGCGCTTCGTGATGGTCTACATGATCCTCGGCAGCTGGCTGGTTCTGGTGCCCGGTTCGCTTCTGCTGCTGCATGCCGGCGCCGGGATCCTCGGCCTGTGGGGCTGGCTCGCGGTCTACGTTTGCGTGCTCGCCGTCGGCTTCTGGTGGCGCTGGCAGCAGGGGCGCTGGAAAAACATCCGGGTCATCGAGTGCCGCGAGGGGCTGGAGTACATTCCGCCCGTCACGGACGAGATCCACTGAGGCTTTGAAGGCCGCTTGTGTCTGGGACACGATGGCGAACACGAGTGAGGCGGGCTGCGCGGCGGAGGCGTCTCACACCTGCGCGACGGGAAGCGCCAGCGCCGCGTCGATGTTGGCGTCGAGCTTCGCGCTGAACTCCAGCACCGAGGCGTTGAGGTGGTTGAGCCCCAGCGCTTCGAGCGGCTCGCCGTCGTCGAGCATCACCTTCGTGATGTCGGCGACGGTGATGCTGCCGCCGCAGCGGAAAAGCAGGTATTCGCCGGGCCGTCCCGCCACCTCCGCCAGGATCCGGTTGCGGACCAGGTCGTCGAGGATATCTTTGGCGAAGCGGTAAGGGATGCCGCGCTCTTTCGCGAACGCTTCGGCGGCGAAGGGCCCGCCCTCGGCCTCGCGCGCCCGCCGCGCGGTCTCGGCGCAGAGCGTCAGCGCCAGCAGGAGGCGGGCGCGCAGGCTGGCGCCGGACGCGTTCTGCTCCAGCACGTAGGTGTCGCGGTTCTGCACCGCGAACGCGATCTCCGAGCCGAGCAGGATGATCTGCCAGCTCGTATAAACCCACATCAGCAGGATGGGCAGCACGGCGAAGCCGCCGTAGAGCGTGCTGTACTTGCCGATGCCGATCTGCAGCATCGCGCACAGCTTCAGCCAGCCGGCGAAGAGGACCACCGTCACGAACCCGCCCGCCAGCGCCGGCAGCAGCTTGACCCGGGCGTTCGGCATGAACCCCAGCAGGAAGGCGAAGGTCAGCGTGCCAATGAGCAGGGTGACGGACGTTTTGAACAGGCCGCTGGCCAAGAGCGAGCGCAGGGCGTCCGAAGCGGAGCCGCCCACCGTCTTGTCCATGACGCCGGTGAGCAGCGCGGCCACCGGCACGGAGGACGCCGCGGTGACCAGGAAGGGCAGGATGAGGCAGACGAACAGGTAGTCGGCGCATTTCCGCACGAGGGGCCGCGGCCGCTCCGCGCCCCAGATCTGGTTGAAGCTGGACTCGACCTTGCCCAGCATGCCGATCACGGTCCAGAGCAGCATGACCGCGCCGACGCCGCCCAGCGTGCCGAACTTGAGCTGGTCGATCTGCGTGAAGAGTTTGTCCGAGAGCTCGCGCACCTGCGACGAGAAGGCTTTGGTGACTTCGGCCTGCGCCTTCTCCTCGTCCCGGCTCTCCGCCCCGGCCTTCTTTTCCACGGCCTGCTCCATCTGCACCATCCAGCCATCCAGCTGGCGGTTGAATTGCTCGCGGGCCACATCCCCGGCGCCGAACGCGCGCGCCATCGCGAGGGTCATCGCCAGGATGGGGATGAGCGTCATCAGCGAAAAAAAGGTCAGCGACGCCGCATGAAGCGAGCACTGGTTGCGCTTGAACCCGGAGACCACCAGCGCCCCCAGGCGCACGGCGTGTACGCCGAAGCGCCGGATCCAAGGCAGTTCGCCGGAGTGCACCTCCCAGAGGCCGCGCCGCATAAACCGGATTGCCTTTTCAAAGACGGATGTTTTTGTTTCGCGTTTCATTGGCCTCTCCTTTGATTCCGCTCGCGCCGCTTACGTTCCGCCGCGCGCCGGAGCGGCTTCACGCGGATCGCCCTGGGCGAGGCCGGGCACACGTACTCGCAGGCGCCGCAGCCCGTACACGCCTTGGGGTCGACCACGACGCGGCTCGTCATGTTCACCGGATCCCACGCCAGATCCAGCGCCCCGAAGCGGCAGGCGCCCGCGCACGCGCCGCATTCGCGGTTTTGGCCCAGCAGGCACTGCTCTTCGTCCACCCGCGCGAGGCCCATCGGCACCGCGAATTTCTTTTCCGCCGTGAACCGCGGGATCGCGCCGCTCGGGCAGGACTGGCCGCACGCGGCGCAGTCGGGCGCGCAATAGCTGTAGTCGAACGTCACCTCCGGCGCCAGGACGCCGGCCCAGCCCGCGTCTTTTCCGCCGAACCGGATGATGCCGCTCGGGCAGGCCCGCACGCACGCGCCGCACCGGACGCACAGCCGCGTGAAACGGGCCTCCCGTCCGCTGGCCGGCGGGCGGAGCACCTCCGGCTGCGCCGCGCGCCCCGGCGGCAGCGCGAGCCGGTAGCCCGCGCCCAGCCCGAGACCCAGAAACGCGCGCCGCCCGATCGCCGCCGCCTCCCGGCTGCCCTTCTCCACGCCGTCCGCCTTCAGGCGCAGCGGGAGCCGCAGCAAGTCCTGCAGCGCGCCCAGCGGGCACAGCCGGCCGCACCAGAGTCCCGGGGCGAGCAGCGCGGCGGCCAGCAAGAGCGGCAGCCCCGCCGCGGCGAGCCAGTCGCGCGGCTCGAGGTGATCGCGCGCGAGGCCGAAGACGGCGTTAAAAAGCACCAGCGGGTCGAGCCAGCCGAACAGCGGATAGCCCGCCAGCGCCGCGCCCGCGCCGACAAACACCAGCGCCGCGCCGACCCGCGGCACCCGGCCGGTCCATGCCCGCCGCCGGCTGCGGTACGACACCGCGTCCTGGCAGGTCCCGACGGGACACAGCCAGCGGCAGAACGCGCGCGGCCGGAAGGCGCACACGGCGGCCAGCGCCAGCGCGCCCAGCATGAACAGGGCGCCCGTCCCCGCCGCGACGGCGAGCAGGGCGTTGAAGGGGCTCAGCGCGGGCACCAGGCCCGCCTGCCACGCCGCCTCAGCGCCGGGCCAGGCGCAGACCGCCGCCGCGAGACACGCCGCGCCCCGCACCAGCCTCCGCAAATTCTCACGGTTTTTCAGCATTCCCAAAACATCCTCAACAGGTGCGGCCATCTTACCGCGATCCCGTTCGGAAAGCAAAGTCGTTTCCGACCGGGCGAATCTGCTAGAAAGGAAAAGGCGGATGCGGTATCTTGAAATCACTAAATGGGGCTCGGGCCGTGCGGCGCAGGGCGGCGCGTCCCACGGCGGAATCAGGCGAGAGGAGGCTACGGGTGAAAAGCTGGAAAGCGGGTGTTGTCCGGTCGGCCGGCGCGGTCTCGCGCCGGGAGTTCGTCGTTCTGACCAGTGCCGCCGGCCTTGCCGCTTCAGCCTCGCCGGCGCGCGCGCAGCCGGCGGCCGCGGCGGGGCCGAAGATCCGGCTCGGCATTGTCGGGTGCGGCGGCCGCGGCACGTTCGTGGGGAACCTGTTTCAGCAGCACGGCGGCTACGAGATCGTGGCGCTGGCCGATTATTTCCAGGACCGCGCGGACGAGGCGGGCGAGCGGTTCGGCGTGCCCCCCGCGCGCCGCTTCACGGGTCTTTCGGGCTACAAGCGGGTGCTCGATGCGGCGCCGGACGCCGTGGCCGTCACCTCGCCGCCCTACTTCCACCCCGAGCAGGCCGCTGCGGCGGTCGATGCGGGAATCCACGTGTACGTCGCCAAACCGGTCGCCGTGGACGTGCCCGGATGCCGCTCGATCGAGGCCAGCGGCCGGCGGGCCACGGAGAAGAAACGCTGCTTCCTCGTGGATTTCCAGACGCGGGTCAACCCGTTCTACCGCGAGGCGGTCCGCCTCGTGCATGCCGGCGCGATCGGCGAATTCGCGTTCGGCGAGGCTTCGTACCAGTGCGGGCGGCTGGGCCTCCATCCGCCGGCCGAAGGGGAGGAGGGGCGCCTCCGCAACTGGGTCTTCGACCAGGCGCTCTCCGGCGACATCATCACGGAGCAGAACATTCATGCGCTGGACGTGATGAGCTGGGTGCATCAGCGGCCGCCGCTCCACGTTTTCGGGACCGGCGCGCGCAAGGTGCGGGTCGATGTCGGCGACAACTGGGACACCTTCTCGCTGGTCTACCAGTACCCGCAGAACGTCGGCATGAATTTCACGTCGCGCCAGTTCGAGGGGCACGGCACCGCCGAAGGCATCCTCTGCCGCCTGTTCGGCACCAAGGGCGTGCTGGAGACCGCGTACGGCGGCAACGTGCTGATCCGCGGCGAGAACTTCTACCGCGGCGGGGCCACCCGGCAGATCTACGTGGAGGGCGCCACCGCCAACGTTGCGGCCTTTCACCGGGCGATCGCGGCGGGGGACTTTACGAACGCGACCGTCGCGCCGAGCGTGCAGAGCAACCTGATCACGGTGATGGGGCGCAAGGCGGCCTACACCGGCAAACTCGTGACGTGGGACGAGATCGCCAAGGATACGGAGCGGCTCGACGGCCGGCTCGGCGGGCTGAAGGGGTGACGCGGAGCGCTCAACGCTCACCGTTGAACGCTCAACACTGAAGGAGAGCATACATGGGCCAGGACATGGAGGCGCTGTATCAGGCGCGGCTGCGGCGGCTCGTGACCGCGCTGAACAACAAGAAGCCGGACCGCGTGCCGGTGCGGCCGTTCGCGGCGGAGTTCACGGGGCGGCACGCGGGCTTCACCTGCCAGCAGCTGACGCAGCACTACCCGGACGCGTTCGAGGCGATGGTCCGCTGCTGCAAGGACTACGACTGGGACGCGGTGCCGGCCAGCATGGTCTACGTCTGGACCGGCATCACCGACGCCGCGGGCGTGCGCTACTACGGCGAGCCCGGCGTGGACGTGCCGCCCGACCGCGGTTTCCAGTACCGCGAGCCGCCGGAAGAAGCCGCGTTCATGCGCGAGGACGAGTACGACCGGCTGATCGACGATCCGACCGCGTTCCTCTACGAGGTGTGGCTGCCGCGCGCGTCGCGCCGCATCGCGGCGGCGGGCGAGCCCGTGACCTTCCGCCACGACGCGGCGCTCGTGTCGGCAGCCATGGCGATGACGCAGTATTTCAACGCCTTCGGGCCGCACTGCGCGCGGCTGCGCGGCGAGTGCGGGATGCCCGGCGCGATCGCCGGTATCTTCAAGGCGCCGTTCGACATTCTCGGAGACAAGCTGCGCGGCTATATCGGGCTCACGATGGACATGTACGCGCAGCCCGAGAAAGTGCTGAAGGCCTGCGAGGCGCTGATGCCGCACCTCCACTGGGTGGCGTCGGCCACGGCCGATCCGGCGTCGCAGCTGCCGATCGGCTATTGGATGCACCGCGGCTGCGTGCCCTTCGTGCGGCCCGACCAGTTCGCCTCGCACTACTGGCCCACGGTGAAGCCGATCATCGAAGAGCTGTGGCGCGGCGGCCATCAGACCCTGTTCTACGCGGAGGGCAACTGGGACGCGCATCTCGACGCCTTCCGCGAGTTGCCGGAGCGCAGCATCGTCTATCACATCGACCGCGGCAATCCGCTCCTGACGCACCGCACGCTGCACGACAAGTTCGCGCTGAGCGGCGGCGTCAACAACGTGACCCTCGCGATCGGCACGCCCGCGCAGGTGCGGCATGAGGTCCGCACGCTGATCGAGACCGTGGGCCGAGAGGGCGGCTACATCATGGATGCGAGCGCGATCATGCAGAACGACACCACCCCGGAGAACATGCGGGCGCTGGTTGAGGCGACGCACGAGTTCGGCGGCTATGATGCTCCCGACGCGCTGCCGGAGCCGCTGCGCGTCGCGCCGGCGTCGGCCGCGCCGCCGCGCGGCTTCTCCGCGGGGAACGGCCGCGCGCCGGGCGAGTGCGTCCCGTGGGCGGAGCGCAAGGCGGAACTCGCCGGGCCGGTGCAGGGCAGCGAAGAGCTGGCCGAACGCGTGTGGCGGTCGGTCGACGCCGGCGGCGCGATGTTCATCTGGCAGATGCTGCTCTCGTTCTGAGCCGGCACGGCCGGGTGCGAAAGAACCGGCATTCGTGTGGCTTCCTTCGCCTGTTGACGGGTTTCAAGCGGTCGTGATACCGTTTGGAAATGACACCCTTTGACATTCTGGTTTTGACGGCGGCGAACGAGGCGCAGGCGGAAGGCTACCGGGCGCAGCTGGCGTGGCGGCAGGCGAACGGCCTGCTCGATCCGGCCACGCGGGCGTTGGTGATCACCGATCCGGGCGGTCGGCGCGTGGGTTCGCTGGGGGCGACGTTGAACGTGCTGGCCGAGCTGGCGAGGGAGCCCGGCGGCCGGAAGACGGAGGACGGCGGGGGGACGAAAAAAGCCGGCCTTAAGCTTCGGGCCTCCGACCTCGAAGCGGCCTTCAGGAACAAGCGCATCCTGATCTGCCACTCCGGCGGTGACAGCCGCCGGACGCCCGCCTACGCGGCGCAGGGCAAGGTCTTCACGCCGGTGCCGACGGCGGCGGCGAACGGCGCGCCGCTCGCGCTGTTCGACCTCATTTTGCAGACGGTGTCAAATCTGCCCGCGCCCGCGCAGGGCCACGTGCTGGTCACGTCGGGCGACGTGCTGCTGACCTTCGATCACGCGTCGGTCGACTTCGCGCTTCCGGGCATCACAGGCGTGGCGTATTTCGGTCCCGTCGAACGCGGGTCGCATCATGGCGTGTATGTGCCGGAGGCGTTTCGCGGCAACCCGTTGCGGACCGAGTGCGTGCCGGTGGTCGATTTCCTGCAGAAGCCTACCGAGGACGAGGCGCGCGCCTGCGGCGCGGTGGACCCGTTCGGCCACGTGGCGGTGGATACGGGGCTGGTGAGCTTCGACCCCGCGACCTGCGCGCGGCTTTTGGCGTTCGCCGGGAAGGGGCTGCTGGCGGAAATCGTCGGCGGAAGCTGTCCGGCGCTCGACCTGTACGAAGAGCTGACCATGGCGGTGGCGCCGCGCTTCGACGAGGCGCGGTATCTCGAACGGTTCGTGACGGGACGCGGACGCGACGCGGCACATGGCCGGCGCATGCGGGCCTTTTACCGCGCGCTGCGCGGCGTGCCGTTCCGCGTGAACATCGTGCCATACTGCGAGTTTTTCCACATCGGCAGCAGCCGCGAGTTGCTTTCGGGTTTCGCCGGGCTGTCGCGGACGGCGCAGGAGTACCGCTTCGCGAACGGCAGCGGCGCGTGCGTGACCCGCGGCGGCGAGACCGGTCGGGCGTTCATCTTCAACGCGCGGATCGAGTGTCCTCTCAAGACCGGCGCCGCGCTGATCGAGGGCGTGCACGCGGCGGGGTGCAAGGCTCTGACGCTCGAGGGCGAGAACATCCTGACGGGCCTGCCGCCGGAAGCCTCCGGAGAGATCCGGCTGCCGAAGGGCGTCGGCCTGGTCTGTCTGCCGATCGGCAACGCAGCGTGGGCGGCGGTGGCCTACGGGCTGGACGACGATTTCAAGACGCCGTTCGGCGGCGCGAAGCCGTGCCGGTTCCTGAACGCGCCGATCGAGGCGTGGCTGGCGCGCAGCGGCGTGCCCGCCTCGCGGCTGTGGCGGGGCGACGAGCAAGACGGGCTGTGGCGCGCGCGTCTGTGGCGCGTGGGGACGCTTGACGAGGTGCTGGCCGAAGCCGTTGCCATGGGCAATGGGCAACCGGCAATAGGCAATGGGCAATGGGCGATGGGCAATGGGCTGGCGGGGTGGGGGGCACGCCGCTACGGCATCGCGGAGCTGCTGCCGCGGGTGAACCACGAGCGGCTGCTGGCGGTGCGGCAGGAGATCCGGCGGCAGGTGAATCTGATGAGCGTGGCGGAACGCCTGCTCGGCGACGACGCGCTGCCGGCCGCGACGGTGTGCGGGGAGATCCGCAACCGGGACGAGTCCGCGCGGGTGGTGCGGCAGCTGGCGGCGCTGCTCGAGGGCGAGGCCCTGGACAAGCCCTTGCTGCGGGCGCGGGTGCTGCGCCTGATGGCGATGATCGGACAGAGGGACGGAGGACGGAAGACGGAGGACGGAGGGCGGAAGGCGGAGGACGGAGGACGGAAGACGGAGGACGGGTGGCGGGAAAGGCCGGCACGGGGAGAGGCCGCCGGCCGCCGATCTCCGGTCGTTGATCCCCAAGCCGCCGCGTTCGCGGCGGTGGCGGAGGCCGTGGCGGTGAGTTTCGAACCCTGCGGCCAGCCGCGCGCAGCGGCGATCCTGCACGACCAGGTGGTGTGGGTCACGACGCCGGTGCGCATCGACTTCGCCGGGGGCTGGTCGGACACGCCGCCGATCTGCACGGAGCGGGGCGGAGCGGTGCTCAACGCGGCGGTGACGCTGAACGGCCTTTATCCGGTCCAGGTGATGGCGAAGCTCAACACCGCGGGCTGCATCCGGCTTTCGAGCATCGATCTGGGCGAACGCAAAGAGATCCGCACGACGGAAGAGTTGCTGGACCACCGCGATCCGCACGACTGGGCGGCCTTGGCCAAGGCCGCGCTGATCCTCGCGGGGATCGGCCCTTCGCGGACGGAGGAGCCGCTCGCCCAGTGGCTGAAGGCGCTGGGCGGCGGGCTCGACCTGACGATCTTCTCGTCGCTGCCCAAGGGCTCGGGCATGGGGACGAGCTCGATTCTGGGCGCGGCCGTGATCGCCTGCCTCGACCGCGTGCTGGGCGTGCCGTTCAATACGGACCGGCTGGTCCGCATGGCCTCGATCCTGGAGCAGCGCATGTGTACCGGCGGCGGCTGGCAGGACCAGGTGGGCGGCATCATGCCGGGCGTCAAGCTGATCCGGACCGAGCCGGGGCCGGACCAAACGGTGTCGCTGCGGTGGACGGTTTTCGACATGTCCGAGGGGAGCGAGCTGAAGCGGCGCTGCCTGCTCTATTTCACGGGGCAGAAGCGCATGGCGCGCAATATCTTGCAGAACGTGGTTTCGGGCTATCTGGCGCGGGACCCGCTGGTGTTGCAGACCGTCGAAGACCTCAAGGAGGCCGCAACGGCGGCCAAGGAGGCGCTGGACGCGCAGGACATCGACGGGTTCGCGCGGGGCGTGGCCCGGTATTGGGAGCTCAAGAAGCGCATCGACCCGGGGTCGACCAACGCGCCGATCGAGGCGCTCCTGCGGTCGGTTGAAAAAGAAACCCAGGCGGCGTTGCTGCCGGGGGCGGGCGGCGGCGGCTTCATTTTCATGATCGCCAAGAGCGCGGCGGCGGCGGAGCGCATACGCCGTGTGTTCGGCGCGAATCCGCCGAACCCGCACGCGCGTTTCTTCGACTTCGACGTGGACCGTCAGGGGCTGAAGGTCACGGTGCTGTAGAAAACTTCTTCCCCGCTCACTCCCGCATGCCGTATTTGCGGATGAGGCGCTGGAGGTAGGCGCGCTCGATGCCGGCCTCGCGCGCGGAGCGGGAGATGTTCTGCTTGTTGCGGGCAAGCAGGTCGTTCAGGTACGTCTTCTCGAACTCCTCGATCAGATCGTTCTTGGCGTCCTTGAACGGTTTGTCCGTCACGAAATTGACTTCCGGCTCGTTGTTTTTGCGCCCTGAGCGCAGGTTCCCCAGACTGAGGAAGGCGCTGAGGTCCACGGGGCGCCGCTCGCTGTAGAAGGCCAGCTCGATGAGGTTGCGCAGCTCGCGGACGTTGCCGGGCCACTCGTGGCGCTTGAGGATCTCCATGGTGCGGTCGAAATCGGCGAGCTGGGTGATGGCGTCCTCGCCGTGGAGGTCGACGAGAAAGCGCTTGACCAGCAGGGGGACGTCCTCGCGGCGGCGGCGCAGCGGCGGGAGCTCCAGGTGCACGACGGAGAGCCGGTAGTAGAGGTCTTCGCGGAAACGGCCTTCGTTGACCTCGTTGGCGAGGTTGCGGTTGGTGGCGGAGATGATGCGGACGTTGATCTTGCGGACCTTGTTGCAGCCGACGCGCTTGATCTCGCGCTTTTCGAGGACGCGCAGAAGCTTGGGCTGGAGGTCGGGGGAGAGATCGCCGATCTCGTCGAGAAAGACCGTGCCGCCGTCGGCGAGTTCGAAGGCGCCCTGGCGATCGGCGTTGGCGCCGGTGAAGGCGCCTTTCACGTGCCCGAAAAGCTCGCTCTCGATCAGCTCCTTCGAGATGGCGGCGCAGTCGATGACGATGAAGGGCTTGTCGCGCCGGGAGGAGTGGTTGTGGATTTCCTCGGCCAGGATCTCCTTGCCCGTGCCGGTCTCGCCCGTGATCATGACGGTGACGTCGGCGGGGGAATAGGTCTCGGCCAGATAGAAGATGCGGCGCATGGGCACGGAGCGCCCCATCATGGCGCCGAAGGCCTCGTTGTGGGAGAGCGGAATGTCGTTGGCCTCCTGCAGCGGGCAGAAAACGATGCGGGTCTTGCCGAGCTGGATCTCAGACCCGGGGGCGAGATGGGCCGAGGAGACGCGGACCCCCTGGACGAGGGTGCCGTTGGTGCTGTCGAGGTCGCGGATGAGGTAGCCGGTCTGCTCCACGACGATCTCGCAGTGGCGTTTCGACACGGTCGAGTCCTCGATGGTCAGATCGTTGTGGCTGCCGGACCCGATCGTAAAGGTGTCGCGGTTGACCACAAACTCGCGCCCCTGGAGCGGCCCGCTGATGACGAGGAGCTTGGTGCGGCGGACGCGGAAAATGCTCTCTTGGTTGTCGCCGTTGGCGAGAACGAGGGTTTCTGCGGCGACGTTGTTCGTTCGGTCTTCTGTCATAGTGCGTTCACTATAATGCATGCCTACGGTTGTAGGCAATCGCAAAGATGGAAGGTTTTTACAAAATGACCTTGCCCGAGCGGTTTCCCTCATGATACGATAAAAAAATGACGGAGTTGTGTCTTTCAGGTGTATTCCCGAATGGAAAAACGCTCGGAGAACGGCTCAAAAGAGATGTGTATGAACGGTTTTTTAAGCAGTAAACAGGAAAAGTGCTTGAAAAAAGCGATCGTAACAGCGGTTTACGGGTCCGCTGTGTCAATGGTATTTGTTTGTCTTCTGGCGGCGGGCTGCGGGAAGCGCACGGAAGGCGAGGCGACGGAGACGACCGGCTCCGGTTTGGCGCGTGTGGTGACCAACCGGATGCAGGATGCCTCCTACCGCAAGGCGCTCGACCAGAACCGGCAGGAGCAGAGTCAGAAAGCTTTCGAGCGCAATGAGATCGTCAAGAAAATGGAGGCCTGCATCGAGCGGGCGCGGGCGACGTTGCCGGCGGGCGCGGATGACAAGGCCGTGAAGGCCGTCTTGGAAAAAGATCCCGAGTGGAAGGCGCTGGAGGCGAAGAACGCGCAAGCGAGCGGCGAGATCGAAAAAACCTTGGCGAAGGCCCGGGAAACGATCCGTCAGCGCATGCAGGCCGAGGCGCGGGACGTGAAGGCAGTGGCCGAGGGCCGGGCCGTTGCGGTGGAACCGCCGTCAGCAAAGTAAGGTGCCAGGGGTTGCCCTCAACAAACGATTTACTGTGAGAACAGGAGAATACGCATGAAAACGAGCTGCATGAAGAACGTATTGAAAAAGCTGGCTTTCCCCTTGGTGGCCTGCGGGTTCCTTTGGACAGGGGCTTCGGCGTGGGCGCAGTTGGGCGACATCGTGAGCATCTTCTCCGATCAGCCGAACTTCACCTATTCGGCCTCCGGAGACCAGGTCGAGATCAAGATCAAGCTGGACGGCGGCATCCTCAAAAATGGCATTTTTTCTAAACGTGCGGTGACCGGCACCACCCCGTCGGAGTATTTCCCCCCCGAGCTCCGGCTGGTCGTGAACGGCAAGGCGGCGTGGGCGCCTTTGTCCCGGCTCAATGCGTACCAGGTGGCCGCGGGCAATCCGCACTACCGCACGGAAGCGGTCTTCACGTATACGATCAAGCCGGGCGACATGGCCACCCCCCTGCGCATTTTCGGTTCGGCCGGCAGTTCGGGCAGCGGCGCCGCCTTCCAGTTCTATATGAACAACTGGGAGATCTACAACACCGTCACCACCAGCAACGCGGTGTGGCGTCTGAATATGGCCAACACCGGTCTGGAGCCGGGGGTGACCGACTATTACGACGTGGATTTCTCCGGCGCGAACGTGAAGCTGCGCACGCTGGAGTTCGATGAGGTCCGGTCGCCCATCACCGTCGCGGCGACGGAGTCGACCTCGTGGCGCGTGTCTTCCGTGAACCCTGTGGCCCCCTCCAATGTGGTCGACTGCGTGGTCTGGACGCCCAGCAATGTCGTGCAGATCGGCACCGTCGCGGGCCAGTCGGCGCTGCCCGTCAATATCCCCGGCGGCGCCACGTATGTGGACTTCCCCGTCAAGGGCCTCGTGGAAGGCGAGACCGAAATCTACCTGCAGCGCGCGCAGGACTACGCCAATAACGCGACCGTCGGCGTCACCAACTACATCAAGCGCAAGATCACGGTGACGACCGCCCCCGCGCCGACCGTCTCCATCCGGATGACTTCGTCCGGCACGGATTCGGCGACGCTGAGCGAGTCGGCCGCCGCCAACACCGGCGCGCTGATCGTCGACATCTCGCAGGCGTTCTCGAACGACGTCTATGTGAGCCTGAGCACGCTGCCGTCGGGGCAGAGCAACCTGACGTTCGCCGCGGCGCTGCCGGTGGTGACGATCCCGGCGGGCTCGACCTCTTCCTCCGAGGTCCGCTTCAGCGTGCCGGACGGCACGGTCCTGAGCGAAAGCGCGGGAATCGAGATCGTTCCCTCCGTGACCAACACGGCGGCGCAGTCCTTCTATTCGCGCATGAAGTCCGGCTATGTCTATGTCGCGAACGTCACCCCGGAAATCGTGAGCCCGCAGACGAACGAAACGTTCACGGTGTCGCAGAACACGGCGTATCCCTTCACCTGGTCGGTCCGCGACGTGAATGCGGACAAGCTGTCGGGCATGACCGTGACATGGAAGTTCGGGACGGATCCCGCCACGAACGTGACCGGCGCCACCGGCACCATCCTGCACACCTTCCCCATTACGCCGGCGGCAAAAGTGTATAAAGTCGAGATCACGGCGACGGACAAGGACGGCGACCAGTCGGAGACGACCGCGATCTACGTGACGGCGACGCCGCCCACGCCGAGCCCGAGCGTGCGCGTCATTCCTTCCGCCTCCTATTTTGAAACCACGACCAACAATACGGGATCTCTGATGGTGGTGTTGTCCGAAGCCTATTCGGAGAACGTGTATGTCAAGCTCTCGACCGATCCCGCAGTGCAGAACAACCTCATCCTTTCGACAACGAACGCGATCCGCATTCTGAAGGGCGAGCTGACGAACGCGATCCCGGTCACGTTCAGCGTCCCCGACGGAACGGTCCTGAGCGAGCAGTACGGGATCGAGATTGTCCCGACGGTGACGAACGCCAGCGCGGCGGCCTATTATACCGATCTCGTGTCGGCCCTCGTGACGGTCAAGAACAACCGCCCGGTCGTGGGCAGCCCGGTGGCCGGCAGCTCGGTCGGCCCGATTCCCGCGACGGTGCCCTACACCTTCAACTACACGGTGAAGGATGTCACGGCGGATCTCTCTACGATGATCGTGAACTGGCGCTTCACCGAAGGTGGTCCGATCTATACGGTGACCGGCGCGGTCGGCTCGGTTGCCTACACCTATATGTCGCAGGGCACCAATACGGTGTGGATGCAGGCCGTGGATAAGGACGGCGGGGTCTCCGACGAGGTGCAGTTCACGGTGTATGTCGGCCAGGCTCCGGGCGTCGAGATCATCACGCCGGCCGGCGAACTCTCCGAAACGGCCAATGCGGGCATCCCCGATCAGATTTATGTGCGGTTGACGACGCCGTACACCTATGCGACGACGGTGACGCTGAACGTCACGCCCGCGAACAGCACGGGGAACGGCACCTTGACGCTGAGCGCCTACACGGTCGTGATTCCGGCGGGCCAGATCGAGGCGAAGATCAACATCAGCAATGTGAAGGACGGCACCGATATCTCGCGCAACACCGGCTTCATGATAACCCCCGTGGTCGGCGCGCAGAACAACGCCGACGCGTTCTTCTCAAACAACATGCCCGGCTATGTGTATATCCGCAACGAAAAGCCGGAGATCAACACCCCTGAAGATACGGACACGACCGCCGAGACGGTGGTGTACACGGTCGCGCAGGGCACCGCTTGGACGTACTACTGGGACATCACCGATGTGGCGCTGGATTCGACCTCGACGGTCGGCACCGGCATGAAGGTGACGTGGTACTTCGGCGACGGCGAAGTCTCGCCCGCGCTGTGGGGCCGGTCGGGCTCCGTGTCGCATACCTACACGGCGATCGGCGACCTGATCGTGCGCATGGTGGCGGAGGACAAAGACGGCGGACGCGACCAGGCCTCCTTCAAGATCCGCGTGGCGCCGGCGAAAGCCGTCAACGTGACGCCGGTCGGACCGGTCCGTGCGGGAGCCTACGCCGGTGCCCAGGGGTTGGGCAACGGAATCATCCGCTCGTATGACGCGGTCAACCGCGCCATCGAACAGAACGTCTTCTTCTTCAAGTACAACCCCAGCGTCACCTCGGCCGATCTGGTGGCCGAGCCCTATAAGACCTCCAAGAACGTGGCGGGCGACATCGTCCCGTACACGCTGACGAACTACATCACGCGGGTCAGCGGCATTCCGAACGTGTCGGCGTTCGGCACTCCGAACGGCAGCGTCGAGTTTGACAGCTTCTTCTATGTGTGGGTCGGCGCCGATCAAGGGCTGCCCGCCGAAGCGGTGGTGCCTCTCGCGAGCCCTGTGACGTCCGTCACGCTGCCCGCCTCCACCACGGACGCCGCCACCACGGGATCGTCGTCGTCCAGCGTCGAGATCCGTCTGGTGCAGGCGGTCTTCAGCCGCGAGTATCGCGCGACCGACAACATCGGCGACATCAACAACGACGGCATTCCCGATCCGCTGGCGATCCTGTACGGGTTCCCCACGCTCTTGGGAACCGACCTCACGTCGGCGAAAGACTACAATGCCGACCTCGATTACCTGCCGGGTGCGGCCAGCGACGGCGGCGGGCTCATCGGCGGGAACCTGACCACGTGGGCGGCCGTCGGCCGTCCCTTCACCGCGTTCCTCGAGATCCGCGGCTACCATGAGGGCCTGAACAACAAGGACTACGGCTCCGATGACGACTTCGGCCCCGGCGAAGAGGAAGTCACGGCGTATGACATGAGCCCGGAGCGTCCCACCGATCCGACCAAGCTCGATACCGACGGCGACGGATTCCCGGACGGCTGGGAATACTATTTCTGGTATAACGCGGTGGTGAACCATCTGACCGGCCGCCGCTACAACCCGAACGACATCGCCTCGGGGCAGCTCCTGGACTGGCCGGAAATCTACGCCAAGTTCGATCCGATCACGCCGGCCACCGACGCGTTCGATACACGCGACTTGGATAACGACGGCATCACGGACTACGAAGAGTTGGTTTCGGGAACCAACCCGATCAACTGGGACAGCGATAACGACGGCATGTGCGACGGCTGGGAGATTCTGCGCGGGCTCAACCCGACCGAGCCGCGCGACGCCACCGATGCGGGCATGAACAACCTCGACGGCGACTATATGGCCTATGGCACGGTGCAGGGCGACTACGTGCCGGTCGTGCTGGATGGCGCCACGAACTATTATCTGCGCGTCTCGACCGTCAACGACCCCCTGCCCGCTTACTACACCTGGTTCAACTACGGCGCCTCCAATGCCCCCATCGCGCTCGGCCGTCCCGTCGATCTGCCGGTCGGCGCGGCGGTGGACGAGGAGGGGGTGACGAGCCTCGACGTGTTGGTCCTGCACTTCCAGGCGTACCAGGTGCTGGGCTTTGATCCGCGCACGGCGTGGACGCGGTCGGTGAATCCGGCCCAGTTCCCGAACCGGTTCATGAGCTATTTGGCGGGCAACGCCCCGAACACCAAGGCGTTCACGACGCTGGACGAGTATCTGCTGATGAAGTTCATGTCCGAGAACCGCGTGAACGGCGCAGGCGCCACGATCGGTGCCGGCAACGCGGAAAACAAGACGCGGGAGTGGAGCGCATTCTCCACAAACCCGCTGACGCCCGACAGCGACGCGAACGCCACGAAGGACGACGGCATGCCGGACGGCTGGGAGCTGTATGTGGCGTGCGCTCCGGGATCGCGTGTCTTCGCCATCTCCCCGTGGAATCCCGATGACGGCCGCGACAACAACGACGAGAACATCAACCCCGTGCTGAACAACCGCCGCGAATTCGCGGGCACGGACTCGTGCGCGGCCTACACCAATGCGGCGCTCTACGCCTCCGGCCCCGGACGCGTCACGATCGTCCGTCCCGGCACCGATACGGCGTGGCTCAACAAATTCTGGCCGACCGATCCGTGGAACGCGGATACGGATGGCGATGCGCTGGAAGACGGCGTCGAGTCCGCCACCCAAGTGCCGGTGGCCTTCCTGATGGACGGCAGCTGGTGGACGGTCGGCGATACGACGCTGCAGTATGGTCTCGGCGTCGATAACGGCAAGGGCTGTATCCGCGGCGCGGGCCTCAACCCCTGCACGATGGATACCGACTGGGATGCGCTGACCGACTCGTGGGAGTATGACCACGCGGGCACCAACGCGCTCTCCGGCGTGACCGGCAGGCGATTCATTGACGACGGCATGGACGGCACGCACGGTCCGGCGAACGAAACGGCCTATTCGATCGGCGACGCCTACACGGCGTATGACATGTATGTCACGGGCAGCGGGGCCGTGAACCGCAACATGGACTATGACCGTGACGGCCTGGAGAACTATCAGGAATACTGGGTCCAGGCGGTGCGTCATTTCCGCTACGATTATACTGCGGACTTTGCCGCCATGGACGGCTCAGACGGCCCGTCGGTGTTCTTCACGCCGATCACGAACCCGTGGGACCTCGCGGTGTATTCCTATTGGTGGCTGCCGTTCGCGGTGACCCAGGAGATGCTGCTGCCCGTGGGCGCCGGCTATTTTGTCTCGACCGATCCGCGTGAGCCGGATACCGATTTCGACGGCATGGACGACTACTACGAGATGTTCCATGGCCTGAACCCGATCTTGGGCGATACGACCCACGCGTACGGCGACCGGGTCGCGAGGGCCTATCTGAACACCATCGACTATGGATCCGATGATCCCGGCAACGACTGGGGCACCGGCCTGCCGATGGACTTCCAGCAATATCCTTGGCTCGCGGGCATGGACGAGGCGGATCCCGACGCGGACGGGCTGCGGAACCTCGAGGAGCAGATCCAGCCGGATACGGCGGCGGCGTCTTGCTCGAACACCGACCCGACGCCGATGTGGATGACCGACCTCAGCAGCACGAACAGCCTGACCGCGCGCTTCTACGGCTGGGGCGGCGAGTTCTTCTGGCCCGGAGCCCTGACCCTGGACGAGGATTACAAGATGTACTCGTTCGAGATGAACGAAGGCTACGATACCGATAACGACGGCGTCTCCGACAAGGCCGAGAAAGTCCAGGCCGCGACGGCATTGTCCGACCCGCAGGATCAGGACGATCCGCTGCGCCGTCAGGCGATGTGGTTCGATGGCGTGCAGTCTGCCGCCCAGACGCTGACGGGCTACTCTTACAACGAGTGGGCGTTCCGCAGCTTCACGGTTGAATTGTGGGTCCGCCCCGAGGACGTGAGCCGCGACCAGGTGCTGATCGAGCGCCCGATCGTATACGGAGCGAGCGATCTGAGCACGACGAGCGATGTGGTGCGCGTCAACTTCCGGCTCGGCATTGCGGCGGACGGCCGCGTTTACGGCCTGTTCCAAAACGCCGGCGGACAAGATGCCCAGACGGGCGTCGTCGAGGCGTACGGGCGCAAGTTGAGCGCAGGGGTGTGGTGGCATATCGCCGCGAAGATGGACGGTTCGGCGGGCCTGTTCAAGCTGTTCGTGAACGGCAACACCGAGCTTTCGGTGCCGACCACCCAGATCCCGGCCAACGGCGTGCTGAACATCCTGTCGGATCCCGACAGCGCGCAGTATCCCACGCCGTATCGGATCACGTTGAATCCGGGCTTGGTCGTCTTGGGCGCCTCGAATCTGAATCCCTTCCCCAGCGAGCCGGCCTCGTGGGGCAACTACACCAACTTCTATGCCGGTTATATCGACGAGGTCCGCGTATGGGACGGCGCGCGCACCGATAACGAAATCCTCGAAGGCTACACGAAGCGGTTCACCCGCGACGATGTGGACTTGAACCGCGAAGAGATCCAGGCGGCCTTGGCCGAAGGCGGATCGCGCGTCGCGGGTTCTGCCGTGTCGCTGCCGGCCGAGCTGATCTATCACTATACGTTCGATAACCTCTATAGCTCGGACGTGACGAACACCGTCACCCGTGTCCCGCGCGGATTCAACTACTGGACTGCGGCGACGAACCGTCCTTCGGGCTATCTGGTCGGCTGGTGGTCCGAGCTCGCGACGCATAGCCAGGTTTACAGCGACTACGGCTATGTGCCGTGGATCGAGAACAGCGTCGAGCATCTCCCGATGACGAACGGGGTGGTGCGGAACTCCGTCTACTGGTCGAACGTCTTGGCCGGCGAGATCCCGACGGATCCCAGCGCGCACGGCTTGACCCAGTACAGCTTCCCGAACACCGGCAATCCGTATGGCCTGAGGTACAACACCAGCCTGCAAGGATTCTCGACCGAAAGCGTCGGAGAAAAGATCGGCAGCGACCTGTTGCCGTTGGGCAACGCGTGGGCCAAGCAGATCTCGGAGATGTGGGACGACGGCACGCCCAGCGGCGTCTGGGCCGAGACGGGCACGGACGAAGATGCGGACGGCTTGGCCGACTGGTGGGAAAATCTGCACGGCCTGGATCCGGCCAGCAGCGCGGGCGCCAACGGCTGGTATGGTGACGCGGACGGCGACGGCATCATCAACGGCGAAGAGTATCTGCGCGACATCGCCAACGGCTGGCGTGACGGCGACACGATCGTTTCCGGCCCGACGGGTCTGGTGCAGACGGCGGACGTGGATAATGACGGCCTGCCCGACTGGTGGGAAAACATCTTCAATCTCAAGACCAATGACGGCGGCGGCGACAACGGCGCGCTGGGCGATCCCGATCTGGACGGGCTCAGCAATTTCGCCGAGTATCTGCTGGCGGAAGAACTGGCCTTCAATCCCGCTCTGCGGCCGAACCAGTTCCGGTCGAGCGCGGAACAGAAGGTGTCGGACTACTTCCTGAAAGAGGGCAAGCTCTATTACGGCCAGATGATGGCTGACCACGACTTCATGGAAGATGATTGGGAGGGGACGTTCGCCCAGAAATATGTCAGCCGGTTCGTCTACGACCCGCACCTTGACAACGACGACGACGGGTGGTCGAACTGGTCCGAGTGCCGTTACTCCAAGTCGGCGGTGAACGTGCTGGCGGATTCCGTCATGACGACCGAAGCGCTTGGCAACATGAAGTACGAGTTCCCGATTCCCTTGATCGAGACCACGCTCCGTTACGGCGGCGTGCAGAGTGACGGGAACATCATCCTGAACGCCTATTCTTCGGCCGAGATGGACGGTCTGCCCGACGCGGTGTTCAAGATGCCGTTCGGCAAAAACACGACGGCCTCCGCCAAGACACTGGCTCTCGGTTACTGGGAAAACCGTCTGGCGACGGGCGTGATGAGCCCCGGCTCGATCCAGCCCGGAACCATCAGCTTCAAATTCACCGACATGTGGACCGGCATCTCCTCCGGGACGGGCTTCGACTTCGACGGCATCTTGTACGGCGGGTCGGTGACGGGCAACATGCGTAAGGTCGGCACGGTGAACTACCTGACGGGCGAGTTCACGTTCGACATGCGCGAATACGAAGGGACCATTATTCTGCTCTCGGACGAGATCGAGTCGCGCGAAGATTACATCGACTGCGAGATCTCGTACATCGAGATGAGCTACTCCGTCAAGCTGGTTGACGGATGGCCGAAGAAGCTCTACCTCTCGCGCGCCGACACCGGCGCGATCCGCGAGGGTCTGAACTATTTGTTTGCCTTCGTGGACTTGGACAACAACGGCATTTGGAATGCGGGTGAGCCGTGCGGCGTGTCGGATGGCAACGGTGTCGATATCGGGTATGACCGTGTCGAGCTCGATCTCGAGCTGACCGACTATACGTCCGGCTATCTGCGCATGTCGCTGAGCAGCGGGCGACGTTCGGAAGACGTCTACTTCGGCTACGGCCAGGCGGGCGGCGGTCTCTCCGGTGGCCTCGCGAACCGTGTCCGTGTCCAGCGCAAGTCCGTGGACGGCAAGGCGGCCAAGAAGGTGGTGTTCGACAAGGTGATCGACTCCGACCGCACCTATGTCCATGAGGGCGACCTGTTCGACCAGGGCTTGCTGGCTTTGGATTGGGGCATGTCGGACGTCTCGACCTCGTGGGACCGGACCACCGTGGTGTACGAGGTGTTCACGGGTGACCGTGCGGAGGCTGCGCTGACCAACAATGCGGTGGCGCTCTTCACGAACACGTTTGATGTCGCGCAGGCGAAAGCGGTGGCCACGGCTCCGATCAACGGCGCGTATGTGTACTCCGCCCGCCCGACGTTCAAGTGGACGGCTCCGGACGGATATCCGGCCTTCGCGATCGAAATCAAGAAGAACTCGTCCACCGGACTGACGGTCTACCAGTCGGGCGCGTTGCAGGTGCCGCCCCGGAATAACCTGGGCGAGTATGTCTGGGAGGCTCCGATCTATGCGGGGTCCCGCCTGCCCTACGGCACGAACAACGTGTTTGAAGTCAACAAGGTGTATGCGTGGCGCGTGATCGCGCTGAACGCCAAGTTCGCGAGCACCGCCGGCACGTGGTCGGACTGGAGGCTGTTCCGCCTCGACGTGAACACCCCGATGGCGTCTTCGGGATACGGGGCGGTCCGCGCCCGCGTCAAGTACTTCGGTCCTGCGGCCGACTTGTCCAACAAGATCAGGGTGCAGGCGTACCGCAACGCCGCCTTCGCGGGCGAGCCCGAGGCGGAGGTCTCGCTGACGGATGTGAACTCGCTGACGTCGGCGGTGACGCCCGTCGTGAACGCCCAGCTGAAAGGCCTGGCGGCGAGCGACACGGCCGGCAGCTACTATGTCCGCGCCTACATCGACCACAACCAAAACAGCAAGCGCGACGTGTGGGAGTCGTGGGGTTATGCCTGCTACTACGGTGTGGCCGGCGATGCCTACGTGCCGCGGCCTGTGCAGGTGGCGTACGCGACGGATATTCCCGTGGTGGACATTGTGATCGAGGACGCCGACTCCGATCAGGACTGGTTCCCGGATGCTTGGGAGTATGAGCAGAACTCGTCCTTCCCCGATTTCCTGTCGCGCACGGGACCGGCGACCGGAACCTCGGGCATGGCGGAAGTCAATCCCACCTTGAGCGCCGTGGGCCTCAGCATGACCACGCTCTTCACGACGTTGGCTTCGGGCACAACGGATAAGGATGGCGACGGATTGGGCGATCTCGCCGAGCTGCTCTTGGGCACGGATGCCGCGTCCAGCTCGACGGCGAAGGATGGTTACGCCGACGGCGACAAGGTCGCATTGGGACTCTCGCCTGAGGATACGTTGCGCCTGAACGTCACGGGCCTCAACCTGGGTGCTGATCTGGTGCCGGTGGTCGAGTGGACGGTGGAAGTGCAGAAAGCGGACGGCACGGACAGCAACACGCTGGGCCTGTTGTCCTCGACGGCGCCGGGGAGCACGGTCTCCTACCAGGTGCTCTACACGCCGTCCCTCGAGAACCCGAATTGGCAACCCGTCCAGAGCGGTACGGTGTCGCTGTCTGGCGTGCAGAGTCTGCAGGATAAGATCACTGCTGTCACTCAGATCGATCCGTCCCTGGGCTTCTTCCGTGTGAAGCTGCTTAAATAGGAAACTAGATCAAGGTTGCGGTGAAGGACATGAAGATGGCGGACCGTTAAACGGGGTCTCTCTTAATGTCCTTCACCCGGACCTCATGCGGTCAAGGGCGATGGGGTCATGGAGGCGGAACCTGCTGGAGCGAACCGTGAACAGGAGTTGAAGGTGCTGAGAATGACACGGTTGATAGAACATCTGCATGGGCGTCTGGCGGTTGTGGCCTGGCTCTCTTTAGCGGCGTTGTCCGCTTCTGCTTTTCGCTCGGAGGAGCGGACGGACACACCGGGCGGAGCCTCGGGTGCGCGAGCGCTTCAAGCACCGGTCTCCCGCGATCGGACGGCAGCCCAGACACAGGCGGCTGAAGCGGCGCTTCAGGCCGGCTTTGAGATTGCGTGGCACGAACGGTTGGGAACGCCCTTGTCCGTACGGGCCGCGGATCTCGGCAAACGGCAGGTGTTCTCTGGCGGCAAGGGTCTGACGCTCCGGAAAGGCGGCGCTTTTGCGGAAGATGCCGTGGCGGTGCTCGACAGCCTCTCGCCCCTCTATGAAATCAAGGATGCGGCGGCCGAGTTCGCGCTCGAAAAGGTTCTGCCGGATGCCAAGGGCTTCCACCATGTCCGGCTGTCTCAGCGGTATGGCGGATTGCGCGTGGTCGGCGGCGGGCTGATCGTCCACTTCGACAACGCGGATGTCGCGTATGAGGTGAACGGGCAGTTCATTCCCGATATCGCGGTGTCGACCACGGCAACGGTGTCCGCGTCCGCGGCGATCAAGATCGCGCAGGCCAAGCAGAGCGAGGTCACGGGAAGCCAGGGCGAACTTGAGGCGCGTCCCGAGCTGGTGGTGTTTGCCCGAAACTCCGCGCCCCGGCTGGCCCATGAGCTGACGTTGCTCGTGCGTGAAAACCGGCAGGTGACGGGGCGCTGGCGCTACTGGGTGGACGCGCAGCAAGGGACGATCCTTTCTTATCATAATGACATCAAGCGGATCGATGCGCCGGCGCAGGGTGAGCTGGCGCCCGTGACGGGCAGCGTACTGCAGCGTGAGGGCGGCGCGGCCAAAGAGATCATCGGCTGGCGCGAGGAGACCGGCGACTATTACCTGTACAATACGAATCTGCACTGGTGCATCCTCAATGCGGCGGCGTCAGGGTGGAGCGACGCCGGCACCTACGCCTACCGCGCTACCAACGAATGGGGCACCTCGGACCGCGCGGAGATTTCGGCCGCAAACAATTTCGACCTGATCCAGAAATATTTTCGCGACGTCCACGCGATCAACAGCTATGACGGAGAAGGCGCCGATGCGAACGTGTTTGTGCATCTCGGCAACAACTATGCCAACGCCTACTGGAACGGCGTCGCCATGTTTATCGGCGACGGCGACGGTAAGACGGCGGACAGCCTGGCCGTACTCGACGTGTGCGCCCACGAATATTCCCACGCGGTGACGGAGCGCGCCTGCAACCTCGTGTACGCTTACGAGTCGGGCGCGCTGAACGAATCCTTTTCCGACATCTTCGGCGTTTGCGTCGAGTTTCACGCCCAGGCGGATGACCGCACAAACTATCCCGCCGCCAGCCCCGGCAAGGCGGACTGGCTGATGGGCGAGGATTGTTGGCGTTCCTCGCCGGCCTTGCGCGATATGCGGAATCCGGCCAACACCGTGACGGTCGGCGCGGGCGGCGAGCAGCCGACGCGATACAAAGGCACGTATTGGTATAGCGGGGCGGGGGATAACGGCGGCGTTCACCAGAACTCGGGCGTGCAGAATTTTTTCTTCTATCTGCTGTGTGAGGGCGGCTCCGGCACGAATGATTCCGTGTCTTTCGGGTACGATGTGACGGGCATCGGCATCACCAACGCCGAACAGGTGGCGTACCGGGCGCTGTCCGTTTACTTTACCGAGGACACCGACTATTACGGGGCGCGCCAAGCGTGGATTTCGGCCGCGTTGGATCTGAACAAGATGTGGGTCCTGAGCGTGCGGCAGGCTTGGAACGCCGTTTTGGGGCTGCCGCCGCCGCTGCCGCTTTCGATCGCTTCGCCCGGCACGTTGCCGACCGGACGGGTGGGTTCGACGTACAGCACCACGCTGCTGGCGGCCAACGGCCTTTCGCCGTATGTCTGGCAGCTGCAGCCGGAAGCGCCGCTGCAAGCGGGACTCACTTTCGACACTGCGACCGGCCGCATCTCGGGGTTGCCGGAAGCGGCGGGCGAGGTTTCCTTCGCGGCGATTGTGACGGACCTGACCGGCGTGTCCGCCACCAACCAGTTCAGCCTGACGATTCTGCCGCCGTTCACCGCGCCGTTCCGCGAAACGTTCGAGTCCGGCGCCGGACAGTTGTCGAGCGGCTGGATGCAGGAGTTTGTCTCCAACGCGGTGCCGTGGACTTACGTGAACGGGAACGGTGAGACCGTCCGCAACCCGGCCGCGGCCCACAGAGGCACGAGCAACGCGTGTCTGCGGGTGACGCTCGCTTCGCAGAGCAATGGCAAGACGCTCCTGGTCTCTCCGCGCATCGTTTTCGCCGAGCCGTCAAGCCATGCGCAGGTGAGCTTCTGGCACTACATGGCCGAGAAGGACAACATTTTCCAGGACGAACTCAGGGTTTATTACAAGACCGCGTACACGGGCGAGTGGCAACCGCTGGCGACCTATACGCAGTCCGTCAACATCTGGACCCGCCGCACCGTGAGTTTGCCGGAGCCGAGCGCGACCTACTACATCGCGTTCGGTGGTTCGGCCAAACTCGGTTACGGCGTGCATGTCGATGACGTGGAGGTGGTGGACGCATATGTGCCGTTCGCCATCGTGGCGCCCGAGACACTGCCGAACGCGGAGTTGAGGGAGCCCTACAGCTTTGCTCTGTCTGCGCAGGGCGGCATTGAACCCTATACCTACGAGCTGGCCGGCGGCACGGCGTTGCCGGTCGGCCTGACGCTCGGCACGAACGGCGTGATCAGCGGCACCGCAACCAATGTGGCCGACCTCGGCGCCCACAGTTTCTCCGTGCTGCTGACGGACGGGCAGAGCAATGCCGTGACCATGGCGTTCTCGCTGACGGTGGATTTGCCGCGCGTCGAGTTGTTTGTCGAGAACTTCGATAACGGCGGCGCGATGCCGAGCGATTGGAGCCAGGTATTTCTGACGAATGGCATCGCGTGGGCCTGCCGCGGCGGCGGCGGCAACGGCGACACCTTCAATCAGCCGACCAACGCCTATGATGGTCTTTATAACGCGGTGCTGTGGGCCGACAATTATTCCAACAATGTGTCCCGGCTTGTGTCCCCCGCGATCAACCTCGGGGCCGCGCCCGTGAATCTCCAGCTCGATTTCTGGCACTGCATGACCAAACTGGTGACCCAGCAGGACGAGCTGCGTGTCTACTATAAAACCTCGGCGTCCGGCGCATGGACACAGCTTGCAAGCTTTACCAGCAATGTGACGTCGTGGACGCGGCGGGTGCTGCCGTTGTCCGTTCCCGCCACCACCACGTTCTATTTGGCCTTTGAAGGAACCGCCCGCTTCGGTCAGGGCGTGTGCGTCGATGCGGTCCGGATCACGGACGCGTCGCTCGAACCGATCATCATGACCACGTCGCCCCTGCCGGACGGCACGGTCGGCAGCGATTACAGCCACACGCTGCAGGCGTTGGGCGGCGTCGCGCCCTACACGTGGGACCTGGTCTCTGGGGCTGTGCCCTCTGGACTGGTCTTCAGCGCCGGGGGGGTGTTGAGCGGCATGCCGGAAGTCAAGGCGGACGTGACGCTGGGCGTGCGGGTGACGGATTCGGCCGGCTACGCGGCGACCCGTCTCTTGTCGCTCCACGTGTCGAATATCCAGCGCTTGCCGTACACGCAGACGTTCGAGGGACGGTCACAATTGCCGGCGGGGTGGTCGCAGGAAGGCAGCTCGGTGAATTGGACGATTTATAAGGGAAGCAGCTTGGGTGTTCCGGCGGTCGCGCACAGCGGCACCAACAATGCGCTTCTTGTGAAACTGAACAACACCACGTCCAGGACGAAGTTGGTGATGCCGACGCTGAACATGGGCGGCGTGACGAACGCGCAGCTTTCCTTCTGGCTCTGTATGGCCAAGAAGACCTATCAGGACGAATTGACTGTCTACTACAAAACCAACGCCGCCGACACGGCGTGGACCTCCATCACAAACTTCAACCAGTCGATCACGACGTGGACGAAGTTCGTGCTGGATCTGCCCAACGCGTCCCCAACCTATATCATCGCTTTCGAAGGCGCAGTGAGGTTCGGCTACGGCGTTTGCGTCGACGACGTGTCTGTGACGGGCGATTATGCGGCGTCGGCGTATGACCTTTGGAAGGCCGATGTCTTCGGCACGGACGCGTTGAACGAGGCGATCGCCGGAGATTTGGCCGACCCGGACGACGATGGCATCGTGAACTGGCTCGAATTCGCCATGGCGCTGAATCCCTTGGTCAAGGATGCTGGGAGTGCGATGACGGGCGGCGTGACGGCCGGCTACTTGACGCTGTCGCACCGCGAGAACCCGGACGCTTCGGACATCCTTTTCGAGGTGGAGGCGTGCAGCGACCTGACCTTACAGGACTGGACCACGGTGGATGTCACCGAGATGTTGCGCGAATACACCAACACGTGGTATTGGGTCACGACCCGCCACGACGTGCCGGTCACAAATGCGCCGCAGCGCTTCCTGCGGCTCAAGGTCACGATGCCCGAATGAGCCGATCGGCGTGTCTCGCCTCGCGGATCAGATCACGTGCGGCGTCCGCGTGAGCACTTCGCCGCCGCCGCGCGTCACCAGCACCACGTCTTCGATGCGGATCCCCAATTTTCCGGGCAGGTAGATGCCCGGCTCGACGGTGAGCACCATGCCCGGCCTGAGCACGGTCTTGCAGGCCGTTGAGAAGCTGGGCGACTCATGGACTTCCAGGCCCAGGCCGTGGCCGAGGCTGTGGCCGAAGAATCGGCCGTATCCCGCCTTCTCGATGTGCCCGCGCGCCACGGCGTCGACCTCGCAACACATGACCCCGGGCCGGATGCTCCGGACCGCCTTGAGATTGGCTTCGCGGACGATGGCGAAGATCTCGCGGTAGAGCGCCGTGGGCGTGCCGAAGACGGCGCAGCGGGTCATGTCCGCGCAGTAGCGGTCCAGCTTGAGGCCGAGGTCCACCAGCAGCGGCTGACCCCGCCGGAGTGGGGTGTCGTCTGGTTCATGGTGGCATTCCGCGGCGTTGCGCCCCGCGCACGCGATCGTGTCGAAGGCCTCGCCTTGGCCAAGCCGGTCGGCCTCGCGCCGGACCAGGCTGCGGATAGCCCACTCGCTCATGCCGGGCGCGACCTGCCGCATCACATTGGCGAAGAGCGCGTCGTTGGCCGTGATGGCGGCCCGCAGCGCCCCCTGCTCGGCCCGCGATTTAACGGCCCGCAGGTCGGCCACCGCGTCGCTGACGTCCACCCATTCGGCGTCGGGCAGAGCCGCTTTCAGACGCAGGAAACGCGCCGCGCAGAGGGCTCCCTCATAGCCGATCCGGCGCCATCCCGAGCCCATGCCGGACAAGACCAGCGGCTCTTCGGAGGGGCGCCACAGGGTATGGCTGGGAAGCCAGGGCGCCAGGCGTTTCGCCATGGTGAGATAGCGGAAATCGGTGAAGAAAGCCGGGGCGTCCGCAGCCACGGTCAGCAACACGCCGTTCGAGGTCAAAAGACCGGTGAAGTAGTAGCGGTTGACCTCGCTGATGAGGAGCACGGCGTCGAGCCGCAGGCGCCTCTGGCAAACCAGCAACCGTTTGACGCGGGCTTGGAATTCGGGGGCGGGCAGATCGTGTGCGGGACGGCTAGGTGTGTTCATAGAACTTCCGATGCGCCCGGTTGCGCCGGTCCTTGTTTCAGCCGGGGCGGATCACCGGCTGGGGCGTCTGGTTGTAGACCTTCGAGCCGGGCGGCACGGAATGGATGAGCCAGACGTTGCCGCCGATGACGGAATCGTGGCCGATCACGGTGTCGCCGCCGAGGATCGTCGCTCCCGCGTAGATCACCACGTTGTCCTCCACGTCGGGGTGGCGCTTCGTGCCCTTTACGAGCATTCCGGTCGCCTCGTCCTTGGCGAAGCTGAGCGCGCCGAGCGTGACGCCCTGATAGAGTTTGACGCGCTGGCCGATGCGGCAGGTTTCGCCGATCACCACGCCGGTGCCGTGGTCGATGAAGAAGCCGGGGCCGATGGTGGCGCCGGGGTGGATGTCGATGCCGGTCCTCGAATGCGCGTGCTCGCTCATCACGCGGGGGATGAGCGGGACGCCCTGAGCGTAGAGCGCGTGGGCGATGCGGTGGATGGTGATCGCATAGAGCCCGGGGTAGCTCATGACGATCTCCATGGTGGACATGGCGGCGGGATCGCCCTCGTAGGCGGCCTGGATATCCTGCTGGAGCATGTCGCGGATGGCGGGCAGTCCGTTCAGCAGGGCTGCGACCGCCTTCTGCGCCTTCTGCGCGCAGTCGTTGCAGTCGTCGCATTTAGAACGGCGGCAGGCGTACTCGAAGGCGCGGTGCGTCTGGTCGCGCAGCTTGAGCGCGATGTCGCGCAGCGTGTCCTGCAGGTGGTTGTGGCAGGTTTCGTGGGCGACGGGGGCTTGGCCGTGACAGCCGGGGTAGAGCACGGCCAGCAGCTTCTCCAGCACGGCGATGACCGCGCCAGTGCCGGGCAGGTTGACGTCCCGCTCGGTGTTGGCGACCGGGCAGTTCTTGCAGGGCGAGAGCGCCTCGGTGAGGGCGCTCAGGTTCTCTTCGAGCCATTTCTCCATGGGGGGATCCTTCCGGTTGTCACACGTCCTTCGCTATCCTGACGATCACCCGGGAGGCGCCCAGGTTTTTCAGCCCCAGCGCCAGCAGGGCTTTCTCGGTGAACCCGCGGCCTTGGCAGATCAGGTCTAAGACCTCGATGTGGTCGTCGCGGCAGAGCGCGAGAAAATCCTTGAGGGTGAACAGATGGATGTTGGGCGTGTTGTACCATTCGAAGGGAATCTGCTTGCCCTTGGGCATGCGGCCTTGGAAGAGCAGTTGGCGGCGGACCTCGAGGCAGGCGAAGTTCGGGAAGGTGATGACCGCCTCGCGGGCGACCCGCAGGATCTGCTGGAGCAGCTCGCGCGGCCGCTTGATGGTCTGCAGGGTTTCGCTGAGAATCGCCACGTCGAAGCTGTTGTTCGGGATCATGGCCAGCCCGTCGTCGATGTCTTCGCGCAGGACGTCGCTGCCCGAGTCGAGGGTGGAGATGACCTGGTCGATGTCGATCTCGACGCCGTTGCCGCTGCTTCCGCGCAGCTGCTTGAGGATGTTCAGCAGCGAACCGTTGCCGCAGCCGAGATCCAGGACGCGGCTGTTCGGGGGGATCAGGTCGACCACCTTCTGGTAATGGCGCAGCTGCCAGCGACGGAACGTGCCGACCTCGTTCGTCTCGTCCACCTGCTGCTTCGAATCGGAGGGCATGAAGGCCGCCACCACGCGCTTGAGGTCGCTGATGTGCGTCAGGAAGGCGTCGTGCCCTGCCGCCGCGTCGAGGTGGCAGTAGGAGACCCGCTTCTTTTGGCGCAGGAGCGCGGTGACGAGATCCTCCGACTGCTCGGGCATGAAGAGCCAGTCGCCGCTGAGCGAGACGATCAGCACGCGCGAACTGACGTTGGCAAAGGCCGCGTCGAGGGTCTTGTAGCGTTCGGCGATGTCGTATTCGTCCATCGCCAGCGTGATGTGCAGGTAGGAGTTGGCGTCGAAGCGCTGGATGAATTTCTCGGCCTGGTATTGCAGGTAGCTCTCGACCTGGAAGAACGTGCCGAAATTGCGGTCGATGGCGTTGCGGAAATCGGGGTCGGCCGTCAGCCATTCGGGACGTTTCTCGCGCCCGAATTTGGCTTCCATGAGCTGCTGCGAGAGGTAGGTGATGTGCGCGAGTTTGCGGGCGCTCGAGAGCCCCCGGGTCGGGTGGTTCTCGCTGCCGTAGTAGTCGCCCGCGTTCCAGTTCGGGTCTCCGATGATCGCGTGGCGGCCGACGATGTCGAAGGCGAGCGCCTGGGAGTTCAGGCTGGCCGCGGAGGCGATCACGAGCGCCTTGTCGAGTTCGCCGGAATAGCGGATCAGCCACTCGAGCACCTGCATTCCGCCGAAGCTGCCGCCCATCACGGCGGCCAGGCGCGTGACGCCGATCTGCCGCAGGAGCAGCCGGTGGACCTCGATGATGTCGCCCACGGTGACCTTGGGAAAGGCGGACCCGTACGGTTTGCCCGTGGCGGGGTTGATGGAGCAAGGCCCGGTCGTGCCCTTGCAGCCGCCGAGGATGTTCGCGCAAACGACCTGGTAGCGGTCCGTGTCGATGCCCCTGCCGGGGCCGATCATGCCTTCCCACCAGCCGCTGGGCTCAATCTCGCCCGGCCTCAGTCCGGCGACGTGCGCGTCGCCGGTGAGCGCATGGCAGATGAAGACCACGTTGTCGTTCGCAGGGGATATGTTGCCGCAGCGCTCATACGTGACTTCGATTTCCGGCAATACGCCCCCCTTTTCAAGCCGAAATCCTCCGGGCGGGAGATCCAGTTTGATGGTTTTCGGCGCGACCGTTCCGACGGTGGGTTCTGTTTGGGTGTCTTTAGGCATGTTCCTTTCGAAAAAACTTTAAAAAGATAGCACGACGCCTGCGCTTCTGCCAGTTTAAACATTGCGGCGAAACGGGCCGCGGCTTGTGATCGGTCCCGGCGGCTGGTACACTTTCCGCAGCCCCGTTCGGAATCGTGCGGGGAGGGAGAGGGCGGTCCTCCCGGGAGAAGAAAAGGATGAGTTCTTTCGAGGTGAGCGAGTTGAGGTATGGCGGGTTCGGGCCGGTCTCGTTCGCGATGCAGGCGGGCGAGACGGTCGGCGTGACCGGGCCGTCGGGCTGCGGCAAGACGCGGCTGCTGCGCGCGCTGGCGGACATGGATCCGTGGCTGGGCGAGATCCGGCTCGGCGCGGGACGGCCCGCGGAGATGTCGGCCAGCGCGTGGCGCCGGCGCGTGGCGTATGTGCCCGCCGAGAGCCAGTGGTGGTTCGACGGCGTGGGCGCGCACTTCGTGGCCGCGCCCCAGACTGAGGAGGTGCGCGGGCTGGGGTTGGACCCTGAGGTGCTGTCCTGGCCCGTGGCGCGCCTCTCCAGCGGCGAGAAGCAGCGGCTCGGCCTGCTGCGCACGCTGGCGAACCGTCCGTCCGTGCTTTTGCTGGACGAGCCGACCGCGCACCTCGACGCGGAGCGTTCGCGGGCCTTCGAGGCGCTGGTCAAGCGCCGGTGCGCGGAAGGGATGATGGCGGTATGGGTGGCGCATGATCCGGAGCAGCTCCGGCGCGTGGCGACGCGCGGGTACCGCATGGCGGCGCAGGGCGTGTGGAAGGAGGCGGTGTCATGGGCGTGATCGCGCTGTCGTGGGCGGACATCCTCTTGGCCGCGCTGCCGCTGGCCGCGCTGGCGGCGGTCTTCGCGTGGCAGCGGCTGGAGTTGAGCCGCACGATGCTGATCGGTGCGGTGCGGACGTTCGTGCAGCTGGCGCTGGTGGGGTTTGTCCTGAAAGGCGTGTTCCAGAACGCGCATCCGGTCTGGACGGTGGGCTTCTCCCTGGTCATGTTGGCGGCGGGCACGTGGGAGGTGTCGCGGCGGCAGCACCGGCGCTTTGCCGCCGGCTGGACCGTCGGGTTCGCGGTGCTGGGGATGTTCACGGCGGGGTTCACGGTGACGGTCTTCGCGCTGCTGGCGCTGGTCGGGGTGTCGCCGTGGTGGAGTCCGCAATACGCGATCCCGCTTTTGGGCATGATTCTCGGCAACACCATGACGGGGATCGCGCTCGGCATGGACACGCTGACGCAGAGCGCGTGGAAGCAGCGGGCCGTGATCGAAAACCGGCTGGCGCTGGGGCAGACGGCGGCCGAGGCGGTGACGGAATTGCGGCGCGAGAGCGTGCGGACGGCCATGACGCCGATCATCAACTCGCTGGCCGTGTGCGGCGTGGTGAGCCTGCCGGGCATGATGACCGGCCAGATCCTGTCGGGCAGCGATCCGCTGGCGGCGGTGCGGTACCAGATGATGATCATGTACCTGATCGCCACGGGCGCGGGCTTCGGCAGCCTGCTGACGATCCAACTCTGCGTGCGGCGGCTGTTCGACGGGCGCGAGCGCTTGCGGCTGGACCGGCTGACCGGATAGGCGGCTTACAGAAATGAAACACTCCCGTAAGCCCGGTGTAATGGTGAGATGGTATTTTGCACACATGCTTGTGAGAAAACAATGGTGGTGTGCGGCGTTGGTTCTGGGTGCCTCGGTTACGGCCGTTTTCGCGGCCGAGATGCGACTCGTCCTCAATCCGTACGAGGACGTGGACTGGGAGAAGGTGACGCAGCATAAGGCCAACCTGCACACGCACACGGTGGCGAGCGGCGGCAAGCTGTTTCTGCACCAGGTGTTCGCCGAATATGCCCGGCGCGGGTACGAGATCCTCGCCATTACGGACCACGACCTGTGTACGCAGTGGGAGAAAGCCGGGCTCGACCCCGTGAAGGAATTCGGCATCCTGCCGGTGATGGGGCAAGAGTACTCCAAAGGCCAGCATGTCAACGGCTTCTTCCTGAACCGCGAGGTGCCGATGCGCGACACGGCGGCGCTGGCCCGCGAGATCACGACGCACGGCGGCTTTGCGGTCATCAACCATCCGGGGCGGTATTGGAAGCCGGACGTGAGCGGGGCGGTGCCGCCGGAAACGCGCGACGAATACGTGAAGCTGTTGGACGAGAACCCGCTGATTTTGGGAATCGAAGTCGTGAACCGGAACAACCGGAGCCCGCACGATGTGGCGCTGTGGGATGCCCTGCTCGGCGCCGCGATGCCGGCGCGGCCGGTCTGGGGTTTCGCCAACGACGACATGCACGAGCGCAAGCATATCGGGCAGGCCTGGAACATCTTTCTGCTCGAAACCTTAGACGAAGTCGCTTTGCGCCACGCGATGTTGAAAGGACACTTCTATTTTTCCGCGCGCGAGAACGGCCACGGGAAGGAGGCGGCCGGTGACCCGCCCGTCATCCAGTCCATCGTCCATGACCCGGCCGCGCAGACGATCACGCTTTCTGCTGCCGCCGACGGCGCGGTCGTGGGCGCCAAGCAGTGTCGCTGGATCGCGGAGGGGCAGACGGTCTGCGAAGGGCCGGTGCTGGCGTACAGCCGCGTGCGTGGCATCGGGCGGTACGTGCGCGCCGAAGTGAAAGGCAAGGGCGGCACAACCTTCTCAAACCCGTTCGGGTTCCGCCTTGCGGAGTGAGCCGTTGCGGGCGGCATAAAAAAACGGGAGGGGCCGCTGGGGCTCCTCCCGTTTTGTTCGCACGGTCCCGTCCCGCACAGAGGGGCGGCGTTATTTGGTTTTCTTGGCCGAAGCCGCTTTCCCGCCCTCTTCTTCGCCCGTGATCTCGGTTTCGTCGTCGCTCTCCGCCAAGGTGCGGGAGGGCTTGAAATCCTGCTTCGCGAGGTTCCACTTCAGCCACTCAGAGAAGAGGTCGCTGTTGCGGCGGCGGGCGATGCCGGAGCGGATCTGGGAACGCATCATCTCTGCGGCGAGCGCGTCGCCGGGCTGGCGGTCTTGGACGTACACGAAAAGCGATTGTACGGCCGAGGCGGGCACCGGCTCGGAGATCTCGCCCTTCTTGAGCGTCATGGCGCCGTAGGCGACCGAGAAGCTGTTGTCGAACTTCTGGTTCTGGATGTCGCTGACCGTGTAGGTGATCGAGGTCGAGACGTTGAGCGCTTTGGCTTTGGCGGCCTCGGCGAAACTCTTGCCCTCGTCGACCCGCTTGCGGAGGTCCGCGCGCAGCTCTTTGGCGTAGCTCTGGAAGGCGTCGCTGCGGGCTTTCGCCATCGCGCGCGGGCGGAGGTCTTTCAGGACGTCTTCATACGCCGGGGTGTGGGCGGGCGAATGCGCGATCGGCTCGATGACGTAGATGAAGTTGTCTCCCTTCACGATGCCGAAGCGGGAGTCCGTGCGGTCGGGGTCGAGTTCGAAGGCGGCGTTGGCGAACTCTTTCGAATTTTCGACCCAGTACAGGGTGTCTTCCGCGCCGAAGAGCGGCGACGTCTTGATGGCCGCCTTTTCCTGCGCGGCGGCGATGACGAGCGCGTTGGAGCCGGCGTTGGCGAGCTTGCCGTAGATGTTGAACGTGACGGAGGTGGAGGCGCAATAGCGGGCTTCTTCCATCTGGAGTTCGGCAAGGATTTTGCTGCGAACCTCGGCATACGGGATGGTTTCGGTCGTGTTGTTCGTCGTGGTGCGGCTGAAGGTCTCGGTGTGGCTGTCGTAATATTCCTGCAGATCTTCTTCGGGCACCGTGACATAGGCCAGGAAGTTGGAGACCGGGATGGCGAAATAGCGCACGGCGACGCGGTCGGGCAACGCGAACGAGGCTTTGTTTTCCTCGTAGTACTTCCGGGTGTCCTCGTCCGTCAGGCGCATTTCGACTTGGGCGAAGCGGTTGCTGACGTTGGCCACCTGCACGGTAAAGCGATCGGTCATGGCGGCGAGCTCGTCTTCCATCTCCATGGGCGAGATCCAGGTGGCGGAGTCCACGAGCGCGCCGTTCTTCATCATGGCGAGCTGGTGCGAGACGAGGGACTCGTACATCGCCGGCGTCAGGCCTTGGTCGGCGAGCACGCTGCGGTAGCGGTTGATGTCGAAACCGTTGGCGCCCTGGAAGCCGGGCACTTCGCGCAGCGTGCTGCGGATCTCTTCCTTGCCGGAAGCCATGCCGTTCTTTTCGGCGGTCAAACGCGCCGAAATCTGCTCCCAGGCCTTGCGGTCCACGACGCGCGCCGAGGTTTCGTTGTCACGGTTGCGCCCGAAGCCACGGATGGCCTGAACCGTTTGTTCGAATTGGCTGTAGGGGATCTTCTTGCCGTTGATGACTCCGGCGGTTTGCGTGTCCTGCGGGCTCTGGAAACAGGAATCGACGGCGACGAAGGCGACGGCGATGATGATTGCAAAAAAGCCCCACAGGATGCGGCTGCGGATGAGTCGGTTGAAGTGATAAATGAACACGGTTGATAATCCAAAATAGGTTAACACTCGCGCAAACACTTTTGACAAGAAAAACCGGAGGCTGCGCAGGCCGCCGGTCCTCTGAAGATCAACTCACGGATGGATTACTGTGCGTCTTTCTTTTCAGCCGCGGGCTCCGCGTCCTTTTTCTCTTCTTTTTCGGCGGCCCCCTCATCCTTGCTGGCGGGCGTCGTGAGCAGCACCGGCAGCTCCTCTTTCTTTTCGGCGTCGGGCTGCTCGACGAGTTCGCCGGTGGCCAGGTTTGCCCGGCCCTCGGCATAGGCGAAACGGTGGCGCGCGATGCCGGTCGGGCTGACCACGAGGGTGGAGATGATCGCCCGCCCGCCGACGGGGGCGTTCTCGCGCCAGATCTTGACGACCGCCTTTGGCGACATGGTGAAATTGACCGGGTCTTCGGCGCCCTTTGAAAGGAGGATCGAGAAGTCGCCGGAGACGCTGGTCATGCGGCTGAAGGAGCGGTCGGTGGCCGTTTGAATATTGACCGTGTTCGCGGCGCGCAAGGCGGGGATCTGAAACTGAGGGCCCTCGATGCGGGTGGTGCCGGTAACGGTTCCGGCCTGGAAGGTCTCCCCGTCGGCGTCCGCGGTCAGCGTATACTCACCGCGGCCCGAGAGGTTCTTGCAGCTCGCGTTCTGGGTTTCGACGCCGAAACTGCCCTCCGGCAGGTTGTCGCGCAGCGAGGTCTTGATTTTGCCGGAAACGAGCCGCACGACGCGGCCGTCGGGGTTCTTTTCGGGGCAGGCGGCGACGACTTCGGAAGAGGAGAATATCTGGACGGTCTCCTGCGCGGAGAAAACGAGAACGGCCGCGCCGTCTAACCCCGTCCGGAAGACGGTGCCGAGCGGATAGGCCTTGTTGTCCTGCGCGGGGGCGAACTGGCCCACGTCCGGATTGTTCACTTCGCAGAGGCCCTGGATGTTCATCACGCGCACCAACGGGTCAAAAACTTTACCTGGCTGGACGGCCTGTTCGGCGGCAGGTGCCGGTTGCTCGGCGGCCGCGGCCGCCGGCTGCGCATCGTCCTGGGCACGGACCGTCACCGCAAAAGCCGCAGCCACCACACACATACTCGCTCGAAAAACGCCTTGATCCATCATGGGGACAGCTCCCTAAGTTTCACGCGGTTTTATGGACAAACCCTTCATTCCTATTAAAAAAGGATGATTTATAATAAACCAAGCCTCTCCGATAGTCAATCGAAGCTTAAACGCTTTTGCAGAAAATCGTCCGCATTCACGCCGCTTTTGCTTGCCAACCGGAAGCCGACGTGTTTAACTTGAAAGCGATAAACGCGTGGACGATTATGAAGGAGGTGCAGGTATGCATATGACGCCTGTTTACTGGCTCTATGTGGGGATCGCGCTGATTCTTTTGGAGGTTATGACGCCCGGTTTGGTGTCGCTGTTTTTCGGCCTGTCTGCGCTGACGGTGGCGCTGATCGCCTGGCTGGTTGGCGACGGGTTCGGCCAGGTCTGGCAGTGGCTCGCCTTTTCCGCTTTCTCGGTCCTGTACATCCTGTTGTTGCGGAAGAGCCTGAAAAACGTTTTTAACGGCGACCGCGAGATCTCGGACAACCCGGCCGACGAATACACCGGTAAGCTGGCGGTCGTGACGGAGGCGGTCGCTCCGAACAAGCCGGGCCGCGTGGAGTTCGGAGGCACCACGTGGAAGGCCGAGGCGGAGCAGGATCTGGCGGCCGGCGCATCGGTCCGGATCACCGGCAAGAAAAATCTCACGCTCACGGTTCAGTCGGCATAAAAACGTCGTATCGGACGGATCCGTCGGGGTCAGTCGGATCGATTCAACAAGGAGCAAGACATCATGTTATACGTTACAGTGTTCATCGCGTTCGTGGTCGTCTACACGATTCTCAAGTGCGTGCGCATCGTCCCGCAGAAACAGGCGTTCATCGTGGAGCGGTTGGGCCGCTATCACTGCACGCTGGACGCGGGGCTGCACCTGCTGGTCCCCATCATCGACCGCGTTTCGTACAAGCATTCGCTGAAGGAGCAGGCCATCGACGTGCCGCCGCAGCAGTGCATCACGCGCGACAACATCACGGTCGAGGTGGACGGCATCCTCTACCTCCAGGTGATGGATCCGGCCAAGGCCTCCTACGGCATCGGCAACTACCTCTTCGCCACCACGCAGCTCGCGCAGACCACCATGCGTAGCGAGATGGGCAAGCTGGAGCTGGACAAGAGCTTCGAGGAGCGCACGATGGTGAACATGGCGATCGTCGAGGCCGTGGACAAGGCCTCCGACCCCTGGGGCGTCAAGGTGACGCGCTACGAAATCAAGAACATCACGCCGCCGCAGACCATCCGCGACGCGATGGAGAAGCAGATGCGCGCCGAGCGCGAAAAGCGTGCGCTGATCGCCGAGTCCGAGGGCGACCGCCAAGCCAAGATCAACCGCGCCGAGGGCGACAAGCAGGAGGCGATCGCCAAGTCCGAAGGCGAGAAGATGAAACGCATCAACGAGGCGGCCGGCCGTGCGCAGGAGATACTCCTGGTGGCGGAAGCCCAGGCCAACGGCATCCGCCAGGTGGCGTCCGCGATCAGCTCCGACGGCGGCCTCGCCGCCGTGAACACGCAGCTCGGTCAGCAGTACTTGACCGAGTTCGGCAAGCTGGCCAAGGCCAACAACACGATGATCATCCCGACGGACCTCGCGAATGTCGCGGGCGTGCTCAAGGCCGCCATGACCGTGATCAAAGATGTGAAGTGAGCCGGTTCGGCAGATCGCGGAGCTTGTCTCACGCGGGTGCGGGGGCGGTGCCGAAAGGCGCCGCCCTCATCGCATCATGACGTAGAAAAGCACGCAGAAGAAGTGACAGACCGTGCCCGCCAGCACGAAGAGGTGCCACACCGCGTGATGGAACGGCATGAGCCGCCACAGGTAGAAGACCGTGCCGAGCGTGTAGAGCCCGCCGCCGACCACCAGCCACGCCAGCCCTGCGGCGGGAAGGGAATCCATCAGCGGCTTGATGGCGATCACGACGATCCAGCCCATGCCGATATAGCCCAGGGTCGAGACGAAGCGCAGCTTGCCGGCCGTGAAAAGCTTGAAGATCACGCCCGCGACCGCCAAGCTCCACACGATGCCGAAGATCGTCCACGCGATGACGGGATGGGTCTGTCGCAGCGTGACCAGCGTGAAAGGCGTGTAGGACCCGGCGATCAGGAAATAGATCGCCATGTGGTCGCAGATCTCCAGGACCTGCTTGGAGCGCTGGTGCGTGACCGCGTGATAGACCGACGAGACGGTGTAGAGCAGGATGATCGTGGCGCCGAAGACCGCGCCGCTGACGATCTTCCACACCACCTGCGTGCCGCTCTGCGCGCCGAAAACCACCATCAGGGCCAGCATGGCGGCACCGAAATGGCTTCCAACGGCGTGGATGGCGCTGTGGGAAATCTCTTCCGCAACCGAATAATTTCTTGGGGTAAAACGCATGGTGTTACCTTTCGGAACGCGGAATCAGCGGGCTGGGCGCTCCTCGGAGAGGCGCCCTTGCGGGCCTTACTTTTCCGCCAGATACGCGTTGATGGACGCGGCGGCGCGGCGGCCCTCGCCCATCGCGAGGATGACGGTGGCGGCGCCGAGCACGATGTCGCCGCCCGCGTAGATGCCGTCGATGGACGTCTTGCCGTTCTCGTCCACGAGGATGTTCCCGTGTTTGTTGACGTCGAGGCCGGTGGTCGTCTGGCTGATCAGCGGATTGGAGCCGTTGCCGATCGCAACGATCACGGTGTCCACGTCCATCAGGAACTCGCTGCCCGTGAGGGGCACCGGACTGCGGCGTCCCGAGGCGTCCGGCTCGCCCAGCTCGTAGCGCAGGCATTCGATCTGGGTGACGCAGTCGTTGGCGTCGCCGAGGATGCGCACGGCGTTCTGCAGCAGGTGGAAAAGGACGCCTTCCTCGCGCGCATGGGCGACCTCTTCCACGCGGGCCGGCATCTCTTTCTCGGTGCGGCGGTAGATCAGGTGGACCTCTTCCGCGCCGAGCCGCAGCGCCATGCGGGCCGCGTCCATGGCGACGTTGCCGCCGCCGAGCACGGCGACCTTCTTGGAGTTATAGAGCGGCGTGTGGGCAATGGCGGTGTCGTACGCCTTCATCAGGTTCGCGCGCGTCAGGTATTCGTTGGCGGAGAAAACGCCCACGAGGTTCTCGCCCGGGATGTTCATGAACTTGGGCAGCCCCGCGCCGGTGCCGACGAACGCCGCGTCGAACCCGTCTTTTTCGAGCAGGTCTTTGAGCTTGCGCGTGCGGCCGATCACGAAGTTGGTCTCCAGCTTGACGCCCATGGCTTCAAGGTTGTCGATCTCGTTCTGCACGATGGCTTTGGGCAGGCGGAACTCGGGGATGCCGTAGATCAGGACGCCGCCGGGCTTGTGGAACGCCTCGAACATCGTCACGTCGTGCCCCTCGCGGCGCACGTCGGCGGCCACGGTGATGCTGGCGGGGCCACTGCCGACGACCGCGACCCGCTTGCCGGTCGCGGGCTTGATCTTGGGGACGGACTGGTGGCCGCTCTCGCGCTGGAGGTCGGAGACGAAACGCTCGACGCGGCCGATGGCGACGGCCTTGTCCACATCCTTGAGGGCTTTGCCGAGCGTGCAGGGCGCCTGGCACTGCACCTCCTGCGGGCAGACGCGTCCGCAGACCGCGGGCAGCAGGCTGTTTTCGCGGATGACGGCCACGGCGTCGCCGAAACGGCCCTCGGCGGCGGCCTTGAGAAAATCGGGGATGCGGATCCGCACGGGACACCCGCTCACGCACGGGGCGTTCTTGCACTGGAGGCAGCGCTTGGCTTCGAGCTGCGCCTGTTCGGCGGTGTAGCCGAGCGCGACCTCGTTCATGTTGTGGCGCCGCACCTCGGGCGCCTGCGAAGGCATCTCCTGGGCGGGGATGGACATGCGGTCTTTGGGGGTGAGGGCTTTGCCGTCAAGCTCTGCCAGCTTGGCGGCGGCAGCGTGCTGAAGAGATTCGGGTGTTGCGTGCATGGGTAAGGTTCAGGGTTGGAGGTTTGGGGTGGTGGGGTGCGCCTTCCCGCGGCGGCTTAGGGGCGGCCGTCCTGCCGGTCAGGTGTGCGAAAGCGCGTTGGCCGCCGCATCGAGTTTGCAGTGGTGGTCTTTGTGATCCGCGTCTTCGCGCGGCTTGTAGGCGCGCAGGCGCTTCATCATGTTGTCGAAGTCCACCAGGTGGCCGTCGAACTCGGGGCCGTCCACGCAGACGAACTTGGTCTTGCCGCCGACCGTGACGCGGCAGCCGCCGCACATGCCCGTGCCATCGATCATGATCGTGTTGAGCGAGACGACGGTGTGCACGCCGTAGGGGCGGGTCGCCTCCGCGCAGAACTTCATCATGATGGGCGGTCCGGCGACCACGGCCATGTCGGGTTTGGGCGTCCGCCCGCACACCTCTTTCAGGGGCTCGGTCACGAGCGCTTTTCGTCCGCAGGAGCCGTCGTCCGTGACGATGATCAGCTCGTCGGCGATCTTGCGCATCTCTTCCTCCATGATGAGGAGCGAGCGGTTGCGCGCGCCCATGATGAGGGTCACCTTGTTGCCGGCGGCCTTCATGGCTTGGGCGATCGGGTGGAGCGGCGCGACGCCGATGCCGCCGCCCACGCAGACCACGTGGCCGACGTTCTCGATGTGGGTCGGCTGTCCGAGCGGCCCGAGCAGGGCGGCGATGGTGTCCCCGACATTTTTTTCCGCCAGCAGGTGCGTGGTTTTGCCGACCGTCTGGAAAATCAGGTCGATCGTGCCCTTGTCCGGGTCCGCGTCGGCGATCGTGAGGGGGATGCGCTCGCCGACGGACGTGTCGATCTGCAGGATGATGAATTGGCCGGGTTTGCGCTCGCGGGCGATGAGCGGGGCCTCGATCTCCATCCGGAAAACCTCAGCCGAGAGTTGTGTCTTTTTTACGATTTTATTCATGGTCGTTGTCGCTTTGTCAATGGCGGATGAAAAACAATAACACGTTTGCCGCAGCCCCGCAAGACGCTGCGACAGACGGCGCAAGGGCCGAGTTCCGGTCGCCGGCCTTACAGCATGTCACGGATCTGGTTGGCCTCGCGGATGAGGGCTTCGAGCTTGTCGGGATCGTTATCCGCGATGCATTGCCGGAATGTTTGCAGCCGTTCCGAGAAGGCGTCGATCGCCGTGAGGATGTGTTCGCGGTTCTGCCTGAAGATCGGCACCCACATCTCGGGCGCGCTTTTGGCCAAGCGCACGGTGGAGGCGAAACCGCCGCCCGCCAGGCGCGGCACGGCATACCCCGCCTTCTCCTCGCTTTGGACGGCCAGCGAGAGCGCGTAGGCCGCCACGTGCGAGAGGTGCGAGACGTAGGCCGCGTGGCGGTCGTGCTGCTCGGAGCTCATGAACTCAAACTTGAGCCCCACGGCGTGGAAGATTTCCAGCGCGGTCTTGCAGGCGTCCGGCGCACTCCATTCGAGGTCGCACAGCAGGACGGTTTTGTCTTTGAAGAGCCCTTCGAGCGCGGCGTCGGGGCCGGCGTTTTCGGTGCCGGCCATGGGGTGTGCCGCCACGTAGCGCTCGCGGTTCGGATGCTGCCGCACGGCCTCGGCGATCTGGAACTTGGTGGAGCCCATGTCGATCACGGTCTGCGTCGGGCGCACGCCGTCGAGCAGGTGCGGCAGGAGCGCCGCGATGGCGTTGACCGGAATGGCCAGCAGGAGCGCCTCGCTCTGCTGCAGCGCCTCTTCGGGGGAGACGATGCGATCGACGAGCCCGAGCTGCAGGGCGCGGGCGGCGTGTTCCCGCGAGGACTCTACGCCGAGCAGCTCCGAGGCGAGCCCCGCTTTGCGCAGGTCTTTCGCGAAGGAGCCGCCGATGAGGCCGAGGCCGATGATGCAGAGTTTCATGAGGGGGCTTGGGGTTCGAGGTTGGGGAGGTTCAAAAGACGGGCGGCGTTGTCCCAGAGGATCTGCCGCAGCTCGGTTGGTGTGAACGGCTGGGCGAGAAAGGCGCCGAGCACCTGGGCGGGCACCTGCCACGGCGCGTCGGAACCGAAAACGATCTTGTCCGCGCCGTGGCGGCGGACCATGCGGAGGAGCTGCTCCTCGGGCATCCAGAAAAACGTGTGCGAGAGGTCCAGATAGAGGTTCTTGCCGATCAGCACCGCCTCCGACTCGTCCCACATCTGGAAGCCGCCGAGGTGCGCGGCCACCACCGCGAGCCGCGGGTAGCGCGCGAGCAGCGCGGCGATCGCCGAGGGCGTGGTGTGGAAGGGGGGCGTGAAGACGCGTTCGCCGCCCGCGTGCAGAAAGACGAAGAGGCCCAGGTCGGAACAGGTCTCCCAGACCGGTGTGACGCGCGGATCGTCCAGCGTGAAGGTCTGGTACTCGGGGTGCAGCTTGACGCCGCGGAAGCCGGCGGCCCGCGCCGCCGCCAGCACGCCGGGAATGTCGGACGTGTCGGGGTGGACCGTGGCGAGGCTGAAAACCGGGCCGCAGTTGTTGGCGGCGGCCCAGGCGTTGATCGAGTCGACCTGGGCCGGTTTTGTCGCGACCGGCAGGTTGAGCGCGCCGCGGATGCCGGACGCCTGGAGGTCGGCGATCATGCCGCCGACCGTTCCGTCGAAGGCGGGCGGATTGCCGAAACGTTGGGCGAGAGATCCGACCGCCTTGCCCGCCAGCTGGTCGGGATAAAGGTGGACGTGGAAATCAAAAACTGGGCAAGGTGCTTGCATAGAAGCCGACATAGTGTAGACGGGACCCCCGGTCTGCGCAAGCGAAAGCTCACTGCGCGCGTCCGCGCGCTGGACGGCCGGGGCGGCCCGCCTCACCACTCGGCGGTTCACCGAAGAATTCGCGGCGGTGTTGCGCCGCGAGCGCTTGGAGACGGGCCGCCACATCGGGGTGGCGGTCGAGCACGCTGGCGGTCTCGCGGGGGTCCGCCGCCATGTCGAAAAGGGAGAGCCCGATCTCTTTTTTCTCATATGTTCCGGGCCGTCCGTCGTGTCCGGCTTTGACCAGCGAGCGGTAGGCGTGCGGCAGGTGGAGTTTCCAGCGACCGTCGCCGCTGAAAAGGCCTTCGAACGTTTTGCCCGTGGTGAAGGCATAGTAGTCGTGCGGGTTTGCCGCGCCGGGCCGGCCGGCGATGAGATCCCAGACATCAAGGCCGTCGACCGGCGTCTGCGGCAGCGGCGCGCCGGCCAGGCGCGCGAACGTCGGCAGCAGGTCGATGGTGCAGAGCATCGCGTCCGAGACAATTCCCGGCCGGATGCGCCCCGGCAGCTTCATGACGCAGGCGCTGCGCGTGCCGCCGTCGAAGCCCGTGCCCTTGGCGTCGCGGTAAGGCGTCGCGCCCGCGTGGTTGCCGTAGGAGGACCAGGGACCGTTGTCCGAGGTGAAGACCACGAGGGTGTTGTCTTCGACGCCCGTTTCCCGCAGGGCGCGCATGATCTCGCCGACCGACCAGTCGATCTCCAGCATGACGTCGCCGTAGAGCCCCGCGCCGGATTTGCCCTTGAAGCGTTCGCCGACGGCGAGCGGCACGTGCGGCATGCTGTGGGGCACGTAGAGGAAGAAGGGCTGGTCTTTTTTGCGCCGGATGAAATCGACGGCGTGCTCGGTGTACCACTGGGTCAGGCGGGTCTGGTCCTCGGGGGTCACGTCGTCGATGACGACCTTGCCGTTCTCCCAGAACTGGAGCGGGAAGGCGTCGAAGTGGCGCGACTCGGGATGGTGGCGCCACATGTCGTTGGAAACCATCAGGCCGCAAGACTCGTCGAAGCCGCGCGCCGGGGGACGCGTGTCGGGCTGGTCGCCGATGTGCCACTTGCCGAAGACGGCGGTGGCGTAGCCTTGCGGCTTGAGCACCTGCGCGATCGTCGGCCATTTCGGGTCCATGCCGCGGGCGCGCGGTCCGTGGGCGCCGACGAGCCCGGTGCGCTCGGGATAGCAGCCCGTGAGCAGGGCGCCGCGCGAGGCGGAGCAGATGGCCTGGGGCACGTGGAAATTGGAGAAGCGGCAGCCGCCGGCGGCGAGCTGCCGCACGTTCGGCGTGTCGTAGGCGGGCGCGCCGAAGGGCCGGAAGTCCGCGAAGCCGGAGTCGTCGAGAAAGATCACCACGATGTTCGGCGGGCGGTCCGCATGCCCCGGCAAGGTGCAGGAGGCGGTCAGCCCGGCCGCTGCGCTCAGCCCTGCGGCTTTCAGGAAATCGCGGCGGGAGGAAGAGGTGCGCATGGTTCGTCCTTTCGCGTGGGGTGCGTTACTCAAACTGGGACTTGAACGTTTGGAAAAGCGTCTTGAGGGTGGCCACCTCGGCCTCCAGCGCGGCCACGCGCGTTTCGAGTTCCGCCGCGCGCGCGGCTTCGCCCATGACGGCCCGTACGGCGTCGGGCGGGGGCAGCTCGGCCGGGGCGGCCTCGGCGGCGGGGGGCAGGTCGCCCAGCAGGTGGGCCACGCGCGACTCTTTGTGGCCGGGCTGCCGGGGGAGCTCCGCCAGCAGCGGTCCGTCGGGGCGTGAGGCGAGACGGTCGAGTGTGGCCTGTACCTCTTCGAGCGTGTTAAACGGGTGCAGGCGGGCGGCGCGGGCCCGGAGCTCGCCGGGGGTCTGCGCGCCGCGCAGCAGCAGCTCGCAGAGTACGGCCCGTTCGTCGGGCGCAAGCGCGATCCGGCCGGTCAGGCGCTCGCGGTATTTGAGCGCGCGGGCATTGGCGCCTGCGAAGGATTCGATCAGGCGCTTATCCTGGAGGCTGTAGATGCCGCGCGCGAGGGTTTCCTCGTCAAGCGTGAGCACGGGCGCGCGGTTGTTCTTCTGGTTGCAGGCCGCAAGCAGCGCGTTCAAGGTGAGCGGATAGTATTCGGGGGTGGTGATCTCTTTTTCGATCAGCGAACCGAGGATGCGGGCTTCGAGCGGGGAGAGCTGGAGCGTGGCCGGGTCGGTGTCCATGAGAAACCTCTTCCGTGATGGGCCGGTTATTCTTGGCGTCGGGGCGTCGCACCCGCCTCAGTCGGCCGGTTTCTTTGCGGCGAGCGGGTCGTAGCGGCGGCCGGAATTGCGGCCTTTTTTCCAGAAATCGATGAAATCTTCCTGTAGCTTGGGCAGGGAGACGCCCTCGAAGGCGGCGGCGGTGGCCGCCTCGCCGTCTTTCGTCGCGGCCAAGGTTTTGAGGTAGGTGCCGATGATCCCCTCGTAGGCGGTGAGCTGCTGCGAAGGGACGCCTTTGCGCAAGAAGTAGACGAGCGCCCAGGCCGTCGTGTAGTTGAGTTGGCGCTGCCGGTCGGATCCGCCGTAGAAAGCGGAATAGTCGGCGCGGATGATTTTCGGCAGGAGGCCGGCCGCGGCGTCGAGATTGTCGAGCAGGTGGTTGACGCGGTTGTCTTCGGGCAGTTCGACGCGTCCCTTGGCGCCGACCTCGGCGGGCTCGAAGAAACAGGCGTGGCCTTCGTTGAACCACATGGCGTTTTCGGTCCCGCTGGTGGCGTAGAAGAGATACTGGTGGAAGCCCTCGTGGCGGAGGATCTGGAGCGTGTGGTCGCGGTCTTTCCCCTGCGACAGGATGACGAGTTCGCGGCGCATGGGGGCCCAGAGCCCGATGCTCCACTCGTGTTCCTTGCCGACGTACTGCCGGTACGCCTCGCGCTCTTCGTAGATGCGCACGACGCTCACGTCGGTGGCCGGCTCGAAGGGCGGGACGAGCAGGGCGAAGGCTCCGCGCAGCGCCGGCAGGGTGGTCTGCAGCTCTTTGACGAGCGCCTTGCCGGTGGCGCTGCGGATGTCCGAAAGGAAAATGTACTCGGGCGTTTCGGCGAACCACCAGCCTTTCATGTTGGCGATGCTTTTGCGCGCGGCGTCGCGGCTGGGGTGGTCCGGGATTTCGACCGCAGGGTTTTTGCCGTTGGCCGGCGCGGTCGTGAGGGCTTTCGACTGGACGCCCGAACCCGCGTTCAGGCCGGTCTGGGGCACGGCGGCGACGTTGACGAGAAACTGGGTTTCGAAGTCTTTTCGCACCTTGGTTTTCGGCGTATTGTCGGCGATTTTGATCACGGCGACAAACCAGTCTGACGGCTCGGTTTGGCCGTTGGGTTTTCGGACCTTGGCACGGAAGGCGTAGACGAGGGTGGCGGATTCCTCGACCGGGACGAAGAGGGCGTGGGTCAGGTTGAAGGAGGTCTTCAGCGGCTCCGGCGTTTGGGGGGTGCAGGCGGCAAAGGCTTGGATCCACGCGCTGAGCGCGTCGGTCTTCTCGGGAGCGAAGGCGCCGGCGGGATCCGCCAAGGCGGCGTCGAAGTCCTCGCGGCTGACGTGTCCGGCCGGGACGGGGGAAGAGACGGCGGGCAGCTGGCGGGTGGGGCGGCCGAGGATCAGGACGTTGTCGTCCTTGTCGCGCCACTGGCCCGCGTGCTGGGTGGCGTACCAGAGCTCGCGGGGGTCATAGAGGTCGCGTTTGGTGCTCTCGCCGTCGCGCGTGAACGTGTAGGTGTAGGTTTTATGCTGGGCGAGCGGTTCCGGCGCGGAGCCGCCGAGCGTGCGGATGCGAAGTCCGAGATTGGGGTAGTTCTTGTCGGAACGGAACGACGGTGCTGCGGAAAGGGTGAGCGCCGCGAGACATCCGCAGGAGAAGAGCCACAATCGTTTCCGGATACAGAGCGCCACGGTGATCATAAAAACATCCTTTCTGATCACCCAGTATAACGGGTTTTTAACACCGCGCAACACGAATGCGGCCGGAAATCCGAAAACCAGGCCATTTCACTGAAAGCGTGGGCTCGCGGCTATTTGGTGCTGGCGAGCTGATCGGAGCGCTGGGCGATGTTCTCGAGGTGGCGCACGATGTTCTCGAGCGCGGTGATGACCTCGACGTAGATCATGCCGCGGTCCGGCTTGCACAGGCCGGCCTGCAGGCGGTCGACATGGCCTTTGATGGACTTGCGCGTCATGGCTTTCATCTCCTGCATCACGATCGCGACGGCTTTGTCGACGCCTTTTCCGTCGCGCAGGCTCTCCAGCGTGAGGTCGGCGATGATGCTGGCTTTGTCGACGATGTCTTTCATTTCCCGCAGCGCGCCGTCGGTGAACTTGGTGGTGCTGCTGGACTGCGTGGCCGCGCGGCGGGCGATCAGGAAGGCGAGGTCTGAGATGCGCTCGGCGTCGTTCACGCAGTGCATGAGCACGGGAATGGCCTGCGCCTGCGGCTCGGTGAGCTCTTTGCGCGTGAGTTGCACAAGGTAGTCCATGATCTCGGCCTGCATCTGGTCAACCTCGTCTTCGATCTTCTTGATGACGTCGACGTCGACCGGTTTTCCGTCGCGGTATCCGCGCAAGACGTCGACGGAGGCGCGCCAGGCCTTTTCGGTCATGTCGGCGAGGGCGGTCATGGCGCAGACGAGCGCGAGGGGCGGCGTGTTGAGCAGATGTTTTTCGAGCCGGACGTTGCCGGTGGGCGCTTTCTTGGCGGGCATCACATGTTCGCAGATCCAGGCGAGCTGCGGGATGAAGAAGGTCAGGATGCAGACGTTGGTGACGTTGAAGAAGCTATGCGCCATGGCGATGTGGCGGCTGAGGTTTTCGCCTTGGAAGACGGCCCCGGCCGTGATGCTGTCGATGAAGTAGAGGAAACAGGGCACGCCGTGGTAGGGAACGTAGAAGAGCGCGACCATGATGCCGGTGCCGATGATGTTGAACATCGAGTGGGCGGCGGCGGTCTGCTTGGCCGTGCGGTTGGTGTTGAGCGCGGCAAGGATGGCCGTGATCGTGGTGCCGATGTTGTCGCCCAAGACGATGGGAAAGACGGTCCAGAAGTTCAGCAGGCCGCAGTTGGCCAACGCCATGGCGAGGCCGATGGTGGCGGCGCTGCTCTGGACGACCATGGTCGTGAGCGTGCCGATGCCGATCGCGCCGAGCACGGCGCCGATCGGCATCGGCTGACCGGGCAGCGGCGTGCAGTCGAACATCTGGAAGAACCTGACGAAGCTGGGGAACGCCCCCGCGCTCTTCAGCTCCGAGGCCATGAGAGTCATGCCGAAAAAGAGCAGGCCGAAGCCCAGAATGGTGCGGAAGAGGCCTTGCCAGGCGGCTTTGCGGGCGATAAGAATGCCGATGACCCCCAGGACGATGGCCGGAAGCGCGATGCCGTCCAGCTTGAACGAGATGATCTGTCCGGTGACGGTGGTGCCGATATTCGCGCCGAAGACCACGCCGATGGCCTGGCGCAGCGAAAGCAGGCCGGCGTTCACGAAACCGACGGTCATGACGGTGGTGGCACTGGACGACTGGACCAAGGCGGTGACCACGGTTCCTGCGAAGATGGCGGAAAGACGGTTCTGCGTGATATAGGACAACGCGGCTTTCATTTTGTTGCCCGCGATCTGCTGCAGGCCTTCGCTCAGGAGGGTCATGCCGTAAATAAAGAGGGCGATGCCGCAGAAGATGCTGATCAAGACCCCGTAGGTGCACATGGCCATGGCTTTGACGAAGAAGGGCCGGGTGACAAGGTCGTTTTTGGGGTTGGAAACCTCGGCGCGGATCTCATAGATGCCGGTGGCCGCGGGGTCGGTTTTGAGGCCGATCTCGGCCACGCCGTTCGTGTCGGTCCGGACGATCGGGCGGGTGATCCGGCCTTTGCCTCCGGGCTGTGCGGCGAGGGTGAAATAGACGGGTTCATTGACGATCGGGTTCCCGTCGGCTCCGGTCAGCTTAATGCGCACGGGTTTGGGCAGCGTGTCGCCCGCGGCGACCTCTTGGCTGTCGTTTTCCGCGGTCACGCCGGCGACGAACCGCACCCGCTTGCGGATCTCGGGCGACTCGGTGCAGAAAATATCGAGGTACTGGTCGCCGAAGGTCTTGCCGAGGGTCACGTCGCAGGAGAAGCCGCCGCCCTGATCGGTGACGCCTTCGGAAGGTGTCGCCTGGATGCCGCTGGCGGAGTCGACCGGGACCACGGTGACCTTCTCGCCGGTCACGGGGTACTGTTCGCCCGCCCCGCCGAGCAAGCCGGGGCAGGCCTTGCTCAGGATCTCCAGACGGATCCCTTTGGGCTGCGTCGCGCCTGGCAGGCCGAGCTGCGTCTCGGGAGTGATGAGCGAGATCTTATCCGGCCCCAGCCCTTTGGGGTCTTTTTTGCAGCCGGCAACGAGTGCCAGCGTCAGAGCGACAGGGAGCAGGTGGCGTAAAGAAGACTTCGATAGTGTCATGGCAGCCTTCATCGTGATCAAGTGGATCCTGACGTGCGGAAGGTCGCTTCCAGAGCCTGAAACGGTCTAAAAGCGCATGGATTCTAACACATCGCTCATGAAAAGCACATCCCCCAACTTGAAGTTGGCGGCAAATACTTCGCGGCATCCCGGATTGCTTTAGCGGGGCGGCCTGCTATGATGGAACGACATGCAGACATCAGGTCCGACCGATCCGGCCGCCGATTATACGCCTTGGCGCGCCGCGAAATTCTACATTCCGCTGCTGATTCAAGCGGCATCCCAGAGCTTGACCTATCCGCTCGTGGCCGCGATCGTCTCACATGGCAAGAACGGGGTGGTGGATCTGGCGGCGTTCGCGCAGGGGCAGGCCGTGATGTTCATGATCGGCGCGCTGGGCGGCGGCCTGCTGACCACCGGCATGGTGTTCGGGCACGATGCAGAGGGCTTCCGCCAATTCAAGCGCCTGAATCTTTGGATGTGCGGCATCCTCGCCGTGGTTCAGGCGCTGGCCTGCATCCACCCGTTCGACAAAATCATGTTTCACGGCATCTTGGGGCTTGCGGCCCCCATGGACGAGACGGCCCGCGAGGTGCTTTTCTGGAGCATCCCGTTGCAGATCTTCTTCTTCCTGCGCAACCCGGGGCTGGTGGCGCTCTACAACGCCCGCGCCAGCGCCGCCGCCAACTGGGGCACGCTCTGCCGCATCATCTTGACCGCCGCGCTGACCCCGCTTTTCGTGCGTTTCGGCTGGGTGGGGCATCTCATGGGAACCTTCGCCATGACGGGGCCCGTGCTGGTGGAGTGGCTGCTGGTGCGGTGGATGGCCTCGCCTTACATCCGCAGGCTCGGCCCTGCGGTGGACCAGCCGGCGGGGCTCAAGACCCAACTGCTTTTCACCGTTCCGCTCTCCTTCGGCGGCGTGCTGCTGGCGATGTCCGGCTTCATGATCGGCGCGTTCATCACCCGGGCGGCGGAGCCCGTCCGGATGCTGCCGATCCACTACGTCACGATGGGGGTGGTGAATCCCGTCGGGTTCGCCGCCCTCCGGATGCAGGCGGTGGTCTTGGCGTTTCCCCCGCGGCACAAGGCTGACCATTCGGTCTTCCTATTCTCGATGGTGGCGGGGCTCCTGCTCGCCTTCTTCCCGTTGGTGGGACAGATCCCGTCGGTGGCGCAGTGGTATTTCGGCCAGATCCAGAACGTGCCGGCCGGAGATGTCCCGCTGGCCATGCGCGCCATGCTGCTGATTTCGGCGTTGCCGATCCTCCAGTCCCTGCGCGGGCATGCCGAGGGCTTGGCCGCGTGGCGCCGCCGACCCAACGCGATTCTGGCGGGGCAGGCGATGAACCTGGCCTCGCTGGTCTGCGTGCTGTTCATCGCGCTGAACTTCAATGCGCCCGGTTACCTGATGGGCGTGATCGCGATCCTCGTGGCCTCCTTTATGACCCTCATCACGATCCGCATGGGTCTGGTTTGGGCCGAAATGGAGGACACCTTCGGGCGCTCCCCGCGCGGCGTGCGTAGCGCGGAGGGGTGAAGCCTTCTTCCCGGCGAAGAGGCGGCCGGTTGGAGGCGTCAGCGAATGAGCATCGCCGTGCCTTTGCGGTTGGCGAAGAGCGCGCCCGGCCCGGAAACGAACTCGGGGCAGGTCTGCTGGCTCATCACCCCGGTCACGAGGTGGCCGTCGTAGCGGACCTCGTCGACGGTCTGCGTCCCGGAGAACGACAGCTGCAGCCGCGCGCCGGCGGCGACGCTCAGCGACAGCTCCTTCGGGAGCGCGAAGGACGCGTCGCCCAGGTTGTTCACGGGCTCGATGGAGACGCCGTCGAGGAGCGCGTTCTGATCGGTGCCCGGGAAAGCGGCCGAGTTGTCGGTCATTCCTTGCAGCCCGAAGCGGTACGTGCCTGCGGCGGCCACCGTGAAGAGAAACTCGCGACGCACCAAGGGCGTGTCGTCGACGCGCGTCCAGCCGAGCACGTTGGTGGTGCCGTTCTGCGCGAGCCACGCCCGCACCGGGTTGTGGCCGTAGCTGTTGCCGTAGGTCAGCGGGCAGCGCTGGGCGGCGTGGAACACCAGCCGGTAGAGCCCGGCTGCGGGCAGTTGGATGTCCTGATAAGCGATGCCGGTCTGGACCAAGAGCAGCCGCCGCGTGCCGTCGAAAATGGCGGTGCCGTAGTCGTTCGACGAGGAGAGGGAGTTGTAAGTCGCGTTGTCTTTCGGCTGGACGTTCGTGTTGTAGGCAAATGTCCAGTTCGCGCTCGCCTCAAAGCCGCCGTTCAACACGATGGGGCTTGTTTGCGGAACGAGCGCGAGGTTGTCGATCAGCATGGCCACCCTCTGGGGTTTGCCGGCCAGCGAAAGGGTTACCGTTTCGTTGTTGGTGACGGTGAAGGCCGTAGGCCACGCCGTCGTCGTGAGGATGCTGGCGTAAGTCGTGACCATGCCGAGGACGACGTTCTCCGAAGAGGCCCGAGAGACGGTGGCCGTGACTTGATGGGGGCTTCCGAGCTGGTAGCCATTGAGGGAACAGGGCCAGCCGCAGATGTCGCCTTGCAGCTTATAGGTGCCGGCCGGGAGCGTCAGCGTCGTCGAGGCGACGCCGTTGCTGAAGATGCCCAGCATGACCGAGCCGTAGGCCGTCGACGGGTTGTAGAAGTAAGTGGATGAGGCAGGCATGGTGATTCCGGCGGTGGCCAGGTTGTTGGTCGTCGCTGTGAACGCCCAGCCGGACGCCAGATTCGACGTGGTAAAGGCCGTCGGGTTCCGGGGATACTCGGTGAGCTCGAAATCGCCGTTGGGGATGCTTAAGAGGCTCGGCGTCGTCTCGGAGACGAGCGTCACCTTGACGTCGTCGATCGTTCCCAGCGTGTCGACGCCCATCACGGTGCGGCGGAAGAGCAGCGTGTGGTCGCCCGCCTCCAGCCACGGCAGGCGGAAGGTCTGCCGCACGTAAGGCTGGTTGACCGTTTGGACCGTGGCCACGCGGGTGGTTACCGCGCCGTCGACGAGGCAGAGGTCGAACTCGTGCCGGTTAGAGAGGATCGAGCGCGCGGAGGTATAGAATGAAAGATCGTAGATGCCGGCGGCGGGGAGCGACAGCGTGGTGGACACCGACGCGTCCTGCTTGAGGGCAAGGACCTGCTGGCCTTCAGGCGCATCGTACGGGCAGGCCCAGTTCAGATTAACGTTGGTGCCGGCCACCGTATGGTTGAAGATGAAGACCGCGTTGTCGGCGCTGCCGGTCGGGGCGGGAAAACTGGCGGTCCAGCCGTTGTAGGTCTCCCCGTTGGCGATGTTGCGGCGGTAGGAGGTGAGCAGCTCCGCCTCGAACGTGGCGTTGCTGACGGCTCCGGACGCTTGCGCGGCGACCGTGTTGCTGAGCGCGGGCGGCGTCAGAATCAGCGTGCCCTGCTGGACCTCGAGCCGGCCGAGGTCCGCGGGGATCGCGGTGACCGTCACGCTGCCGGCGCCGGTCTTGACGATCCGGTCCGCGCCGGCGTCCTGCGCCAGGGCCAGCGCGGTGTTGGCGGCGGTCACGCGGTCGCCGGCGGCCAGCGCGAGCGGAATGGGGACGCGCGCGTCCAGGACGCCCTCCAACAGAGAGGCGGAGCGCAACAGGGTTTTGACGGCCGCGACATCCTCCAGGACCAACGTGCCTCCGCCCTGCTTCTGGAGCGCGCCGTCGCCGTTCAGGCGGGCCGTGAAGGCCTCGCCCGCGGCCACGTCCGCAATCAGCGTCCCGGTCGCGGCGGCGGACGCCGCAAAGGCGGGAGCCGGCTTCGGCGCGAGCCATTTCTGCATCAGGTAGCTCTGGACGCGCAGCCGGTCGGTTTCGGAGAGGCGGTTGGTGAACACGGCCACCTCGCACAGGTTGTCGCCGCCTTGTCTGAACCCGTTTGCCGTGGAACTGATGCTACGGTCGTTGAAAAAATTGGCGGCGTGGGGCAGTTTCGTAGCCATCGCCACCTCCAGCAACTGCCAGCCGGCTTTGGGCGAGGTGACGGTGCCGTCGACCCGCTCGCCGTCCAGATAGGTCCGGCCTTGACGGACCGCCGTGGTCGTCCATTCTCCCGGGTGCCAGAGCGTCGAGGTGGGCGAGCCGCCGGAATATTCGTTGATGTGGAAGTCCGGCTCGCCGCCCATCGTGCCGAAGATGTAGCCGTAGGACTGGAAGACGCCGTGGACGGCGAACACATGGCAGATCTTGGTGATGTCCGCGACGGCGTTGGCGGGCGTGGTCCACGTCATCGTGCGGAGCGACTTGTAGCGGCCGAACCAGACCGACGGCAGGGTGCCGCCGATGCCGGCGTTGAGGATCACTTGGGGCGCGCAGTTGGTGAGCGAAAGGTTCGCCACCGCGCGGGGATAGATGTACGGCGCCTCGGTGTCAGGCTCGCGCGCGTCGAGCCACGCGTCCACATAGGTGTTGCCGTTCGACGACGCGGTGACCAGGTTGGTGGAGGCGTCCACCCAGAACGCCGCCAGGGACATGACCTCCGTCGGGCACGGGGCCAGGGCCGCGACCGCGTTGGTGCTGCCGGAGACCCGCAGCGAGCCGTCGCGCACGAACACGGCGCCGCCGGATTGGACCGTCAGGTTCGAAGTGGCCAGAACAAGCGTGCCCGCGCCGGTTTTATTGAGTGTCCCCTCTGAGACCCAGAGCCGGTCCGTCAGATTCGATGTCGCCGCGTCCGCCACAGTCAGGTCGAACGCTTCCCGATAGCCGACGCCCAGCGGCGCCGCGCCGGCTTGCTGCGAAAGGCCGCCGATCAGAAGCATCTGCGCCGACAACACTACACCCAAACGGCTTCTCCGTGCGGATCGATACGTCATAAAGCCCCTTTCGTTTTCAATCCTAACAGCCTGGATATCGGCAAAAGCTTTTCAAAATCCCGTTTGTAACCTTTACGTTCCATGTTACGTAGGCCGAGGTTCGGAGTCAAATCCTAAAGTCCGCCGAACTGGGCGCATCTCCGTTTCACTTGCTTGGGTCAGGCGGCTGATGCCATCCACAGGGAGTCGAGTTCGCCGTTCCAGTATCTGACGACGATATTGAGCAGAGCGGCGAAGCCTTCCTTAGACCAGAACTG